>Ga0307507_10010591_pt1 | contig 11874 bp, 12 predicted proteins | sample 7_EM_MG_FD_207223 | JGI IMG/M metagenome (GOLD analysis project Ga0307507, IMG submission 207223) | Populus trichocarpa ectomycorrhiza microbial communities from riparian zone in the Pacific Northwest, United States - 7_EM | ecosystem: Host-associated > Plants > Roots > Unclassified | place...
CGGCATGCGAGAGCGGTGTTCGGCTGGCATTATCTGGCTTTTCAGGGTCGACCTCTTCCCGTCCGAGTAATACCTTTACCACTCCCGAATGTCCACTCCCAGCGGCATGCGAGAGCGGTGTTCGGCCGCCATTATCTGGCTTGTCAGGGTCGACCTCTTCCCGTCCAAGTAATACCTTTACCACTCCCGAATGTCCACTCCTAGCGGCATGCGAGAGTGGTGTTAGGCCGCCATTATCCGGCTTGTCGGGGTCGACCTCATCCCGCCCAAGTAATACCTTTACCACTCCCTCATGTCCATTCCTAGCGGCATGCGAGAGCGGTGTTTGGCCACAATTATCTGGCTTGTCAGGGCTAATCTCTCCCTGCCCAAGCAGTATTTCCACCACTCCCGAATGTCCATTCCGAGCAGCCCATGCAAGCGGTCCATGACCTGAGGAATCTTCTTCATTGATATTGTAACATTTCAGCTCTATTAAACCAGCTACAACCTCAACAATTCCGAAGAACGATGCGCAGTGCAGTCCACTGAACGGAGAGGCATTACCAGCATACCAAGTAGGGAAATTTTTTACTTGTGTTAAAAGTAATCTGGTCGATATCTGGCTATAATGCTCTTTTAATAGCTCCAACGCAAGTGATCTTCCGTATTCCGAGAGCTCCCTTTTCGCATGCACTCCCCAGTATACTGAACAATATTCTAGAAAGGGTGTGTTCTGAGTATCAAGAAAAGGCGCTCTCCGGCCTACTGAATATTCCAGAAAGGGATCATTCTGGGTATCGGAAGAAGGAACAATCGAAAGGGCTTTGACCTGTCGGGAATTCAGATAGGTCAAGCAAATTTCGGCCATTGCCGAGTGAGGTTTACTGAATATATCGGGACGAGTGGAAAGATACTCCTGGAGAGTAAAGTGGATCAATCGCACAGTTGATGCTTCCTTATCCACAGTGATAAGCCCTTGACAGCAGTTCACCAATGTCGACATCGAAGGGATATTTCCAACATCGAAACCCATGGACCCTAGCTGAACTGCTAGGGCGTGGCAAAGCTCATTCGCTCGCGGCGGCCGTTCGGCATGGCTGATCCACATCAGCGCTGTCATCCCGAGTCTCGATTTGTCCCCGGTTTGCGCCTTTATCCGGGAGATCGTCGCATCGTAAACATCCCCTAATTCCAATCCACCCGTCATTTTGCTTAGCTTTTCTCGTCTGCGGGAGATTGTTGATTCATGCAAGATTGCATCGATATTCAAGGAAACTAGTGGAAACCTAGATGCATATCTATTAGCGGATTGTGTGTGATGGGATTCCCAATACCATTGCCCCTACGTACATTTCCGACATACTTGAGGGAATCTTCGACAGAATGTCTGCTGCCAGACTCTCATCCATGGCGTCTGGCGTTTCGTCTTCATCCAGCCTAAGACGAAGGTATTCCATGATATCATCTCTATTGGGCCCTACTGACAGACTTATGACTCGTCCAGCTAGACGCTTTTCCACCTCAGCCCGAACATGAGGCCTTCCAATCATGAATATTCGTGTGCGCGGGGACTTTTCGAGGATTTGTTGTAGCGAATTAAGGAGCTTGACTCGATATGCCGCCACACATTCGTCCAAAGCGTCTATGCACACAAATGTGCGCAGTGAGGACGTGATGGTCTGTAACATCTTCACGATATCCGGGAGTCGCGGTCCTCGCCCACCAATAGCCATTTTCCCCTCTTGAAAGCCCTGTGTTATTTCCTCCGGAACCTTCTCCATTCCGCCAATGATCTGTCTCACCAAGGAACCCAGAATACTAGCCACAGACTGCTCCTTTCGCGCTGCAAAGTCTAGGTAGAAGCATGTGACGGCTGTATTTTTCCCCCTAGACTGATCGCACAACCTGTCCACTACAAGTGAACTGACATCGTAGCCTGTTAGCACTGACTCTCTTTCTTCTCTCCGGGAATAATTCTCTTTACCTCATAAATGTCTTACCAACCCCCGGGCCTCCATAGCAAAACAAGACTGCCTTATCACCTTCACTTTCACCACTCCAGTCATGCCAGCTTCTGAATTCCTCAGTCTGCAAAAGCCATTCCCCTACATTATCGACGCGGCGCTCTTGGATATCCCGATGGCGTAGCCTAGGCTCGAGGGGTGATAGCCAGGTTAGGAGTTGAGACCGATCATCGGCGACATAGTTATTCTGCACGTTAAACGAGTTCGTATTATTGAAGCAATTGTTGTTATCATAGATGGGTTGTTGAGACATATTCGGCACTTTGCTGCTTGTACTGTTGTAGAGGAGGAGTTATTGAGTAAGGTCGGTTGATGATATTCTCGCGAGCTGGGGAAAAACGGAGTTTTGCTAAGGAAAAGCGGGGTCTTCTAGCTTTAAGGCAGTGTTGCACATACCACTTCACAGAATGCAGAAAAAAGCTGTCGTGCCCAAGAAATGGCCACTCACAAAAGCCCCCCAAGCGCCGGCGGTAGAACAAGCCCAACTAGGTCCATACATAGCCGGTCGCAGCCTAGGTGGCAGGCGCTGCGAAAAAAATCCTTGGTGGAAACCATGAACATCATCGCAAGTTAAGATAGCGAAGGTTTCAACTTAAGATATACAAGTACAGTACAAGCACCAGGCATGATGTTTTCGTACAAGGAGGAGGTATAATGAGGGCAAAGAGAAGGAGAGTAGTGCTGTAGGTGGGTGTGACCCATCGCAAGTCATACAAACCTAGTAGCATGGTAGTGATGAAGGTCATATAAAATCATCGTAGGAACTAATACTTACCCTGCTGGCATGTGGATTTTTCACCCCACGGTTAAATGCTATAATTATTATACTAGGAGTGTGAAGATAAGATTCTGGCCCTACTTGTATAATACGAGAACAGTTAAAACGAGGCCTGACTCGCCGTAATCTAGTTATTATATCACCAGCGAATACCTCCTATCAACACTCGCGAATTATTACGACAGTAGTATTAAAACCTCCCCACTTGGCCAGCACTACCTCTGACGCTAGATGTTCCTGGGCTGGCTGGCTGGAAAATAGAGGAAGGGATACTGGTGTGGCAGAAAAACCCCTTTGGGGCGCTACATACGATAAGAGACGTCTACCATAATCTAATTGCAGGAGTCTTTATCTTTCGAGCAACAGGGAATTTACTAAAGTTTGCATCTCACTGCAACTCATTTAGCATTTAGCCTCTCCTCGGGAAATATCTAGGTTTGCATATGATTTCCCCCTCCCTATCTCATCCACTTTCACAGCTACTCACAAGAGGGAACCTGAGAACATTCGCATTCCATTCCCTTTAATTCAAATTTAGCTCCTCGGTTCTTTCCCCAGTGTGATAGTGTTTCGGTACGGTTCGTTCTTGTCTGGATCCCCACCCCCCATTTTTGAAACACGAGTGATCTTTCGTGACGACCATGACAGAATCAGCTTGCCTACTACCCTAACAATAGTAGCGAGTACTCAAATTCCAAGATTACCCAGTAAACGCTACCAGTGAGCGATTGCTTATAATATGCACCTAAGCCTACTAGTCGTAAAGGAGAGAAAATTTTGTAAATAGGGTGTGATTTTTATATATTTCCCGGCACATTCATTCGCGACTGCTTTTGCCAAGAGCGTCTTACCAATATAATACAAGGTACCAGGGGGGCCATGAAAAACAGAACGCCACGGGACGGGGACATTCCAAACTTGAGGAACTTTTCGGGGTGCGCTCGCGCTTGACTTCCCTCCAGCCCCTCCAATGTCGTCTCACCCCAACGAACATTGGGTATAATAATGTACCTCAACCACGGCAACCTCACGGAGTGCAGAGATGGGTTACTATATAACACCAAGGGTGATAATATGATAACTCCCAAAGAGCCAAGAACCTCGGCATCAATATAGTGTCTTCATCAAGATCGATGAGATCCATCTTCTCATGAATTTGCTGCATAACAGCCTCGGAGTACTAGTAGAGGGAAGCAAAGGGGTACTGTAATGCATCCACGGTAATTGGATCAATCGGTATCTGTTAGGCTTCTACTACTGTAGCCAGCTCGATATCATCATTTTTCTTGGTCTCTCCCTCCTTGTTCTTTTTCTTGCCGGTTGGGTCTTGGATAAAGCATAAACTGTTATATAGCAGATTGCCTTTTCCTCCCTCTTTGGGTATATAAATGACGAACAGGACATAAAATCACTCGCCAATAATGGTACCCCACTAGAGTGAGATATCACCCCTGGCACAGTGCCAGTACTGTACTGTAGATTACACACTAGCGACCTTTTATTTGGAGGAAGGGAAATAAAAGGTTAGGCCAGGACTATAATATAGTACCATACCCCACAATCCGCTCTCGGAAATTTCCACATATAATAGCACACCACCCACCCCATCCCATACCAAAAGTTCAATGATACAGTCACCAGAACCAGCACTTTTAGAGTTGACACGATACCCGCACTTTATCTCGCAGCACATAGCACGCACACAAAGGGCATCACTAAACGCATTCAGCGGCCACCCTCCTCTAACCCCACCTCCACCTCCCCTCCGCACCCACACATAACCTGCACTTTATGGTATCCACCGTACGTCTACATACCACAACATAAACCCGCCCACCCATCCACCCACACCTACTATACCAACCAACAAGCTTCATTTAAGCATAATCTCAGGAACGCTGCATCGTACATACCTACCCGCTCGATGCTTGGCACTTGTTGATGGATAGATGCGCGCGAGGGCGGGTACCGTGCCGTACCGGATCAATATTATGCAGTATGGCATCGCATGAACTGTACTTGTACGTATTGCGATAAACGAACCCGGTAGAATTCCCCACCCATCCTAGCTATCATGGTTATGATAGCTTGTCCCATGATTAAAACTGTTATACCATATCATGCATATTGTGGAAGCCTACTTTTATTTACTGCCTGATGGGTGGGTACTGCGCTTAATGCTTAATGCACGCACGATTCATCTCATCTCATCTCATCTCATCCGGGCAGTGAGGGTTAAGTGACCTTTTTGTTTTGCGGTCATTTTTTTGGGTTACTTGTATATTTATTTATTCACTCATATTATTTATATATTGTTGTTTCATTCGTACTCTGCCTTGTCCAGCCTTGTCCTACCCTGTGCTGTGCTACGTTACGCTCTGTAGTGATGATGTTTGGATAGCAGTGAGCAGGATATCATAGATGATACCAGTAGAGTTATACAGCACTTGGGATAGCGTTACTAGACCGTGAAAGAATGAAGGGAGAGGTTACGAGTTCATACAGTACAGTACAGTACAGTATCGTACCAACATCTCGGGGAACTATCCGGGTTTTGCTCTCACTTGCTCGCGTGAGCAAGCAAGCAAGCACTGAGCAGAGGGAAATACCGGTACTGCAGTATTATATACTCATATAGGATGATATATACGGTACCGAGTACAAGCGCGTTTGCCCGTCCTTCCCTCCCCCGCACTAGCATTGAGTCTACAAGTACCCTCACCGTCATCACCCGGTCCAACTTCGGAAACTATCGGATGGATGGGTACTCGCGTCGTCACGGGCAAGTAAGTATCCATCATTGACTGAGGGTATAATTTCGATTACGCGCACATATCATACGTAGGCGACGGTTGACCATACCGGAATTTTTCTCTCTTTTCTATTCTTTCTAATCCCTATGTTCGGGTACCGGCACTCTGATGCTCTGCTCGATATGATACCGTAGTCTTCTTTCTTTCTCGAGACGGGGGGGGTAAAAGATGGGGAATTAGAGTTAACTTATCAGATCGTGCCCGGCTGGCTGCCGGTATGATACGGTATACGCGAAGGAAATCCTCGCACTAAACCGGAATAAGTTTAGTACTACCGTAAAATCTCGAAGAATTGGGCTGGCTTGGCAGTAGATCTTAACAGAATTCGCCATACGGTAGTAGACGAGGTATATCGCTCCCGGAAAAAACCTTGTTTTCCAACTTGCGGGGGACTTTGTGTCCCATTGCGGAGAGAGTTTTTTTTGTTTTTTGTTTTTACGGTTATGTCGGGGCTGGTTGGAGGGATTTATACTCAGTATCATATCACACGATGGTGGGGGTGGCAAATGTGTTGCCGTAGCCTATCTTACAAAGTATGGCGCTATACAGCACTTGTGGCTTATTCTACCTTGGCTTATGATACCGTATGGTAATAATTAAATCATTTATGATAAGTTAAGGGGGGAGTTCTTTTTTTCTTTTTTCCCTTCCTTTCTTGAGCGACGAGAGATTAGGGATTTGTATTGTATTCGTAATGCAATATTATACCCTGTATGAGGGTTACTCGGGCGAGTAGTTGTAAGTAAGCTGCTGCGAGTAGGTAGGTAAGTTAGGCAGGACAGGACAAGGCTGAGGCAGGGAAAGGCGGTACTGCAGGCAGGCAGAAGTGAAGGATGACTACCGTAGGCAGGAGTGATGATATGTTGGGGTGATGATTGCTGCTGTATCATATGTTGGGGCTCGGTTATGGATGATGCGCACGATACAAGCATACCTGTAGGTAGGGTATTATAGACGAGCGAGGCTCCGTATCCTACCGTATCATACATACTTGTACCAGTGCACACTGTAATCTAGTATCATAGCCTACCAAAGGTCTACCGGGAAAGGTAGGGTTCGGGAACGATATTGGGTTTCCGTGGAAAAATGTTTACGGGGCTGGAATGGATGGATGAGAAGGGATGGATTGGATGGGATGGGATTGGATTGGATGGGATGAGGTGTTTCTTTTTGGTAAGAATATAGGGGGAAATAATACAGCTACAGTACAGTAGAGTACAGTGCTCTACTGGTTATGGTATGATAGGTAATGTGTTTCCTCTTTTCTTTCTTTTTTTTTTTCTCTCCCTTTTTCCCCCCCTTCCTTCCTTCTCTTCTCAACCGATTGATCTGATCTGATGAGGGGAAAGAAGGAGGGAGAAGATAGACACCGTAGCTCCACGGTAATGTAACGGAAATATGAATTGTAACCTGCTCTAATTATGGTTCCATTGTACAAGTATCTTGGGACATGCATAAAGTACCGTATCTGGGGAACGAGAAACGGGCAACTTGGAACGCCATACTACAAGTAGAAGAGTATCATACTGACACGGTATGGTACTTTCGTTCTCTCTCTCTCTCTCTCTCTCTCTCACGCATAACACAGTTACGGTAAGCGGTAGTCTAGTGGGATGATCAAGGAAGCCTGATCAAGGTTTTGGTGGCGAAGGAGAAAGAAAGGCTCAAGCTATGGTACAAAAAGCTCCAGCGAGAACCCCTCCTTTTTTCTCTCTCTCTCTGGAGTTTGCTTTCCCCAACAAACGCCAACGTTGCACTCCTTCGTCCGTTTTAGGGTTTCAATTGTTGATTTCGAACAGACTGACCACACCTTCTGTCAATTGTCACTCTGTTCCCTTTTTTTTTCTTTTTTTTCTTTTTTTCCTCCCTCTCCTCGGCTGACTACTTGCTTTCAGCATCAGTTTTTTCTTTTCTTCTCTTCTCTCTCCTCTTCTGAGCTGAGTCCTTTTCTTCCTCTTCTCTTCTTTAAGTTCTCCTCCTCCTCTTCCGCATTTTTCTCCTTCTTCTTCCTCCTCTACTTCCCCAGTCAAACTTTGTGTGATTGTGACTTCCCTTTGGGCTTCTAACTCTTTTGACACTTTCGGCGTCACTCCTAAATTCGGAATGGGTGAGTTTGTTGCCCTTATTAATTTTCTTTTTTTATTTCCTTTTTTTATTTTCCTCGGCTGTTGATTCAAGTGATCTCGCGTGCTCTTCTGTTGCGTTTTCCCCCTTGCGTCGCCGTCGTCGCCTTGCACTCTCTCTCCCCCGCCCTTCTTCTCCGCTGCTCCTCCCTTTCCTTTCCCCACGGAACTTGCAAAATCACAACGCCACCCCATTCCCTCCTGCTCTCTCTCTCTCTTTGAATTTGAAATCCTCAACTAATAATTTTCCATTCACTAAGCCGAGGTTTTATCTTCCCCCAATCACCACCACCACCACCAAATCCATCTTTCCTCCTCCCCAAATACTCTCAAAAACGCAATGGCTACCATCACTACTACATCTTTGGCGCCCAACGATTCTTCTCATAAACTAGACATGCTTCCTACCGCTTCCGTCACTAACCCGTCAGAGGAAGGTAAAGTTACTACTGAAAAGGAAGTCGATCGATTAATTCAAAAAATGAAGGCTCCAATTCTGGGGATTGATTTCACGCGCACTGGGCGCCCGAGACGTGCTTCTACCCATTTGCTTACGGTCGGTCCGCAGAACGCCTGTGACGTGATTGACGATTCGTCTGCAACCAATTTCGTCAATCCTGGATGCTGCGGCGGAGGTTGCTCGCGTCTTCCGGCTTCGGCGGAGGCTTCTGTCTCACTTGGCACTAGCAATGGTACTGTGTCGGAATTTGTCAAGGCTCCGGACAACGCCGCCTTCAAGAGCCTCAACTTGAGGTTATCCCTTTTGACCTCCAGAGACAAACTTACCGGAATCACTGCCCTTCCCGCTCAGACTATTTCCCTCGAACCGGCTGATGAGCATGAATCTACCGTCTACGTTCATCCACCAAAATACGTCACACCCCACCCACCTTGGACCGTTTATTCGGCCAAGATCGAATCTGCACGCGAATTGACCAAACCCGGGGCACCAAAGAGGACCTACCACTTTGACCTTAACGTTACCGACTACCCGGAGGAAGTTGCTGGTGTTGATTTTCGCGTTGGTGGCGCCATCGGTGTCGTAGCTCCGAATGATTTCAAACGCGTTGCCGAGATTTTGGATATTCTTGGAATCGATGAGGACGAACGCGACGCCCCAATCCAGTTGAATACTCAAGGTGGTAGATGGCCTACTATTTGGGGAAAAGCAAAGGAACGCGCATTAACTACCACTTTGAGAGAGCTCATGACTTGGACTGTGGACATTCAATCTTATCCCCCTACTAAAGATTTAATTCGTCTTTTAGCAGAATATGCTAAGGACCAAGCGGAAAAAACAATTTTACTATACTTATGCTCCAGACAGGGCCAAGCGGCCTTCTGCGAGTGAGTATTTACTTTTTTTTTGTACCTTGCAAATCTGTTATCTGATCCGATGATAAACTAATCACCAATGATTATTAAGGTTACGCACGGGTCCCTACATATCTCTAATCCAACTCCTCAACGCTTTTCCCTCATCTAAGCCGCCATTGGATCATCTGTTGTGCAACCTTCCAACCTTGATGCCGAGGTTTTACTCTTTGTCCAGCGATCCCCGCGAATCTAAGAGTAAAGACCATCGCATTATCGAGATTGCCGTTACTATACACGAACACGAGGAGGGATGGCGTAAGGGTAACCGTACCGGCGTCGGCTCCGGCTTCTTCGAGAGATGTGCTAGAAGGATAATCGACGAAGGTGCCGACGACGTTCGCATTCCAATGTTCAGAGGTCTCATGGCCAATCCCCTCGCGAAGCAATTCCAGGCGGATGGTCCTATGTTGCTTATCGGCGCTGGTGTTGGTATCGCTCCGTTCAGAGGATTCGTTCAGAGGAGACTTCAGAGCGCGAACTGTGCCAATAAAGTCTGGTGCGTCGATTACTGATTCAATCTAAACCGTTAATTGTCACTAATAATCCAGTTCAGGGTCATCCAAGGTGTTCGAGACTCTCTTTTGGATGAGTTGTACTCTGGTGAATGGGGGGAGCATGAAGACAAGATCCGCAGCGTCGTCCAATCCCGTGTCGGCACGGGCCGCTACGTGCAGGAAGAGGTCTTTGCGCAGGCCGATCTTGTCTGGTCCATCGTCAACTCTGTCGACGGTCGCGTCTTCGTCTGCGGATCTTCCAAGGGTATGGGCGAGGGTGTTCATGAGTCTCTTGTTAAAGTGGTCATGAAGAAGAGCAAGCTCGGCCGTGAGCAAGCCGAGGAGTTTTGGGAGCAGAAGAAGAAGGATGGACAGTACATTGCTGTTTGTCGCCCCCCCCCCCCTCCTTCTCTTTGCTGTTTACCATAGGTTTGACTAATAAATATCATCGTTGTAGGAAACTTGGTAATTTGCAACTCTGCCGTCAAAACCATAATGTTGAAATTTGTTTTTCCGCATTAACCCTTCTCGGTCGGCTCCATACAATTTTAATTGTGTGATAGAATCACATTTCCTTTTTCCCTTGTCTCTGTTTCTTTTCCCTTCTCTTCTTCTTTTCCCCTTCCTTCCCTTGGCTATCACTTTTTGTTGCTTTTATTTTTTATCTTACACATCATGGATACCTTAGAGGTGGGAATTAGAGCTGGTGAAACGTTTTTGTCTTTTTTTTTCCCTTTCTTTCCATTTTCTTTGCTTTGGATAAATTTCTTTGCTCTTCGCGGCTATATATATCAGCGGGGCCAGCTGTTACTATACGAAGGGAGAGGCCGTTTTTAGTTTTTGCTTTTTTCGAGCTTGTTGTACGGCGTTGGAGATATCATCATTACTGTCATGTTCATAAGGGGGGAATGTTTTTTTGTTTTTTCTCTAGCTATTGTATATAGCTATTGTGCTAGCTACTTAGTCCCTCGAGTACAGTTTCTGGCCATGTTCAAATTCAAAGTTCGAATTCAAACTAAGCTATAATTATGATAGTAAAGGAGAAGCATCGGTATCAGTGGTGTGACAGAAACGAAACGAGTACAATACAAGTAAATAAACACCATGATTCAAAAAAAAAAAAAAAAAAAAAAAAAGGACCAACCAACGAACCAACCCCAAGTTTTTCCACATTACGCATACCGATGCTGCAGTAATCAAGCTTTAAAACCTCAGTACCTACTACTATTCCCCCGCTTATTCCTGCTCCAAGCCTCTACGAAAGCCATCTTCTCCTTAACACCTAGGTTCAACCTCTTACTTCTCGCGATCCTAGCGAGAGCTTCAGCACCACGTTCACTGAGTCTGCTCTGCCTATCTATACCCTCCATCTCCCCCCTCCCACCAATACCACCACCGCCGCCATTAAGCCCATCGGTAACCGTATCACTACTATCACCCGCAAATTCCTCCCCCCTATCATCACTACTATTATTCCTCAAAACCTCCCCAATCCTCACACGAATGCAATGCGTAGGCCTAGCCAACAGCGCAAACAGCGTATACCCATATGTTCCCGGCACAGGTGTAGTAACGTCCGCAGGGGAATACCTAAGACTAACAGGAAAGATCTCCACATCCCCATGCAACGTATCCAAACAGGGAGCGAAGCGCAATACCCCCCTTCCATTCGTAGTCGTAGCTTCGGGAAATACCGCGATGATTCTTGTATCGCCGTATTTTTTGCAGAGTTCTGCTAACGTTGTTGTCGCTACTATCGCGGATGGTGATGATTCGGAGGGGGAGGAGGAGTTGGCAGTAGGAGGGGCGAAAGCAGCCATGATAGCGCCCAACAGACCAACCACATGCACACGCCTACTCCCAGCGGTAGAAACGGTAAATACTGGATCGAAGATTGCTGATAGGTAGAGTGCATCTAGGGGACTGGTGCTCGTGCATATCAGGATTGAACCGGGAGTGGGTAGTTTTGATTTTGGTTGACGGGATAGGGAGCCCTTTTTTACGTTTTCTACTTGTAGATCTATCCACCAGATGCCGGAAGTTAGGAGGATGCACCAGAGGATTGATTTTCGGAGGAGGGCGCCGATGGGGAGGTGTTGGAGGATTAGGAGGTAGCTGAGGAGGAGGGAGAGGAAGATCGGTAGGCGCAGGGCGAAGAGGAGGAGGCCGGTTGCGGTTTGGAAAGTACTCCGTGGTGGAGTTATTGGTAGGAAGGGGGCTATTTGAGTGCCTGTTTTTGGGGTTTAGTTTATTGATTAGTTTTGGTGAGGTTTTTTTTTCTTT
>Ga0307507_10010592_pt1 | contig 11874 bp, 12 predicted proteins | sample 7_EM_MG_FD_207223 | JGI IMG/M metagenome (GOLD analysis project Ga0307507, IMG submission 207223) | Populus trichocarpa ectomycorrhiza microbial communities from riparian zone in the Pacific Northwest, United States - 7_EM | ecosystem: Host-associated > Plants > Roots > Unclassified | place...
CTCAAAGGGACAGATCGCACAACAACTAAAGAGGCGGGGTAAAATCTTTTCTTCTCTCTTTCCTCAACGACACCACGATGCTCAATGATCAACTAACTAATGAACAGCAGGAGAGTATAAGTAGGAAAAACAACTTCGTCGTCCTTCCTCCGAGTCCTATCCTATCCTCCTATCCTCCCATTGATCGTGACATAGATCCACCACCTTCCACGCACTCTACCGCTTCCACGCAGGTCTCCTTTTTCCCTATGCAAAGTTCCCCTATCTATCTGCAAAACAAACATAATGCTAACAAAGAAAGGAACGATCGTTACAAAGAAAAAACTCTTCAGCCCCCGTAGCCTACTCGCATCCAACTCTCCTTCACCGATCGTAGGCGAATACCTGGAGGTTTGTCGAACGATAACGGGGCATGCTAAGCAGCATGAAAGAACTCGCTCCCGGAGATCGTATCTATCCGGAGTGCATGTCCGATACTTCTTTGTCCTGAACGATTGCTAGATAGGGCGCGCGTGTGCCCGTGGGTTATGTGCAGGTCCGATGGGTGAGTGCGGGTCTATATGGTGAGTATGCCGAGCAGCTCCGGCGATTTCCAACATAGGTGACTATAGTCCTAGCGCTTGAACCTCCGGTACTAGCCCAAGTTGAAATCATACACCTCTGAACCAATGATCATAGCATCATGAGGAATCACTCGTACAGGCCCCACAGTCCTTGCCATCCATTGGGCTGCGCTGGGCTCTTGGACGGTGGGGAACCATGGTCTTTCGTGGTCGGGGTATAACTTCCCAGCAGAAAACTGAGGAACTTAGGTTACCTATATAGCATAATCTATACAATCCGGAGCAATTTTCGAGGGTCTGATGACCGAGAAAATCCGCTGTACTACTAAAGCCCTATTTGATACGCCCGGACCCGACCGGGATTTGGGCCCAGACTCCGGACTAGGAAAGCAAAGCCCGCAAAAATGAAAGCCGGATCTTTGGAGCTGAACCTTACCAAGCACAATGGATTTAAATTTAGGCTTTCATATATTGGATATCACTTACCGTAGGTATTAGATGTAAATCTCACCAACGGTTTATTAAGAAAGCTATAATAAGTGAAGATAGGATGAGGGGACCCTAGGGTAAGATAATTCTAACTGCGTTTTCCAAGAAAATCCAAATTTCAAATCCTAATCTCTTATCTACAAAGTAAAGCCTACTATGTACTCTAAGTCTTGACCCACAAAGACACAACAAGACCCAAAGCCAAGACTCTAGGCACAATCTCGATTTTGGCTCCGAATCCGCATGTATATTACTAAACATGGCCTAAAAGTTTGAGTTTCGTCCAAGATTTCGACTTCCTCCAGTATTAGTAATTTAGTATTGGAGCGAGCATTGGGAGTTTACTTGACATTCACCTCCTGTCCTCGATGAATGTTTGGCTTAGTGTTTAGATTTCGCATCCAGTTGATGGTTGTGACATTTTGGTTACTGCCCTCTTCCATACTAGTGGTATTAGTGTTCGTCCTCCGAATCCTCTGAACCATCCCATCCGAACTTGCTCCGTCGGGTAGGGTATGCTCGCTATTTGGTAATCCACGATATACTATACGGTATGCCAAAATGTCTGGGAATCTTGGCACGTCGGACAATGAAACGCCAAGGGCTTTCTGATACTTTTTTAATGCGCAACTGTACAGTACTTGTAGGAGATAAAAAAAGAATTTGCCAAGCAGAGTAACAAAAGAAATCCCTGCTGTTGATCCCCCGCGGGCTTTTGTCATCCCCGGTTGAGGCTGAAGTTCGCGGCTCTCAACTTGTATTAATACAAGTTGGGGGCCAAAAGAAAGTGCGGCTCAAAGGCGAGCTCGTTTGAGCAGAGAGGAGCCTTTAGGGGGGACTTTCACAAATATTTCCCACAGGGCAAGACTTTTGGCACTTATTTAAAGGAGATCACTGCTGGGAGGAGTTACCTTGTGCAAGATCCTAAACCACACTCCGCGTTTCTTTTGACCTCCTAGCGGGAAAACGAGTTTTACCATTGCGGTCAGTACTGTACAACCACCGGGTGGAAGATCTTGGCACCCCCCATTTCGCACCAAAAAAGTATCTTACTATAGGCATTTATCAAGCCCTTCTAATGTAAACAAAAATATACCGGTAATTAAACCAGACTGGGGAGTCCATGAAAATTTGCCCTGTCAATTTTTTTGTATTGAAAAAATGCTGTCAAGAATGGTTGTGGTGTGTTTGGTAGTTGGACAGGTATGTGAGCCCCATATAAAAGGTACATCTCTATGATATCAGCTGTGGAATACCTGCAATAACTTTTGACCAATGTAACCTAAAAGCACAAAAAAGTCATACAATCAAATTTCATGGAAATTTCCTACTATCTATAATAATTACTTTCATTGTTTACTCCATAAAACATGTTCATTGAGTTCGTGAAGTGGGATACTTTTGGTGTCAAATGGGGGGGGTGCCAAGACCTTCCACCCGGTGGTTGTAGAGTACAGTACAAAACGATCCACCCCTCAGCAACTAGGCTCACGAAATGCAAGTTAACCCTGGAAAATTTCTCAAGAGGAGACACAGAGGGTATAGCATATTTTTCTTGACTTCTCTGTGAAAAGATCACAAGGGTTCAAAAAGAAAAGAAAACTCCCTTTTACTAGTGATAAAGCCATCACATGAATTTTTCTGAGAAATTTTTCGCACACCTAGCCAATGTCTACTTGTCCGGAACCTTTTCCTCTGGCACTCCAGTTCCTCGGAACAGAAATATAACTTCCACAGCTGAAATATAGAAACCGGTTCTGGACGTAGGATATAAGTTGTGCAACCAAGACCAAAGATCCAAGTTAGCCGAGCAGTGAATGCGGGAGTGACAGCAGTGGAATTATAAGCAATCACCTAGCGATTCTTTGCTAATATGCAATTTATCTCTCCAGTTTTTTACCCTCCGCTTCCACCACTACTATAGTTTCCATAATCAGATCAGTGTTCGGCTGCTAAGGCTCCTTTTGGTGCAGGCGGACTGGACCATTACCGTCTATACCCAGCACCAAGGGTGATTCAATGGGGGACCCCTTGGCATTCAATCCCATAGAACAAAGATTTGGTATGTTCGAATTCCTAGGGCATTTGGGATATAATAAGATATTTATATCACGTAATAAATAGAAGAGGGCGGGCGGAGGTGGCACTTCTTCGCCCCTCATGAATTTTTTACCCAAGCGTCCCCGCGTTGCAATTGCCTCGGTGTTGTGTATAGACGGTACCAACCATAAGAAGCGGAATCCACGATAAAGAAAGTCTAGGCTTTAGAGCCAGATCTTACCAAACACAGTTGGATCTCATCAATCGGCAATACCTTTGCGTATCGGATGTTTCTCTCACGGGTGGTTGAATAAGAAAAGTATGATATGATAAACAAAAATTTAATAGAACACAAGTACATTAGGGTTAGGCAACAACGATTGTGTATTTCAACAAAGTCCAGATTAAATTTTGATTTCTAGTCTGCAAAACAAAGTTTACTCCAAGTCCTAACCCACCAAATTCAACGAAGCACACGCTCTAGGTTTAAGGCATAGTCCCGATTTTAAGTTCAAATCCAGGCGCACCAAACCGGGCCTAAGGGTTTAGGTTCCGTCCGAGATTTCAATTTCCCCGGGTACCGGGATTGTAGCCAGCATTGTGGTTCTGGTTAGGGTTGCCTCTAGTATTGGGATTTAGCTAGGATTCCGGCTGGCATCAGGACCCCCGCTAAGATTCCAGCCAGCATGAGGAGTTTGCCCGGTATTCGAGTCCAATCCCACACTAGAGTATCGCCTGGTGTCTATATTCTGCATTGAATTGGTGGTTATAGCATTTTGGTTTCTGCTAGCTCCGTTACGGCGCGTATTTGGCTTCCTCCTCTGAATTTTGCGAACTGTTTTATCCGAATCTGCGCTGCCGGGCAGGGTTGTTTCGCCCGTAGGTAGTTCTTGATATAGTATTGTCGGTGGTGGGGGCCCAGGGTTTCTGTATTTTCTTTCGCGTGTTTTCCGTTGGCTCGTGGGTCTCTCGCGCGGCTTGAGGACTATTTCCACCGCAAGGGTCTGGCGTTGGGGGTTTGCTCGAGGTAGGTCTAGGATTCGGCACCGAATTCTCGTTAGCAACACGTTTTATGAGTGGGTCAAGTTTGGTATTCGGGGTCTTACTTTGGGGACATGTTTGTGGAGTATTGGGGATCGTTTTATTTCTTCTTAGTAGGTTAGGGCCCTTCGAATCAGTGACCCGGAAGCTACCAGGCATCAATTCCGATTTCCGGAGGCGAGTCTCGACCCCTGAGTTCTTAGCGGAGGCTGGATCCGATGGTGATGGTGCCCTCACGGAAGTGTCAAATATAGCTTTGGGGGCAGTAGAACTACCCCCCCTTTGGGATCCCGCATCGGCACCCAAAGCCACACCTCTTGGGATGCACCTTGTGTCAGCCTGCGAAATCCGGTTCCTTTTGCTTCTCCTTTCCTTCGGTCTGTCATGTGTAGCTAGTCTGCTCCTGTGCCTCCTGCTTAGCATGCTCTGGTATCCACTTTGTATCGTCTCAGATCCAGCGTCGCCACTATGATCATTGTCGCTCTTAAAGTCGGCTAACCACGCGTGGCTCAGCGCATCTCCCGCTGTAGGGCGATCCTCAGGTTGTATTGTGAGCATGGCCTTTAGTAACGAAATTCCGATATCGTCTGTCGGGGGTGATAGTCCTCTTAGCCTATCTTCTGGAAAAGGCCATTTCCCGTAGAAGTAACCGGATAATTGAAACTCCGAGACGAATAACTTTGTCCCTACCAGTAACTCATATGTCACACATCCGAGTGACCAAATGTCGACAGAATTCGTATATTCCGAGGTTTCGCTATTAGAGTCCAACCCCCGAACCTCGGGAGCGCTGTACAATGGAGTTGATACCTGGGTGTGAAATGTGGTGGTATCTGGGGCCGGGATCCACTTTGACACTCCGAAATCCCCTAGTTTGACCCAGACTGGTGACATAGAAACTACAAAAATGTTCTATAGATTTATCAGCATCCCACCCTGCGACATTATCAAGTGAGGTGTTCGGTGGTAGGGAGCATACCGCCGGTTTTAGATCCCGATGAGCTATCCCTTGTTGATGCATTACCCTGAGGCCCTTAAGTATCTGCTTTGAAATATTTTGAACGGTTTCCTGTAGTAGTGGTGCACCAATGTGCTTCGTGAGATCGCCTTCCTCAAGGTATTCCATTGCAATGTAGAGAGTCTCGGGTCCCTCGAACCACCCCAGGAACTCCACAAATAACGACGGCCACTAACAAGACTGAGCATTAGACCACTACAAGAGAAACCTGGTAGGGGTGGTAAACTGGGGAAAAATTCCCTCGGGAGTGAAAACACAAACCTTCACTAATTTGGCCATCACAAGGAGCTCCCTAGAATAATCGACCCCGAGGGATGGCCTCTTATCAATCGCCTTTACTGCCCGGTAGTGAGCCGTAGGTTTCTCGATCTGCTTATGGACGACACCGAAACCTCCTCTGCCGAGCTCCCCACAATTGCTCCAATCCTCTTCTACCTTCTCATTCCTATTTCTCGCTTTCCCCACATCTCTTGTATGTCTGACATGATCTGGAAAGAATTCGGTTATGAGTTTGTACCGTATAATCAAATCGGATTGAACCTCGTCCATGTCTCTGATTTCGGGCTCTTTGGATCCAGGGCACACTCTGAAATAGCTAAAAGAGTCTAGATATAGGGCTTGAATGACTGCGGGAGGGAAGGGGGTGGGAGTGGAGATATGTGAATCAAGCGAGGAGTTGCAAATTTAGGGAAAATATACAATCTCCCGGTGAAATGTTCTCGGGAAGCACCAATATTTATACGCACCACTTTTGTAATGGTGTTGCCGGGCCAGGTGGGATTAGGCTCGCAAGTGCAATTCTAGCCTTAGGCGAAAGAGGGAAATCGAAGATGTGTTGAATATGGGCAAGTAATTGGTCAGATTGATTAGGCAAACAAGGATTAGATCATCGGGATACGATAAAATCTCGAAGAATTGGGATGGCTTGACAGTAAGACGCAATGGCTGTTTTTTCTTTTTCGGTGGGTTTTGGGCAATTGTATTGGCTTTCACGCCCATTTTGATGTGGTACTTTACCTACTTTGTAATAGCTCGACATTTTTGTGGTCTGTTGTATTGCGAATCCTGCCGGGCCGCACTGCCAATTCTTCGAGATTTTACGGTATCCAAGTTTGGAAGTTTGGATTCCTCGGATCCTCAACAATGACAGCATACTCCGCCAATAAAAGACAAGTGAGATATGAGTTTTAACAATCCAAAAAAATGTGAAAAAACCTTCCAAACTTAAGTTGCGGTATAATAGAGATATGTGGGGGTGCAAAGTAGAAACAACCTCATGCACGGGAGTTGTCTCCCTTGTTTTTTTAGTAACAAGTTTGAACTTATCCAGAGAGCTAAGCGGTGCTGATTGACCAAATCCATCAGCATTTTTGTCACTCTCGCAGTAAAGCCCCTTCAACCGTCCCTATAGCTTAACTTTGACCTGTGCTCCGCAACCGAATCTCTCATGAGGGAGGGAGGGAATAGTTATGGATCCCAACTACTCGGGCGCAAATTAAATGTTCAGAAGGGAGGTCCTGATATCTACGTTACAACCATGCATTTTGTTTGTCGCATCGCCCGAATCTTTGATTTGAGCCCAAGTAAGTTATGATACAGCTATCGCAATTGTGATGTTCCGTTTGCACATGACTAAAGCAACTAACGGCACTCGCAATCCCGACTAGCCAAATCCGGTCCCGTCCCCCACACTTACCCCTCAAGTCACACGAGTTCCCGCACTTCCAAGCTGCATAGGAAAGATATATAGCTTTTGTCCAAGGCGCTGACTTGTGATAGATCAGCCTCGCACATTCTTATTCCAGGAGTTTTCTCTTGGATTGTTTAAACGGTGGAAAACTCCATGCTACCCCTCTCAATGTCTGAGACACGTGTTAATAAGGAACTTTTGTTAATTACTACAACTTCGCAGGTGCGTATACCCCAGACCATAGTTAATATTGGCAATATGATTGTACAGTACCTACCCACATCATCACTGAAGAATACTGGGAGGGCACTTTAGTAATTTCTGTCTCAGACATAGTAAGAGGGCTTAAAATCTGCCACCGTTTCAACAGTCCAATGATATACTCGGCAACGATCCTGCCGAGATGGATTTGTATTACCTTATTTAGTACTTTACGGTATCATACTACAAGAAATTGTTTTCACACAAATCGCATTTTCTCCGCCTAATACCCCCTAAGACCCCCGAAAAAGGAAAGAAAACAATATACACACCTGGATCCAGCCCATCTTTAAAAGAATATTTTGATTTTTTTAAGATTTTTTATTGCTATCTTCCTACGGAGAGTTGGTGTATTATTTTCTCGGCTGCAGGTGGAACGTCTCCTTCTGTTGGCACACTGCTTGTGCGAAAAGCTTCAACTTCTCAAACCCCTATCCACCTCATCGATAACGTCCATACCCGGGTGGGTGGGGGATGGGGTGGGAACTACCAGTGCAGCCGATAGATATATTCGTCACGTACCTCATCGAGGAACAACCCAACAAGAAAGGCTCACTAAATCTTTTCCCATCAGAACCATCTAGCGCACATATCTACCGGCATCGTAAAAGTCGGAATGGCGCTAGTGCGTGCCTGTCCAATCACCTCTCATTAGCTGCTTAAAGTGTGGTGATTCGGAAGTTTAATTGCTTTCTCGTTGGCTCGGTTGTCCTCAGTTCCAATTCAACTTTCACGAGATGATCCGGGCATCGGCTTTACTAGTAGGACAATTGTGAGTGGGGCTAGGACGTCCGGTACCCCCTTGTTGAATTAAGCGAAGAACACGCAGCTGGAATATTTTCCTTTGACCTTGGGTTGGGACAGATAGCGAGAAAAAACGCAACAGGGGTTACTAGGAGTGACAACTCCAACGTCCAGGGTAGATCCATGATTATTCCAGTTCTTCCGGTAAGGTTGGCCGCTAATGGATATAGTATATAGAACTTCCTGTGATTGCTTCAACTGGTGGCAGTGCTAATATGATAATGCACAATTCCGGCTGGCATCGCTCGCTCAACTCCAATTGCAACTGCTTCGGCCACACGAATTTAGGAATCTAATTCACAATGAACCTGATGGACCAAAAGGCAACTCAAGGATTTCTAGAGAGGGAGCCGAGAAATTGCGATGAGATATTAATTTCACCATCTATGGCTGTTGATACTCGAACATGTTTCTATCCAATGAGTGTTTCCGACGGCCTAGTCTGTCCGTCTTGGAGGCAGGACTAGACTATGGGCTATAGTCTATCATTTCTCCGGCAATGGGGCGTCCTACTCCAAACAGCCAAAAGACCAGACAGATTGTGTGCCCAAGAATCCCGTACAATGAGCTAATTTCTGACAATTAGCCTCATGCCCTCATGCGCCCCCGCCGTGCTTTATATTATGCGACTAAAGCTTGCCTCGTATGGCGGCGCACCGCTTTATCCATCACTCCGAATACAGATTCATACTATAAACTTACATAAGTTGGACTCCTTATATCATCTTACTCTCGATGAGTGCTTCACCCCCTGTAGGGTTGGGGATCTGGTTACTAGCAAGGCACCCCCGGACTAAATACGCCTAGGCCCGCCACCAATCGAGGAAGCAGATAGAACCCCAAGATTCGTTCCGGAACAGAAGGAAAATTCACAAATTCAAACTCCGGAATCCATACCCGGTTCATTCATCCCACTTTTTTGACCAAATTTCTCAAATATAGGGAGGGCAGAACTCATGAACCATCACTCATGTTTACCCAACTGCCCAAAACCCCGGGCTCTTCGCAGGCCCCCCGCTAGGTCCCGTGCCCTTGACTGCAGAGGCAAGCTTAGCGTAACCAAACTTAGGTTTACTGATGCCGAGGTCACACGACGAATTCGACTGAGAACTTTTGGATACACCTAGCTGATGTCCATTTATCTGCAACCCTGCTAATTCTGGTCAATCATCACAAAAATACAACTTCTACAGCCGAAATCTGGGGAACTCGGCATAAACATAATATTTCATTATCTATATCCCAACCAGGATCTGATGACGGAGCAAAGCGCTTCCGGCATTATTAACCCAAATTTGACTCTAGGAATATGGGAGTAGTGGCAATAAAATTAGGATTGATCATTCTGAAACTAAGCCTAAAGTCTGATACTTCGTGATTCTGTCTTTGCTGACATGCGATTTATTTTTCCGGTTTCCTATATACCTTCCACCTCCGCCGCTGGTATCATTTCCTTAGTCTGGTCCGTATTTAGCTATCAAAGCCCTGTTTGATACATTGGACCCGATATGTTGAACCCAAACTCCGGACTAGGAAAGCGAAGTCTACAAAAATGAAAGCCGAGCCTTTGGGCTTTACTTAACACAGGTGGTCGTATATTTAGGTTCCCATCAATTGGAAATCACTTATGTATCAGATGTAAATGTCACCAATGGCCGATCGAGAGAGCTAAGGGAAAATATAATCAAGAAACTAACGTTAACTGGATTTTCCAGGAAACGCCCAGATTTCAAATCCTAATCTCTAATCTACACAGCCAAACCAATTCCAAGTCCTGACCCGCCAAGCACAACAATACCCAAAGTCGGGACTTAAGGCATAATCCTGATTTTGGGTCTTAATCCACAGGTAGAATACCAAATATGGCCTAAGTGCTTGAGTTCTGTCCGACATTTTGATTTCCTCCGGGGTCAGAACTCCAGCCAGGATTCTGGGTTTGCTTGGCATTCTGTCCCTATCCTCGATTAATATTTCGTCTAGTCCTCGGATTGCGCATTGGATTGGAGGGGGGGGCATCTTGGTTTCTATCCCCCCTCCTGCGAGCGGTATTCGGCTTTGTCCTCTGAACCCTTCGAACCGTCTCATTAGAACCTGCTCTGCCGGGTAAGGTAGGCTCGCTTGTGGGTAATTGGCGATATAATTCCGTCACGGGTGGAGGTGAGGGTGAATGCGGAGGCTTTGTACATTTTCTTCCGCGTGTGTTCAATTGGCCCATTGGCCTCTCGAGTGGATTGAAGACTATTTCCACTGTAGGAGTCGGAAGTTTGAGGACCGCTTGCCGGAGGTCAAGGATTCGGCATACAATTCTCATTAGCAACAGGTTTTGTGAGTAGATTGAGTACAGTATTTCAGGGGCTACCTTGTGGACAGGTTTGTGGAATATAGCGGATATTTGTTCCTCTTGGTGCATGGGGGCCCTTCGAATTACTGACCTGGAAATCGAAAGACATCAATTCTGATTTCCGAGGCCCCGTCTCAACTCCTGAGCTCCCAGCGGAGGCTATATCGGCTGGCGATGGTGTCATCACAGAAGTGTGGACTGCGGTTTTCTGGATACTAGGATCATCGCCGCTTTGGGATCCCGCACCAGCGCCCAAAGCCACACATCCGGGAATGCACCTTGCGCTGGCCGGTATAGTCTGGTTTCTTTCGCTTCTTCTTTTCTTCGGTCAGTCAGACGTAGCCAGGTTTTTTTTCGCTTACTGCTCAGAGTGCCGTCGGCCTGACCTAGTGTGACCTCATCCCGACCTTCGCCACAGTCTTCATTGTCACTATGAATGCCCACCAGCCACGCATGGCTTAGCGCCCCTGCCGCGGTAGGGCGACCCTCGGGTTGTATTACGAGCATAGACTTTAGTAGAGAAATTCCGATATCGTCGGGTGGGGGTGATAACCCTTTTAGCTTATCTTCGGGGAAGGGCAATTTCCCGAAATAGTAACGGGATACTTGACCTTCTGAGGCGAATAACTTCGTCCCTACGAGTAATTCATATATCACACATCCGAGTGACCAGATGTCAATGGAATTGGTGTAGTTGGAGGTTTCGCTATTCGAGTCCAACCCGAGAACCTCGGGAGCGCTATGCCGTGGAGTTGATACCTGGGTGTGAAATGTTGTCACACCTTGAGCCAGGATCCGCTTCGACACTCCAAGATCCCCTAGTTTGACCCATACCGGAGACAGAGAAACAACAAAAATGTTCTATACATTTATCAGTATTCTGCGATGTGAAACGTTCAAGCGAGGTGTTTCGTGGTAGAAATCATACCGCGGGCTTTATATCCCGATGAGCAATCCCTTTTTCATGCATTACTTTGAGGCCCTCGAGCACCTGCTTGGAAATATTTCGAACGGTTTCTTGTAGTAGTGGTACACTAATGTGCTTGGTGAGATCGCCTTCCTCAAGATATTCCATTGCAATATATAGGGCCTCGGGCTCCTCGAACCATCCCAGGAACTCCACAAATAACGACGGATGCTAACAAAACCAACCATTAGACCACAACAAATTCTCGAAGGGGTGGTAAAGTGGGGAAAATTCCCTCGGGAGAGCATAAACCTTCACTAATATTGCCATCACAAGTAGCTCCCTAGAATAATCGACTTTGTTGGGTTGCTTCTTATCAATCTTCTTCACTGCACGATAGTGACCTGTAGTTTTCTCGATCTGCTTGTGGACAACCCCGAAACCTCCCCTCCCGAGTTCCCCACAATTGGTCCAATCCTCCTTCACCTTCTCGTTCCTTTTTTTCGCTTTCCCCAAATATTTTGTGTGTTTGACGTGATCCTGAAAGAATTCGGCTTCGAGTTCATACGACCAATTTTTCAAAGCCAAACAGATACATTAAGAGAACAACCAATATAAGAAAATGAAAGCCCAATGCATACAGACAAGTGAGAAAAACCAAAACCATCCAAACGAACTATTCCATCAATGAACCTTGTTCCAGGTTTCCACTGTCGGAGG
>Ga0307507_10010593_pt1 | contig 11872 bp, 7 predicted proteins | sample 7_EM_MG_FD_207223 | JGI IMG/M metagenome (GOLD analysis project Ga0307507, IMG submission 207223) | Populus trichocarpa ectomycorrhiza microbial communities from riparian zone in the Pacific Northwest, United States - 7_EM | ecosystem: Host-associated > Plants > Roots > Unclassified | place...
CGGATACGGTCAAATATTGAGTCATAGACTACGGAGTTCCGGGTCTACTTTCATGTATTTAGTTCACTTGATTTCCATAGATTTAGAATTAAGTCGTTCTTTCAATACCCACACTTGCACTGTTACAGATCTCGCCAGTCTCGGGATCGACATCGACGTTGAGATAGCCCGGTGCTGTGGGAAGGCCTGGGAAGGTTTGGATGTCTGCTGCTAGTGCATACCTGTTCTACGAGTTAGCCAAAATGGAAGGAATCTGAATGAAAGAGTCAGCTCACAAATAGCCAGCCCCAGCTGCCATTCTGACGTCCCTCACGGGTACCGTGAAGCTAGTCGGAGCAACTTTCAACGCTGGATCGTGAGATAGCGAGTACTGAGTCTTGGCTATACAGATAGGCAGGTTCCCGTATCCCTGCTTCACATAGGTATCCACCTTCTTCTACGCAAGTTCAGAGAACTCGACCTTATCTGCGCCGTAGAATTTCTTCGCAATCGCTTCGATTCGGTCAAGAGGAGTGTTACCCTCAACCTCATAGAGGGGCTTGAAATCATTCTTAGGTAGTCCAGCCGCCTTGATGACACCTTTGCCAAGCTCGACAGCACCAGCACCACCCTTTGCAAAGTGATCGGCTGGAATAGCATCTTCGGCACCAGCGGCCAAGGCCTCTTCCTTGATAACTTGGATCTCGGCATCGGTATCTGTATGGAAGCGGTTGATTGCTACAATGACTGGCACGCCGAAGCTCTTTGCATTCTCAATGTGTTTCTTCATGTTAACACAGCCTTTTCACAATAGATCCACATTCTCCGTGCGGTAGCCCTCGTGTAGTTGCGCGCCAGGTGCAATGTCAGGACCTCCGCCATGGACCTTGAGAGCGCGCACTGTAGCGACTACAACGATTACATCAGGCACAAGACCCGATGCTCGGCACTTGATGTTGAAGAATCGTTCACCGCCCATGGTGAAGTCGAATCCGGCTTCGGTGACCACGAACCCAGCTTTCTCTTCGTAATTCTCATCACTCTCTGTGCCCGCGAGCTTCAGTGCTAAACGATCTGCCAGGATAGACGAGTTTCCGATGGAGATGTTGGCGAATGGGCCCGCGTGAACGAACACTGGGGTGCCTTCTAACGATTGCATAAGATTGGGCTTGATTGCGTCTCTCATCAACGCGGTGAGTGCTCCACCAGCACCGACGTCGTCGCAGGTGACTGAGTTGCCTGCTTTTGAGGATGCCACAACCATGCGGCCCAGACGTTCTCGCATGTCTCCGAGCGATGTCGACAGAGCAAGCACAGCCATGATCCCACTGGCCACGGAGATATCGAAGCCAGTCTCACGGGTGTGCCCCTTCTCAGTTGGAGCCTGACCAATGGTAATTCCTCTGAGATGTCGGTCGTTAACATCGAGCACGCGGCGCCAGGTGATAGTCTCAGGGTCGATATCATCCTCAGTCAAAGAGTTCGGATCGGTCTTGTCTATGCCCAATTTCTTGAGACGTCGAAACATGACGGGGTAAAATTCTCGCTTCCCTCCCTTCGTAGGTACTAGACGGCGATATAGTGGACCATCTTTCGACGTGGATTCGTGGAACATGCGTGTCTCTAGCGCTGCAGCGAGAAGATTGTTTGCAGCAGTAATGGCATGGATGTCTCCTGTCAAGTGGAGATTGAATTCGTCCATTGGGATGACCTGAGGGTATCCACCACCTGCAGCACCACCTTTGATGCCAAAGGTTGGACCTTGACTTGGCTGTCGTACGTTTGCAAAACAGATCTTGCCGAGATGTGCAGCGAGTGCTTGCGAAAGACCCATGGTTGTTGCGGATTTGCCTTCCCCGAGAGGGGTAGGAATTATACCAGTGACCACTACATAGCGGCCGTTCTTACGATGCTCAAGGCGCTTTAGCAAGTCGAGTGACACTTTCCCTTTTGACGCGCCGTATGGTTCGAGCTCGTGCGGCAAGATTCCAACCTCTTCAGCAACCTGTGATATGTTTGGGATGTTGCTTCCGCGAGATAGCAATATCGGACGGGATAGGCGACTCAATCTTCGGTGGCAATGGCGTAATATGCCTGGACTTTTGACGTTCAAAGTAAGCATTTGCCGACTCAACAACATTGTGCAGGAGTATAGCCACAGTCATAGGGCTGACCCCTCCAGGGACTGGGGTGATACAGCTCGCAACCTTTGATGCTGACTCAAAGTCGACACCGCCGACTAATCGCTGGCCAGACTTCTTCGATGAGTCTTCAATGTAGTTGATTCCAACGTCAATAACCACGGTGCCTGGTTTGAGCCACTGGCCCTTGACGAATGCCGGTTTCCCAATCGCTGCGATCACGACATCAGCAGCTTTGATTATACTCGGTTAATCCTGCGTCTTTGAGTAGCAGACTGTGACCGTGGCATCAGCGTTCTTCAGCAGATAGCTGACGGGGCTGCTAACGATGTCGCTACGACCGAGGACTACTGCCTCTTTACAGTCACCTCCGAAAGATCGTTTACTCGCTTAAGCTCACTAACAGCCGGCATTGCGCCCATCAAAACAATATACCCAGATAGCCCCACCAATATGGCTTTATATATTATAAATAGAGGCCTATTTTATAGCTCTATTTTAGTGCTATAAAATAAGCCCTTATTTATATAACTTAGGGCTATTTTAATAGAGTTATGGGGGGTGCTTGTTTTGGAGGTAGAGGGTCGGAGCAGAGCCTTAATTTAAGTTTTACAGTCGTTATAAAGCACCCTATATAATTCCACCAGTATTAGTCCAATTTATCTAAATAAGGGCTTATTTTATAGCCCTGAAATGGAACTATAAAATAGGCCTCTATTTATAAAATATAAAGCCATATTGGTGAGGCTATCGGGGTATATTGTTTTGATGGGCGCAATGCCGGCTGTTGGTGAGCTTAAGCGAGTAAATGATCTTTCGGAGGTGACTGTAGCCGACCATCCACGAATTTTTCTGAACCGCCAACTAACCATGCCACGACCACATTTTGGATCGCATAAACCTCTTCATCTAATGACAAAACTAGATATCTACAAAAACCAAGATGCCATTATTTGGTGGTGAAATCTCCGCATCCGCCTTAGAATCGTCTTCAGCACACAGCCAATCTCCAACCGCACACGCAGGAAGTGAATCCCCAGCCGCGGAAGCACAAGGTGTAGCGCACCTGCTAGCGGATTCGCAGCCTCCTAGCGACGCCGCCGACACAGATGACCCTGACGCTTCAGAGCCCGCCTCGTCGCCATCCCGCTCGACGTCTTCTGGAGCGGACCGTCCGAACAGGTTCCTCGGACCCCCGCAGTCATGGCGCCGCTATACGGCGCCCGACCGCCAACTGGCGGCTTCTATGGATCAATTGGATGCGGGCGAGCTTAATGTGCACCTCTACAATACGCATGCCCTCAAGCAACGCCTGCGCTCCTCTGCTCGTTCGCATCCCGCAGAGCTGAAGAACTGGCAGAGCAAGGATCGATGGCTGAAGCAGGGCGAAGAATTGGATTTTATAGGGCCGGATGGGGCGGAGGAGAGGGAGCTGGTGCCGTGGAAGAGGTGGAGCGCTTGGCCGTTAGAGCCTAGCGAGGTGCCTAGGGAGGAAGAGAGGTTTGGCAGGGCAGCAGGGGATGAGGAGGATGAAAAGTGGACGGTTGGGAATGCGGGGGCTGAGAGAGTTAGCCAGGAACTTGGGGATGTGGTTATGGGAGTTTTCTTAAGGCTGGCGAAAGAGAGGTGGATGGAGAGAGAATGGGAGGATGTGGACACAGAGGCCGATACTGAAGAAGGAAGGCAGGGAAGCGTTCAGACGAAGCGGGAAACAAGATCTAGGTCCCATAGTGGTAAGAGACTCGCAATGACGGATTCCTCCAGCGATGTTGCGGATATCTCTGGCCGACGACGAAGTCAACGATCAAGATCTCGGTCTACTAGAACAACCAGGTCAGACGATCATGATGCGGAAATGGAGGACCGGGTTGTTCAATCGACAGAATCCGCTTCGAGGATGAGTACACGAGCCAGCTCACGCGCAACGGATGCCTATGAGCAGTCAGACGACAGTGTCAGCCAAAGCGGACGGAGCGATTCTCGGCCACAGGGTAGGGCTATATCAGAGGTACCTCATGAACAACCACAGCAGACGAACTTAAGGACTCTGCGAAAATCCGAACCACGTTTCTCCAAGCCAACCGTCCTTGCGGATGATGATAAGGCGCGAAATATTCTACGACCTTCCATCAATTCTCTCTTAGTAAAATTAGATTTCCTGTTAGATGGTCTTCATCGATCAAGAGTCAATCACTTCGCTGAGGCATCAAGCGCTTCAGCTAGTGAGGCTCAAACCGACGCTGAAGCAACTGTTACGCCGAGAAAGAAGGCACGCTCTAGGGCTACTTCAAAGTCAAGAATAACACCGTCGTCTGCCGCTCGCCGGAGACAAAAGCATCAGACGGATGACATAGTTGATGATGGCGTATCATTTGGAGACGACAATGGACCGAGCAACTCAGAAACTCAGAAACGGCCGATAAGAACCACTCTGGCCGACTCCGCCTCCGGCTCTGACTATGCTCACGACGATGATAAATTAGGCCCTCAAAGCGCCCCAACTGACTATGACATGCGTGCATCGAAATCTCGCTACTCAAAGAAAAGTCGCCTTACTTCCCAACCTGATCCGAAAAGTCGTCGTTCTAACTCAATATCCAGCATTACTTCGGAGACCGAGCCTGATGCTCGCGTCGGCCTCCGTGATTGGAGTGAAGTCATTGGTATGGCATCTCTGATGGGCTGGAGTGACGGGGTTGTCGAGAGAGCCGCGAAGCGATGTGCTGCTCTCTTTGGAGAAGGTATGGCGTTTCGTACTTTTTACGAAGGCTCTGCTCTGAAATCACCAGAAGAGCCATTTCTATACATACCTGAAACCGTTCTTGCTCCTGATTCAACCGTCCTTGATGGCAGCAACACCCCACATATCACAGATACAGAGACACGCCCTCATTGGGAGCCAGGGTCTCTGATCTGCCCTCACATAGATTGTTGGGGTCATGAGAAGGAATTTCGTATTCCTTACCGGGTGGTGGAACATTTGATAAGAGTCCACGGCTATGATCCTCGTATCCCTGGATCTGACGGTGAGGATGAAATGGTAGGAGGCGTGCATGCCGATGGATTTCTGCAGCCGATCAGTGCGAAGCAAGGATGGAGAGGCGGCGATAAGGTGGCGGTGTCAGATAAGAGGAAAAAGAGAAAAAGGGAGAGTGGATAATAACACATGCACTACGACAATGGTGTATAGTGACTTGAGGCGAAGAGTATTTGTCACACCCTCTCTAGATATAGCCTCAATCTCACCTGCCACTTTCATGAGATTGCCTATGGTGATGTTCGCTCTGTGTGTATCTTGTGACATCGCTGCAGATATGTCGATTGGGAAATCAAGAATGAGAAGTCTGTCTATTCAAGGTGGCTCTAGGAGCCCTAACATACATGAGGTAGCGAAAGACTGACGTCGATACTGACGACGATTTGAAACTGTTACGTCATTGCCACCTGATCGACAAGATAAAACATTCTCTGTTACCGTGCTTTAGGTCTTCCACTCACGTATAAAAAGTGAAGTGATTCCCACTTCGAACATTGCTTGCTTGTTGAGCCTGCAGATATACTTCACTTTGCTGCTGTTTTCCGGAAGACCAATTGAGCTTTCTTTTTCTCCAGTTGCTACAACACCCGAAGCTCAACCTCACCCACTTCACCAAAATTTTTTTAACCCCTGAAATAATTACTTGAAGTTGCTCAAGAATAATTCGAGTACCCTATTAATTGTTCAGTCGCTGCTACTCTGACGTCAAAATGGTAAAGATCTGCGGCAAAGAAGTCGGTACTGTAGGCTACGGCATGCACAGTACTTTTTCCTTTACCTAGCGTTTATTCAACCTGTCAATTAACATTTCCTCCTTCAGCCCTCACCCGCCGCGGCGTTGCCCTCGAAGTTGAAGAGGGGATTTCTATTCTCAAGGCCACATTCGACGCAGGCTATCGCTTCTGGAACGGGGGTATGCACTATGGGACTCCCGAGTATAACTCCCTTCACCTTCTCAATGCCTACTTTACCAAATATCCCGAAGACGCAGACCACGTTATCGTCAGCATCAAAGGTGCGTGGGACTCAACGGCTTTCACTCCCTACTGCACACCTGAAGGTCTCATGAGCAGCGTCGGAACCTGCCTCCGCATCCTCGGTGGCAAGAAGAAACTCGACATCTTCGAACCTGCGCGACTGGACAAGAATATCCCTATCGAAGCTGTTGTCGAAGTCCTTGGCGCAATAGCCCAGAGTGGTGACATAGGCGGTGTTGGGCTCACAGAAGTTAACCATGAGACGATTAAGCGGGCCAATGTAGTATATCCAATCGCTGCAGTGGAAATAGAGCTGTCGCTTTTCTCTACCCAAGTGTTGACCAACAGGGTCATGAAGACGTGTAATGAGCTTGGTATCCCGGTTGTGGCGTATGCACCTTTCGCTCGTGGCTGGCTAACTGGAGTTCTCGCGTCCCGCAATCAACTGAAAGAGGGAGATTAGAGACTGAAGCTCGCGCGTTTCAGCGCCGAGGCGTGGGAGGCGAACCAAGCGGTTGTAGATGCTCTTACGAAAATTGCGGAGAAGAGAGATCGCGGGATCAACGAGCTTGCACTGGCATGGGTGGTGAAGATGGGTACGTTGCCAATCCCAGGGTCTAGAAGGAAGGAGGGCATTAAGGCGAACATGGAGGCGGCGCAGCTAGAATTGACTGAGGATGATTGCGAGGCCATTGACGAGGTTTTGCGTGACATGAAGGTTTATGGGGAGAGGTATGGCGGTAAAGGTCAAAATTTCTTAGATGGTTAGAACGAAACTGAGGAACTGATCTTGCAGCACTTTAGGCTGGGAGTATTGCTGGAGTTAGTAGGTTAGCGGCCCTCTTAAGATATTTATTTACACTACCCCTTTCTTCTTCTTCTTCTTTTCCTTAGCTTAGTATCTTTATAAGATAGTATTTATTTAAGCTTCGTCTTAGAGGCATTTGTCTAAGCCGTTATATTATACTAAGCTCTTCCTATATTGCCTAGGATGGCCTTAAAAATATCCCACCCTAAGAAGACCCTTATCTGCAATAACGCGTTAATGCATTATACTTAGACACTAAAGTTACTCTATATTGCCTAGAAAGGCCTTAATAATATCCTACTTTATAGGCCAGACTGTACTTAACCTATACCCCTAAAAAAGAACCCCTAAATTAAAACTAAATTATATAATTTTAATAAACCTTAGGAAGCTAATAATGGCACCTAAAGCTAGCTTATTTAAGAGAGCTATCTTTACCTAAGAGAAACCTAAGATCTAATTAGGATTAGAAATTAAAGATAATAACGACGCTCTAGACGTATGCGAGTAGATCCGCGCCCTCGCGGCTAACTAGGCGGCCAATTATTTTAAGGCCTAAACTATATAAGAGACCCTATAAGAGATCCTAAATAGCCTTGCGGCCCTATAAAGTAGCTTAGCTCCCCCTTTTTAAAGTACCAGTTAACCTATCTACTTAACTAAATATAATATACTAGGGAGTATAAATATAATAATAAAGCAATTAAAGTCTGTTAGGCTCTTTAACCCCTAACTACTATCCAATAGAATAGACCCTACCTTTAAGAATTAGAGGATCTAAGTATAAGGAAAACTCTGTGTTAATAATAACCATTTCCCCTCTAAAGAAGCTAAAATGCTCTACCTCTTTAGTTAAACTATAGGCGACGCCCAACAGCACCTTTAAGCTAAATTTAAGGACAAGTCCCCTATCCAATTTATATCTATTAATAAGATACTACAGTACCTAGCTACTATTTATATTAACCCAAATAAAGTACGGGATGCCTATTATAACTATAACCGTTTAATAATAAAACCGAACTTGTTAGCGACTTAGTCAATCGAGGCACGAGCACGGCAAGAAGGTCGCGCAAGCCTATACGATTGGATTGTCTATAAACGAGGATCCAAAGCTAGAGAAAGGAAAGGGGAAGAACGGAAGCACCGCTTAAAGCTATATACAATCCTCTGGTTACATAATAGCAACTTACTATTATATAACGGCAAGTTGCGGCAATCTAACGGCAATTTGCCGGTACCGTAACATTACCCCCCCTTTAAAAAAAAGCCTGCCCTTGGGCTTTATATATCCGTATTATACCCACGGGGCATTTTTATCTTTATGCTCTATAGGTAACCTATTATCCTTACTATACTAGCATTCTATCTACTTATCTAGGTATTTTAGTAGTCTAGGTTTGTTAGAGTACTAGTTATAGAACTCCTAAAGCTTATAGGGACTACCTATAAAGTTCTATATAGGGTATTAAGTGGGGTCTAGGTTATAGCCTTTTCAACTAATATAATACTTTAGCGTTCCCCTTGCAAGTTTATAGGCTAGTATTTTTTTAATTTCCTTTTTATTATTACTATTAACTTAAATTAGTAGGGGTGATTTATTCTTTTATCTAGGCAATAGGTTATTTATAGCTTTCTATAGCTTATCTAGTAAGAAAATAGGGTAGACCTTAATTAAATCTGGGAGCTTTACCTTATATAAGTTACCTCTCTTTTTAAGGACCTTATATAGTCCTGCTATCTAATAGTCTAGCTTATAGCTAGGCCGTTCTATTTTTTAGTTCTCTGTTATAACCCAGACCTTATTACCTATAGTAAAGTTAGGCTCTTATCTATGCTTATTTACCTACTATTATATTAATTTCTAGGCCTTTTTTAGATTTATATAGGCTACCGTCTAGGCTTTTTTTAAGCGCTTAGTGTACTGCTAGGCTTCTTTATAAGATAGTTTTTTGCGTATAGTTTAGGGTCCTTTTAGTCTTTCCTAGTTAAAGCTTATATAAGGTAAGTAGCCTATTTCTAGCTAAATAGGTGCAAACCCTATAGAGTTATAGGGTAGGGTTACCTAAGTATAGTTTATTAGGGGCAGCAGTTTAGCCTAGTTATCTTAGAAGTAGTTAATAAAGGGCCGAAGTCTTTGGTCTAAATATTAATTTATAATCTCTGTTTAACTATCTATCTAGGGGTAGTATGCTATAGAAAGCTTTAGCTTAATACCTAAGATCTAGGTAAACTTATTCTAGAAAGCCGATATAAATTACGGCCTATAATTGGATATAATAATATCTAATAGTCCATAAATTTGGTAGATATAGTAGATATATAATTAGGCCGCCTTTTTAGCATTAATATTCTTATAATAAGGGAATAAGAACGGGCGCTTACTAAAGTGGTTAACTATAACCATAGCTATATTATATTTACTATGGTCTATAGGTAGCTTATAGAAATCTATAAAGATATACTGCTAGGGGCGCTCTAGTATTAAAAGTGGTTTTAATAGTCCTAGGGTCTTATTTTATGGGATTATAGATCTATAGTAGCTATCGCAGTTCTATATATAACGGTTAATATCTATAACTATTCCGGGCTAGTAGTAGCGGTCGTTAATAATCCTATAGGTCTTATTTTTTTTAGGGTGGGCCGTAGAGACCTAGGTATATACTTTGGCAATAAGCTAAGTCTATAAGTTCTATTCCTTTACTACTACTAGCCATTCTTAATGCTTAAGTAATCCATTTTTAAGGGACTATGGGCTAGTAATGTCATTTGCCTTTTTATGGTACTTCTGTAAAAAAGGGGCCGTATAATTTGCTTGTAGTAGCTTATTAATAAAGTTAAGTTCCGTAGTGTTAATAGGGCATATCTTGGCCTATATAGGGTCTGTATTTAGTTCTGCCTATATTTAGGGGTTAAGGTGCTCTAGTTGTAGTAGCATCTAGGTCCATAATATAATCTTTATAGCTATTTAGTTATCTAGGTCTTATTTACGCCTTATAAGGGCATCTATATAGTTAGTTATGTCTGGCCTATATATAATTAGAAAGTGGAACTAAGATAGGATATCTACCTAGCGTGCCTACTAGGCTGTAAGGGCCTTTATTATTATAAAGTATTTTAAGGCCTTATAATCCAAAACCACCTTAATAGGCTTAGGGGCCCCTTCTAGCTATATACACCAGTGCTAAAAGCTAGAGATAATAGCTAGTATTTCTTTGTTATAGATATGGTAGTTTAGCTTAGTATCTATTATAGTCTTTAAATAGTATATAATAGGGTGCTATTCTTTATCCAGTTACTTCTAGGAAAAGATACTAGCTATTACGCTATTTAAGGCATTAGTTTCTAGTATTAAGGGCTATTTTAGGTTAAAGTAGGTAAGTAGGGGAGCCGATACTAGCCGTTTTTTAAGCTTATTAAAGGCCTGCCTATATATAGCGTTAAAGTAGAAGGGCTAGTCTTTCCTAGTAAGATGGTTAAGGGGCTAGGTAATCTTGCTATAGTTCTTAATAAAGTGTTAATAGAAGTTATAGAAACCTAAAAATAATTATACCCCCTTTATAGTTTATAGGGGTATCTACCAGTTAATTATAGCCGTTTTTTCTAGGTCTGCCTTAATTCCATTTATACTAATAATAAACCTTAGGTACTTAGTGCGCTTAATACTAAATTCTAATTTCCTAATATTAGCCTAGAGACTAGCTTTGCGGAGCCGTTATAGGACTTTATAGATATACTTCTTATATTCTAGTTTATTCTTAAAGTAAATTATAATATTATCTAGGTAGGCTGTATAGAAGTTATTAAGGTAGTTAAAGAGTATGTTATTTATATACTGTTAGTATATAGCTAGTCCGTTAGTTAGTTTAAAAGGTAGTACTTTATATTTATATAATCTATAGCGGGTCTAAAATATAATAAGATCCTTAAATCTAAGGTCTATTCTAATTTGGTAAAAGGCTTAGCAGATATTAAGCTTTATAAAAATCTTAGCCTTACTTATATAGGCTAGTGTTTCTTTAAGTAAGGGTAGCAGATATTAGTTTTTATAGGTTATATAGTTTAGTTTTTAGTAGTTAATATAGAAACAAAGTCCGCTATTTAGTTTTTTTATAAAGAGAATGGGTAAGGTAAAGGGGACTTAGCTAGGCTTAATAAAGCCCTTATTAAGGTTATTAATAAGGTACTGCTTAGTAGCCTATAGCTTATTAGTAGATTGCTAGCAAAGGGGGCTATAACTAAGGGTATTTTCTTTATTAGGCTTAATCTTAATCTTGTAGTTATACAGTTAGTAAGGCGGGAGTATATTAGATACTATTTTAAAGAACATGTCCTTAAATTCCCAGTATTAGTAGAGTAGTTTTTATTCTACTAGCTTCTTATCTATAAGCTTACTTTCCCTTCTAAGCTAATTATAGGCTAGGGTTTCCTTATCTTTAATTATCCGGTTAATTTTATATAAGCTAGTTATAAAGGTAATAGTATTAGGCTATTTTAAGTTCTAGTAAAACCCTATAGCACTAATATAGCAGATATTAACTGGTGGGAGGTTTATAGGTTTCTTTATAGATATTCCGTAAACCATATTTTATAGTAGAGGGTTTATAACCCTCCTTAACTATTAGCGACTTAGTTAATCGAGGCACAAGCACGGCAAGAGGGTCGCGCAAGCCTGTACGATTAGATTGTCTATAAATGAGGATCCAAAGCTAGAGAAAGGAAGGAGAAGAATAGCAGCGCTGCTTAATATTTTATGCGGTCCTTAAGTCACGTGACTTATATCTACTATAATCCACGTCTACTTTATCTCATGAATCAGACCCCGGGGAGAAATTGCGCCACGACGTAGCTAAGGGCTAGCGCTACGCTTGTGGACCTTACCCCAGTCCTGTGGACTCCTAGACCAATCAGATCGCACCGAGAGGAATTC
>Ga0307507_10010594_pt1 | contig 11872 bp, 13 predicted proteins | sample 7_EM_MG_FD_207223 | JGI IMG/M metagenome (GOLD analysis project Ga0307507, IMG submission 207223) | Populus trichocarpa ectomycorrhiza microbial communities from riparian zone in the Pacific Northwest, United States - 7_EM | ecosystem: Host-associated > Plants > Roots > Unclassified | place...
GGAACAGAAATGACAAGCTAAAATTCACATTGGGTGCACTCTGAGAATTTGGGTGCAGAAATAACCAGAAGAAAAATGTGGCAACACTAGCGCATTCACATTGGGCGCACTCTGAAGATTTGGGTGCCGAAATAACCAGCAAAAAAATGCGGCAACACCAATTCACATTTGGCACACACTGACAATTTGGGCACAGAAATGACAAGCTAAAATTCACATTGGCGCACTCTGAAAATTTGGGCACAGAAATAACCAGCAAAAAAATGTGGCAACACTAACGCATTCACATTGGGTGCACTCTGAAAATTTGGGCGCAAAAATAACCAGCTAAAAGGCAGCAACACTAGCACATTCACATTGGGTGCACACTGACAATTTGGGCACAGAAATGACAAGCTAAAATTCACACTGGGCGCACTCTGAGAATTTGGGCACAGAAATAACCAGAAAAAAAATGTGGCAACACTAGCGAATTCACATTGGGTGCACACTGACAATTTGGGCACAGAAATGACAAGCTAAAAAATGCGGCAACAGTAGTGCATTCACATTGGGCACACTCTGAAATTTTGGGCGCAGAAATAACCAGAAAAAAAATGCGGCAACACTAGCGCATTCACATTGGGCGCACTCTGAAAATTTGGGCACAGAAATAACCACATGCAAAAAAATAATGGGCACAAATACACACTGAAAAATACCAGGTGCAGATGCATACATATAGTGACTCAGAACCCACTCACATTTGGTGCCATTTCAGATTGGGCACACTGACATTTGGTGCACATTCAATTTGGGTGCACTCTGACATTTCACACACATTCACATTGGGCACACTCTGATATTTCATGGCACAAAAATAATGGATGCAAATACACATTGAAAAATAACACAAGCTTGGTGCAGGCATATAGTGACTTGGTGCCCACTCACATTTGATGCACATTCACATTGGGCATACTCTGACATTTCATGCAGAAAAATAATTGGCCCAGATACACATTTGGTGGAAATTCACACTTGGTGGAAATTCACACTTGGCGCCAACTCAAATTTGGTGCACAAAAATAATGGGCAGTGCCCATGATACCACACTGATGCTGGGTGCAGAACATTGTGTCCCATTTAGAGTCTGATACAAAGATTAATTATGTGGCTAGGAGATCATGGGGCACAGCACATGGGCACCATTGCCCTGCTAAAGTGGGCCGATCCATTCTCTATGGGGTTTTGTTTCTTGCGGCCCACCCATTTCAGATGGCCAATTTTAGAGTCTCAGCCCAGGCATTACCAAAGGTGCATTCGTGACAACTTGGCCAAGTCCGCTGGCCCATTGTGGATGGGTGATTGTCACACACCACTGGCCCATCAGTGATGGACCCATTTGACTGCCCTAACTGCCCCAGATTAGTGGTGCCATGTTGACAACATGCCTGCTTTGAGAGGTGAGAAACCTGGTAACTCACCTGTAACATCTCAGGTTGTCCCAACAACTTTTCTCAAAACAGGTCACAAAAAAAAATTTGTGCCCCTGGTGGACCCCCCCCCCCCCTAACCCTATATATGGGATCCACGTTCTGCCACCCCCTTGACCTGTAGTTTCTCCCTTTCCTTCATCTTTGTTCACTTTGTCAGAGCCTATGTTGACTTTTATCAAGATGATTGGATGGACTGGCTCCCTTTTGCAGAATTCACATACAACAACCAGTTCCATTCAGCCATTGGGATGTCGCCTTTTTATGCTGAATATGGCTATAATCCAACATTTTCTATTGACCCTGTCAATTCTCAATCAGTGCCCAAGGCAGATGAACGGTTGGATCATATTCACCAAGTCCAAAAAGATCTGGCATCAATTTTGGAGCTTGCAGTGGAGATGATTAAGTGTTTCTACGATGCTTGGGTTGATGAATCTCCTGACTAATCTTCATTCAACACACCCAAATCACAAACTGGATTTCTGCCGCTTTGGTCCTTTTAAAATTTCACAAAAGATTTTCGGACACCTCTTACTGGCTTATGCTGCCTGATGGCTGGGCTATTCACAATGTTTTCCATGTCTCCTGCTTGATTCCTGCTCACGAGGACACTATCTTACTGGAAAGGGTTTGGTGATGATGAAGATGAATGGTTGAAGGAGTATGACCTCATGCATGCATTGGAGGCCATTGAAGAGTTTTGAGAAAATGAAAAGATGGGAGGCAAACAGCGACGAGGAAGGAAGAAGGAAGTCGTTGCCATTGAGTAACAGTTCTTTTTTTTCTCACTGTCAACATTACAGTTTTCCGTTGGGAAAGAGGGGGATAGACGATACCGTACACGTGACCTAGTAGATATATATCACACCTGTAGTTTCTCCTTGGTTTCTCCCTTTCCTTCATCTTTGTTCACTTTGTCATTAGGTATGTATAGATACATACCTACTCATTCATTATATGACTTTGTCATTAGCCTTTGTCTGTGCCGCATTGTGAATCACCGGTCATCGCCTCACAGTCCCCATCTTCTGGAAATACTTAATCACTGCAGTGTCCTCTTTCAATGCGCCTCTCTTCATAGTCACTCTACCCAAATCCTAGCCTCTACAGCACTGTCCTCTACCCTGGCAAAAAAAAAATTAGCCAAGCCCATCTAGCCACATTTAGCTGCCACCTTTCCAGAAGGCAGGGTGTTTCTGGAAGTAATGCCCAAAACTGCCAGTTTGTTTGGCTCTGATTGCATCATCACCTAACTAATGGACTTTGGGGCAGACTGAGACATTCAAGGTTATTGGATCTCACATAAAATCTTGCGCCCTTCAGCCATCCATTCCTGCAAGCTTGCAAGCTCACCTTCATCAATGCGACCAGCTGTCATCATCTTCCACTGTCACCTTTTAACTACTTCTCCTGGCCGATTTAGCCTGTGTGAGTCTCTGTATCCTTTGCTATGTCAAATTTCCTCAAATTTTACAGCAAGATCGCAATATAACGGCAATGTCAGAGCCTTAGGTATGTTAGCTTGAGTAAGCTTCAGCTCAGAATAAATATGCTCCTAGAAAAGTGGGCCACTCTATATCTTGCCAGCATGCACATCACGAATTGGCGAATGTTACTCATGGCAGTCACTCCCACCCCACATCGATTGGAAATAGACCCACAAAAATGTTCTCCCACAATCGACTGCATCTCGGCTTACCGCATGCTCTCATGAGCTATACATGCTAGGTGCTTGGACGTCAATCTACCTTAATCTGAGGAATGTTATGGCAGATAGAGATTCTAGTCAGAACCCTCAGCCTCGATGATGCTCCTCAACATACATTTCTACATTCCAAATGACCAACACCACACTAAATACTTTCTGGGAATTCTACATATCCATATCTCTCCAAATGAGCATACTGCAACATTTGCTTATGCACAACTCATACCATTTCCAATACTGTAATCTACAGTGATCTATTCGGGGCTCTGAGACTCTATTAGGCAACTCTTGGCAATTAAGGAGACCTCTGAAGTCTCTCTTCAAAATCTCAAGTGTCAGACTGCTGTCAGGGACATTTGGTGGCAGTATGTAGGGATCGGTGGAACAGGTGGAGATGCTTCCTACAATGTGAATGTGTCATCAAGTCATCCTCCCTTGCCCTCTCCCCATGCCTATGTATGCTACCTGATGACTAATCTAGTGGTCACATGCCTTCCTGGGGAGAGTGCCCCTTTCCCTATTCCATCTGCCCCCCTCCGTTATGGAGGTGTCCTCGCCTCCTCGCTGCCACTCTGGCTCCAATCCCCATCGCTTCCTCCTCCTATACCTCCTCATCCTCATCATAGAAAAAACCCGCCTCTCCTCTGTTGTCATTGTCTGAACCTTCCAACTCTAGCCCATCTAATTCCTCACTTTCTACTACTTCCTGTGCTTCGTTCCCCTGTGCCGTGACTTCTGTTCTGCTGGGCTCCCCTGTGGCTAGCATGTCCTCGAACTTCTTTTGTGCTGTTGCTAACGTCGTGCCCTCTCTTGGTGTGAAACTCCAAAGACATCTTGCATGGAACAGGCCATCTAGTGGAACACCTTCCAGCATTTCAAGTCTGTATGAGTTGAGGAGATGCTCTGTGACACGGTGAGGTGTTGACCACATGGGGGTTAACTTGCGTTCTGTGCTAAGGGTTAGGGCGATTTTATTTTGATACACCTGTACTAGTTGACCAGTCTTGAATTCAATGGCCCCCGCCTTTGACGCCTTGACTCTACGATTGAACATGGTCTTCCGTTGTACCGCATGGTGCACTGCTTCAGCATAGCCATCGAGCTGTTGTTGCACTGCATAAGTCATATGCTTGTCGATATCAGCAGGCAGCAAGAAGGATGAACTGATCTCCAGTGGTGTCTTCGACGTGTTCACCACTAATCCCAACAAGATCTCCTTTGGGCTGAACTTGAGAGCTGGCAGGATTCGCCAGTTCAAGATGTGGATGGCCTTGTCAAAGTGGTCCAGCCACATTGTCGGTAGCTTGTCCCATGTGGTGGACTGCCACCCATCTTCGCCCACCTCCAGTGCACATAACCGTGCCAAGACATAAAGGAAGAGCTTGTTGGTGCCTTTGACAAGCCTGTTGACCCACAGAGAGTACGCTGCTACCATATGTAATTTAGTACCCCAGTGTTCACAGTTCTCTGTGACTTCCCGATTTTTGAAATGTTTGCCTCCATCTGCCATGAAGGTTTCGGGAGGAGCGAAATTGTGAAATATGTCATCTAGAGATCTGTTGGTCGTTACAGCGGTTCCATGAGTCTTGAATTTGTACCCCCACACATGCTGGGAACATGTATCGAGATAGATTCCTGCTGTATGGTAGCTGCCTTTCCCCACAGGTAGTGAGAGATAATTGCCCACCAGCAGCTCAAAGGGATGATGCCTGGTTATCAGTTGTAGAAGGGAATGTAAGTGTGTACCTCTGAAGTTCTTACACCACGTGCAGTCTAGGATGGCCTTTACAATGGACTCATCAAACTTGGGACTATGGTACCAATCCAGCAATGCCATTTTCATCACGTCACGATGCCAGTGTCCGCCTTGTTCATGCTCGAGTTTCGCCAGTGTGATCGCTTCAGCCCATGACACACATTCCCTCCTAGCCCGCGCACGCGTACCACTTCCTCCTCTGACAAACCACAATTTCCCTTCATCAATCACATACTGGGTCTTTCAGTGTTGCACACGCTTCTTCTCCTGCACTGTAGTGTCATGGGATGAGTGGCCCATGATTGCATCCACAACGTTGAGGTACAGGGGCTCGTCCTTGAACCTCTCCTTTAAGACTGTCAAGTCCGGAAGGTCGGCCACTTGATAGGGATCATGTACAAGGCCTGTAACTTCCTCCCAGTCCAGTGTGACTGTCCACTTGCTGCCATCACCCAGCATTTTGTCTGTACCTTCGTACTGCCTGCTGATACCATTGGCAATGTTGACTTTACCAGGTATGTGTCGAACATCCACGATGTTGTGCACCAGCACCCCATCCTGCCATCGTGCATGAGTTGCGTTTAGTTTGTCACTAAGCAAGATGTCGTGTAGAGCTTGACAATCTGTCTCAACCTCCACAGGGTATCCATATACAACGTTGGAGAATTTGTCAAATGAATATTTCAGTGCAGCAAATTTGAGGAGGAAGGGCTTGTACCTCTCCTCTGACATTGATGTTCATTTGGATGCAAAACTGATTGGGTGCAAGCAGGTGACTTCCTTTCCACCTGGCAGCATAGTCTTGATTCTCTGCGATAGGACTCCTGCAAATGCATCTTTGCATGCATCAGTGGTGAGGATGAAATGGGTGCCATCGAATCAAGGGGCTGTCAATACAGGTTCTGACACCAAGCATGCCTTTAGGTTTACAAATGTCGCTGTGTGCTCTGCTTTCCAGTGTGGCTGTAATTTGTAAGCTTTCATGATATGCTGGTAAGCCAATTTCTTGGTGCCATTTGGAATGTCGACTGCATGTAAGAGATCTCGCAGCGGTTTTTTGAGGGTAGCATAACCCTTTACTAAGTCCCTAAAATACGCAGTTAAACCCAGGAAGCCTTCCAAATGGGAAGCATCTTCAGGTACTTTCCAATCAACGACTGCTGTGAGCTTGCTTGAGTCTGGGCTGACACCCCCTGGTCCAACACGTGCTCCTGCAAAGACTGCCTCAGTCATGAATACCTGAAGTTTCCCCAGAGAGAGCGATAACCTTTCCCTGCAAATGCACTCCAATATCCACCTTAACTTTGCCATGCCCTCCTTAAAGGAATCCACTGCTGACCCACTGTCATCCACAAAATTCTCGCAGGTACCATCTGCAATGAGGTTGTGCATGCATTGGCCCACCGTATGTCCAAACTCAGACGGGCCACCAGTAATGCCAAATGGCATATGTTCGTAAGCGAAATGTCCTCTTCCTTCTAGGTGGAATGTAATGTACAGTTGTGAATCAGGATGGATGGCTATGCCATAGAAGCCTGCTGCAAAGTCGAAAATGTGAATGTATTGATGTCCTGACAGTCGCAGCTGTTTGGCACGAATGTCACCCTGGGGAACTGGGGCAATGGGCATGACCTTGTTGATTTCTCCGAAATCTTGGCAGAGGCACCAATTCTTGGGCAATATGAATGAAGGTGTACTTTACACTCCCCCACACACTCCAGGTGGAGTCTACCTTGAATACAACCAAATGTATATTTTCTGGATCATCAAGCTGGACTCCACCCAAATCCAACTGAACTTAAACCAAGAAAGTCTGAACAGATAGAATTTATAACTACATAAAATTACTTAAATACATTTGGTGCTAAAGACCAGAGAGATGGTAAAGGGAAGGGGGATGGTAAAGGGAAGGGGGATGGTGAAGGGATGGTGAAGGGAATGTCGTCGATCCACATCGGTGTCGTGTCATCACTGGGCCATGTCACCTCGTTGCCATCTTCGTGCATGTCATCGTTGTTGCCTCTTCATTGTTGTCATGTGTCATATCCTGGTCGTGTCATCATTCCACATTGGTGCCGCCTTGTCGTCGTCTTCACGGGTGTTGTCGTCACCTCGTCGTTGTCATCCTCGCATGTCATCCTTGCGTGTCCTGGTCGTGTCATTCTTGTGCTGTGGCCTCCTCATCTTGTGTCTTTCTCACCTCAGCCACCGTTGTCCTTGTCCTAGCTGCGTCGTCGTTGTCCCACATCATTGGTCCATCGTTGTGCTGTGTGTGAGCAAGGTGGGGTGGGTTGGGATGAGCAGGGAGGGGGTACTCACCAGGGTGCCTCATCGTCGCTTGTGTCCATTCATGGGTGCTGGCCATCATTTGTGTTTGTTTTCAGGTGTTCTTCGTCGTCTGGGGTTGCGCTGGTGGTCGTTGTGGCTTGTGACATGGTGTTGCCATGTCGCTGTTGGTTGTATGCCATGGTTGTAGGCGGTCGATGGCAGCAGTGAGCGGCAGGCTGTTGGGGATGGTGGTGACATGGGGGGGGGTGGTGACAGGTGTTGTGGATGGTGGTTGAAAGCAAGAAGTTGTTGTTGATTGATGATGCCAAATTGAGCGTCGGAATTTGCCAACATCCTTTCTAGGAAAGCGATCAGCCAGTTGGTATATACAGCATAAAATATATCTACCTAGATAAGCCTTCGTGGTCCAACTGGTTGAGCATTCATGCTGGATAGTGTGGCTGTGCTCCTGAGGTCACGTGTTTGATTCATTGGTGTTACACTTTTTTTAGTATTATATAATAACAACAATAGTGATGTAATTATTAATCTGGCTGGACTCCATCTGGAGTCTGGCTGGATTAATCAACAGTTCCCTGTATTCTGAGGTGGAGTCCATTCAGTCCAGATGAGTCCACCTGGAGCAGCTGGACTCCGGGCAGACTCCAGGTGGACTCCAGACTAATATTTGGCTGGGTTGCCACCAAAGAGAAGATGGTGGATGGACTCCAGGTGGAGTCCAACCAGAATATGTGGGGGAGTGTAAAGTCCTCCGAATGAAGTGGCATCTGTGGTTGGGGTTGGGCAAGGTGGAAGATCAAATGCTGCAGGTAGGTCGTGCTTCACGCATTCATCATTCACCTTATGCTTGAGTTCATTCAGGGAGAGGCCCATATTCTTGAGGGCTTTCTGGGCCAAAACCAAGGGTGCACTGCACTTGACATCTCCCGGGTGTATAGAGCTTATTATGCCAGCTTTCAACATTTCGTCAACTTTTGCTTCCATAAAGGCCCACTGGTCTGTGTTGAATGAACGTTGAGGAAGTTTTGTACAGAACATGGCATCTGCTGGTATGTTGAGTTTGTGTACAGTGTCCAGAATTAGGTTGACTTCACTAAGGGAAAGCACAAAACAATCCGCGAACTCCACAACAAGCTGTCTGATCTCTTCATGCTGGCCTGTGGTGATGTCGTCACCTATCTGCACAAGGTCCAAGATTTTGGCGACACATGTTGGCTGGAAGGGCTCTGTATGACGTGTGTAGAGTGCATCCTCTGATGGGGCATTTGTGGTGCTGGCAACTGGTAAAATGAGACAAGGCATGTCAGCTGGGCTGGACACTTGCAGACCAGTAGTTTGGGTTTGTACTGCCCTCGAGGGGGGTTGCTCATTCCCCCCACTATGGTCCTCGTGCTTTATCCATGGTGATTCTACTCAGTGTGCATGAACACTTTCAGCAGGTGTAGGGTTTCTCTCAATATCGACAACGACTTCAGAGGCTGTGGCATGTATATTGTCAGTTTCTTTTACATCTTCAGAGGCAGTGCTTTGGTTAAGTACTTCCCTCGAGGGGGGTGTGCTGCCTCCCCCCTGGTTCATACCCTGCTCCTCATCTTGACTCTCCCAGCTTTCACTGTTCCTATCTGGCTTCATGGGTTCCTCTTCATCCTGTGTGTGTTCCTTGTCTGCGTGTGTGGTGTCCTCGCCCACTGCTTCTACTGTTTTGTTTGCATAACCTAAGAAAATGTCCAACTTGTCATTCTGAACCAATGTTCCTGAAACATCTGTATGTGAGACTTGCCTCAGAGGGGGATTCATGCCCGAAGAGCCCCCTACTGAGATTTCCTGCTGTTCCACATCTAATGTGAGGCTAACGCCTATTGGTGCTGTGGGCGTGTTTCCTTCAGCGGTGTTGCACAGTATGACTGATTCACATGCAGATCGGATGGTGACTATATCTGTGTTGAAGTCATGGAGTGCCTTGAAGTGCTGTAGCAATGGTTTCCCGAAAAGAAACTCCCAACTGCCTCCACTATTGAAGATTTCAAATTCCGCCTCTGCCCGGATTCCCCCCAACTCTAGCACTCCATTCCATACTGCTTCTGACTGTACGATGGTTCTGTTCGCCATGCATAAATGCCAGTTAGACAGCTTAGTTTGGCCACAAAGTTGGTGCTGGGTTTTTGTGAAGAAGGAGGTGCACATGGCACCAACCATAGCTCCCCTGTCGAATAGAGCCTTAACTCTTACTTTCTCGCCTTGGGGCCCATGTAGTACTAACCAATGCACAAATGGTGCTCCCTTTTGTCATAGTGTCTCCCATGCCTTATCCTCATCCCCAACAGTGTACAAATCAATGACTGATGAATTATTGCATGTGTTATGTACATCATTGAAACTGTTCTGTCTGCTGGGGCGGTTGACTCCTGTAATCCTCACTGAAATCAGGGCTGCCTGCTCAACACCTATGCAGGCAGCCCTTCCCCATTTCCCTGGTTCGACATATGTTGAAGTGATTGGTCATTGAGCCAGTCAAACTCGCCGTCCACATCGTTGACGAAGTTGATTTGAGGAGTGGGCAAGAAGCGAAGAATGCGGCCACAAATTGTGCGGAATGTGTGCTCATGAGGGTTGATGTAGCCGGTGGTGCATTGCTGGGCAGTGCGGCGATGTCCCACTAATCCACACCTGTAGCACTCCCCAGATCCTGGGGCTGCACCCCCAGGTCTCAGCGGAAACCCGGTGCTAGCTGTGACTTCCACAGACTCACCGTTTTTCGCTTTCCATTCTCTGAGCTGGCCATGCCATGCTGCAATGCCAGTTTGGGTGTTGGGCTGCATAGGATATGCGGCGACACTGATATTGAGGGCATCTTGGTCAGCCTGTGTGACTGGCGGTGGTGGCAGATGGAAGAGGGTGCCTTGGCCTCCTGATTGGCTTGTGAATGGGTTCATGTTGTTTGTGGGGTTTTGTGGGGTGATGTGCATTGCAGACTGGTTGTTGTGTTGACCTCCAAGGGTTGTTGATTGCATGGCCTGACTGACGGTTGACATTGGAGACAAAGACGTGGCCGGTGCATGGCATTGTTGCTGTTGCATGTGTTGTAACCCAGCAATCGCTGCCTCAGTCCTCTCCTTCTCCTCCTTCTCTCATTGGTGCTTCTTCACCCCATCTTGGATGTGGGCCATCTCTACTCCTTTGATGGCAGCACAGAACTCAGTCCAGCTTGAGTAAGACTCCTTGACTTTCTGTCGTATGATATCTGGAAGCTCATCACAGACCTTCCAGATTGAATTCGAACCCGCACTGATTTTTGCCTGCTTTGCCAGGCTGAGGGCCTTCTCTGCGAAGGCGATGTGAGTGTAAACCTCTTCTCCTGCATACTTTACTTTCTTCCCCAGATCCTCCACCTCTAATCTCATCTCACATAACTCCCTCTCCAACTCTGTCTCTGTCCTCTTAGCCCTCTCCCCCAGCGGAAAGTGTTCCAAAAATGCTGCTTCGACCTTCTTCCAGGTGGGTTCTTTGATATTTAATTCCTGGAACCATTCGTCTGCTGGTGACGCATATTTGAGGTGGTCTCCGAATGATTCGATAATGTGCTCGCTCTCTGTGATATGGGCATAAGTTGTGAAGCACTGGAAGGTTTTCAGGAATTCCCCAGGCTGGATGTCATCATAGGGTTCACTGCTGAAGATGTGGACTGTGATGGGTACTGACATGATCGGTATGATGGGTTTGTGTTGTGTGGCGGTTTTGAGCTGGGCAGACTCTTGCACGGAATTTAGATGGGGGATTGACGGTGGCTTGATGGGATCCTCAAACGGGGAGTTAGGGTCTGATACGAAGAGTGCAATGGAGCTCTTGGTGGAGGGTGTCGAAGTGCCCAAAGATGCTGTGCTGGACGAGGGCATAATAGTTGCTGCACAGTCTCGAGGGATGAACCTGCTGTTGACTCTTGGTTGATTTTTCCAGGTTGTATTGGGTGCCAGGTTGCTTTGTATGGGGTCTGTGGTTGACATGCTTGATAAACATTGGAAACACGTTTGGGGCACAAGCTGATTTTGGAGGTGATAGGCTGTTAGACACTGGACGTCAGACTTAGTAGCGGTGGATGGTGATGTTGACATGGGATGACAGATTCAAAGCAGGGATATGAGGATGTTTTAGACGTAGATGGAAGAAGGGTGCATGTTAAAGTAAGAGTCACACTCTCATCACCAGGTGGAATGGGTGGAGATGCTTCCTACAACATGAATGTGTGGTCAAGTTGTCCTCCCTTGGCCTCTCCCCATGCCTATGTATGCTACCTGATGACTAATCTAGTGGTCACATGCCTTCCTGGGGACAGTGCCCCTTTCCCTATTCCATTGGTCATATCGTCAATGGCATCTCCCCTCATTGCCCCCTCTCCTTCCAATAACCACATCAGTGTTACAACACTGTGTAGGTACCAAGTTACAATCTGTCTGTGTCTCTATCCGACTGGCTGCAGATGCTCAAGACCCAAGAACACTCATCCCCACCATGGATCCAATCACTTCAGTCACCCATAGGTAACAGACTATTAGTCATGTAAACTCCAGGTATATTACATGACTAAAAGTTGTGGTGTATATTTATATTTTATATATATTTGGCCTATAAATCTTCACTTTTACA
>Ga0307507_10010595_pt1 | contig 11872 bp, 5 predicted proteins | sample 7_EM_MG_FD_207223 | JGI IMG/M metagenome (GOLD analysis project Ga0307507, IMG submission 207223) | Populus trichocarpa ectomycorrhiza microbial communities from riparian zone in the Pacific Northwest, United States - 7_EM | ecosystem: Host-associated > Plants > Roots > Unclassified | place...
TGAAAAACTGGATTCCTTACCATTTCTATAGCTGATTTACTACCACTAAAAAAATGTTGTAGGTTCTTCTTTGCTCTTCACCCACATCCTTCATAATTCTTCTAAACCAAATAGCTTGTTGAGTACCTGAATCAATTGCAACATATTCAACTTCATAAATAATCCAGCCACTAATTGTTGCTTCTTCAAACACCAAACAAACACTCCAAAACCAAGAGAAAAGGCATAGCCTGAAGTACTTTTTATATCATCAATACATCCATCCCAATTACTATCACAAAACTGAGAAATTCAATCAAATTTGATTCCATGCTCCATAATATCTTGAATGTATCTAAGTACCTTTTTAGCAGCTCCAAGATGAAAGTGACTCGGAGATTTCATGAACCTATAAAGTAAACTTGCTACAAACATTATATTTGGCCAAGTAGCTGCCAAATACAATAAATTCCCCACCAAACTTCTATTAAAAATAGCATCCATCTTTTTTCCTCCATCATCTTTCATTAACTTTTCATTCACCATCAAATGCACATCAACGAGTTTGCAGCCAAATATTTTGAGTATTTTTAGAATTCTTTCAACAAACTTCTTTTGACAAATGAAGACACCTATATCATCTTGTAAACCTCAATACTGAAAAAATGATGTAGCAACCTCATATCATTCATCTCATATCTTCTTATCATTTCTTAATTTCTTAAAGTCTTCAATCCATCTTCCATTACTCCTCATAATTACTAAATCATCAACATATAATGCAACAATAAGAACATCATTCTCTCTTTGTTTCTTTACATACAAAGTAGGCTAACTTTTGCTTCTCTCAAACCCATGTTGAATGAAGTAATTGTCAATTTGGTTGTACCAAGCTCTTAGAGCTTGTTTCAACCCATATAATGCCTTGTTCAGCAAACACACCTTATCATCTTTTCCACTAACAACAAAATCTTACGGTTGCTCTACATAGACTTCTTACTTCAACTCGCTATCTAAAAAGGCTGACTTTATATCAAGTTGGTATAACAACTAGCCCTTATGAGCAACAATTGAAATGATTGCTCTAACAGTATCAAAACAAGCTACCAAAGAAAAAACTTCATTGAAATCAATTCAGAGAATTGAGAATAACCAATAGCTACCTTGAGACTAACCTTCCAAGTTATTAATGCAACCATATTATTCAATAGTTTTACACACATTTATATAGTATTTGGCCTATGTTTTTTTATATAAAATGCCTTGATATTCTTTGTTTTATCTTTTGAATGCACTTTTGGATGTAAGATTCAAAAGGAAGTAAATTGAAGATAATTGGCAGATTTGACCTCCAATTGATGTTTCATGCTAAGCTTGAGCTCTAGATATTGAAACGAAGTAATTCCAGTGACATTAGAAAGCTAACATCCATATCTTTCTATACATATATGGAAATAAAAATAAAAAGAGAAATAACATGGAAATCGCAGCCTTCAAAGACAAATCTCGCATTCTGCCAATGTTGACCTTCAGTCATTCCGACTTGAATATATTGAGCTATAAAAGTCCATTTGATGCAAACTTAATTTTGTTGGATTCCTGACTCGAAGACCTACCAGACTACCAAATTCAGAAGAAAAGAACTCATATGAGAGAGATATGAGTTTTATAAGATGACACATGAATTCTACTAGCAGAGATGTTTCGTGAAGAAACAAGTCCAAAGTACTTCTCAAAGCTTCCAAACCGACATCCAAGTTTTCATTTTCGAAAATTAGCTCCTCTAAGTAAAAAGTCAAAGTTTGAAGATTTTATGCAAGACTATTTCTTCTTTTTTAGAAAAATAGTTATTGAAATACTTAAATATAAATTGTCTACTTAGAAAAGGACCACGTTATAGAAAAGGGATTAGGATTTCCTAAGATATAAAAAGAAAGAGAGAAAGGAAAGAAGGGGGCGGCCAGAAGAGAAGAAAAACAAACCCTTTCCTCCAATAACCCGAAATCATGCATTCTTCTTTCTTTTTTATTAGTTGTTCAATAGACATGCAAGAGTAAGCTCTTTTTCTTGGTTGCAAGGATACATAAACCTTCAGATTTCAAGAACTGTGAGATTTATTTTACCTTTTCTTTTCAGTTTATATGATGAATATATTTGTTTTCCTATGATTGTTTATTTTAATTGCTATAGCGAACTCTAAGTTATTATTGTGAACAACATATTGCTAAGTTTGATATCAGCTATATGCCTTGTCAAATGGTATCAGATCAGGTTGGCTTTTTTATGGATAAAGATGATAGGAACTCACTCCACGATGGAGGAATGAAGGCTTTCTTAGCATTGTACAGGCTTATAAGCAAAAACTAGATTATTTGGAATAAAGGTTTAATTGTTTAGAGCAAACCATAACAGATCTAGCTCGGCTACTGGGTAACACAAACATGAATCGTGAAGAGAAGAGAACATTGCTTGGAGACTTACCTTGAGGTGGCCAAATCCAGACTTATTCCTGAAGATTCACTTAGACAACCATTTGTCCATGTGGAAGTTTTTAGTGGAGATGAATTTGATAGGGGTGATAGAGCCTTAACATTCTAAGATAAACCACTGCAATAAACACATGATTTTGCATTAAGATAGAAATCCTGACATTCAATGAAGATCTGGACATAGAAGAATTCCTTGATTGGATCGGTGAATATGATAGGGTTAAGGAGTACTCAAGTTTCTTAAGATAGAAAAAAGCTGAAACTAGTTGCATATAACTTGATAGGTGGAGCTTCTTCCTGGTGGAAACATTAGACAGATACACTGTTAAAAGAAAAGAGACAACCTATTACATCATAGATATATATGAGGCAATTGTTGCATGTGAGATTTCTTCCTCATGACTATGAGCATTATTTGTTTCAGTGATACTAGGATTATTCACAAGGTAATAAATTTGTCAGTGAGTACACCGTTGAATTTCAAAAGCTAACAGAACATAGCAAGCTCTAAGATACAGAGAATCAATAGGTTGTAAGGTTTATGAGAGGGTTAAAACCAACAATGCAACATAAGATTGGAGTACAATTATTGTTTACGCTATTTAAGGCGAGAAATATAGAGTTAAAGGTTGAGATGCTAATGAAAGAGAGGGTTGGTAACAATATTAGATTTGATAGGTATGATCTTTCTAGAAGGCAATATAATAAGACAAGTAGATTCGATCTTACTGATAAGGGGAATGCAGTACAACCATCAAGGCTAACTCTAATAAGGCCCGATACTATTAGACCTGATAAGATTTTGAAAAAACAAGTTGAAATAAACAAATTGAATAACCTTTATAAGATGTTAATGATAGATAAATTGTTTATATATGGACAACCAGGACATCATTCCAATTATTATAGAGAAGACAAAAATTGGTTAATCTGATTGAATAACAGTATGAGCTAGAACCCTCTGACGACGAGGGCAAGTTGAGTGGATCTGATGGGGGTGATATAGAAAAAATATATAAATATGATGATGATAATGAGAGATATACCATGTGGTTAGGAAGATGTTGCTAAAACCATAACTATATGGTTAGGAAGTATAAGGGTGAGATGTATTTTGATGTGGTAGATATAGTTGCTTATAGTTTAATCTTCAGTAGGCCTTGGCAATATGATGTAGATGTTAAGCACTTGGTTAGAGATAATTTGTACAAGATTATAAAGAATTATATGAATTATACTCTTATACCTTTGAAGGGAGAATCCAACCTTAAAGCTTCTAAAGTAGAGGGAAAGGCTTTCATTGTAATAATTAGTTCAAAACTTGAGATGCAAACAGAGGTACGAGAAACTAGGCAGATTCATGCAATGCTTATAAAGGCATTATAATGCAGGCAGAAGCTAAAGACAATAATTAAATAAAGAACACATAATATTTTAAATGATCGAAATGACCTGCAAGTGTGAGCTCCAAATTCACAAATTTACTCTCTCTAAAAATAATGATACTGAAGTCCGCATCACTAGGAGGTTCACAAAGCTTTAAATAGACCAAAAACCTTACCTTAACTAAAAAACAAAAACTAAAATCTAAAATTACAAAGAAAAGAAGCATAAAATCCAAAATAAGCAAGAAATATTAAAATAAGAAGGAAAAACACAAAAAATTGCATAAAATGGGCCTCAATAATATTTTTTATATCTAAAGATTCATGGTTCACGTAGCGACATAGTGGCTACTATACAGAAAACAACCTCCAAAAAATCTTGTAAACATTTAAGTGTGATTCAACAATTGGATTAAAAGTTATAACTCTTTTGAACTATTATTTTGGCCTAGCACGACCAAACCTTCTCTTGGGATTTGACCTGTCCCACTAGTCCATAAATGCTTTTGCTAGACCATCCACATAATCTGTCTAGAGTAGATCCTCATCTAGTTATGGTAGACTCACATTTGACGACTCAGAATCACTCGTTATCATAAGCTTGACTACATCACATTAGTGGATGAACAAGAAAAAAACAAACATTCTTAAAGCAATTAACATTTATGTTGTTGGTTAATGAGGTTCGTAGTTTCTATGGGTTAGCTACTTTCTATCATCGATTCATTTGAAATTTTAGTAATATTGTTGCTCTCATTACTAGATACATGAAGAAAGGAAAATTTGATTGGAGAGAAGAGACAAAAAACAACTTGGTTTTGATATAAGAAAAATTAAGCAATGCTCTGGTTTTGGCACTTCCAGATTTTGACAAACTGTTTAAGGTAAAATGTGATACTTATGGTGTCGAGATTGGTGGATTTCTATCCCAAGAGAAGAGACCCGTGGTATTTTTAATGAGAAGCTAAGTGATGCTAGGTTAAAGTGGTCCACACACGAAAAAGAGTTTCATGTTGTTTTTTAAACTCTTAAGAAGTGGGAGAATTATTTGATTTGTAAGGAGTTTGTATTATATTCTGACTATGAGACGCTAGAATTTTTATATAATAAGAGAAGAATAAGTAATGACTTGTATGTAAGTTAGGTCACTTACCTACAACGGTTTCCAATTAGAATTATATGTCGTAACTATCCTTTTCTTTTAAATAAAAATAAGAAAAAATGAAAAATAAATGTTGAAAAATAAAAGAAATACACGAAGACAAGTGACTTGGTTGGCATGAACACGTGAAAGAATGATATACATGCATAAATGAGAGATGGAGGGACCAAATTGGATTTTTAACTTCGTTCAGAAACTCGATTGCACCATTGAAGGATATAAATGTGAAAAACAGTGCAAATTAAAGGTTAACTTAAAAAATTGAATGAATTTGCATAAAAATAATTCTAAGGACTTAGTTAGATTTTTAGTAGGCTAATTTGATTTAATCATAGGTATAATTAAAGGTTTAATTAAGTTTATAAATTAATTTAGGCTGAAATTAAAATAATTAATTAAGTTCAAGGACTTAATTAGAATTTTAATGGGTCAAATTAATTTTATTAATGACTTAATTCGTGAAAATTAAGTTTGAAAGATTAATTTGAGTTTAATTGATAAGATTTAATTTTTACAAGCTTAATTGAATGAAATAAGGGGTGAAATTACAAAAAAATAAAAGTTCAGGGGTCAAATAAGAGCCAAATCGAAGAATCTCAAAATCAAGGACCAAAGTGCAAAAGACATGTAAGTTTAGGGACTGAAATCAATCAAAACAGTGTATGAATTTAAATGTTTTTCCTCTTTCATTTTTTTTTTCGTTTTGGGTCGTGTTTATGAGTTTGGGTCTTTGGGTCAAGAAGCCTAGCTCATGTTGCTCGGCTGAGCCTATTTTTCAATAAAGTAGTGTTTGGCATGATCAATTTTTATCAAAGAAAAAACAAAATACATAAACCCCAAGTGTTAATTCAGTATAAAATTGAACGAAAAAATGAACGATGTACACATTTTGATATATAATGATATAAAAATTGATCCGAAATCATCGCTTGTAATGTTGGTTAAGAAATTTAAACACAGTACAACTCAAGAGTTCCATAACATTTCTAAAGGAAGTGTATAAGGAAATTAAGCAAATAAGATATGAAAATTGGGGATTTGATACAAAAATTGATCTAAAATTGTTGCTTGTAATGTTGGTTAAGAAATGTAAACACGATACAATTTAAGAGTTCCATAACATTTCTAAAGGAAGTGTATAAGGAAATTAAGCAAACAAAATATGAAAATTGGAGATTTGATACTTGTAGTAAGGGAAGGGATATGGACCTTTGAAATTCAAAAAAATAGTTAGCAATTAAATTTTTTAAATAGAAGTGCGAAAAATGCTAGAAAAATAAAAAAAAATTCAAAATGTGAATTAAATTTAAATAGAAGTGATTTATGAGGAAAGAAAGGTACTGAGGTATAAATTAATGAATTTCGACATTGCCTGTTGAAAATCGATATTAAAAATATATCGGGACTGCGGAAATAATAGCCGATAACTATAAAAATTATTATATAAAGGGACATAGTGGGAATTTGACAAATTGTTACCTATATAAGGCTTGTTGCACCCGACCATGGAGAATAAAGAAGGAAGAGAGGGAAAAAACTCCATTTTATTTAAAAATTCTTGAGAAAATCTAGAGAAATACAAGGAAAAAGAAAAGAGTTAGTGATACTAAATGATTTAGACAACAAAATCCTTTAGATTTAAAGTGTTTAGAGAAGAAATTTAGGGATAGAGTGAGGAGAAAGTGGTGGCAACAATAAGCAAGGAAGAAGAGGTGGAAACCATTGATTGGTTAGCAATTAGAGCCTAGATTACTATTTGGTAAGGTGTCCCAACATCCATTTAACAAGTTCTTACAATAATTGCTAAATTTCCATTAAATTTTTCATCAAGTTAAGATTAGGGTTCATGATGAATATTGAGGGGTAATGAGAAATTGCATTGAATTGATGTTTGTGACATAGAATAGGGTTGAAATGAGTTGAAATAACAAGAAATTTTAAAAAACAAATTTAGCTCCTAAGGAAGTGTGGTCGGCCATTGATATAGGAAGAAGAAGGGTTTTTTATTTGAATCTTTGACTTGATGATATGTGTTTCTATGAATTAAAATGATGAGGAATGCATATGACTCAGGAAATTATTGCTCTGAAGTGACCAAAAATGGTTTCAAAAATGGTTCCAAAAATGGTTTCCACTACTTTAAGACTTAAAACATGAAAGCTTAAGGAATCAAAAGTTTCTTCTTAATTAATTATAGTTGACTCTGAATTATGGCCTATAAGCATAAGGAATCATTTATCTGTCTTTTTTTTATGTACATGTAACTTTAGAATCATAAAAAGGCTGAAAAAAAGGAATTTCATAGTAACTAACCACTCTATAAATAACTAAATAAATATATGTCTAGTTGTGATATTTTCATTGGACTGCATGAAAAAAATTATAATTTACATTTTTTTTATATCTGTCTTAATTGAATTAAGAATATCCTGCTTCTATTAGAGTCCTATCCTAGTTTTAAATTATTTTTAAAAATTATTTTTATGGTTATACTCCAAATTGGAATTAAACTAGAATAGAAAAAAAAATCAAACTATAAAAAAGTATTTATGTTAATTGTAGTATGAAAAAAACTACAAAAGATAAAAGAATAGGTTATTTATTAGGATCAATTATTTATGTGATTGAGAAAATTTTAGATTTCATTAGGATAAATTATTTATTTATAATTTAATAAAAGAATTTGGTTATTAATTTGAAACTTGAACCATAAATTAAGATGGATCTATTTTTCAAACATGGGTTTATTTTTATTTAGTTCATTGTGTTTTATTTTATGTGGTACATAATTAATGTATTAGTCAAACTTTCTTTTTTAAAATTTTTATGAAACATTTTTTTGTTATAAATATTCTCTCTTGATAATTATAAAGAGATAATGGTAGTAATAGAATGGATGGTGATTTATCAATTAAACAAACTACTCAATAGAGAATAAAAACAAAAGGAATAACTATGTTAATTAGTTTTTAGCAATATAAAAAAAGTAAGATTCAGTAAAATATTTAATTATTTTTTTATGTTTTAAAATTTTTTCATGATTAATTATTTTTGAAAATTTTAATTTCTTGCAACTTTTTTTTTTATTTTTTTAAACCATCCTTTTATTTTATAAACATTCCAGATTATATTCTTGAAAAAGATTATGGTTTTGTTTTTATTTGTTAAACATCTTGACAAATTTGACAAATTCAAACATTTTTAATAGTTTTATTAAATAAATATAACAATATCAATAACACTTATAGAAAAATATTTTTCCGGTTTGACTTGGTTTTTTCGGTTTGGCTTGGTTTTTTTCCAGTTTGGCTCGGTTCTTTTTCCGGTTTTGTTCGGTTCGGTTCGGTTCGGTTTTTTCAGTTGCAAACTTATAACACCGAATAATAATAATAATAGATTGCATTGCAGTTTAAAGTTACAAATCTCAAACAAAGCATATTAGTATAAATAATTTAATAGTGAAATTAAAAATGACAAGACTTGCCAAAATAATAAAAAATATATTTTGAGTGAAAAGTTGAGTCAATAAATCTAAAGAAAGTTAATGTGATTGTGTGAAAAGGGTTGAGAAAGAGTTGATAAATAAGAGAAAATAAGGCTTCAGTTATTGAAACGGGCATTATATTATATACTAATAAATCATATTATATGAAAAGAAAGGGTGCTTTGTCCGGATCCACTACTAGAAAATCGATAAATACAAACGGAAATACTGAGAGAATATTTCCGTCTGTAAATTTCAGAGGGATTTTACTGACGGAAATATTCCCTCGGTATATACCGAGGGAATTACAGTGGGAAAAAAAAATTAAAACAAAGCAAAAAAAATAAAATTGATGACGGAAAGGACTGTGAACATTGTTCATCATGTCAATTACAAAGGGAATCACCGACGGAAAATTCCGTCGGTATTTTCCAGAGAGCTCCAGAACTATTCACTTTCCAATTGCATAGTTAATTGTTTTTCTTTACGGACAAAATCACTGACGGATTAAAAAGTCATCGGTGTTATTTGGCGGTTTTCTGAAAAAATTCAAATAATTTAAAATTTTCATTTAAATATTACCGACGGAATCACCGGCGGATTGAAAAATCATCGGTGATTGTTGGCGGTTTCTGAAAACTTTTTATGAAATTGAAAATTTAAATTAAATATTATAGACGGAATTACCGACGAAATAATTAAAAAATATTAATATTTAATTATCCGTCGGTAATTTCGTCGCTAACGTGCCCCAATAAAAAAGCCTGAATCCCTTTATTTCATAAGAGACAGACTCATTTTTTATTCTTCTTCTTCTTCTTCACTATATGTAAAAAAACATCAATATCTATTTCTTTCTCTTCTCTTCTATACTCATCTCCTTCTCTTCTCCTCCATGCTCGGGTATGTCTTTTTCTTCTTTCTTTTTTTATCCTCTTAGTTTTTTTTAATTAATATGCTTTACGAAAAAAAAATTTATTTCCTTAGCTTCACTTGCAACTACATTAAGGTAAGATTTGTTTTTCTTTTTTCATGATTTTTTTCACTATATTGTTTTTTATTTTATTTTTAAATGTTTTTGTTCTTAATAATTGTATAAGTGTTGTTGTGAGATTTTTTTTTCATATGAGATCAATTTTTAGTTGATTTATTTATAGGATTTTTAAATTTTTAGCAATTGCAACTTCATTGTTTTCATATGAATTTTTTTAGTTGAATTTATTTTTCGTTTTATTTATTTGTTGCAAATTTGTTTGAGTTGATTTTCTTATTCTTTTTTCCAAGCATTTTGAGTATATATTATAGAGAGTTGATTTATGTTAATTTAATTATTTTATAAAATGGATTTTTTTAAAATGTTTTTAAATAATTACCGACGGAATTACCGATGGTATTTTTCGAGGGATATAGCGACGGAATGAAGCGGGTAATTTGTTTTTTACGCGTCTGTTCCGTCAGTAAATCCGTCGGTAATAATATTTTTTTATTACCAACAGATTTACCGACAGACAAAAAATTACCGATGAAAGATTCACCGACGGAGCATTTCCGTCGGTGATTTAGTTGGTAAATTAATTACCGACGGAATATGTATCTTACACCAACGGAAAAATTCTGTCGGTAAAACTGTTAAATGTTGTAGTGATCAGAGCTAAGAAAGAAAATTGAGAAACGCAATTTATAAGCTATACAAAATGAAAACGACAGAAAAATTAACAGTAAACCTATGGAGAATCCTAAGCTCCCCTGGCTCCGCCTATGCTTGTGAGAACTTGGTAACCTTACTCATATGCAAATGATACAATTTCTGAAAAATTAAGAAATCAAGTTTGAGAGTGTGACATATAAATAAACTTGAACCTAAGCATCAATATTATTGGATTATGATACTCTCACCCAATGACTAGCAATTCATGAATGAAAAGTATAGGATGACGTCACGAAGACAATTGTTATTCGATAAGTCGATTCAGTTTGTTAGAGAACTAAAGTAAGAGAGAAAACTCACCCCCATACACTCACAAAGAAAGATGCGGCAATCTAAATTATTATTAACTAGGGATTTATATCTTTAATGAAAAACGACAATGTTTCCCTTAAAAAAACAAGGAGCTCGGTTTGGTTATATAATCTTAAGACTTTTGCATTGCAGGGGCCTAGACCCCCACTAACCTCCCCCTAGCTCCGCCCTTACTCGTGAGCACTTGGTCGCATGACTCACATGCAAACGATACAACTCTAGATCTATCTAACAAAATTCTAGGAATGTTACTTTAAATTTATCATTTTCGCTGCGTGTATGGATTTCAGGACTCAATAAGAACATGGTAACCTTGCAATAAAAAAGAACAAATATAGAAATACAATCCTAGCATGCATATTAAGTAAATATGTAGGCTTGCATGAGATATAGAAATACAATCCTAGCATTTATACTAAATCTGTATAAAAAAATATATTAAGAAAATATGCTCTTTTTTTTTTGTTGCCAAAGTTAAAATCATTTATCTTTAAGGCTTTATTGGTTTTCACTTTGTGCAAAAAAAAAACTCACTTTAATAAGCCTCACAAGATTTCAACAACACCATCTTGTTTAGGTGCACTTGTAAACAAGGTCCAACATATACAAATAAATTATCCTCAATGTCTTTCTACAAAAATTGAAACTAAGCTCTAGATTAGGAGGAAAAAAAATTAATAAAGCTTGAAAAATGAATAAAGCCTAAAAAATCAGAAGATTTAAGATGAAAAAAATATGTGAAGAAGAATGTCAAATTCTGTAGAAAAATCTATCCCAACAGTGCAGAAAAACCAACCTGAAAACACTCTTCTTCAATCCTTTTTATAGACAATTTTAAGAACCAAAAGCTGATAGAATTCTCTCATTATCAGCTTTGTTTACCTTTCATAAAATTTGAATTAAACCAAAAAATTTATAGCTTTAAATTAGATGTTTTTTAAGTTGAAAAAACTGTTCAGATCTATAAAAATTCTTCTGAAAAAAAACTAATTAGTTTTACCTTTCATGGATCGGACCGGTAATTTTTTAAAGACCAGACCCAAATTCAAATATAAATCGGGATAAAATAATGTTTTGAACTTTACAACACATCCAAATTCAGGCCTCAGTCGAGAGCCCATTTTGCTTAATTCCCTCCCCTTTAAAAGCAGTGGCATTTGGATCAAATTTTTGGATCCAACTTCTCAACTTTTTCTCTTTTTTTTTTCACTGAAAAAATATTTGTAATTTCCAAGAAATTAACCTTGCCATGGAAAACATACAGCAGAGTTTTTATGAGCACACGATCACAAACATCAAGACCACGCAAAACAAGCACACAAGATTTCATAAGAATAAAAATACAAGTAATCT
>Ga0307507_10010596_pt1 | contig 11872 bp, 11 predicted proteins | sample 7_EM_MG_FD_207223 | JGI IMG/M metagenome (GOLD analysis project Ga0307507, IMG submission 207223) | Populus trichocarpa ectomycorrhiza microbial communities from riparian zone in the Pacific Northwest, United States - 7_EM | ecosystem: Host-associated > Plants > Roots > Unclassified | place...
GTATATAATAAACAATAAACATGTTAATATATTTTTTTAATGTATATTAACATGATGGGATCCGTACCCTCCAAAACTGTGGTTATAAAAGGTAGCCCACAGGACAGGAGAAGCCCATCTTTGTAATTTTGCAATCATGGAAACCTCCAATATGCTGGCGCCATAATAATAATTCCGTTGGCCGTGTATGTGTCTGTGGACGCGATGACTTCTTAGTCTGCGGTCTTGATTGGCGCGTTGCAGTCTGATGATTTTTTAAAATGAACATCTCTGGTTATCGCATGGAAGAAACAACATTATATACATTACAGACACGTAAGTCATAAGTTGGCGAAGGGAAGACCACTCATGCCAAACCACCTGTCTGCTTAGTGAGCCCACTCCATGATCAATTAATCATAGCAAATCTTAGGTTATGAGCATTCACACCCTAGCATCTACTCTCACTCGTGAAGATATGCCTGCGGAACCAGTACCTTGGAATATTCAAATATCGGGAAATTATATCCGTCCTTCCCAGTTTAACCTTACGTAGGAGTATGAGCAACCGCAAGTAGATTTTTGGTCAGAAAACCACTTGTCTTAAACTATGCCAAACTGTCCACGGGTTTTTTCGAAACCCACCACTCCTCTTCTCTATTTAAACCCTCTAGCTCTCTTATCAGTCCATCATTCATCAGAAGGTAACACTAAAGAAACCAGGGAGTCTTTTTGAGGGAAAAATAATGTCTGCAGTAGTGGAGGCATGGGCGAGTGAGCTAGCAAAGCTTAAGGAGAAGGTTAGAACAAGGATGCCCTTCTTGTCAGAAACCAGAGAGGGCGAAGTACAAGGAGAAAAGGGAGTTAAAAAAGAGAGAAAGGTGGCTCTGAGAGAAACTACAATGTCTGAGACCACAGTTTGCTTGCTTATGGAGAGGTTTGTGACTTGGTGATGAACCAAGGATGGAAAGAAATGTCCATAGTTCGTATAGAGGCGTGTCTGTAAAGTAAATTAGACTTGTGTTTTTACTTTGTAGTGCCTCTCTTCTACTAATTGAGAAACCAACTTTCTTGCACGTTTGAAATATCTATAATTTGATTTCGATTCTCCTGTCCTATACATGATTGGCATACATGAATAATATACAAAAATAAAAATAAAAATGAAGGAAATGTTGTTAATATCAGGCAGGCCCCTATTCTCTCCAGGCTGAACCATGTGATTACAACATTGTTGATCATGAGGATGAACTTGCCTCTATGCTAGTAGAAGATAGCTCGTTGTTGTGATAGTTAGGTTCCTCTTGCTCCCACCTCAGAACTTCTCTTGCATATTTGAGAGCTTCATCAACATTATCAGGTTCCAAACCAGTACATTTTGAAACATACAACTTCCTGTCAGTAAGAGAATTGAACAATCTCTTGAACTTTACCGCAATATATTGGAAGGCACGGAGTTCCAATGGAGAGTTGGTACTTCTGCTGCTGTTGGGATTATTGCCCATCACAGGATTGAAGTCATGAAACCATTCGCATCGTGTCAGCGGAACTTGTTCAATCTTTTCCTCGAGCAGGTCAAACTTATTCAGTATAAGAAGGAACTTCTTCTCTTCAAAGGTTGGATGAGTGGCAATGCGTTCAAATAGCTGCCTGCTTGCAATCATCTTGTTGATGGGAACTCCGTTGTTGTCTTCAGAAAACTCATCATAATCAATCAATGAAACACAAAATAAGACAATATCAACATCCTCAAACATCTCCAGCCATTTGCAATTTCCTCCGAGGGTTGTGGGATGAACTCTGATGAGTTGATACCTGCAAGTGTACATGTCACTGATTATATAAGGAAAGGATTGGATGGATCATCTTTGATTTTTCTTTAAAGCACCACACACCCCCTTCGTTTTATTCTGATGAACACAAAGTTAACAATTTATAGTACATAGCAATTAAATATGAAGTATCTGATAGCAAACTTGTCTAAAAACTTTCCTCGCAAATTTATTATTTGGAGGGGGGAATGAAGAAAAGCATTGAAACATAACAATTCCGAATTTTTAGCTACTCAAATGGTCAGGTTAAACCATATAGAAGAGAGACTTTCTTTGTACCTCTTAATGACCCTGAGAAGAAAATAGTGTGGAGGCTGTAAATGGCGTGACTTTGATTCTAATGCTGACTTCTAATTAATTAGGTGTTCTCTGGATTGAAAAAACAAGAACTCAAAACTCCGTAGTTTTTTGCCAATATCTGAAACTTCTGACCATAATTGTATATCAGATTAAACATAATTGGGACTTGATTTTGGCTGGCTGATTTGAAGTGCTTGGAATGACAGTTCACTGGTCAAAATTACCAGCAAAAAGCGATTCTTAGAATTTCAAGCGGCAATTTAGTCAGAAACTGCAGAGAAGAGATTTGGATATATAATGAACCTGGTCAGGAATGCAGGGCACTTTTAAAATTTTTGCAAGACATTAATCTCTCAAAAAGGTAATCTGCAATGTGTAAAGTCTGTAAATAGAACTAACCTCAGCAAGGGATCATGCTGATAGCCAAAGTTCTCGCAGCAATCTTGAGCCAGCTTGGGAAATGAAAATTCCATGCAAGAAAGCCCCTTGGATGAGCTAATTCCCTCAGCATACAAGATGTCCATATCAGATGGCTGGTAGTCTGGCCTTGCAATCTCAACGGCCTAAGCAGCAGGAAGACAACATAAGATCTTAAAGATATGATAAAAAGTTGTTACACCAATCATATTTCATGCACCTTCCACATTCAGATTCTAATTATTCTGCCTCCTTACAGTAACAGGGTCACAACTCAAAAGGACCACAGCATGGTTGATTATAATACCCAATCTCATGCAATCAAGGAAATGAAATTTAAAAAAAACGAATCAACCAGGTCCTGAGATTTCAATTCAACACTTATTCAAAGAATAGAAAGAGTGGCTTCTCTTTTATTTCCTCTTCGTGGTTTTCATAAGCATGCCAGCTAAGCAGAGCAAGACAAAAGGCACATAACAAATTGCAAACCCGATGTTTTGAATTAGATTATGAACATACAAAAAAGAAAGAAGAATAAGAAGAGAAAGAAAGAAATAAAAGGAAAGGGAAAAAACTACAACTTATTCTAAGAATTGTGATGAAAAAAGTGAAAGACAAGGACATGAAGCATCGTTTTACCCGTTCTAGGAAATAAGTGGCAGCCCTTGGTAGCAATTCTAGTTCGTTCCTCCTGTTGTATGTGGCTAGAAAGGCTCCATCTCTCCACAATTCCTCAACTAAAGGTGCGTATTCACCAGCAGGGAAACTGGTTTCCAAATTACCAGACACTATTACTTGGAGGAGCCAATCCGAGAAAGCTTTCAGTCTTGGTCCAATAGAATATATTGTTTTACGGTCAATCTGACCTGTATTAACAGTTGAGACTAAATAATTCAGATCATAAATAATTCCAAATTACTGGTGTCAATTTGTTCACGCCAAACATATGATTTATAGATGGAAAAATACGATGGTCAAATAAGTTACAATATAAAAGTGCATCTTGTAAAATGGGAAGAGAAATAGAAATAAAGGTGCATTTGAAACAAGGATCAAACAAATTTATGAGCAACTATATGCTAATGAGGCAGGATATAACTGATGCAACAATGTAAAATAGATTTTAACATGATTTCCATCTATTTTTTAAGAGAAGATACATTTTGAGTTACCTCTCTGAATGATATCATTAGTGAGACATATAAAATGAATAACCAAAATATTGCTTTTAGTCAGCAACGAGTCGTTATGTGTCACTGCAGAGAACTTTTTGGGTCATATAGCATAACTCATACATTCCTTACACAAAGTGGTAGCTAAAACCAACCTTTAAGAGGTACTTAGGTAACATTCACAGGACCCAAGCCCTCCATTCCTACTTTTCTTACTTCATTCATCCCCAAAAAACTTGTATCTTGCATTTTTAGTTTCCAGTCACTAACAAGCACCAAATATCAACCTAAAGGGAAGCCTAATCAGTAATAAACCCTCACCTTCTCTCCAAAAAATTAAACCTTTTACCCTAGTTTACAGAACATAGCATGCTGCAAACGTTTATCCACCTGTCTGAAACGATAACTACTCCTAAACATTTTCAAGTATCCACTCAAACCAACACAATTTTTTGGAATTCTGTAGGTTCGGGTAATCTCTAAGTTTTTGCAACCTTGATAAATTAGTTGGAAAATAAAAACTTGAACCATGATGTAATACACTTCCACAATAATTTTCATTGCTTTCTATTTAATGGACTTCAATATAGTTCACCATCAAACTTCTACCTGACACCAAGAAAATGACAAGAAAAAAAAGAGGAAGAAAGAAAGCTCAGATTCTTAAACATTACCCCCAAAACTAGTGCGTGTATATTGCGCATGTATGATTATATCAGAAGAACTTGGCAATCAAGATGGTAGATATTATATAAAGGAGGATTGGCAATCCTTGACTATGATGGATGCTGAAGACTAAGCTTTCAGACTTCCAGCAGGAAAGCGATGCTGGAGGTCTATAAGAACTAAAGAGATTTTTGATAATCCAGGGTTCAGTGACTGGAAATTTATGCGTCATCTGTGCGTCCTTGCATGATTCTTACCAAACAGTGGAGAAAGAACCAGATCATAAGCTTCACAGAGAAGAACATAAAAAATCGATGTGTGATTTACCTGAAGAACTATGTTGGTGCACAAACTTCCTTCTTTTATCAATCAAGCATTCTTCTTCAAATCTTTCACGCCCTTCAAGCAGCATACCCATATAGCCATACAAACTGCATTGAATAATAGACTTGATACTTTGACGCTCATCTTCAGAAAAAGGAATGTTGTATACAATTTTTGCCTGCAATATGCAAATAATTTTCAATGTTCTGAGTTCTTGTGCTGCCAAAAATCGAGGCAGGGTTGAAGAAAGATAAGATAATTATTAAACGATTGCTCCTACACCGCAATTCATAGTAATATTACTCATGTTACTATGTGGGTTTTGAATGGACCAATCTAAACATAGATGATACATTAAAGCATGGAGCATTGTTGACATATGGATGGAATGATCTTGTGCGGGAAAAGTACGTCTCGCATTTTGCAGGAAAAGCAGAGCATATGCATTTCAGAAGTCATGACCAAGTGCTAGGACAACATTGCATTGTTCAGGAAATGTATGACCTTCTGCACAAAGGCTTGGCCTTGAGATACAATGTTATGACCTTCCATCGAATGCATGGCATATAATGTATCATCTGGGAAGGGGTTATTTTGTGTAGGATAAATTATGGAACAGATTTTAGTTAAAATTAAAGAAGACAATTTGAATGGGACATAGCGAGAAAATGAGTAAAGCTAATGAAGTAAAGGCCACTACTATTTGTAACCATCTCTTTTGCAATTAGGATCATAATTGAGTACAATAGCATCCTTAGAACAATTAAACATCTTAAGAGCTTCATCTTAACATTGTTACAAACTCAACATGATACAGAAGTAGCAGTATTAAGGATTTCAAATGGGCGCAAGCACACTCATAAGTAAATGAAAATATTGAAGCGTACAGCAGAACATTTCATATATGTTTTTATGACTTTGCTTATATGCATTTTTGCATGTTCTCAGCATTGTCCAAAACTCAAATTATGTAGATTTTAGATGTCAGCATAAACAGATGTTCTAGAATTTTCCATAAGACTTTAATTATTTTGATGAGTAGATAGACTCCCTAGTTAACATGAAGGACAAAGTGACGGGGATACCATACCCACACCGTAAATTACACGAGTATATAAACGGAGACAACAAATAATAGTCATGCTTGTCACTCTTTGGTTGGGAGACAAAGTTTATTTAGATCTATTTCATTGTTTTTATTTGATTTATTTGGTTATTTATGTTGAACAGTTTTAATTGATAAACTGAGCCTAATAGTTAAATGTTTTAGAGTTATGATATTTGTGTGTTTCTTTTTTATCTTGTGAGACGGTTTTGGATGATTTGATAAAAACAACAGACTATTGCTCCTCTGAATTCTCTGTTCTTCCTAGCTTTTCTTTCCGTGCTTTTAATTCTTGGCTTCTTTCTTTCTTCCTTTGCTTTTATTTTTCTTTAATTTATTGTCCCGCATCAAAAAGTTATGGTGATCATGATATGGAGCACAATTGGAAATAAGCGACTTCATTCGGAGTCAACAGAGCTAGATTTGTCATTTATGACCAGTAAAATAAGCATAAGATATGTTATTTCACTCCACTGAATCCTTACCTGTTTAAATATGGTACATGTGCCAGATTTTTCAGAACCAACTAGAAGAAGCTTATGAAGTGTTTTCTGCTCAAGGTCGCTTGCCATTACATCATTCACTCCCTCCGCACTAGGACTGGTAAAATCAGGAGGAGTTGGCAGAGACAGGACAGCACATATTAGCTTTGCTCCAGCCTGAAAAGGAAGTATTTCCATTATTGTTCAAGCTTTGATAATTAAGATAGAGCAGGAAAAATAAGCATAAATGCAAAAGCAGGATGGGGTTGGAGTAAATCAGCAGATTTCCCAGTACAAATGCAAACATACCTTTGTCCATATTTTCCCTTTTACGTTATTCATTCCCTCTTCCTGGTAATCACCCTCTGCACTAACCCACAGGTGAGTTTCTCCTTCACATTTCACCTTTGCCAGCTGCAAAGATTTAATAGAATGGCATCAGTTTTATGTCTTTAAGGAAATCACATTATAAAATAACCAAATAGTGTCTAGCACAACAACCCGCAGCATTAAGCGCTCTGTTGTAGTTATCTTGCGATTATTTATCATTATGTTAGTATTTCCATAGCTAGCATCTGCCTGGATGTGACCCCCGACAGTCAATTGGGGACTGATTATTTGACAAGGCTTCCGTCCTTCCTGTTCAAGCATGGCCGAAGCATAAATCCAATGCAGTGCCACAAAATTGAGGTAATTGTATATCTAAAGTGAAAGGAAAAATTCAAAGAAAGTGGATGTTCACCTTTCCCCAAAAACCAGATACTTTATCATACCAGTAGTATCCTGGTTTTAATTTTTTGGGTGGGTGTGGGCAGGTCTGCAGTAGGAATAGCTCCTGTTTAGAAAGACGCTGTCGATTTACATAAATGAGTTCTGGTGGTAGCTGATTCACCGCACATGATCTCTCAGAAACCATTATCTGTTTAACTTCGACCACAGGAAATAGATGCTTTAGCATCCAAGAGCATTTACCCAAGCTCTTTCGCCTTGACTCGTCAATCCTTTGACCAATGCAAGTAACACACTTTCTTCCTTCTGGCATTGATCCCATTGCTCTTATCACACAACTTGAACAATACTTTGCGCCACAAACAATGCAAACCTCCTTATTAGTAAGCCTGCTTCCCTCCATGCATCGATAGCAGGTCCCTTTCTTCCCACGCCTTACAGCTATATGCCTCCCAGGGACACTACTGTCAGTGTCATGTACATCAGATTCATTGTCCACTACGTCATTTGATTCGGGATCACGGAAAGTTACAATTGATGTCTTTCTGACATGGCCAGGAGCTTCTTCATTATGATCCTCCTCTTGGCAAGAAAAAATCTCAGATGAATTACTGTGTGAGCTTTCAGATTCTATTGATTCAGAATTAGTGGGATTCATATATTCACGAGAGTCTTGACCTGCATATTCGTTACCGTCAGGCAATTCCGACACTTCCAAGCTTCCTGGTAATTCACCAGAACCAACAGAACCATTGCGAAAATCCAATCTACCAGAACTTCGTATTCCATCAGATAATTTTGGTCTACACTCATCATCATTTGCACAATGCGAAGCACTCGAGTCATCTACCCTAGATGCTTCACATGGCATACCATTTCCGTTCATGACCGCATCTGTGTCTAAGCAAACAGTCCGATCCGAGACTAAATTTGGCTTCTCGGACAGTTTCCTGTTAGACTTTACAATAGGCTGTACAACTGGCAATGACACATCACTCGTCAAAGAGCCTGAGCCAATCACGGGAGAAGCAACTGGGATCTGCTTTAAATCGACAGGCACTGCTCGAGGAACATCATAAGTGACCAGAGGACCAGAATATACCACAGCAAATGAGAATTCAAAACTGTTATGCTTGTCTTCGTCTTCCTTTTCTACCTGAATTGCAGACCTAAACGGCAAAATTTTCCTCAAAGCCCCAGCCATCTTATAATATTCAACTTGTACCTCTAAACTAAACAACAAGAAACCCAAAAAGACACCAGCTTTCTCAACACCCCATCAAGCTGAGCCACTAAAATAAAAAACCCATGAAGCAATACTAATTATACCAAATACCCATGAAGCAAAACCAATAAATCCATAAACCCAATAATAAAAACCATAAAAAAGTGGGAAGAGAGAGAAGGGGATAATAGTGATTCTAAACCAAAGTCTGCTTACTGAAAGTGGTTTAGAAACAAGATAGGGAGGGAGGGAGGGAGGGAGGGAGTTTGAGTCTTTTTCTCTTTCCAATAGAGAAGAAGACAGCAGATCATGACGAAACATTTTCGAGAATTAATTTTTTGTGTCCATAATTTCCAAGTCAACGCGTTGAACAAGCAGTTTCTCGGAATTGGCGATGAGTGATACGAAATGAGAAAATTCTTCCTTTGGCAGTTTTATGGGATTGTTATCGTTGACTGTTTTGGCGCTCTTACCGATCAGTCTGTTTTTTCTTCTCTTCCTTTTCACTTTCAACTACATGTCGTGTGGGTTTTTCTTTCTTTACGCTTTCACTCGGTTGTTAATGTTCATAGCATACAAAAAAATTTATCCAGCTTAATTTTATTGTTTGCCCTTGCATTTGTTTGCAGTGTCAATCTTCCTCTTGTGTTTTCATTTCTGTTAATTGAAGCTGGTTACTAACATTTGGTTAAATTAATTTTGCATGCAGCGGGATAAAATTCTGTTATCTTATTAAAGCTTCTATTTTCCTTTTTTTTTTTTGTGTTATTTTTCACATCGTCTCGCGTTGCATTTGTTATTGAATCTTATGTGTGACATGTATTGTGCGAAACTCAAGTTAGTTTTTCTTGAATTTTGATTGGATCTACATAATATCATGCCATGCAAAGCTAACGTTTGATTAGACAGACATTAGTCATTGGCTTCAACTGATTCAAACTAGATAACACAATCTTACATTAACTCGAACTGGATAATATAAGGTCAATTTGGCGAAATTGAAAACATAAAAGCAAGATTAATGACTATAAACAAACACAAAAGCTAACTATAGAGTTAAACCAGTGTGGAGAATGTGTTATTAAAATTGTTAAGAGAAAAAAAAAATTGATTTTGGTTGAAAAATAAGGAGATCCAAAAATACCAATTATCAGGGTGGAAAGGACATGGAACCTGCTTTGAGGGATGGGCCGGATGTTGTTGGCTTGGTTGAAGAACCAATCAGGAATTGTTGTTTTCACACAGTTAGCAACTGGATTCTACAAAGATTATGTATTTATGGCGAACAAGAATCTTTCAATTGACTTGATGCAAGGAGAAATTTCAAATCTGTGCACGCCCAAGAGTAATCATCAAAGTGGTTTTTATTAATATATGTAAGTGATTAAGTATAAGTTTTTGTTAACTGCGGTCACCACCTTGGATCTTCTGCAGTGAGATCTGCGGAGTTATTTAGATGTAGCTACACAATTTTTCTTTTTTGTAATCCGAGAACTGTAATCATCGGAAAATGAATCTTTAAGTGGTAATTCGAAGTTGTACTACGTCCATATCAACTGGCGTTGGCTAGATTTTTTAGCCAGGCGCCATCTGCTCATAAGAATCCAATGACAAGTCGTGATGCATGGGCAAGACCTTTAACCATGAGAAGCTGAGGCAAGCACGTATAAAAAATGTTCTTTCTAATTTGGAAATAAACTTGGCTCTGCTTCAACGAAGAATCCCTTTTTTCCATTCTAATTGATGTCAAGCTACAACGTTGAAAAAAACATTGATGTCAGGTTCGTGAATCATGGCAACTATTTCCATAACTATAATCCATTGACAGGCCCTCCCCAGAAGCATAGCCCTGTCATTTCACTGATTTCACCAACCCATGAGAGCATGACCACACATTGACTTGCAATTCTTTCTCTTTGCATGTAAAAAACAAATATTAAGAATTACGAATTCCAAATTCCAATAGAGAAGGTCCTTTTAATTGTCCCTGCTACCCAGTTCTCCTATCCATTGACGGTTCTTAAGCTAGCTAGCAGTTACTCTTGGAAACATCGGCAAAGCAAAGGCAGCTACTGAATGAGCAATGAAGGTTCCTTGAAAGGGATTAAAGAACGTGAAAATCACTTCAAATTTTGCAACAAGATATTACAATTGCTTTGTAAACGAATGTTTACATGTTCAAAAGACAAAATAGTTAGGCCTTGACTAGGTGGGCTGCACAGCATTCCACAGACTAAAAGTCTACACCCCCCCCCACATTAACGCGCTGAGAGGAAATTGCTAGGAATTGGTCAGAGCGAAGCAAAATGTGCCTCGTGTGTGTATGTCTCTCTCTCTTTTTAATACGGAGAGAGAGGAGAGCATCCGCATCATCAGCCATTGGTAAGTGATAATGCCTTCTTGACTATAAGATCACCACATGAGTTTCCAGTTTCCCACCACGATTTATTATGTCAAACATGGATTTTGAAATGCTAGCTGGCACTAGTTTTAACATTATCCTTGATTGACATCTCCCTCTCCCTCTCCCTCTCCCTCTCCCTCTCTCTCTCATACGCGAGGACCATTTCTTCCAGCTCCTGTCCACATCCAAGACCCCTAAATTATTTTTCAAATATGGAGGTGAATGGGGAACACTTTATTAGAGAATTATAACAGTTTAATATAAGAACAATATTCAACACACACACACACATATATATAACCATGCAATGTCATAAGAATCTCATTCTTTATTTTTATTTTTAATTCATATAGTTTTTAAAGTTGATCATTTGACTTTCATGAACCATTAAATACATTCTGGGCTGGAGTATAATTCCTTCTACTTAGAAATTAACCTTGATGATATACACATATGTTTAGATTAGTGTAACACGTTCAAATCTTAATGATTATCAACATTAATAATATAATAAGATGAGAGCTATATATCCTTGTGATGACCAAAGTCCTTTAAACCAGTAAATAAAAACCTCCACAGTTGCAGCTCTCATTCCTACAGTCCCATTCAAAGTTGTGGAATAGGCGCTATCTTCTACCATTCTTTTCTGGTTTGCTTGAGATATTGTTTCACATCTTCAGCGCAATATTTTACAATCCTCGTATTTTTTTTCCAGTTGTCTTAAGCCAACGGCCTTGACAACCACGAATATATAAAAATTGAAGCCAGAGTTGGCCGGTGACACCAAGTTGCACGGTCACTCTTCAATCTGTAATCCAGACAGAATTAAAGAAAACTGGCATCCGAATCAGTTAAAGCCCAGTAAAGTGACGAAATCAACTTGGCTCAGTCCAAGAAACACCTATCTAATAAACCAGCCCACTGAATATTCCCCATAGATCAGTCAGCAAAGTCCATATATAATCGTTGAGCTTTGTAGATTACAATCAAGCCTGACATCCTCTGTTTTCAACAGCAAGCCTAATGCCTTTGGGTTACCCAATAAAGATAGTACTTCACTTCCTCTTCCGTAAATCATTTTCTCCTCTTCCAGTCAGGGATGGCAAACCGAGGTCTGTTGACTTGGAGGATACACTCTCCGGGGTATAGTAACTCCTTTTCATAAATATACCGACCTCCATTTTCATTGGAGATAATTTTTAAACCCCTATACTCGCCTCTATTTGAAAGCATATCT
>Ga0307507_10010597_pt1 | contig 11870 bp, 10 predicted proteins | sample 7_EM_MG_FD_207223 | JGI IMG/M metagenome (GOLD analysis project Ga0307507, IMG submission 207223) | Populus trichocarpa ectomycorrhiza microbial communities from riparian zone in the Pacific Northwest, United States - 7_EM | ecosystem: Host-associated > Plants > Roots > Unclassified | place...
GTTGCTAGATAAGAGTCAAAGGACTTAGTTATCGCAACAAGCTATCGGGCAAGAGAGAAAGGGATCGTTAGGAGACTATCGGTTACCTGCTGCAAGTATCACCCGGAGAGGAGAGCATTGTAACAGATGGCCCCCTTGTTATTTTTCCCATTATGTTTATTTTTACGTAAAAGGGTCGGCAAGCGGTTTGGCCGTAAATATTTCAGATTGTGGAGGACTTTGACAAGAATGGTTTCTTTTGTTGTTTGTTTTGATTTATAAGTTTTGTTCTTTCCATAGCTAGCGCTGCACGAAGCGTCTTGTACCTAAAAACAATGAACGCATGATAAAAAATAAAAAATAAAAAAAGGCGTCAGATTTGGGTTCTTCATGCAACCATCCAAGTCCTTTCATATACTATACTTTCAATACAAAGACCTTTTACCTATCACGCTTTGGGAACTAAAATACGACTGTCTCACATAAGTCTAATGAACAATACTGCTAGATAGGAGTCAAAGGACTTAGCTATCGCAGTTAAGAATCAGGAAGAGAAGTGATCATTATTGACACCATCAGTTACTTGCTGCAAGTATCACTCAGAGAAGTGAGAATCATAACACTTAGAGTGGAAAGTCTCAGGCTGTTAAGATTTCGCCTTTGGCCTCTTTCTATAGCAGAAGGATCTTCCAAAATTATGGCATCATATTAAGCCCATCCTCACTCGCTCTGTAGACATCTATTATCGTACTAAATATTCTAACTAAGGAGCTAAGCTGGCTGGCCTGATTAAGCTCTAACAATTTCTTGGCTGAATCGTTCAGCTTAATTGGTGAATTGTATAGTGGGGCCCGCTAGGCAAAATAAAATAATTCTATGCTCGATACAGAATTCAAGAAATGCCATATTGCCATAACTGCTGTAACCATTGAAGAGTAGTAGTCTGTAGTCATTTATATCCTATGTCTTCTGCTTTGTAATCCTTTTTTTCAAAAATTCCTTTTTCAGAGCTTTCTTGCTATACTTTCATCTCTCCATTGATTATATGATCACCCAAATAGTATTTTTTCAGGAACTCAAGGTAGCTTGTGGAACCATTCAGCAATAAATTCCTCCGCTTTGAAAATAATTGTAGGATCCAAAGCTGATCCATCCTTACACACTCTTTTAATAAAAGTAATAAATTCACAGCTTCCTTCCGCAAATTTAATAATCTTCTAGTTAGCTACCTAAGCTTTTTTTTTTTCAAATTAGTAATCAAATAAACATATCTCTAAAACCTACTTTGAGCATGGAATTGCAGAGTTTCGTTTTCCTGAGAATGCCTCAAAACTTCCAACACTCTTTCTATCTAGCCTATTCTCAGCCCAAAGCCTATTTCATCAATATTGGATGTATTGTGTGAATTGATTTCAAACTCCTGAACAATAGATACATAATAAGCTTATAGTTATTATCCAAGTAACTAAATATATATAGTGCAGCTTTACTCACCTGATCAAAATACTTTGTCATTAATTTCAAGTCATTTCCTTGTGTATTATGCACAAAGTCAAGTTGGACACAAAATCAGGATTAAGCTTCTAAATGTGTTTTCTTAAGCTTTTGCACCCAGCTTTGGCCTAAAGTCTTAGTATGGTTTCTCTTGTGTACAATCGAGTGGGCAATCTTCTTCCATTGCCATATACTTGGAGGAAATCCAACCCCACAGCAGAAATACCACTGTTCCAACACCTGGTCTTTCTCTTCTGCTATCAACTCCAGCAGTACCTGCTCAACTTCCCTTCAGCTTTTGCTTCCTTTTCGCCTATGTAATACTGTTGTGGTGTCACAAACGGTGACTAAGCAAGGCAGATTTCCTCATGACTAATAGTGATTAGTCATTGGTTTGTTATCTTTCACGCTATGAGATCAGTTGACTTATAGGTTCTCACATGACAACACAATAGAGGGTCATTAGTTTATTGTTACTGGTTGTTTAGTGACATGACTCACGATTGTGGTCATGTGGTTTATGCATCTTGCATATAACTCATAGTTATGAGTCATGGGTTTCGCGCATGTGACCCCTTTGGGACACATGACTTGTTTTATGAGTTTTGATTGATGGCAAGAAATGGCGCAGCTGACTCATACGAGTCAGCTGATGGATTTCACACTATGACTCCCTATGAGTCATGAGTCACGTGACGCGAGAGTATGGGTCACGCAGCGTTTGGGTTGAGGGAAGAACCCCTATATAAGGGCACCCTAGGGGCGTGGGATTTGAGTTCTTCACGCAACCATCTAAGTACTTTCTTACTCTATACTTTCAATATCAAATCTTTATCTATCATACATCCAGAAAGAAAAGACCAGAGTGTCTTTAGAGAAGGCTAGCGACCGCTACTGCTACATAGGAGTCAAAGGACTTAGCTATCACAGTAGTCAGCTGAGTACGACAGAGGATCGTTAGAGGATAACAGTTACTTGTTGCAAGTATCACCCGGAGAGGAGAGGATTGTAACTAAGTACCTCATTCACTAGTCTTGTATTCTCCTCCATTCATAGTTTGAGAAAGACTTTTATCAAATACTGGCTTAATCATACCAACTATAGTGCCTTGCTGAGGACACCAGCTTGCTTAGAGCATGGTGGGTCTACTTACTTTCTCCCAAAGCCACTATCACCAACTTTATAGTTTTACAGACTTCAATGATTGTCTCATATAGTAATGTATAAATAGTATGAGTATCTTGAAAAATTCTTGCAGGGTATTATAAGTCAGCAGTAGCATAGACTTCATTAGAAGTGATTCTGAAAGAAAATGGTATTTCATGTGGACTTTTGGATTCTCAATAACACTGAATATATCTCCTGCCAGACTGCAAGCTCTTTGGGTGCAACATTCCAGAAGATTCTTATATCTTCATATTGAGCCCAGGTTTGCAATCTCAATATTCTCTCAAGGATCAGATCTCTGACACCAATCACTGATTCTATACTTGGTATACTATTTGGGCTTATAAACTTGGCAGTCCTAGCTACCTGTCCTACATTGATTGGCAATGATCTGGTGAATGTAGTTAGTAACTAACTCCACAGCCAAGTCTGCATACTGCTAGGAAAGGGTTTTTGGGCCATAGCTGGTCGATTCTCAATACATCTACCCTTAATAGTGTATAGGGAAATATTGGTTTCCAGGGTAGTGGTGAGTGTGATGAATCCTTTATACAAGGGAGGTGCCGGCCTTTTGCTTTAATTGAGTTTTGCTGCTAGCTGCCAGCTAACTTGAATCTTATGTGCTTGTCTTACATTATTGTGACTAGTATACCTTGAGTCCCTTGGTAAGTAGTAACCCTCAATAATTTCCTGGGCTGGTATTTCTAATTACTCTCATTTCCCTAAGGGATAATGTCTACCAGAGCTGAATATCTTAAGAGTAATGAGTTGGTGGTTAAGTAGGGGCAATTCAGGAGGGAAAAGACCATGGAGGAGAGGGGGAGAGAGGGCAAGTATGGTTTTTGCTGTAAGTATATACATATGTACTCATACAAGACTAGGGGACACTCTCAGCAAGGCTTGGTAGAGATTTGGTAGCAGTTTAGTTTGATGTAAACTGAAAAATGAAACATGTCTACCCAGTTTTCTTTTCTGCCAGTGTACCTGGCATAAGTATTACTTTTCACCACAAATGTGACTATTCTTCCAGAATACCTTAAGAAGTATGAGTTCAACTGTTTCTTCTCTCAAAGATGTATTAGAGAGTAAAAGAATAGCACACTTAGATAGATCAAGTATGGCTTGTAAGTCATAGAAAGAAAAAGGATACAAAGAAAAGTAAAGTGCAAAAGAAATAAAGCGAATTCAATTCAATTCCTGCCAAGTAAGTCATAGTGATCAGTCGATGTTACCCTCAAAACAATAGCAAATCGTTCCTTCTCAGTCTCTTTTGGAAGCCCTTATATGCAGTTGAGTCAGTGAAAAAAAAGCAGTCCTGATGAAAGATTCTTATCCACAATACCTCATACAATCCTCATTTATCAGCAAAAATTCACATTTGACCCCAATACCTCATGAGGTATAGGGGGTATAGGGGGCCAAATTATAAAACTTGTCTTACTGTAAATCTTGTCCATACCCTATTACTCCTGATCAAATCCCGGATGATGGGGCCTAGTGCTTTCCCAGTATAGTATAGCCTAAGTAAAATATTATATTAAATTTAATAAACCTGCTATAGCAACCGTATCAGCTTGCCCAGCTACCTAACCTCTTATGACATGTCATATTCTGGGTTTTGGCCCATGAGAACTCTTAATTCTATTCCTACACTAGCTTCTAGTCTTTAATTTCTGCAGATTTCCTCTCACTTTAATCTCTGATACTGAGCTTATTTTATTTTATCACTTGTATCTACTTTTCGAGCGTATCTATCTTTCTACAAACCTTACCTTTCAAGGAAATATGGTTAAGACAGGTATAATCAGGTTTTCCGCAGCCTCAGTCGCTAAGGGGTCAGTGGTTATATCAAAAGTTGTTGAGAAGAACTTCGCCCGAGAGGCTAAAGCCTCACAACAATTGCATCACTTTTCGGTACTTTTGAAGAGATTCAATTCGGTAACCCAAGAGAGGGATATCTTTACCGTAAAAGTTAGGACGATTTTTGAAGATGCAGGGAGAAAAAGAAAGTTAATTGGGGATTTGGTGAGTGAAGAGTAGGAAATAAAGAATGCCACTGAAGAGGGGGCTGAACATCGGGATGAAGTTAGGTTTGCCTGTGAAGAGGTTGCTAGGAAAAGTAAGGTGGCAGAGAAAAAGGAGGCTGAGAGAACACAGATGGCTGATGTTGAGATAGAAGTTGATAAGAGGTACAATAGGTTCATGTTAGACCTTGTACCATACTAGTACTACGACCAGAGGGAATGAATTCAGGTTTCAACAGAAACTCCAAAGAAGATAGAAGTTGGGGAAGTGAGAATAAAGTCCGACTCAGTTGAGACAGAAGAGAAGGCGGAGCAGATGAGAAGAATTTTTGAGGAAGAGAAGGATAGACTGAAGGCTACAAAGAAAATAGAGCCTAGGGAAGTGGAAGAAAGAAGACTTGGATCGTCGGAAGAGGAAGATGCAATTATCAGAGGTGTGATAGTGGCAGGTGGAAACTCCCAAAAAGCCAAGATGAAGAAGAATAAGGGGAAATGGAAGGCTAAGAAACCCGGTATGGATGAAGAGGAGGAGGGAATAGAGAATGAGGATATGGATGGAATTAAAAGAAATTGGACACGGGCAGAGTGGGAGCATTATGCGGACTTGAGAGGCGCGACCATAGAGATGATGTCAGATTACGGAGAATGGTAGTGGGAAAAAATGTTTGGCAGTTATATTTTGGTTTTCTCTTGTGAGGGGGGGGGGGATTGGGTTGGCGTTTAGGGCTGCAGGCGCTAACATGAGTAGTGAATTTTTATGAGAAGATGGAAGGTGGATTTATTTTCTAAGGAAGGTTGGGGGTGAGCTGGCGTACCTCAGAGGTGTACTGCTGTAGGATAGAGTGCCTGGATTGGAATGCTTCCTGTACTTAGTGCGAATATATGGAATTATCCAGCTATACCTACTTTGGGCTGGTGCCGCGACTTGCAGAGGTATTTGACGCTAGCGAATCGCAAGAGTTTTTACGGTACTCGAGTACCGAAATTTAGTGTTAAGTCACACCAAGCCTCGCTGAGGGTGTCACCTCGCTGAATGCTAGCCGGGTCTACCGACTTAATTCTATCTTTTCTGATTTGATGTGGATTAGTTACGCAGAACTGCCGTTAAGCGCGGAGTAGCAGTCGAGCTAGGTTCTACTAATTGCAATGCCGACAACATCCCTTCAACTTCTACATTAATGAGCTATTATCAAGGGCTTATTGCGCTTGATAAGGAGGAATCGAGTGTGCCACTCATCCATTTAACTCTCAAGAAGTATCGTTCTGCTCGTCACCACACCCCGGGTGGGCCTCACTCGGCAATGGCTGATATCTACTTGACCTAGCTGAATTCCCAACAGATCAAGGCCCTTTCCCTGGTTACCTCTCCCATATCCTTGACACACCCTTCCTAGGATATTGTTCACTATACTGGGGAGTCCATGGGCGGAGGGAGCTCTCGGAGTACCCCAGATCACTTACCCCGCAGTTGCTTCAGGAATATGGTAGCAGCATATCTGCCAAACCATTTCTAGCACAAGCGAAGCGTATCACCCTGGAAGATATGAGTATCAGTTTCCGGTTTAGTCGATAACAGCGCGGGTCACCCTTCGGAATTGGGGAAGTAGTAACTGCTGTAATCGAGACGGAAGGTTATCACAACAATGAAGGAGACCTTTTCGGGTGCACACCACTTGGATGGGCTGCTCGGAATGGATATGAGGAAGTGGTGAAAATCCTACCCCGACAGACAGGGGTCAACCCTAACAAGCAGAATGATTCTGATCGGTCTCAGCTCCTGACCAGGCCATCGCCCATGAATCCGGGCTTACGGCACTGGGATATCTAGGAGGCCCTGTCAACGATGTCGGGAAATAGCTGATAACAAGGGAGTAATTCTGGAGAAGGGGCAAATTGGGTGGGGAGGATGAAGGTAATAAGGCAGTTATGTTTTGCTATGGAGATCCGGGGTAGGTAAGATATTTATCAGGTGCTGGGAATTCTCTCGTGTGGAGATGGGGACTGTCGACCTCTGCTAACAAAATGTGATGACAGTTCGCTAGCAATGCACAGGCTGTGCAATCAGGACATAGGACAAAATACCGCCCTTACCTGTATTTACTTCGACATCGCGACCCGAAAGGAGCAGTCTGCAGCGAGTGTGCTGGGTTCCCTGCTGAAATAGATCGTCGGCGGAATGAAAAGGATTCCGGAGGGAATATGACGAGCCTTGCAAGAACTGAAATGGGTCACTGGTGGACGCAGACCGCAGCTCACTGATATCGTGAAGATGCTGCAACTACTCACCTTCTCCCAACCAGCGTCTATGTTTATTGATGCTCTATATTAATGCACCGAAGTGCAGCGCGTCAGGCCCCTCGATTCACTGAATCAAATCCTATCAAAGTCCCCCGATACGCGAATACTTGTGACAGGGAGGCCTCTGATTTAGACTGAGACCGAGAAACGGCTTATCGGACCAGTAACGAATGTATCCGTAGGCTCCGCTATAGGCGATGTCATGGCATACCTTCGTGTTTGACGGAGCGTAGATGTAGCACCAGATGCTATGGACGAGAGTCCGGAAGCCAAAATTCTGGACAAAATTCCAAACAATGTGTCAGAGCTGTGCATATGGCAGCGATGCTGAGAATCTCACTCCACATGATCGGCTAATAAATATATTTAGACCCTACTCATTTCTCTAAATATTGAGGTAATCTTGCTAGAATCGACCACTAATCGGAGACGAGAATAGCTTAATTGCATTTAGAGAGTATCCTTCCCTAACTGGAAATAAATTACTCGCCGTTTCAACTACGGTAATATGCGAAAACTACCTCTACTTGGGGGGGGACCTCGGGAGAGTAGGAGTTACCCCATATTAAAAACTAAAGATTGAGCTTATCTCTACCTTTTTGGGTTTTCTTTCTATCTGATCTTGCTTCACTTTTGCTCTCCCTATCATTTTGCTCGGACCTCAATTTTTGAGTTTTGAGGTCGTTAGTGCTATGTTTTGCCTTGTTCAGAGACGCGATATCATCATCCATACTGTAGAGCACATAGAGTAGCACGAAGTTGTCTCAGTTTTCATACTAACCGTGAATACCCAACCGCAGTTAGATTCCGGCTTCCACTCAGCAAACCTTTCTCCTAGATGTCCCCTCGTCCCAACTACTACTTGCTATCTTAGCCCTCCAAGTTCGCGGGAAACCTCATAGAAATATTATGGCTTTTGTATAATATATGCCATACTTGCTGACAGATACCCTCTTACTATCACAATATCTCACTCGGAGACATAAGCAAATTCAACTATCCAACACCTTTTCCGTGCATTTTTACTGGCCAATTATCAGCGCTAAAGCGAGAAAAAAAGAAGAAAAACCCCTCCAAACTCAAAAAAACTTATGAGTGGCGACAGCCGCCGCCGCCTTCTCTTGCACCTCACCACAACTTTCCATCCACTATCTACCGCCACTACCACTACTAATGCCCATGTAGCCAATGTCCCGAAATCCTTCATGTCGGCCGCCGGTGAGTCCGGAGATTGATGACGACACAAAGACGGTTATTGAGATCGCATTCGGGAATACTACAAGTTCTATTGCCTATACTACTCCAGTTTGTGCTTGTTTTTTCTGCTTTTAGGGGTTTCGACTGAGGACGCGTAGGATGGCAAAGTAGAGGTTATCGCGAATGAAGAAGGAGGATCGATTGTTACGGGTGAATGGATGTTGATGGGATGAGAGGCTGACGGAAGACACTAGATCGTCAAATTCCTTCAGTGCTATCATGGGTCGGTTCGGAAGAGTACCCCATGGAACACAGTCGAAATCGCATCTGGTTTGGAATGCAAAAAACACGGTAGCGTACTGTACTTTCGGGACTTCCTTGGGAAGAAGTACTCCAAGATTGATTCTACGAATAGCCATAACTCTGCTCACCCAATGGACATCGATGGCGGGCCATCATCCAATCTCCATCAAGCAGATGAACAAGACTGTTTCCACCGTTAGCACCAATGATATCACCACAGGACACCTTATCCGGTTTAAAGGCCGCGTCAGGATTTTGGGGCGAAGGTTACTGGCTCCGTGATCACTGTTGCCACCAACCTCTTAGATATAGAGAAGGAAGCGTTTGTTGCCGCGGCTAAGGCTGGGGAGCTAGAGACTTTGCAGGTTATTCAAACCGGTGGCAGCTGTCCTTGCGTATACTGCTAAGCAGGAACCCGGAGAGCAGGGAGTTAACGAGAATATTTTGGTGGCCGATCTCGGAGGTACCAGGTGTGATGCTGCGGTTGTCACATCTACGGGTGGGATGTAGACCGTTCTTGCCACGGCTCAGGATTATTGACTTGGCGGGCTCAAGCTTGATGAGGCTATTGTGGATGACTTTTTGAAAGAGTTAATCAAGAAACTTAAAGTTGATCCGGGAATTGAGAGGTCACTTTCCAAGCTGAGGCTAGAAGCTGAGGGGACGAAGAGGACTTTGTCTCTGGGTACCTCGGCGACCATTTCTATCGAGTCGCTTGCTAATAGATATGATTTGCACTCTACCGTTAACAGACTGCGGTACGAGCTCTCTGCAAACGTGTTCGACCAGATTGTGTCACCCGTGGAGAACGTCGTGAAGAAAGCGGAGCTGGACCCGTTAGACATTGGCGAGGTTTGCCCCCTCATCCTATAGCCAGCCGCCTAATTCTAACTATGATCTAGGTAATCCTCTCAGGTGGGCCCCCCACGCCCCTAAAATCACCTCTCGCATTGCCGCCCTCTTCCCGGATTCGGTGCCCTGAAATTCCCCGGCAACACTCACAATGGCACCAAATCTGTCAGAACTCTTGGCTCCCGGCACAGCCGTCCAGCTTCGCTAATTGCTGAATTCAACAACGAAGACATCAAGCAATCCACCCACCTGTCAGTAACCGTAACCCCTGGCCTCTCACATCCAATCGGTGTCGTAATAGGTGAAGACAACAGCTTCCAGACAATACTCGAAGCCCAGACCGCCGCTCCTGCTCGGAGGATCACTCAATTCAGCCTTCAATCTGACGATGACGTGATCATTAGAATCTGCGAGGATATTAGACAAATTGTGGTTGAGAAGATTGAACGATAAGTCAATAGTGAGAAGGGCGAGGATGATAGCGAAGAAGAATGTCAAGATGATGAAGAGGAGGAGGAAGAAGAGCGCAATCACGTACTAAAGGTGCACAAAGTCATTACCGAAGCAGCCATCAAGGGCACCCAGAAAAGCAGGAGGGTCGAGGTTACTATCAACGTCGGCTGGGGTTTTGATCTGAATGTTGCTGCAAGGGTGTCTGGCATGCAAAGTGGGGTTAGGTGAGAGGTCAACCTGAGGCCGGATCCACGTAGTAATCTGTTCGTGTGGTTGTACCCGCACGTAAAATTTGAGAAAAAAAGGTTGGTTGCTTACTTGCTATTAAAGCGAGATTTCCTGTTATGTTTTTTTTCCCTTTTTTTCCCTCTTTTCATAAACCCTATGAGTGTGTGTGTGCTTTTTAGCCGCCATTTTTTCAACTCAGTAATAGATTGTGTTGAGCTTGAAATTGATTGATTGTATGGGTCGGTCATTGGTTATCACTCATGATTGATACTGCTCTTGCGCAGATTCCGACGTTAACTTACATTGCTTTTCCTTCCCCCGAAAAGAAAAAAAAGGCAGTGGCTCGGCGCGCAGTGTGTGATAAATGCGGGTCGAAGCTGCCATTGGGGTATTGGTTTATTCCGCTAGGCAACACGACTTGCAGTTAGTGCACCTCAAAATAACCATTAGCTATACTAAACCTCCATGCCAGGAGTAGGTAGATAGGCTTACTATGCTGTTTTTCCTACCCCCATTTCAATAAATCACCGCTATCCTCCACCGTGAGTTATTGAAGGAAAAAGGGTCAGTTTCCTGATCATAGTTTACCACTTGTAAGATACTATGTGGCAAGGGTCGAAGTGTTATTTTACATCGTGTAGTTACCCACGCCGTCATATAGCTCGGGCGGAACTTAATGTAGGTGCAGGAACTTGGGCTAGTTTGGAGTAGCGCTGGTGGGTCGACATCAGCCCTGTCCTCACTCACATGGTCCCTGTCCTCGGTTATAATTTTGGTGATCAGACAAATTCAATTCTGTACTCGAGTATGTAGTGCTAATCACACTCACCCCATTACCCTAGTAGTTATAACAATTTTGTTTTTCCTTAACTTCTGCTCTCCTATCTAGCTTTAACTGTTGGGTCTCTATGGAGGACATTTTCTGGACAGGGGATTCTTGGCTATGCTACGGTACGTCAGAGACCATGTACTGTTTCTAGGTCATATGGTACATGCGGGGGTTCACTTGTAATTTTATTACTTGAATTTAGTTTACAGTTCTGCAGAAACAAATAGTACTAGAAAAGTGAAAAGTACAAGAAAGCAAAAGATCGAACATACGCAGAAGCCTCTTACTAGCTTCAAGATGTGGGTTCTCTGCGACAAGAAACAAGCCCAAATTCCACCCACAAGAGCAGAGGAGGAGAGAGAAGAAAAAGAAATCAGGTTAGCATTTGTACAACCAGGTATCCGGACATTTTATCTCGGGACCTCTCGTATAATATATCGCTCAGCCAAAACCCATTCCACAACTCCACCCCCGGTAGTACTATCTAATCAATTACCTGCTATGAGTAGCCATACAGTCTAAATGCTGTGTGATGGTACCTCTGAATTTCTGCCTTGCCTCAGCAAGCTTGGAATGAATAGATTTCCTCTGGGCATTGCTTAAATGATGCCTAGGTTGTGGCCGCAACCTTGGCATGATTAGCGCTGATAATTGGCTAGTAAAAAGGCACGGGAAAGCTGGTTGGATGGCTGAATTTGAGATGTCTAAGAGTGAGGGGTTGTGACGGCAAGACAGTGATTTTTTCAGCAAGTATCATACAGCCTCTGGTAGGAAAGATCGGGAAACGGGGTTCAGGGTTCTGAGGTTTTGATTGGAGGGTTCGGTGTGCTCGAGCCAATTGAGCGACCGTGTTTCTGACTTTTAATTTCCACATTCTCAATTATTTCGACCGGAGGCTGTATATACAAAAACCACTATATTATTGTGCTTTTCCTAAAGGTTGCGAAAAACTCGCTGGACAAAAGGTTGCGAATCCTTTTTTTTTCTTCAGAGTTCTCTGTTTAATTAGCACTTGGCAAGCCACTGAATTTGAGAATTCACAGTAT
>Ga0307507_10010598_pt1 | contig 11868 bp, 12 predicted proteins | sample 7_EM_MG_FD_207223 | JGI IMG/M metagenome (GOLD analysis project Ga0307507, IMG submission 207223) | Populus trichocarpa ectomycorrhiza microbial communities from riparian zone in the Pacific Northwest, United States - 7_EM | ecosystem: Host-associated > Plants > Roots > Unclassified | place...
CAAAGCGTCCCTCTCCCCAACTACAGGAGGCCCAGACCCCGCCCACCGAATCTTACATTCCTCGTCCAGCAAATACACATACCCAACCTTAGAGTTATGATACCCCATCGCATCCCGTGTCTCATCATCTAATCCCTTCTTAACAATAAAGTACCTCCCCCAACGCGACTCCTCCATTCTCCTTCTAAGACTCCCCCGAAACATCATAACAATCCAATACCTGAGCGAGTTCTCCTCAACATTGACATCTACCCTCCCCACCGCCCCATCCGCCACCCTCCCCGCCTCCCGCGCCATACTTGCAACCTCATCAAGCCCCCAAAGCTCCACCTGTCTCTCCGCCCACGTACCAGAGAACACCGCGACAAGCGATACCCTACCCCTCAGCACATCCGTAGTATCCTTCCCCGCCGCGACGAGTGTCTGGCCATTCAAGTTCGGGAACCAAAGCGCATGCTCACTCTTAATCAATCTCTGCGGCGCAACGAACGACTTCCCCTTATCCACCACAGACAGACGGCTGAAATCGCGGAAGTAGGGCTTCGCCAGCTCCTTCGTTAGGTATTGCCGCTTCTCCAGGTTTCGTCCTGGGTCGCTGAGGTCTGTGCGGATCTGGCTTAAGCTGCGGAAGCCGGCCTTTTTTGTTGTGCCAGTGGGGGCGTTTGGTGGGAGGGGCTCTGGTGGGTGCGGGAGGCCCAGTGGGCGGTCTAGTGGGCGGGGGGTGTGGCTCCGGTCTGGCTTTGGGAGTGGTGATGTTGGTGGGGTAGTAGGGGTTGTTGAATAGGTGGATTTTAGGAGGAGATGGAGGAGGAGGGTGGATTGGTGGGCATTGAGGTTTTGTGATGAGAAATGTAGGTGCGGACGAAGAAGTAGTGGATGGAGTCGGAGTACAGGATTCATCGTGCGGATTGGCTTCGCGCAAATGGTGGGGGTGGTGGAGGGGCAACTCTGAATTTAAGGTTAGAATTCGGGATTGATGAATCGGCAAATCAATGAAAGGTAGGCCCGACCCTAACCCTAGAATTGAGACGCTATGCAGCGTTTTTCCGCGGCCCTCATCAGGCAGAGGGCTGCTGTGAAGGGCATGGTAGATATTTCGATTGAACTGGGTGTCGCACGTCGGGGTTGGGATGGGTTGTTTACTAGGTTTGTCGTGCCAATAACATCTCATAAGCCAAGATGAAAGCGCAAGTACAAATGTCGAACTCTAAGATCTGCGAGAATCCTATTGTGGTCCTCTATTCTAAGTTAGAAGAGGCCAAAGAGGGTCGTGTTTATGACACTATATACGAAACGGGATCAATCAATGATATACAAAATCCATGAGTAGTCTGAGGCTAAAGTTATGAGCGGCTTCTCCGCAACTCAAGAGCTAGAGATCATAGTAGAAAAGAGCAAAAGACGAGTATTCCTATTGATCCGTGGCATGAAGAAGGAGCTCGGGGGAGTGGATAGCAGCACCAGCAGACTTGGGTATGCCACTAACTTATACGGAGGTAGCGCGGGTGGTGCAACATAATGGGCAGGTGTGAGGTCAGAGGTGTTATTACGAGTGATTAATTGTGACATTACACAACACGGGTACTCTATCAAGCTATTCTGCCTTGGATTCTTGCATAGATGATGCCTAGAGGATGGATACGGCAGTATACAGGGTTCGTCAACATATTAACTAAACTATATGTTGGGCTGAAAAGCACAAGGCCTAAAGAGGCTATTCCATCAGCATCCACGACCACTCCCTCATAATCTAGAGTGGAAGGCAAGAGAGACATCTGAAGGGTTCCATGGGATGACATCCCTATAGCGCCTGCATTATTCACAATAAGCGTATCTTTCCGGGTCCTAAAACAAAACATATTCAATATTCTAAAGGTGCAAACATGTATAACTACTCGATTCATCCGGGCCAGGAAATAATAACTACAGTAACTACACGTAAAATAGAAGAGGAAAGGGGGGGAACCTCTTAATCTCGGAATGCAACAAAACACCACAGACCCCTCATACAACAAACAAGGTAAAGTAAAAGTGCAACTTAAAAGAAAAAAATATCAAAAGAGCGAAACAGAACCCCGTGTACCACCCAACCACCCACAAGCAAGTGGCACTAAGGAGGAGGTGAAGATAAAGAGATGCTAAGAACCATCTGAATCCTCCCAGCTTAGATACTCATCGTATAGTCCATTTCTACCCCAGGAACGACACCGGCTATGAACTTGACGAATACAATCATGTACTGGTCAACCCTTAGTCCGCTATCAGTCTCCACTCTGCTAGTTGTTTCGTCTTCTTTATCGTCGGAATTTGCAGGAGGCACTTCTTCCCAATCTTCCCGCTCTTTGCGTCGGAGCATGCTGTCGAAGATACGCTTCATGGCCTCGGCATGCCTGCATGGATGTACGGTTGCCATCAACGTGCCCTCTGGAGGGAACTCTTCAATAGTGACCGTCTTCTCGCGGTAATCGGGAGCGATGTCCTCGAACATAATTGTAGGTGGGGTAAGCGGGAGCCCGGTAGCTCCGTCGTGCCCAGATATGTATAGGCGCGGGGTACGGTAGTATGTGGAGTAGCCAAGGTAAAGGTTGTAGAAGCGTAGAGGTCTGTTCAACTTGTGAGCTATATTCTGGAACGTGAGATGAGACAAGAGGTATTAGGGTGGGAAACTCACGATTTTCCGGACTTTCCGTCTACGCCCTTTCCCTTCGCGCCCTCCTTGATGATGGCCTCATCGTCATCCTCTTCATCATCATCCATGTCTGGGATTTCCTCGTCCTCGTCCTCTTCTTCCTCGACACCCTTGTCGTCTACAGTCTTTACTTTGGCGGAGGTTGGAGGGTCTCCATCTTTGACAGGGGTGTTGTCCTCCCACTCATCCACACCCTCAATAGCCTCACCAGGATTCCAAGGAGAGAAGCTATCATCGAGACGAGAATGACACGGAGCGTGACGGAGCTTTAGGAACTGCTTGTCTTCGGGTAGGTAACTAACGCTCTTCCCCGGGGCAGCTGGCTGCCAGCTCCAAGTGGGAAACCTGCAGACGAGATAATCTCCAGCATCGACGAACTCCTCCGGGGTGAGCTGGCCAGTGTTGGTGAAGGTTGAGGTATGTGAGGGACTTGAGAGGTACTCCCGCATCGACATAATAGTTGAATAGAGGTTCATGTTGTTTGCTCGTTTTCTGGCAGTTTAGAGCCTTGTTAGATTTATTTGCTGCGATAACAGTTGTGTATTGCGAGGTTGGTGTTTAGGTATGGGAGGTACGGTAGATAGCAGCGCAGCAGTTGAAGTCAGAAAGGGTGAGTGGAGCGATGAGGACAGGGCGAAGCGATATGGTAGTCACTCAAGTCACACGGAGCATGGTGGGGGGTGGAGGGGACAGCTTCTAGCTTCGACGTGACGCTTAGCACTTACTATGGCTGGTTTAGTCATCGGGTCATCATTCCCAGGTTACCCGGCGCTCGTTCGCCTCATTCTTGGCTGATGCCAAGACCGATTAACTTGATCTTCGCCAGGCTTCTCAATTCGTGTCGTCCGTTTTTTCTTCTACTCGTACATACACAACATTCTATCCCAATCTTTATCCCAAACAAACAATTTACGACTTTTCGAAAGAAGGAAACAATCATAATACAACATGGCTGAAGGAATCGACAGAAGAGAGGATGCTCGTCTTGAGTTCAGCACCAGCAAGGAGGTTACGGTGGCACCTACCTTCGAGGCTATGCACCTAAAGGAAGGTCTTCTTCGCGGAATCTACGCCTACGGTTACGAATCTCCCTCCGCTGTCCAGAGCAGAGCCATCGTCCAGATTTGCAAAGGTCGTGATACCATCGCCCAGGCTCAATCTGGAACTGGTAAAACCGCAACCTTCTCGATCTCCATCCTACAAGTCATCGACACGGCAGTTCGTGAAACTCAGGCACTAGTTCTCTCCCCGACCCGAGAACTCGCGACTCAGATCCAGTCCGTCGTTATGGCGCTTGGCGACTACATGAACGTTCAGTGCCACGCTTGTATCGGCGGGACCAACGTTGGGGAGGACATCCGCAAGCTCGATTACGGCCAACACGTCGTCTCTGGTACACCCGGTCGCGTGGCGGACATGATTCGCCGTAGGAACTTGAGGACCAAGCACATCAAGATGCTGGTTCTAGACGAGGCGGACGAATTGCTTAATCGTGGATTCAGAGAGCAGATCTACGATGTTTACCGCTACCTTCCCCCGAGCACCCAGGTTGTCGTCGTATCCGCTACCCTCCCCTACGACGTCTTGGACATGACTACGAAGTTCATGACAGACCCCGTTCGCATCCTTGTCAAGCGTGATGAATTGACTCTTGAAGGGCTGAAACAGTACTTCATTGCTGTCGAAAAGGAAGAATGGAAATTTGACACCCTCTGCGATCTCTACGACACCCTCACGATCACACAGGCAGTCATTTTCTGCAACACACGCAGAAAGGTCGACTGGCTAACGGAGAAGATGCGCGAGGCGAACTTCACCGTCTCCGCCATGCACGGAGAAATGCCGCAGAAGGAGCGTGACGCTATCATGCAGGAGTTCCGCCAGGGAAATTCTCGCGTGCTCATCTCCACCGACGTTTGGGCTAGAGGTATCGATGTTCAGCAGGTCTCTTTGGTCATCAACTATGACTTGCCGAGTAATCGTGAGAACTATATTCATAGAATTGGTAGATCCGGTCGTTTCGGTCGCAAAGGGTAGTTAATCACTCTCGATACCGCCGTCTCATTACATATAAAATGATATTGACGCTAACGCTACTCTAGTGTCGCTATCAACTTCGTCACAAGCGAGGACGTCAGAATCTTGCGTGATATCGAACTTTTCTACAGTGCGTCCCCTTCCAATCTTCTCAGGCACCCTTCGCCCCAAAGCTAATATCAAAAAGGTACTCAAATTGATGAAATGCCGATGAACGTTTCGGATCTACTCTCCTAGATAACTTTCTTCATTTTCCATATCATGCTTTTGAAAAAGCCCGAGCCCCAAAGGCATTAAAAAAGGGCAGGGCCGGCCATTGAGGGGAGGATATGGGACTGTATTATCGCTGGTGAGCTTACTTTTACACTTTTTATTTGATTTATGAACGGGTTTCGGGTCCGGGAGGAAATCTTCGGTCGGCTGATGGATGGCTGGTGTTTGGAGTTCTTTTTTCCTTATAACCAAAAAAAAGATAATTATGAAACTTTTGCTTTCTTACACTCTTTAATGAGTGTCGATGGGGAATTGGAATGATAAGGCTTGTTGCACTGGAGGATGAGAATATGATTATTATTTTTTAACTGGGGGTAATAGAATAGCCACTTCGTCACTCACCACTCGATTACAGTTTTCTCCTCTCTTCCGTGCTTCCTATTAGGGCGTGCATGGCCTTGAAATTGTATTTACATGATCCATTATGACTTTTATACATTTCATGTTCCGAGAAACCTCTGGTGGTAATATGCCCCACATGCAACCTGTACCCTATCACTATATGTAGCTCTCATACCACCATCCACCACGACATCCAAAGTAGACCCAATATCACTACTACCGTCAGGATAATAGACCCAATCTTATCCTTCCTGTTCGGCGTATGAGGGACGAACTCCCCCTTGGAATTGACCCACCCATCTGCACCCCCGCCATTACCGTTGTTCCCAGTGTACCTTATCCCCCTACCTCCCCCTCCAGCAGCCGGATCACCTTTACTCGTGCCGCCCTTAGCCTGGGTAACTGGTGGGTCGAGGCTCTCGACAAGAGTGCTCAATATAACCTCCAGCGCAGAGATCTGCTCTCCAACGCCCCAGAGTTTGTCCCATTCATTGGTGTACCATTTCTGTCCGCAGGTGTTTTTGTCCTCACCGTAGGAGCACTGCTTAGCAGCGGAGGCGGCAGAGGTGTACAGCACCGGCATGATGGTGTCTTTGGTGAAGGGGGCCATTTTGACGGTCAGAGCCATGAAGCGGGATAGGTAGGCTTTGAAGGAGCGCTGGTCCACATTGCAGGTCAGGTACGGCTCGCAGGCCACCTCGTACATGATGTTTTCAGGACCGATCGGGGGTCTGGTGAAGAAGTCTTGCAATGTACCGTTGAGGATTCCTTGGATCCGAGTTTTCCATTTTACATCCCCATTAGTCTTTAATTTTCGCAGCTTTGTTAGTGTGATGTTGCGACGGATTGGGGGGGGAGGGGGGAGACAGACAAAGTTATACATATACGCCGCACCAGCCATATACATCCCAGCATTATATGACCACTGTAAACGATTTATATCGGAGCAATTCTTCGGCGCCGTCGCCCCATCCAAGAATCTGTTGTCCCGCGTCGCTAAACCAACATTATAAGTCCAGTCAAACGCCTTCTCGGCCCAGTCCGCGTACGTCGAATTCCCGGTATACCGCGCCAACCTCGCGCCCAATTGGAAAAAGCACCCGGCGGAGATAGTATTCTTGTAAGCGTACCCGCTATGTAACTGGAAGATCTGCCAGCGCAGCCCACCACCACAGCTATCCATGTCCCACCGCACGGCCTGCGTATTGAACACTGCTTGGGAGAGCGACAGCCATTGCGGTAAATTATCCGGTGGGTTGGGGTATCGCTTCTCGGCCGCGGACATGGTGGTCAGTGCCCAGAAGCATTGGTCGTCGTTCCCGAGTGACTGGGTTTGGTTCGGCGGCATGAAGTTCTTGTCTGGGCCGACTTGGTGCAGGATCGCTTCGGTAGTGGTAGGGTTGTAGCTAGTATCGCCGGTGTAGGCCCAGTAATCTACTAATGACTGTTTGATTACATATATCATTCCCACATCATCGTCATTACCATCATCGCCGGAAGAAGAAGGGGAAAGGGAAGAGGAGGAGTGGAAGGCTGGGTTATGAGGAAAAGGATAAATAAAATAGAATATAAACTTACACCAAACACAGCGCCCGCTTCCCACCAGTAATAAGGATCTCCGAATAATCCAGGAATGCCTCCGGTTTTATTACCGGGATAGAACTGCATCATCTTAAAGGCAACTTTTCCGGCGACATTGGATACCGACGCTAATACCACCGTAGATAAGAAAGAGAGAAAAACCCGGTTACCATCTCGTTCCTAATTCCATCTCTAATGCAGGACAGAACCTTATCGCGGATGCGGGGCCTGGAGTGTGTGTATGTGCCTATGTGCATTTTGAACATACCTTTACTTTTAACGTCAATTTCATGTGCCCATCCCCCAACCGCTAATATGGTTAGAAATAAAGCCGAGATAGACTGAAAGTTCATCATCATCATCACCACCATTCCAGGCTCTTAGCGAATTGCTACAACTGGAGTGAGGTGGAAAGGTATAAGTACGGGGCGGCTAGGAGCGGAGGGGGGGGGAAGGGAGCGACAGTAGGTAAAGAGGTTAAAGCAAGGAGCTTCGAAAAGCGGCTCTAAGAAGTAAGGTAAAGTAAGCCCAAATAGCTATCCTTCATTACATTACGGGAGGGGGGTAGGGCTTCACGAGCGTGTGTCGTACAAGTGAGGTGGTGGTTCGAGAATCAAGCCAAGCTATGCGGTCAACCATATACAACCAATTCGCAAATTCTATCTATGATAACTTCTTTTTTTTCTTTTCTTTTTTCAGCTCAGCTCGCCTGCGCAGGGCCGGAAGCCTCTAAAAGAAGGGCGGGAAGTATTTCGAGTGAGAGTCCATGATTTCATCTGTTACGCTCAACGTGACGTTACGTGCGGCTGCCTGATTGGCAACAACTACTCGTAGTGTCGTAGCGTTTTTAGAAAAGACTGCTATTGCATACCGCCAGAATTTGGCGTTTTTTCTCCAATTTGGGTGGTATTCAATAGCAGTCTTTTCTAAAAACGCTACGACACTGCGAGTACAATACTACCGGCACTGCACTGGTGGGGAAAATGCTATTTTTGTAGGAAAGTGTGGGGCTGAAGGCGTTCTTGTCCGAGACATTTTAGATAATGGTGGACCCCATCTCAAGTTGCTTAATTTCATTGCTTATTTAGGTGGTAGTTGGTAGTTGTTGGCTTTTCCCATACTGGGTATCGAGTCCGTATACCAGTACCGTACGAATTGTTTATCTAGGTCGGAGTAATTCGTTTTGTTTAGGGGTCGTTCATTCATTCATTCGTTCGAGTTACGGACTGTTGCACGGATTTTTGATATGGGTGTCAAAAGAGTACGGTAAATTGATCACCTCTCGATGGCCCCTGCACTGTAGCTGCTTCCGGAACTTGTGCTGTGTTACCAGTATTCAGTGTAAAGAGGCGATAGCGGGATGGCGGCAGGGCTGTAGCTTCTTACGATGGTACCGGTAATGTTCTTTTAAACGTCGATTGATTCACCTGTTTGTAGGTATACCGTACCTGTGCCGTATCATGCTTGTACGGGTATTAACTCTTAAAAAGCGAATTGTTAGTACGGTACGGTAGTTGTTCCTGGCATAAAGTATCTGAACATTAGACAAAACTTTTCTCGCTAGTTGGGGGATTGTGTAACAATGGCTGGACTCTCGGATACCGGTACAGCGGGTATTGACAGGGACAAGGAGAAAGGAGAGTAAATAGTCTAAGCTTAAGCTTACTTTTTTGCAAGGGTTGAACTTCGCTTGTTTAGATTAAGATTGGATAGATTGTGGGGGTAACTGAAGTGCACTGCTTACAAAGCTTCTTAAAACGCCGGTAGCTGGCTGACGGGGAAGACAAAGAGGTAACGCACAAGATACCTGTGCTAGTAGAATCTGTAGGAGAATTCGTTAGATTGAAGGCTTGTTTTATTCTCCTGCTTCATTTGTAATTCTTCGTTGAGCTGCCCTAAGAATGAGCTGGCAAGTACTTACCATGAGAGGGCCGTTCTCTCTGTCTGTGCTGCGCCTGTTCCAGGATCAGAGGCTGTACTTTGTTAAATCCGCGATTTATTCGTGCCAGTACAGGAAAATCATGGCATACACCCTGAGGCATAGCCTAAAAACCTTAGTAACAAAAGAAACTGCAACCCCCCACACAAACAAAATAACGATACAAGTACACTGTATCACTTCATCAAATCATAATTCCACCCAGAATCTCGCGTATAAGGAAAAACCCCACCCTAACTGGAAAATTTATCCTATTTGGGATCAGAGGCTGCACAAACACAGTACTGATATACCGGTATCATCGCGAGGGGATGAGTGTTTGTGCACTATTTGGGACGGGGCCTCGTTGAGGGCTGGCTCGTACCTGCATCGAAGAGACCGGCGGGTCTACCCTATCGTGGACAGGATTCGTGACGGCGATACTGATATGCCATTAACTCTGCTGACAGCCAGGCGGGGGAGGAAGGTACCAGTAGCTTGACCTGGAAGTATATATCTAGTGCAGGCATTATCCCTTAGTCCGTCGGTGCGCGCAAGAAATCGGCGCTAAATATCGCGCAATCTTGTAAGCCGGGTAACTTTTCTCGCTAAAGGGTTAATTCAAACCTTCGCATGTCTTACTTTGGTGTTAAGGTACTGCGTGAACTCTAGGTCCTTTCAAAGCGGAAGAAGAAATCCCCCCCAAATCCCGTTAAAAGTATGCCTGCTATTAACTACATTTCCATGAGTGCCATATTTGAAAACAGAGTGGTTGACAAAGAAATACAGCACAGAGTTTACAGGATACCCAAGAGCATGCCGGTCATTTCCCCAATCCTCCGGGCAGTTGATTTTTTTGTAATTGCCCCGCCCCTCAACCCAGAACTTGCCCCCAACACCAAGTTCATCTGTCAATACCTCCTGGGTAAACCTAGCAAGCTCTGCCCGTATGTGAGGATCTTGCTAACGAGTCCAAGTACAGAGGACACATGTTCGGCGTTGCCGGTTGTGGACTGGTAAGTGATTTCCTGGCCGAATTCTGCATTTAGGAAGCGACTTCGATGTTGTAGAATGGATAGAGGATAACCGATTTTGCTGTTTAGGATTCGAAACTAAGGTGGAGGCCCGTACTAATAACTCCTCCACTGTATGAAAATCCTTCTCTCCTTCTATAATACTTAAATCCTCTCTATGATCTTCTCTAACCTCTGCAGAATCCAGTTCCTGGGCCTGACCCTGCGAGTTCCCCCCACCATCACCTCTGTCAATTTCCCTCTCTGCCGGCCCACTATGCTTTCTTGTAAGTTCCCTTATACTCCGAATCCCAGAAGCACAATCCCCACTTCCCTCTACTAATCCACTGCCCTCCCGGTACTGGGATTGTGATACAAACTACAGGGTTTGTCTTTCCTCTTGATTCACTGGCGCTATATCACTAACAATAAAATCACGTATAGGTTCTACCCCTCTTGCTATAGCCTCTTATTAGTATATGCCTCTTGAGAGTGTAATTTACAATATAGGTAATGTAATTTTACCCTCCTTTTGCCTCTCTGGAGGTTTGAGGCTGTCATTTACAAGCTCGCGATATAGGAGCTCACGAAATTCTCGGTGGTTTAAGGTTTTTTTGGGTTTGGTCCGGTTCGCTGAGTTTGACTCTTTAGGTTTGGAATTTAAGCTAATAAGGCGATATAGGATGAATGAATTAATGATCGCTGTATCTAGTAGCCAGAAGAACAACGGATACCAGTTATGGCATGTACATAACTGGGTATGATAATAGCTTCTCCGTTGGTCCGCAATATCTAGTACCCCACCCATGAAGAAGTTATAGTGATCGACAACTTTGGGTATTAGGAGCATTCGGCGAGAAATATCTGGTGGGAATATAGCATGTGAGAAACGTGCATTGGTGCTTTTTTCACTAGGACTAATTTATCAAACTCTTGGTAAGTTTTTTGTTTCTTTAATCTGGTCTGCTTGCTAATGTTGTTCACATGTTCAATGCATATACTTACCGGCGGCGGTTTCTGGTAATATAGCATCCAATGTTATCAACCTCATGGATTGTTGTTAACATCATTACCAGATTTTGATTCGTCCATAGCAGTGCCAGCACATCACCAGTTCCTACTACCTCCCCTTCGAGAGTATTCCATTCTGGAAATGTAGACTTTCCCTTTCCCTTTCTTTTTTTTAAATCTGTCCAGGTATCCTTCTGAGTTTTTCCGGGTAGTTCCGCAAGTGCCGATTGTTAGGCATACCAAGAATGCCGACCCATAAAGCTCACGCACAAGACTCCTGCGTACGAATCAGTTAAAAAAGTACGAAGTACAAAAGATACATCTCGGTCTAGCTTAAGATGATAGTCACGTGCCTCCGACTATAAGGTCATGTGCTCGATTCACAGCCGCGTCATAGTTATTATTAGTTAAAAATATAATTATGCGACAAGTCATAAACATGACGGCGATAATAGCGCAAAGACGTCTGAGAGATTGAAGTGTGTGTTCCCGTTTTAGGATACCCATAGGGTAGGAACGAGAGTTCTCTAAGATGACGGACGGAATCAGAATAAACGCTTAAGTAAAATATCGTATGACGAAACCAGAAAACACATAGCGGAGACCTCTGGGCCCGCTCAGAACCAGTCAGTACGAACATAAGATAGTGAGCGCAAATTGCTATTCGAGCAATTGCTGCCACAGGTCAGTTCGGAAACCTGATGCGCAGACAGTAACGAACTCTCGCGCATTGAATGGTCTGACACCTTTGAAGTTGGCCGCTTCATATATGGTTCGGTGAAGAAGTATTATTACATTGGCATTAGTCGGCTACGTGTACTCTAGACCGACCTATTATTCACGGGACTGACACACCCTCACGATAATATGGTAGTCTAAGTCTTCATAATGGGAGTACGGAATCAAACAGTTGTCAGGGTCAAGAGGCGTTCGCACTTAAGAGTTTAGAGAACTTTGTTCGGTCGATACTTAGTTAGTATGGTTAGAACATGTAGCCCGCGAAC
>Ga0307507_10010599_pt1 | contig 11865 bp, 12 predicted proteins | sample 7_EM_MG_FD_207223 | JGI IMG/M metagenome (GOLD analysis project Ga0307507, IMG submission 207223) | Populus trichocarpa ectomycorrhiza microbial communities from riparian zone in the Pacific Northwest, United States - 7_EM | ecosystem: Host-associated > Plants > Roots > Unclassified | place...
TAAGTTCTTTCATACTATTTACTTCAATACAAAGATCTTTATCTATCACGGTTTCGGGAATCAAGACACGACTGTCTTATAGGAGCCTAGCGATCGACGTTGCTAGATAGGAGTCAACGGACTTAGCTATCGCAACAGCAATTGGGCCAAGGGAAGTGATCGTTAGAAGACTCTCGGTTACCTGCTGCAAGTATCACCCGGAGAGGAGAGGATTGTAACTAAACTGCTCGGAGTCCCCTCTGAAATCGTATTGGACATGGAGGGATAGCTTTCGGGAGAACTTTGGGAATCATTGTGCGAAGCCTTAGGAATCAAAAGGGGAATCTCGACGGCATACCACCTACAAACGGACCGAAAAACCGAAAAAACCAACCAACTTCTAGAAGATTATCTTCGTAACTTCGTCAATTAAGACCAAGACGACTGGTATCAGCTCATACCGTTAGCCGAATACGCCTACAATAATTCCAAAGCAAGTGCACATAAACTAGCATCAGGAAAATGTCGTAGGGTGGTCCACACCGATCCGCTCTGATCCACACTTTTTGAAAATTTACCGAAAATGTGGACCAGGGTGGATCAGGGTGGACCAGGAGGACCAGGGGGACCATGACCCCCCTTGGTGGACAAGGAGTGGTTTTTACATTTTGCTGATTTAAGCCCCTTTTTTACCCGCAATGGGTTCCATCCACGAACAGAATAAATAAAGAAAGAGAGGCTCAAAACCCAGGGGCCAGAAGGTATACGCACTGGATGAAAACAGTGCAGGAGAAAGTGAGGACAACTGTCGAACACACAACGGAAGCCATGAAGAAATGCTACGACCAGCAAGCGACACGACAACCCGATATCGAGATAGGTGACTGGGTAATTTTAAATGGCAATAACATTAAGAGCACACGAGCCACAAGCAAGTTCATCCCAGGATTGTACAAGCCTTTTAAACTATTAGAAAAAGAGGGGAAATAGGGCGTTCAAAGTCGATATCCCGGCTCGCTGGAAAATCTACCGAGTATTTGACGTCTCCCTCCTCAAACCCTATAAAGTTTCTGACCGACCCAATGGAGAACAACCCCTACGAGAACCAGAGGAGTTTGCAGGTGACCTGGAATTTGAGGTTGAAAAACTTGTTAAACGTGAGATAATCACCTACATGAGAAAGGTCAGAAGGATAAACAAGGAGTTCAAGAAACTCCGATACTTTGTACAATGGGCAGGATCCTCAGAGGATGAAAACACCTAGGGACCAGCGGAGGGGTTGGAAAGCGCCAGAGAGGAGGTGGAAAATTTTCATAGGGTAAACCCGGAAATGCGTGGGCCGAACTTGGATGAGTAGGATGAGGAATGTTTACCACAAGTGGACAAGGAAACGCTTCTGGTTTGTACCCCTACCATATGGAGCTCATGAAGAGTTAAGAATGGATTATAGTTAGACAAAGAGTATTCTGGACAAAACTTGAGAGGAGGGTGCTCGCGTTAGGCACAGAGCTCCCAGCTGGATAAGGGGGTCAAGTTACCCTACCTCCGCTCACCAACCTCTAAAAAAGAGTTAGCAACACCCCCCTCCAGCTCCGATGTTGGGACAATTGGTCGCCATACTTCGCCTCCGAAGTTGCGTTCCCTCACCAAAGACATTAGTAAAGAACACCCTACTTGCAACACTGTATTCGTCGCGGCTGTCCGTCCGACTGGTTCCTCTTCGCAGGATATATGAGAGCAGACCTCAAAGCACCTAATGCAAGTGGAAGCATCTCGATCGGAAGACATCGTACGGAGTTATAACCACTACAAAAGTGGGTATCGGGGAGCGGATACAAACTCACATGACGTATCTACCTGAGTTAGGCTTCCTCGGTCTGGAAAGAAGCCCAGTGACTAGGAGGAATGCACTATACTCAGAAGGGAGTTGGGGAACTCCTAAATGGGCGGTTGGCAAGAGACTGATAACTATGGTCGTAACTAGTGGGTCGATCAATAGAGAAGAGTCGTGTAATGCCAGTTAAGACCGGGGGATGCTTGCTGCCGACTAAGTATGAACGGAGCCAACAAGATGCAGACTTGCCATCTGCTATCCCAGCGAATAATTGTCTGACATGCGAAGACATGGGGATCATCCGTAAATCTATTTAGCAACGGATCCATGTTTGTATAGCCATCTAGGAGGACGGGCACTTCACCCTCTCAATGCGAGAGGCATACGTGGCAATAAGTTCCGCAAACGAGAGTAGAAAGATATTGGATCTTCAGGGTCAAGTTGGGCACCCACTTCAAAGAAGTAGAGCTAGGTGAGAGAAAGATACTTACTTATAGGAAGAGATTATGTAGCCCGTGAACATCCAGAGGCGCAATATAAATATTGAGGTGTCTTCGTAGCCATTACCGATTATTAAGCAACGGAGAAGACACCTTAACAATATATGCACGTTAACAAACATTTATCGTTTTCGCCTACTTTATAATTCTATCCTGACCTTCGTCTCCCGATACGTATTCTCCAAATTAAAAACAATCGGGCCTAGTATATCCCCTTGGTCTTAGAATCATACTACCCGCATAACAGCAACATCCTCGAAACAATACGAGACTCAGGGATGAAGGTCAAGCCATCCAAATGCGAATTCCACCAAAGCGAAACAGAATTCCTAGGATTTATCATTGGATAAGAAGGGGTTAAGACAGACCCAGTCAAGACACATGCCATCTGGGACTAGACAACCCCCAAAAAAATAAAAGAAATCCATTGTTTCCGAGGATTCTGCAACTTCTACGGACGATTTATAGAAGGTTCAGCAGGACAGCCAAACCACTATACGCGAGAAGAAAAAATGAATGCATCGGCAATTGGGAATAGGGAGACAAAGAACAACAACCTTTCAACAAACTAAGGACAAAACTCACCATGGCACCGGTACTGGTCTACTTCAACCCCCAAGCACCAACCAAGATTGCACCAGACGCTTTGAAATACGTCAGTTCGGGGATACTATCACAAGAATGCCAGGACAGAAAATGGACACCAGTGGCATACCGATCCAAGACAATCTCTGACGCCGAATGCAACTATGACATACATGACAAAGAACTATTGCAGATAGTCCAGCCATTCTGCGAATGGAAACGATATACCTGAGGGTGTCCCAAGCTAGTGTGAGTACTCACCAACTATAAGAACTTAGTAATCTTCATGACCACACAGGAGCTAAGTGAACGGCAAGCACGATGAATGCAAGAATTGAGTCAATACAACTTCAAGATTGAATATTGACCAGGAAAGGAACGAGGCAAACCACACACCCTCACCAGAAGAGCGGGAGACCTGCTCACGGCTGGTGACAAGCGACCCACACGAAATGTGGGAATCTAACAACCCAAAGAACGATACTGGGATATCACAGAACCCAACAAATCAGGCTCGACCTATTGGAAACAACCGAGTTTCGACACAAGAACCAAGGAGACAAACAGAAAGCCAGCAAAGCCGACGATGAGATTCAAACTATCAAAGGGAACTTGGACAAAGGGAATAAAGAGATGAAGGGAATAGCGCTAGGGCTATGTCAGTGGAAGGACGACCTCTTATGGCATTAAGGAAAGATTTGGATACCAAACTACAAGGAGATAAGGACAACTCTTATCGCCAAACACAACGACCCCGCACAAGCGGGACACAGCGGAATGGCAAAAACTACCCAACTCATGAGCCGATGATACTATTGGTCAAAAATAAGAGAAGACATCAAACGATTCATAAAAAATTGCGACCCATGCCAGAGGACCAAAGTGGTCCGATATGTGCCCTATGGATTACTACAATCAAACGACACCCCCGACCGGCCATGGAAATCCATCGCTATGGGCTTCATTATGGACCTGCCCGAATCAAACGGATATGACACCATACTAGTCCTCATTGATCGGCTGACCAAAATGAGTTATTTCATTCCATGCTCCAAGGATCTAGACGCAGGGCAGTTTGCTAATCTCTTCATGAAGGAGATAGTCTGGCTACACGGACTACCACACGATATCATCACCGACAGGGTGACATTATTCACCTCAGACCTATGGAAAGAAACTATGAGAAAACTAGGGGTTGAACCTTTTTCCCCTATTTGTCGGGGCTAGTAGCCATGTTCACCTGTTCGACTCGGTGGTCCTTGCATTTGTCGTTGAAACAATACTCCCAACTCGTAAGATCTCTATGGGCCCTTCTGGCCCTTCACTGTTGAGGTTGTTGTGGGACCCAGTTCTCTCCTGGGTTCGCTTCCATCACGTGTCGCCAGTCGTGGTCGTGGGCGATGCTTGGTTGTCTTGATCTTCTGGTGAGTTGTGGGTACTAGCCTGACCCTTGTTTCGCCCTCAGATGGATTTCTCATCTGTCGTCGAAGCATTCCGTCCAGGTCATGGAGGAATGTGCTACCTCTTGTCTTGGTGAGCTAGAGTAATCCGGGCTACTGGAGGTAGTGTTGCGAGCGATGCCTTGGGCGTCGTCCTTTGCGCTGTGTTAGTGTGGTTCCTGTTTGACAACGGGGGGAGCTGGGAGGATGACCTGTTGATCGTGACCTTTATCCACTCCGGGCTTTCTTGGGTATAGCCGGTGAAATTGTTACACTCCCTGTTCTGCATTGTTGAAGTTTTCTGCCGGGTACCTGACTTTATAGTGTTCTGGTGAGTAACCTTTCCACTTAGCTCGGTATTAGAGTATGTTGTAGTGGAGTTGAGGGTTGATGATTTTGTCAAGTTTGTATTTGTCTTCTCATTCTATCTGGATAGGAGGAGGGGGTTCTTTGATTTGAGAGGGAAATCGAGTGTCTTGGTAAGGTTGCAGGGGGGAGATGTGGAAGATGTTGCCAGTGTGTATGGCCATAGAGGCTGGTAAGGCCAGCTTATATGCGCTTGTGCCAATTCTGGCCAAAATTTTGAATCGTCAGATTTTCTTGTAGTCCAGTTTCTTCGATGGTATCGTGGTCTTGATGTTGCTTGGTAACAACCACACCATTTCTCCTGATTGTAGGTTCGTATCAGGTTTTCGGTGCTGATCGTAGTATTCCTTTTGTTGTAATTGCGGGGCTACCATCTCACTCCTTAATGACTCATGTAACTGCGTCATTTCTTCTGGTTTCGTTTGCTTTCCTTGAATCAGATGACCGATCATCTTGTATTCTGGGTTGATGCCGTAGTTTGTGAAGAATGGTGTGTTCTCGATGGTCTTCTCATATCCGTTGTTGTATGCAAACTCTGCCATCGGTAGGTAACCACACCAATCGTCTGGTTGATAATTGAAGTATGCTCGGAGGTATTGTTCTAATATGACATTAGTTCTTTGAGTCTGTCTGTCTGTCTGTGGTTGGAAAGCCGTACTAAGTCTTCGGACACTATCGAAAAACGATAGGAGGGAAAGGAAGAAGAGAAGAACCATGAGGACACGATTGGAAGGAGTGGGGAGCGAAAAAACGATTTGAGATACGGAAGCCCTAGACACACAAATCTCGCACCTCTGAAGCTAACTCAATCGCGCGGCCCAAATCCTTGTGGTAAAAGACAATGACCTCGGAAGACTTGACAAGGAAAAGGAAAAACTACAACAAGCCTACAATCGAGTCAAACAGAGGATGCCCCAAATCGGAGCCATGCTCTGGAGAGAAGGAGTTTAGTATTGTGGGACCGATGCAAGAGAGGGAAGGGAGCTAATGTCACAACTGGTGACTAAGCAAGGCAGATTTCCTCATGACTAATAGTTATTAGTCATTGGTTTGTTATCTTTTACACTATGAGATCAGTTGACTCACAGGTTTTCACATGTCAAGACAGATCAGCAAAAACAACTTTCACCGGGACGCATAACGCCCACGTCCGGACAAGCGGCCTCTGTCCCATGTCACCTCTGCGCCCTGGCCGTCCCAGTGTTCTTTGGGTATCATGTCTTGCATCTGGTGCATCCCGACGGCCCTTTCTCCTTCCCCAAGCGCCCTGCGTGCTTGTTGCAGCCCATTCTGTCCCACCACCGTCCGCTACTTTACCTTTTTGTGTCCGGCATCCGGCGTACCCCTACCAAATTGTCCGCATTGGGTGCCGCCCTCACCACTGCCCCACTTCCAGCAGCCTGGATCCGTCCGCTGGCATCCCAGAACGCTTCATTCGTAGTCTGCCCCCCACCGCCATTTTATAGGCATGTGTACCGTAGTATGGAGAATAGCCTTTTTGTTACAATCCGCTGAGGCTAAACCTACGTCGTCTAGATATGTTCTTATAAAACATGCTCCTCACCTGTGGGCTCCGTAGCGTGCCGTAGTTTCATATTCTCATTTAATGTCCCCAAGTTAATTCTCTAGTACTCAAGCGGCCGAGTTGAAGCCGGACACATTAGGTAGGGATTGCTATCTTAAGTTTCCGGCCTCTGCTTGGCCGCATCTATATTTCATTAAACATCCGTAGGTTTATCCTGTAGTACTCAAACGGCCCAGTTGAGGCCGCATAAATACTGTACATAATCCCGTAGAATAATTTAATATAATTAATATATATCATTAAACGTCCGCCGATCAATCCTATGATTCACTATCCATTGCCTCTCCCCACTAGGAATTACATGCGCCTCTCCAATTACAGCCCCGATACCGACTATTCGCATGTCTCGACCACTGGCAGTGGACGGCTTGCCGACTCGGATATGTCCGCTTGCCAGGTGAAATCTACCACCATTGATCAGATTGAGTACGCCAACCAATGCCAGCCGATGGACGCCTGCGACTTCGCTTAGAACATTTCTTATCTTGAAAAGTGCTAATAATTGTGCCACCGCCCGTTCTCGCAAATCCCCATAACTCTCCTCCCCGCCAGTCTGGACCCATACCCAATCGTTTCTAGCACTGCCATTGTGGAAAGCCTTTGTTCCAGTGCAGCGGGCCCAGTAGATTTGGAAAACATCACCTTCCTGAAAGTCAGAAACCGGAATTTCAAGCTGGGTAAATCACTCTACGGGAAACAATCCCAGTTCGCTGGGGTCAGCAGGCAGCCGGGGGTCATCCCCGGCAGTCTGCTTGATAAAACGTAGCATCTCCTCCATCATGTCGCAATACTCGATCTCTTGGGCCTGGCATAGCTCAGAGAGCGTGCCAATGTTTGTGCATCCTTTGAGCATTCGCCGAGGTGCTCTGCAGCTTGAAGAAGTCGGCATTTCCATGCTGCTATTTCCTACCACGATCACACCTGTATTCAAAAGTGCTTCTATAGTCTGCAAGGACATTCCTAGAGCCTGCTGGCGGCCATATTGCGACAATATCGGGCGGGCAGCTTCATTCTTGTTTGACCTCCGGTAACCGTCTTTAATGTGCTCTTTTTGTGCTAGTTCGCTGATCTCGGTAGAATACATCGATATGGACCTAAAATGCCGTACATGGCACGCAACATGACTCAGGTAGTGCATCTTGATGAGGTTGAAGTGATTCTCGCGCCGTATCAAATACGCCCGCTGATTGGCCCTTTCAAGCCTCGCTTGATCCACCTGTCGACGGCGCTTGGCAGCAGTGTTGTGGCGGGCCTCATTAGCATGTTGATTCGCCATTTGTTCTCTTAGATCCCGATCCTGACGATTTGCTTCTGCACGAGTAGCCTTCGAGATACGCAACTCAAGAAAAATGGCCTTGGTCCGGTGAAATGTCTGCAGATACCTTTCCATGTAGACAGGTGTATCTCGTGTATGGCTGCGGTGTTGGGCCATCAGAGAGATGTCAACAAGCGCGCTAACACACTTCAAAGCGCTCTTGAAATTGTGATAATGAGAACTGTCCGGATTTCGCAATGCGGACGCCAATACAGCCGAAATACAGGGGCCGAGGTTGCCCATTTCTTTTCCCTCCCATTGTGAAACTTCACGATAGGCCTTTTTTGGTACGCAGAGTCCGGGATAAGGCGGAATTTCTTTCCAGGCATCGTTGAATGCCTGCTGCCGTTTATGCTTTTTCAGAAACCTCTCCACCCATTCCATCATATGTTTGAATAGGCTGAGGTAAATATTTGTAAGAGGTCCGGCTTATGTAGGTCGGTGGGGTTTACTCGCTCGAGTCCGGGGAATACATTATTTCCTATTGTGACGACCACCTGCTGAAAGTATTCTGCACTACCGGCCACCTCTGCCGGCTCATGCCTCAAGGCTTTCTCTCTCTATAGGATGTAGTCGCGGGTCTCATACATCATCAGCGGATTCCCACCAAGCTCTTTGCACGGAATCTCACACTTTGGGCACGACTTACTGCCTATTCCGTGCAAGGCCGCATGTCCAGCATGATCCGCAATCCAGGCTGAGAAGATGGGAAAACAAAGGCGTGTTTTGCCTTCTGCACAATCCATTACCATTCCTTCTTGGACAAACTGTTGTAATAGCGCAAGGACAAGATCGAAGACAGTTCGCAGGACATCCGCATTCATCTGTGGCTGGGCTTCCTCGGCGCGAGCTGATTCACCAGTGAACTTTGGCGGCACCGGAAGCACTGCCAGAAGCAGGATTGGCATCTTGACAGGGCTGTTTGTCGTCCACGAAAGGATATTGCCGATCGTCACCTATACCGGCCAGGCTTTCTTATCTCCCGAAAAATTCGTAAGTTGAGTCTGGTCCGACAATCCGATAATGGGTACCACTGTTGACCCGGGCGGCAGCGTTTTCTACCAAGGAACATAATGGGCTATTATCACTTGAAACACCCACCACTTGAAAGTTGTACCTATTTCATACCTGAGTATCCCACCACCAGTCCGCCGTATGCATCTCCTAGTATACTCGCTCCCCACTCGAAACATATTCCCAAATAGGTGTGTAGACCATATCTGATCTATACGCGACCTGGGGGATCAATTAGCGGACACTGTCGATAACATTCCGATAATAGAAAGTTGCTGCATGTCGACAATCATCGATAACGGCTTCCGTCCACACCAGGTACTCACCAAATGGGTCCAGAACGTAGAGGTGTTGTCGCCTAGTATTGGTGGACCGGAATGATCTGCTATCTGTGCCACCCAAACCTTCTGCAAAGTACGCGTCGATCTGCGACTTGGCCATCTTGCTCCGGACTAGCCAGCTTGTCAAATTAAAGTCGTCTTCGGACGAGAAAGGGTTCCAGGGGTCATCTGTCATGGCCCTATTCCGCTTCGTATAGTCAGCAACATCGCTGAGTGCTCCATCAGCAAAAATAATCCTTGGGGCACCTAGCGCACATAACGTCAACTGCGAATCAGGACGCAACCACTTAAACTAACTATCACTGGGCGCAACTTGCGCAACACAATATGTTCAGGGCGTCGCCTGGCGCAACACCATATCCTCCAGGCGTCACCTGGTACAACACCATATATTCTGGGCATCACCGGGGCACCATCATTTTTGCCGGGCACAGCCTGATACTCAACCTAATCTTCAGGATTCACTCTGGACATAGGTCAAGGGTCCCCCCTTTGCTTTCTGACCTGGGTCACAATATATTTTAAACTCATATAGTCCATTTAGATAGTGTTCTATTGAATTTCTAATTGTGCTAAATACAGGCGGCACCTCACTCATGGCTTCCCTATGGCTCTGAGTCCTCCAGGTATCCCTCCCAGTCAGAGTGTTAACTTCATGGTTATTGACGGCGTAGGAATGGGCCTTATACCGGCGTGTAGCTGGCGTCATACCCAACAACCTCCCGCAAACTGAATTGAAATCCGGCCAGCGGTTGTGGAGGAATCGGCAAACGAGTAAAGTTCCACCAGCTTAGTATCTCTACAAAAGACAGGGACTTCAGGGGTTTTCATGGGACAGGGGCGTACCTTATACCGTTGCGTAGCTGGCATCGAGCCAAACAACCTCCCGCAAACAGAATTGAAATCCGTGCCGCGGTTGTAGTGGAATCTGCAATAGAGTAAAGTTCCGCCTGCATAGTACATAAGACCCCCTCCACAGAAGACAGCGGAATCCTGGGTTTTGATGCCACAAGGACGTACCTTATACCGTTGCGTAGCTGGCATCGAGCCCAATAACCTCCCGCAAACAGAATTGGAATCCGTCATGTGGTTGTAGAGCAATCTGCAATCGAGTAAAGTTCCGCCAGGTTCGTACCTCCACAGAAGAGAGTCACTTCATGGGTTTTGATGGGACAGGGACGTATTCTATACCGTTGCGTAGCTGACGTGGAGCCCAACAACCTCCTGCAAGCGGAATTGGAATCCGTCAAGCGGTTGTGGAGTAATCAGTTATCGAGTAAAGTTCCGCCAGCATGCTACCTAAGAGCCCCTCCACAGAAGACAGCGAAATCCTGAGTTTTGATGTGACAGGGATGTCCCTTATACCGTTGCGTAGCCGGCATCAAGCCCAACAACCTCCCGCAAAGAGAATTGGAATCTATCAAGCAGTTGTTGAGTAATCCGCAATCGAGCAAAATTCTGCAGGGTTACTATAGAGACCCCCTCCAGAGATGTCAGCGAGATCCTGAATTTCGATGTGACAGGGACGTCCCTTATACCGTTGTGTAGCTGGGGTCAAGCCCAACAACCTCCCGGGAACAGGATTGGAATCCGTCAGGCGGTTGTTGAGCAATCAGCCATCGAGTAAAGTTCCCACAGCCTGCTCCCTAAGACCCCCTCCACAGAAGACAGCGAAATCCTGAGTTTTGATGCGACAGGGACATACTCTATACCGGCGTGTAGCTGGGATTGAGCCTAACAACCTCCAGAAAAACAGAATTGGAATCCGTCCAGCGGATGTGGGGTAATCAGCCATCGAGCAAAATCCCGCCATGGCCTTAAGAGGGGTCAGCAACTCCATGGGTATTGCCCGCGTAGGGATGGGCCTTATATCATTGTGTAGCTGATGAAGAGCCCAACAACCTTTAAGACACAGAACTGGGATCTGTCCACCGGTTGTAGAGGAATCAGCCATCGAACTTTGAAATCGTCAGCCCTATAATCCAATCAATAACTGTCAGGTTGGGATAAATCCTATACCAGTGTGTGGCTGGCGACGAGCCCAGAATGATGCAGGTGTCAGAATCGGGATCGGTAGGGTGGTTGTGGTGGAGTCTTTAGGGTAGCTGTGGGCCCGGGGGTGATGATGTTGGGCAGTAAGGGGAAAAAGAGCAGTCGCGTCGCATCAAAGGCTAAGTGCCGAGAAACCACAACAACTCCTAGTACTAGTAGTCGAGACTGTGATAGGTATCACTCGCTTTCAGACTGGAGTAGGCTGGCATTTTTGCTCTCTGAAAGATCAATTTTTGAAAATAGAACCCTTTATCGCTCACTGCCAGTGTGACACAAACAGTGACTAAGCAAGGCAGACTCTCACATGACTAATAGTTATTAGTCATCGGTTTGTTATCTTTCACACTAGGAGATCAGTTGACTCATAGGTTTTTCACATGACGAGGCAATAGCATGTCATTGGGTTATTGTTATTGGTTGATATTTAACATGACGCACAATTGTGGTCATGTGGTTTTGACATGACGCACAATTGTGGTCATGTGGTTTATGTATTTCGCACATAACTCATAACTATGAGTCATGGGTTACACGCATGTGACCCCGTTAGGGCAGATGACTTGTTTTATGGGTTTTGATTGGTTGTAAGGTACGGCGCAGCTGACTCGGACCAGTCAGCTGATGGATTTCACACTATGACTCACTCTGAGTCATGAGTCGCTTGACACGAGGAAATGAGTCACGCAGGGTTAGGGTTGAGGGAAGAACCCCTATATAAGGGGACCCTCCGGACATGGGATTTGGGTCAAGCTCCTCGCCCTCTACAACCCCCCCCCTACATTCTACAAAAACGCACACCCCGCTTTGCTTACGGGACACCTCTTCACGCTCAAACCCCCTACTCCGTCCCCTGAT
>Ga0307507_10010600_pt1 | contig 11864 bp, 12 predicted proteins | sample 7_EM_MG_FD_207223 | JGI IMG/M metagenome (GOLD analysis project Ga0307507, IMG submission 207223) | Populus trichocarpa ectomycorrhiza microbial communities from riparian zone in the Pacific Northwest, United States - 7_EM | ecosystem: Host-associated > Plants > Roots > Unclassified | place...
GCGAGCAGCAGCACGAGGCCTGCGAGCAGGACACTGACCGTTACCCGGCTTCGCCCGGGGGCTCTCGGATCGATTCTCACGCAGCACACCTTCGCGGCGGGGAGCGTGCGGAAGAAGGGCCGAACGTCACCAGCCACGGGGCCAAGGTCTCGTGGGCGGGTCAGCCGCGCAGGACCAGGGCCGCGATGACCAGGCCGCCGGAGTTCGTCGCGAAGTGGACCAGCATCGAGGCCGCGACGCCCCGCCCGGTGTGCCGCCACCAGTGCAGGAACACCCCCGCGCCGGCCGCCGCCAGCATCGCGAGCGCCGAAATGACGCCGATCGGGAGGCCACCGAAGGTGTCGTGGACCATCGCGTTCCGGGTCAGCGCGAGCGACGGCAGCGCGTGCCAGAGGCCGAACAGCGCCGCGGCGCCCAGGATCGGTCCCCAACGCCAGCGCTGCCCTGCTCCGAACAACGCGGGCAGCACGCCGCGGAAGGCGATCTCCTCGATGAGGACGGTGCCCAGCGGGATCCGGATGAGGGTGAGCCACAGCAGCTGCGTGAAGCCGGGGGAGCCGACCCGGCCGTCGTGGAACAGCGAGCGCAGGCTCGGTACGACCAGTGCGATGCCGAAGGCCAGCGCGACCAGGCCCAGCCCGGCCATACCGACGAGCAGGGCACGCTTGAGGGTCCGCGGGTCGAGGCCGATCGCGCTCGGCGTGAGCCGTGCCCACCACGCGAGGGCGACCAGGACGGCCGCGGCGGTGGCGCCGCAGACGGGATAGGCCCAGCCGGGCAGGACCCGGTTGGCGAGGATCGTCGCGGCGGCGAGTGTCGAGACGGCCGCGATGCTGGCGAATCGTTTTCGGGCGATTGTGGGGACTTTCGGCAGTCGCGCCGGAGCTACAGCAGTGTTCATCCTGAGTCCAGTATGCGCCTGGAACAGGAGTGCTCGATGACGGCCGACAGTGGACGCGACCGCTATGTGGACTGGCTGCGTGCGGTCAGCCTGGTGGTCGTCGTGCTCTGGCATTGGGCGTTCACCATCCTGCGCTGGACTCCCGACGGCCCGCAGCCGACCAGCCCCCTCGGGTTCTTCTCCGGGTTGTGGATCTTCACCTGGCTGCTTCAGGTCATGCCGTTGTTCTTTTATGTCGGCGGGTACGCGCACCTCGTTTCCTGGGAACGAGCGCAGGCCCGCGGGACGAGTCTCCTGCGGTATATCGGCGGGCACATCAGGCCGCTGGCCGTCCCCGCGGTCGCCCTCGTGGTGACCTGGGCACTGCTCGGGGCAGTGCTGGGTTCGCTGTTCCGGCTGCAGTGGATCGGCAACGCCGTCATGCTGGTGATCAGTCCGCTGTGGTTCCTCGGTGTGTACGTGGTGCTGATCGCGTTGCTGCCGGTGAGCCTGTGGCTGCACCAGCGGCTCGACATCCTGGCACTGGTGCTGCTCGGCGGGACGGCGCTGGTCGTGGACGTCCTGCGCTTCCGGTACGGCCTCGCCGAGCTCGGCTGGATCAACATGGCCGTGGTCTGGATGCTGGCCCACCAGGCCGGGTTCTTCTACCGGCGGCTCGTCGACGCGCCCCGCCGGCTGGACCTCTCGTTGCTCTTCGCGGGGCTGTTCGCCCTGTTCGGCCTGGTTTTCTCGGGCCTGTACCCCGGCTCGATGGTCGGCGTGCCGGGAGACCGGTTGTCGAACATGGCACCGCCGACGTTCGTCATCGTGGCGCTGCTGGCCTTCCAGGTCGGGTTCGCCGAAGTCGTGCGGCCCTGGGTCGAGCGCCGGCTCGCGCATCCACGGCCGCTCCGCTTCACCGTCGTGATGAACCGGGTCGCGCTGCCGCTGTTCCTCTTCCACACCACGGGGATGGCGCTGGCCAGGGCCGTCGACTACTTCGTCTTCGAGGGCCGGATCGTCGATGACCGGACGCCGGATCTGCTCTGGTGGCTGGAACGGCCGATCGCCGTGCTGGGCCCCTTGCTGTTCACCGTTCCGGTGATCGTGCTGTTCGCGCGTCACCGGGCTTCGCGGGATGCTGAACGGGCGACAACGAGGAGGCCGGATGCTGACGGAACTGCCGGCGTCGATGCACGCTTGGCGGGTAACTGAGCCGGGGCCGATGTCGTCGGGTCCGCTGACGTGGTCGGAGGTTCCCGTTCCGGAACCCGGGCCCGGTGAGCTGCTGGTGCGGGTCCTGGTCTGCGGCGTGTGCCGCACGGATCTGCACGTCGCCGAGGGTGACCTCCCCGTGCATCGCCCGGGCGTGACACCCGGGCACGAGGTCGTCGGCGAAGTGGTGGCCTCGAACGGGGACACCGGGTTCTCGCCGGGGGACCGGGCGGGGATCGCCTGGCTGCGCCGGACCTGCGGACAGTGCCGGTATTGCCTGCGCGGCAGCGAAAATCTCTGCCCGGAATCGCGATACACCGGGTGGGACGCCGACGGCGGCTACGCGGAATTCGCCGTTGTTCCCGCCGCCTACGCCCTCCGGCTGCCCGAGGGCTACTCCGACGCCGAACTGGCGCCGCTGCTGTGTGCCGGGCTGATCGGGTACCGGGCGCTGCTGCGGGCCGAGGTCCCGGAAGGCGGGCGGCTCGGCATCTACGGCTTCGGCGGGAGCGCGCACCTGACGGCGCAGGTCGCGATCGCCCGCGGAGCCACCGTGCACGTGATGACCCGAAGCGCCGAGGCGCGCAAGCTCGCGCTGGAGCTGGGTGCCGCGTCAGCCGGTGACGCAGCCGAGCCACCGCCGGAACTCCTCGACTCGGCGATCCTGTTCGCTCCGGTGGGGGAGCTGGTGCCGCCGGCGCTGGCCGCGCTGGACCGGGGCGGCACGCTCGCCGTCGCGGGTATCCACCTGTCGGACGTCCCGCCGCTGAACTACCAGCAGCACCTCTTCCAGGAACGTCAGATGCGCAGTGTCACGGCAAACACCCGGGCCGATGCCCGGGAGTTCCTGGCCTTCGCCGGGCAGCACCACCTGCGCGTCAGCACCGTGCCCTACCCACTGGCCGAGGCCGGCCAGGCGCTCGCGGATCTCGCGGCCGACCGCGTGAACGGGGCGGCAGTGCTCCAGGTCGGCTGACCGGACCACGCTGATCCGGACGGTCATGTCCGGGCCGTCGGCAGCCGCAGGTGCCGGACGGTCGAGCTCAGCCACAGCAGCACGATCGTCCCGGCGAGCAGGCCGAGGGTGACCAGGACGGGCACTGTCGCGACGGCGTCTCGCCATTCGGTACGCATGACGACTCCTTCCTGAGGGGCACCCTCGACGATCCGCCGTCCGGCTCCGCGCGGGCAGCGGCGAAAGTCGCCGGTCCGCGGGTCCAAAGACCCAGGTCGGGCGGCTGGAGACCTTGGTCCTCGGACGCGGGGACGAACGGCCGCATCCGGCGGCCGGGCGCTCGCCATACCGTCGGCTTGAGACGGGCCCTTCCCGGCCTGGAGAACCGGAGGAATACGTCATGAGCGCTTGGGGAAACCTGCCGATCGTCGCAGCGGTCGACGGGTCGGAGACGGCCGCCGCCGCCGCACTGTGGGCAGCCGGAGAAGCCACCCGGCGCCACACGCCGTTGCTCGTGTTCACCGCCTACGGCTACGAGGACGCCGCGTTCGGTGGCAAGGTCTTCCCGCCGTCGGAGTGGTTGAAGATCAAGGAAGCCGCGGCCGACGACATGCTCCGCAAGACCCGCGGCACGCTCGAGGCGGCCGTCCCGGGCCTGGCGATCACCACCGAGACCACCGACCGCGCGCCGGTGCCCGGCCTCCTGGAAGTGTCGGAGCGGGCCCGGATGCTCGTCACGGGTGAGCCGGTCGGCGTGATCGCGGGGCTGTTCAGCGGGTCACCGGACGTCGACCTGGCCGCTCGGGCGCACTGCCCGGTCGTGGTCGTGCGCGGCGACGAGGCACCTTCGCCAGACGGGCCGGTGGTCGTGGGCGTGGACGGCAGCCCCTTGAGCGAAGCGGCTATCGCTTGGGCTTTCGAAGAAGCGTCGCTGCGTAACGCGCCACTGATCGCGCTGCATGCCTGGCACGACGGCGACACCGATGGCCTGTTCACCGAAGGCAACGTGCACTTCCAGGGTGAGGCGGTCGAAGACGCCGACCGCCGGCTGGTCGCGCAGCGGCTCGCGGGCTGGCAGGAGCGCTACCCCGACGTGAAGGTCGACCGGCTCGTCGAGCACGACAAGCCGCGCCACCGGCTGCTGGCCGCGAGCCGGACCGCGCAGCTGGTCGTCGTCGGCAGCCGCGGCCGCGGTGGCTTCACCGGGCTGGTGCTGGGTTCGACCAGCCAGGCCCTGCTGCACCACGCGGGCTGCCCGGTCATGGTCGTCCGCAGCGAAAACGTCTGAACCGGAATCCAGGAGAGATCATGAACACCAGCACGGTTTCCGCGGTGATGACCGCGGACCCGATCACCGTCACTACCGGAACCCCGTTCAAGGACATCGCCGAACTGCTCACCGGCAACGGGATCAGCGCGGTCGGCGTGCTGGACAAGACCGGCGCCCTGGTCGGCGTGGTGTCCGAAGCCGACCTGCTGCCGCACCTGTGGGAAGAGCCGAAGCGTCCACTGTGGACTCGCCGGCGCACCCGCGGCCTGGCACGCAAGGCCACCGCGCGGGTAGCCAAGGACCTGATGACCAGCCCCGCGATCACCATCGAGGCGACCGATTCGCTGGCCACCGCGGCCGCGACGTTCGCGCGGACCGGTGTGCGCCGGCTGTTCGTGCTCGACCAGGGCAAGGTCGTGGGCGTGGTGTCCCGGCGTGACCTCGTCGGCGTGTTCACGCGGTGCGACGCCGAGCTCGAGAACGAGATCCGGCGCCGGATGCTGAGCAGCGCACTCGGCCTCGGCCCGGACCGGGCGCGGGTGGCGGTGCGCGCCGGCGTCGTCCTCATCGTGGGCCGGGTGGAGCGCCGCTCCGACATCGACCCGGTCACCCGCCTGCTCGACGACCTGCCGGGCGTGGTGGCGATCGAGAACCGCCTCGACTTCGTCTGGGACGACGTCGCCTGAGCCAACGGTGGCGCGTTCAGGACGTGCGATGTGATGAAGGGGACCTTCAGTGCGCTGGCTGCACTGAAGGTCTCCTTCATCTCGAGAGTCAGTTCCGACGGAGCTGAGCAGGGATCGGCAGGCCGACCCCGTACGGATGCTCGACCGGGAGCAGGACGTCGCCGAGCGGCCGCCGCGGTGTCGCGGGCAGCGGCACCGATCCTTCCGGCAAGTAGCCGATCCGCAGGACGAGCTGGGGTTCACCGCGGCCGTCGAGGACGCAGTCGCGGATCAAGCCGCGTGTGCTCCTCAGCTCGAGGGGTTCGGTGATCACGCAGGAGGCCAGGCCCAGCTGCGTCGCGGTGAGCAGGACCGCGCTGGCCGCTTCGCCCGCGCGGAGCCGGTCGAGACGATCGTCGCCCGCGGTCGCCAGGACGGCCAGCGTCGCGCCGTCCACGGCGGAATCGGACGGTTCGGTCAGGTTCGGCTCGGAGAATTCGCGGGCGCCGAGTTCGCGGGCCCGCGCGGTCCGGGAGACCGCGTTCCGCGCAGGCACGCCGTCGGGCGAGTAGCGCCGTCCGCTCCAGGCGGCCAGCTCGATGCCGTAGTCCGGATCGGCCTGGTGCAGGCCGCGGGCTTCGGCCGCGGCGGTGATCAGGGCCGTCCGGTGCGCGTCGTCGCCGACCGTCCGGAGTGTCCCGCCGTGTGCGGCCGCGCTCGTGGCGAGGAAGACACCGTCCCGCAAGGAGAGGGGCCGGTCGTCGAAACGCCTGCGGTCCGAGCGGCGGCCGGGAATGGCGGCGGACAGGGCGATGTCGGCGTCCCGGGTATCGTGGGGGACCAGCTCGATCCGGGCGAGCAGGCCGGGGTCGTGCGGGTCGGGAAGCCGGTGGATCTGCGCGGCCCAGCCGAGCGCGGCAGCCGCCACCGCGAAGTGGTGCAGCGCGCCGCCACAGCTCAGCAGCAGGTCCCGGCTCTCGGGGTCGGCGTGGTGAAGCCGGCGGTGCGGGTCGGCGCGCAGTTCGACCTGGCGGCCGCTGAGGCACCAGGCCCAGGGCTGCGAATTGTGGACGGACGGAGCGCGCACGGCCAGGGCGATCGCCGCCTTCACCGTGTACGTGTCGGGCAGGCCCTGGTCCATGACGTCCTCCTCGGGAGTGGAATGCCCTCATGCTGCGCAGTGGCCGCCGCCTTCCCCAGGGCCGAAGTGCTTCGGCGGAGAGGCCGTACGGCCCGCGCCTGCCCAAGGACCAGGCTGAGGCCCTTGGACTCTTTCCCGCGCGCGAGCGCGAGGTGAAGCTGGCCGGTACCCGGCCCACTGGGAGGAAGCCATGCACGCGACCGTAAGCACGGTGAACAGGCGGCCGCCTTGGTTGAAGGAAGCCGGTCTCCTGGCGGTCGTCGTGGTCCTGGCCGGTATCGGGGGAGCGGCCTGGTGGCTGGACGCGCCCTTCGTCGCGGACATCGCATGGGCGTCCGCGACCGCGCTCACTTTGATACCGGCGGCGGTCTGGGTAGCGGCCGATCTCCGGGCCAAACGCTGGGGCGCCGACCTGCTGGCCGTGCTGGCGCTCGCCGCGACGCTCGCCGTGGGTGAGTACCTGGCCGGTGCCATCGTCGCGGCGATGGTGGCGACGGGACGGGTGCTCGAGGCCGCCGCCCAGCGCCGGGCGAGCCGGAACCTGACCGCTCTGCTCGACCGGGCCCCCCGCATCGCGCACCTGCGCACCGCCACCGGCCACGAACCTGTGCCCGTGGACGAAGTGACCGCAGGACAGCTGATCGTGGTGCTGCCCGGTGAGGTGGTACCGGTCGACGGGACGTTGCCGGCGGGCGGGCTCTTCGACGAGTCCGCGCTGACCGGAGAACCGTTGCCGGTGCAGCGGCCACCGGACGACACTGTCCACAGTGGAGTTGTCAACGCCGGTGCGGCGGTGGACGTCCACGCCGGGGCCACGGCCGCCGACAGCACCTACGCCGGTGTCGTCCGGCTGGCCGAGGAGGCCGCGGCCAGGACCGCGCGGGTGGCCCGCATCGCGGACCGTGTCGCCGTCTGGTTCCTGCCGGCTTCGCTGCTCATCGCGGCCGCCGCGTGGCTGCTGACCGGCGAGCCCGTGCGAGCGGTCGCGGTGCTGGTGACCGCCACGCCGTGCCCGTTGCTGCTGGCCGTCCCGATCGCGGTGACCGGCGGCATGTCGCGGGCCGCGAGAGCCGGCGTGGTCGTCAAGGACGGTGCGGCGTTGGAGGCTCTCGGTGCGGCCAGGCTGCTGCTGATGGACAAGACGGGCACGGTCACCCAGGGCCGTCCGGAGGTCACCGACGTCGTGTGCGCACCCGGCCACGACATGGCCGACGTCCTGGCGCTCGCGGCGAGCGTCGAGCACTACTCACCGCACGTGCTGGCCGCTGCGGTCGTCCGAGCCGCCGCATCGGCGGGCGTCGGGCTGAGCCCGGCCGAGGACGTCGTCGAGGAGCCCGGCGCCGGGGTGACCGGGCAGGTCCGCGGTCATCGGGTGTGGATCGGCCGTCCGGCGGCTGGACGGGAGCTTCCGGTGTGGGCGCAGGGCGCTGCCCGCCGAGGCCGGCTCGACCTCGCGACCGTCCTGTGGGTGGACGTCGATGGTGAGCCGGTTGCCGCGCTGCTGGCGAAGGACCCGATCCGGCCCGACGCGGCGCGCACGATGCGCCGGCTGCGCGCGGCCGGGATCGGGCACATCCGCCTGCTGACCGGCGACCGCGTCGACAACGCGCGTGAAGTGGCCGCGATGCTGGGGATCGACGAAGTCCAGGCCGAAGTGACCCCGGAGGAAAAGGTGCGCGCGGTCGACGCCGCCCGCACCGAGGGGGTCACCGTGATGACCGGCGACGGCGTGAACGACGCCCCGGCGCTGGCCGCCGCGGACATCGGGGTCGCGCTCGGCTCCCGGGGCTCGACGGCGGCAGCGCAGGCGGCGGACGCCGTGATTCTCGACGACCGGCTCGGCAGGCTGGCCGACGCCGCCGAGATCGCGCGGCGCTCGCACCGCCTCGCCGTGCAGAGCGCGGTGGCGGGGACGCTGTTGTCCGTCTTGGCCATGCTGGCCGCGGCCGGCGGTGTGCTGGCCCCCGTGGCCGGCGCCGTGGTCCAGGAGGGCATCGACGTCGTGGTGATCCTGAACGCGCTGCGCGCCTTGGGTGGGCGGACCGGCCCGCGGACGGGCGTCCCGGCGGCGATGGTGCGGCGCTTCGAGTCCGAGCACGAGCTGCTGCTCCCCGCCAGGGCAGCGGTCCGGCACGCCGCCGACGCACTCGCCGAGGGTGCCACGTCCACTTCGGACAGTGCGGTCCGGCAGGCTCACCGGTTGCTCGCCGACCAGTTGCTTCCCCACGAACACGCCGAGGAGACCGAGCTCTATCCAGCCCTCGCCGGTGCGCTCGGCGGCCCCGAAGGAACCGTGACGATGAGCCGTGAGCACGCGGAAATCGAGCGGCTGGCACGGCGGCTGGGGAGGCACCTCGACGAGTCCCCGGAACGGATCCAGCCCGACCAGGTCGACGACCTGCGTGCCACGCTCTACGGGCTCGACGCGGTGCTCACCCTCCACTTCGCCCAGGAGGAGGAAGCGTACTTCACGCTTCCGGCGTCCTGAGCGTCCTGTATGGACAGAAGATCACGCGGCGGGCCGGTCCTGGTTGCCCCGGACGATGAAGGCGACCCGCTTCGCGACGGACACGGCGTGGTCGGCGAACCGTTCGTAGTAGCGGCCGAGCTGGGCGACGTTCATCGCCGTCTGGAGGTCGAGCGCCGTGTCGGCGTCCAGCAGCTGCCGGTACAGGGCAACCTGGAGCCGGTCGATTTCGTCGTCCTCGACCGCGAGTTCCAGTGCCTTCTCGGCGTCCTTCGTTTCGAGAACCGTAAGAGCCTCGGCAGCAAGTCGCTTCGCAGCCGTGCCCATGGCGCCGACGGTGCCGTTGAGGCAGGCCGGTACGACGTGGTGCGGATGCCGCTGCCGGACGATTTCCGCTACGTGGCGGGCGATGACGCCCATGCGTTCCAGGTCGACGCTCATCCGCAGGCCCGCGACCAGGGTCCGGAGATCGGTCGCGACCGGCTGCTGGCGGGCCAGCAGGCTCAGCGCCTCGGCGTCGAGCCGGTGGTGCCGCTCCCGGATTTCCGGCGCCCGCGCGACGACCTCGTCCGCCAGTGCCAGGTCGGCCTCCAGCAGGGCGGTCGTGGCCTGGCCGATCGCCGTCCCGGCCAGCACGAGGAGTTCGGCCAGCTGGTCGGTGAACCGGGTGAGTTCTGCTTGGTAGGCGGTACGCATCGATGACCTCCAGAGGCGGGGTTGACGGTGTTTCAGCCGGCCGGACGATGGACCTGGCTGCCGAGCATCGCGAGTTCGAGTGCCCTCGCGACATCGCCCGGACTCACGATCCCGGCGAGGACGCCGTCGTCGACGACGAGCAGGAGGTCTTGCCCGGGACGGCCGACCCGGCCGAGTACGGTCGAAAGCGGTGTCCCGGACGTGACAGCCGGGGGTTTGCGGCAGATGTCCTCCAGCCGCGTCGAGGTGCGTGCCTGTTCGGGGACGCGGGCGAGCGCGGCGAGGCTGATGACGCCGACGGGGTGGCCGTCGAAGGAGACCACCGGATAGGTGCGGAACCGGCCGGACGCGGCTTGGTCGATGAACCCCTGCACGGTGAACCAGCCCGGCGCGGTCACCGGGTGCGTGGTCATCACCGCGCCGACGGGGATGCGGGTCAGCAGGTCGCGGACCGGCCCGGCGGTCAGCTCGCTCTGCGCGGTGACTCCGAGGAACCAGCCGATCGCCAGGAGCCAGATGCCGGAGAAACTGCCGAAGCCGAGGACCTCCACCGCACCCGCCAGTGCCACCAGGAGGCCGAGCACCTTGCCCGATCGTGCGGAGATCGCCTGGGCCCGGCGCTTGTCGCCGGTGAGCTTCCAGGCGGCGGCCTGCAGGATCCGTCCGCCGTCAAGGGGTGCACCGGGCAGCAGGTTGAACACCGCGAGGAGCCCGTTCGTCCAGCCCAGCCAGGTCAGTGTCACGACCACCACCGCGGGCAGCGCGCTCGACAGCAGGACAGCGGCGCCCAGGAACCCCGCGGCGGCGGCCAGGCTCGCGAGCGGTCCGGCCACGGCGACGGCGAACGCCGTGCGGGGCGTCGGCGGTTCGCCGGGCATTTCCGTGCTGCCGCCGAGCACCCAGAGCGTGATTCGGTCGACGGCGAGGCCGTGGTGGCGCGCGACCAGGGCATGGCTCAGCTCATGGGCGAGCAGCGACGCGAAGAACACCACCGCTCCGGTGACACCCGTCGCCCAGTATTCGACCGCGGTCAGCCCCGGTGCGGCGGGCGGCAGGACGGACTGTGCGAGCAGGTCGGCCAGCAGCGCCATGATGAGGAGCACGGACCAGTGCGCGCCGACCCGGATACCGGCCGGGCGTCCGAGCGGGAAGGTGGCATGCATCGTTCGACCGTGCACCGGAGCGGCCTGGCTCCGCGAGGGTCGCAGCGCCCTGCCGGGAAGGACCAAAGACCCCCGCCGGGCCGACGTCCGGCCGCAGCCCGCGCGCGGGCCGTCCGATTACCGTCGTCGTGACGACGGGAGTGCGGCATGTCCGGCAAGCGCAAAAAGCTGCCCAAGGCGGTCTACGAGCAGGAACTGCTGCGGTTGCAGGCCGAGCTGGTCAAGCTGCAGGAGTGGGTGCGTCGCGAGGGCGTGCGCGTGGTCGTGGTGTTCGAGGGCAGGGACGCGGCGGGCAAGGGCAGCACCATCAAGCGGGTCACCGAGCACCTGAACCCGCGCGTGGTGCGGATCGCCGCGCTGCCCGGTCCGACCGAACGCGAACGCACGCAGTGGTACTTCCAGCGGTACATCCAGCACCTGCCCGCCGCCGGGGAGATCGTGCTGTTCGACCGGAGCTGGTACAACCGCGCCGGCGTCGAGCGCGTGATGGGCTTCTGCACGCCTGAGGAGCATCGCAGGTTCCTGCAGCAGTGTCCGATCTTCGAGCGGCAGCTCGTCGACGACGGGATCCTGCTGCGGAAGTACTGGTTCTCGGTCAGCCTCGACGAACAGGAGCGGCGGTTCCGCGCGAGGATCGACGATCCGATGCGGCGGTGGAAGCTCTCCACGATCGATCTGGAGTCGGTGACGCACTGGGAGGACTACTCGCGGGCGAAGGACGAGATGTTCGTCCACACCGACACCACCGACTCCCCGTGGTTCGTCGTGGAGAGCGAGGAGAAACGCCGGGGGCGGCTGAACATGATCGCCCACCTGCTGTCCAGCGTGCCGTACTACGAGGTGCCCCGGCAGGCGGTGTCGCTGCCGCCGAGGCCCGAGCCCATCGGTTACCCGCGGCCGGATCGGCGGCTGCAGACCTACGTCCCGGACCACGCGGCGACCCTGACGCCGCCCGAGAAGAGGGAGAAACACCATGGATGACAAGGAAAAGGCCGCGATCGAAGCCGAAGCCAGGCGTGAGGTCGCCGAGCGGGGCCACGACGGCCCGGGGCTGGGCCGCTACCTGTACGCGACCGAACAGCACGCGATCAAGGAGAACCGGGAGGACGTCGTCCCGGCCGCCGAGGACGACCTGCGACGGCCGGCGGGCGAGCCTCAGTCCTGATCCGTCCGCGAGTAGGCCGTGAGCGCGCTTTGCCGGGCATTCGCTGCCGTCGTGCGGAGCAACGCGGCGTGCGCGGCCTGGATGAACGGGCGTGCCACCCGCCAGTACCGCCGGAACCGCACCCAGCTGTGCGGATCGGTGAGCTGAATCCGGGTGTGCACGGTCAGCAGGCTCCGATGGGGCCCGTACGGTCGCACCGAGACCGCCAGCACGAGCTTGCCGAAGCCGGGCTCCTCGAACGTCGCGA
>Ga0307507_10010601_pt1 | contig 11864 bp, 15 predicted proteins | sample 7_EM_MG_FD_207223 | JGI IMG/M metagenome (GOLD analysis project Ga0307507, IMG submission 207223) | Populus trichocarpa ectomycorrhiza microbial communities from riparian zone in the Pacific Northwest, United States - 7_EM | ecosystem: Host-associated > Plants > Roots > Unclassified | place...
AGTCATGAGTCGCGTGACGCGAGAGTATGAGTCACGCAGGGTTAGGGTTGAGGGAAGAACCCCTATATAAGGGCACCCTCGGGGCAGAGGATTTGGGTTCTTCACGCAACCATCTAAGTTCTTTCATACTATTTACTTTCAATACAAAGATCTTTATCTATCACGCTTTCGGGAATCAAGACACGACTGTCTTATAGGAGCCTAGCGATCGACGTTGCTAGATAGGAGTCAACGGACTTAGCTATCGCAACAGCTATTGGGCCAAGAGAAGTGATCGTTAGAAGACTATCGGTTACCTGCTGCAAGTATCACCCGGAGAGGAGAGGATTGTAACAGATATTGGGTTCTGAACATCTTCACCGTACAACACCCAGGTACTACCAGTTTCCCTGTCGGAACTTATCAAGCTTTTGGGATCCATGCACTCAAAGGGTATGAGCTGAATAGTTCACCTCGGATTATTTCGGTTTCCCGTTCGATGGCCGGACTACCTACATGCCGTCGCCACTGGTACCAATGAGCGTTATAGCTCCTCCGCTTTCATAAAGGTCCAGGCTCGTGGCCTTTGGCTCGCCTGTCGCGAGGTTTCTCCACCGCTATCCTCAGCCACGGCGGCTACCTTTGGCTTTCTAGTCTTTGGGTGGTTCGATCTTCCACCCGGTAATTTGAACGATTTCCTTTGGATGGTACTAACCGGAATTTCTTTCTAATAGGGCTTCCATCCGTGGTTTGTTAAGGTACATCTAGTGCATTGCCCCTTTGCCTTTCCTTCGTGGACTATTTTCTGGTCGATACCGGTGTGTGCGTCGGCCCAAACTCGATGAATAATTTTCGACCGGGGTGCTGCCTTCCCTTTGTCCACCTGCTCCTCCTTTTTCCTTGCCTGGTATACCCTTTTCTCCTTAGCAGTATACTTTGGTTTCTTCGTTGTCATTGCCGGGGTCGGCTTGTCACGTTTCCTTTTCCCAATTGAATTTGATCCTTAAAAATTGTTGTCCTTAAGCCTTTTTCCTTCCTGGAAGTCTTTCTCATCGCCGACCGCCTGGCGGAGATCTTCTATCCAATCTCTGTCGTCGGCGTATTCTTGATGCATAGACATTCGCCGTACCGCTGCATCCGGTATTTGGTCTCTGATTAATTTTTTGAAGGCGATTCCAGTAACTTTTACTTTGACATTCCAATTTTCGAATTCCAATAAAAATTGGTTAATGTCATTCTTGTATCGGACTTTCAACATTTCTCGCAGGGCCTTTTCTGCCTCGTGAGTGGGACCGAATCGACCTACACCTTGTTCGGCAAAGACATGCCCTAATTCGTAACCATCCTGTCGTATATGGCCTCACTCGCCGGTCATTTGGTTCCGGTAGGTCATAGCGAAGAATGCTACTTGTGATCCTTTTGGTTTCCACAAGGCGTATTTGATACGGCCCGCCTCATCCAGCCATTGGTATGGGTTGCGATCAAAAAATCCTTGCAGGTGGTTAGCCAAAACTGAATATCCTGGTGTTTGGCATGTTCGTATTCTGATGGGGGTTGAGCTGGACGTTTCGTAGTTTCTCCTCTGGCCTTGCCTAAGGCTCTGGAAAACCTTATTTCTTCTTCTGTAGCTTCTCCGTATTTTTCCTCATCAGTTTTTTCCTTCTCTGGAGGCTTCTTGTCTGGTTTGTCGGGTCTCTCGTCCCGCCTTCCTCGTCTCTTATCGTCACTTCCTCCCCCTTCACTATCTCCAGGATCAGGGGTGCCTCCTGCTGCCCCATACATCGTAGGGGGGGGTCGTCCTCTGCCTCCTCTTCCTGTTGCCCTGGCACTTCGTTCCGGGGTTGGGTTTGAACGCTTTGCTTGCACTTGGCTCATCAAGGAGATAACCGCTGCAGTTAACTCAGCTATGTGGCTTTCTTGTCTTTCTCTGGCTTCTTTGTTTGCCTCCAACTTGGCCATCATAGTGTTGAGTATTCTTTCATGGTTCTGTAATTCTCGATGAGGTTGGGCCTTTGTGTCTAGCAGTTCCTGTCCCAACTGTTCGTTGCTGCCCATTGCCGTGGCTCCTTCCGTCTGTATGGTTTGGTGGAGGTGTGATGTGACCTGCTCGTGCTGGGTATGACTGGTGTCTTGTCCATCTATCCTCCCACAGACCCTTTTAAACGCTTCTTGAAGCCCCTGCGTTGCCGCTTCTACCTGTACCATGCTGGTGTCTATTTGTTCCAGCTCCGTTCCTATGTATCTAGCGCCAGTCATTATGTCCTTTTTGACTTTGCACAGTTACCGCACGAAAACTTTGGATTTGGGGTGAAAGAGACTGGAACGCTAGGTGTTCGTGGTCGAGGCTCTGGGCTAGGTTGTCCTCGTACAGGTGTAGACTGCGGTTGATGCGGTCCAGTCGTCGGGACATTTCGGGAGATAATAGTGGTTCTGCTAGCATCTGAGACTGTTGGGACTGGGAGCGTCTCATCGCGGCTCGATGGAAGAGTCCGGGTGGTAGCCCAGGAGATATTCTGGTATCGGTGGATCTGGCGATCCTCGTGTCTTGCGATGTCACCATTGGAGCTTGGGACTGAGAGAGTTCGTCTGTCCCCATAGGATCTGGTCCTGCTCCCTCGGGATTAGACCTCGACATTTTAAAGTATGAAAGTGGTTCTGATCCTTCTGGTGATACAAATGAGTTTGGTAGAGTTGCGATTCGTATTTGTGATTGATATCGCTCGTGTGTCTCGGTAACGTAGAGAATAACAATATACTATTATGGGGGCAGTAATATTCTAAGAACAAGCGAATATGCTAGGCCCGATCGTTCGTAATTTGGAGAATACATCTAGGGAGACGAAAAATCTTATGATAGAATGGTAATGTAGGTGAAACGATGAATATTTATTTAACCTGTATATATTGTTAAGGTCTCTTCTCCCTTGCTTGATGATAATGGCAGCTACAAAGACACCTCGATATTTATATTCCGCGTGTGGGTGTTTGCGGGCTACATAATCTCTTGCTATAACTAAGTATCTTTCTTTATCCTGGCTCGACTTCTTTGCAGTGAGAGCCCCACCTGACCCTGAACATCCACCATCTTTCTACTCTCGTTTGCGCAACTTATTGCCACGTATGCCTCTCTCATGGGGAGGGTGTGGTGCCCGTCCACGTAGATGGCTATACGAAAATGTATCCGTTGCTAAATAGATTTACGAATAATCTCCATGCGTTCGCATGTCAGACAATTATTCGCTGGGATAGAAGATAGCCAATCCTCATATTGTTGCCTCCGTTGTGACTTGGTCTGCAGGAGCCATTCCTTCGCCTTAACCGGCAGCTCCCGACTCTTTCCTATCGATCGAACCAATAGTTACGACAATAGTTATCGGTTTCTTGACAACCACCCCTTTGGGAGTTCCCCGACTCCCTTTTTCGAGCATAGTGCATTCCTACTCGTTACTGGGCTTCTTTCCAGACCGAGGAAGACTAACTAAGGTAGATCTGTCCTGTGAGTTTATATCCACTCTCCGATACCCAATCTTGTAGTGGTTATCACTCTGCGCGGTGTTGTGAGTAGGGTCTTCTTTACTAATGTCTTTGGTGAAAGGACGCAACTTCCCCAGTGACGTATGACGACCTACTGTCCCAACGTCGGGGCTGGAGGGGGGTGTTGCTAACTCTTTTTTAGTGGTTTGTGCGCGAAGGTAGGGTAACTTCACCCTCTTATCCTTCTGGGAGCTCTGTGCCTAACATCGTCCAGACATCTCCACTAGCTCTGTTCTTCTCCCCGCACCCCCCGAAACCTTTGCGTATTCTCCCTGATCCGGCGGATGAAATCACGGCAGAACCGGGTATCATGGGAAGAAGGGAGCCGGACAGGGGTTTGTGGGATAGGGTTGGGAGGAGATAAGTCCCGGCCACAAGGCGCCTGCCAAGAGGAGCCTGCAGACAGGGGCATTCAGGGCTAAGGGAGGAAGAGGTAATGCACCTGGGGCAGGATTGCTAGGGAGTACTGCGCCAGGCCGCGTGCAGTGCCTCCGGACACAAAGGGGCTGCCTCCAGATGAAGCGAGCCCGGCCATTTGGATCAGGAACTGGAGTTTAGGTTATAAGCGCCTGGAGCGTCCGGCGCACAGGGCAAACAGGACGCATCAGGAAGCAAGGTAATATTTTTCCTGATCCAAATAACCCTCCACACAATTGCTCTAGTGCTATCGCTTCATTCACCCAATTGGTCACAGCGCCTGGTACAAGATAGTTGTGCCCCCTCAAAGCGGGTGTGGGTTCCCCACTTACCTTATTCGGACGATGACAATAGATTAAGATATCAAGCCGGTCTTCAAGAACTTGATTCGCCAGGAGCCAGGGCATTATCGCTTCATTGTCATCGATCAAAACTTAATTGATCCAAGAGAGCGGCGTGTTGGGATAGTCTCGTAGGAGTCGGCGTCCCTTGCCTGTAGCGCCAAATATGTATCGAATCGTCTCATGTCATATGGATCTCGTAATCATCCCTCACAGTCCACGGATGTCATAGAAATTCAATTCAGCAAACAGTACCCCGTTGACAGGGCCCCAATTGAGCCCGCGAGACTCAGGGTAGTCTGTGGGGCTATCAGCCCCCCGGCGGAACCAAACAATATGCACTGTGCGTGGACGTCCAAGTAGAGCGCTCCAGCCTACAACTTCTTAGTCAGTAAGTGAAAAACCCAAACACCCCGATCATTTTGAAAAGGACTCACCTGTTGGCGCCTACCGACTTCGTGGGAGATAAGGTAACATTTGTGCCAGCGCAGGGCTGTCAGATGGGCTGTTAGGTGGGCTGTGATGTGGGCTGTTTGCTAGGCTATTTGCTGGGCTGTTTGCTGGGCTGTTTGCTGGGCTGTTTGCTGGGCTGTTTGCTGGGCTGTTTGCTGGGCTGTTTGCTGGGCTGTTTACTGGGCTGTTTGCTGGGCTGTTTGCTGGGCTGTTTGCTGGGCTGTTTGCTGGGCTGATTGCTGGGCTGTTTGCTGGGCTGATTGCTGGGCTGTGTGCTGGGCTGTTTGCTGGACTGTTTGCGGGACTGTTTGCGGGACTGTTTGTTTGGCTGCTGCCTGAGCTGCTGCCTGCACTGCTGAGTGGGGTATCGAGTAGGATTGGTGCTTGCGGCGACCCAGCCACTGGGGGAGTGTTTGTGGAGCAGGTATTCCTTGTCCTTGCATCGGGTGAGTACCTTGCGCAACATGTCTTTGCGCTTGAGGTTGGTTAATGGGTGGTCGAGGTTGATCCGGCGCAATACCTGGAGTGGCTTGTGCTTGCGCCCGAACGACAGGAACCACTTGTCCTTGCGCTTGCGGTTGAGCTTGACCCGGAACAACACCTGGACCAACTTGTCATGGCGCCGGAATGACCGGGACGACCAGTCCTTGCACTTGCGATTGAGGTTGACCCGGGACGCAACATGGAGCGACTTCTCTTAACACCAGAACGATAGGAATGACTTGTCTTTGCGCTTGCGGTTGTGGTTGACCCGGAACGAGACGAGGAACAACTTGTGCTTGCACCTCAACAGCACCTGGAATTAGTTGCCCATGCGCTTGCGGTTGGTTAATCGCTGGGAGAGCGTTTTGGCGAACGGGAGCTGGTTTCGGATCAGCCGTAGCTCAACCCTGTTGAATCTGGGCGCCCAGTGGTAGAAGCAGCGAGGGAACAATCACCTGGGTAGTGGGAACTCCTGGCTGGCTCAGTGCAGGTGCAGGCTGGCCCTTAGCCACAATGTGAAGCTCCTTGTTCATGCTGGTTGTCGACTTACTCATACAGTTCTTAACAAGTTGAACGATTTTCTCATAGGCCTCCCGCATACGAGCCACTTTATTCGCAACTGATTATGTAGCTAGCTGATGGCACACAGGCTCCAATCTCCTCATTCCTGCCACGATTTGCTGGAATTCTCCGATAGCAAAATTAGCCAGTGGCGTAAAGTTCCCTGCTACCAGCTGATCTTTCACAAGTCGCCACCATTCTCTATACACCACCGTGTCTGCAGTATCAGCTGAGAAGCTCATGGCTCCCTTATAGTGAGTAATTGACTGAATCCCAGGATTAGGGCATGTTGCGCTGATCAGCCCTAGGAGAGAATTAGGCGGAAGTTGGTACATCTGCCCCGCCTGAGCCTGCTATCCTCCTGGATTATGCATGTAGACGTATCGTAGGTGCATGATATTGTGGGCTGTATTGGTTGATTCTTGGTATATCTAGATGAGAGTATTGGAACTAAGGGGCTGAATATGGTGGCATTTGTGTACATTCTGAATGTGAGATGGTTTTTGGTATGAAGTCCCTTGTATGGCGCTCTATCCACTTTATATATACAACTTCCAGACGTTAAAGGGAGTTTGAAAGAATCACGCTGTGTTTTCAAGATTGGCTAAAAATAGTTAAAACCTGACACTCAAAGACTGGACTCTGCCATTATCCGATTCAACTTGAATAACAGATGATACGCGTATTTGCTCAGGAACAGCTCTCGTCTTGAAAGAAACTATAGCTGACCCCACGTGACGTCTGCGCTACACCCCATGGACGACTAGTTCCTCTTCGGAGACTCTGAGCCCCTTGACCCTGGGTGCAAACGACACGTGTTGGGCTCCAGACTAAACATAGCGGTACAAGTACCCTCTAATCTACACATAACTCACGATATAGACTGAGCTGACTGCCACCATGCCTAGCAAATGTCCAGTCGGCCAACGAAAATACATCTGGTAAGGCGCATATGCGAAAAGCCTGCAAACAGTGCGCGCAAATCTAGACATTGTTCTCACGTCTACCGTAGGATATCCATCATCCGGAGATAATATCAACGACAGGGGAACAATCATATTGCACCACCCAGGGGCGAGCGCGGTCCAGGATTCCGACTATGAATCCGATCCGGATCCCACCAGACACGAGCTTGACGCATTTACTGCTCACGTGTCTGATAATGAGATACCCGACGACTCTAGGTCTTTGTGACCCGGAAGACCGGAGCATTATGCAAGCGCCGGAGAAGCAATTGGAGACATTGACGGATTTGAGCAAGAAACCAGCAATCTCCGCCAGGATCCGTTGACACCTCTCAGTTGTGAGAAGGGTTTCAAACTGGCGTCTTGGTACAATCAGAGTAAAGTACATGAATCATCAATCAATGAATACTTCTCGAGTAGCCTCGGTAGTTCTGCGTTAGTCGGCTATAGCTCCATGCATACACTCGAGAACCACCTGTGGTGGTTGGACGGCACAGTCTGTACCTGCAATTGTTCGAAGGACAAGTTGAGGATAGGCAGCGAACTCTGCCATTCTTGTATCGTAACGTCCTAGATTGGGTCAGATATCTCCTTCCCAGATCGGATACCAGGATGACTTGGTCTACCCGCCGCGGCGTGAATTCGATCCTGATGGTGAAAGGATCTATGCGGAAATGCACACTGCGGACTGGTGATGGGATATTGAAGGGCAGTGCCCTAACCTCCTTGACAGTAATGTTAGCTGACTAATTATACAAGACACTTGCACCTGGTGCGACTGTAGTTCCCATTATTGGTACGTCCGATCAGACCAATCTCAGCAACCTCTCTGGTGAGAATAAAGTGTGGTCCGTCTATATTACACACGGAAATCTTCTGTCAGCCCGGCACAATAGCCCTGGATCAGTGGCTCTTCTGGTTCTCGCACTATTGCCTCTCCCCCCCAAACTCTCAAACTCCACCAAAGGTGATCAATAGCAGAGACAAGTGAACGCTGACAGACTGCAAGACGTATTTGAATTGATTTTTGCGACCCTGCAGCACGCGGCACTTGATGGCGTCCCAATTGATTGTGCTAATGGGAAGGTTCGGAGGTGCTTCCTAATCTTGTCTGCATGGGTTGTGGACTATATCGAATTTGTGACCCTGCACGGGTTAAAAGCCAATGCCTGTCCTAAATGTGAGGTGCCTGCCGGGAAATTAGGAACCAACATCATGAACTATCGAGCTAGAGATTAGGCCAGATAGGCATGATCTGGATATGAAAATCGGTTCCCAGGCTCGAAGTCAGACTGCATCCACGTCAAGTTCTGCGGCCTTGGTATCACCTTGGGCCACTGGGTTTTTCATGAACTTCACTGGGGGTCGGCGCCTGACTTGCACACCCTGGAGATGCTCCATACGGTTTATCTCAAATTATTTAAGCACATGCAGGACTGGATCCAAGCCTTTCTCAAGAAACACGGGCGACTGGAAGCTTTTGACCACGTTGGGAAGACATTATCACCTTACCCTGGCTGTTTGGTATAAAAAAAAGCCTACTGCGAAGTGTTGCAGTGTCAAGGGAAAGAGATGAGGAATCTGGGGTGCTGTATTTTGGGAGTTCTCGCGGTGGCACTGCCTCAGCCACAGAGTTCACAAGTGATACCTTTCAAACATGCTCTCGGATGCATCAGACCGCTCGTCGACTCCAGTATGATGGCACAATACCGAAGCCACACGTCTGACACCATAGCTTATATAGAACATTATCTGGACTAATTTGACAGGATGAAAGGTATCTTCTTGGAGTTTCAAGTAACTAAGCGTAGACTGGTCAAGTTTGACAAGCAGCGGAGGGAGATACGACATCAGAGAACGCAGATGAGCCAGCCTGTGGCTCCCGCTAAAGGGCAGCGGATCCGTGACGACCATTGCGAAGAAGAGCCCTTGCGACGTATGGACTTGATCCATCGCGAATCGCATTTCAACTTTATCGAGCTACATCTACTACGTCATTTTAGTGATTATATATGCCAGTTTGGCAATATACCAATGTATTCCACGGAGTTTGGAGACCTTGCGCACAAGGAACAAATCAAGGACGGATGGCGACGATCGAATAAAAATGATGAGGGGCGCCAAATCGTGCACAGCTATAGTGGTCAGCACGGCATCCAAATGACATTCTTGAACGTCGAATCTCTTCGACGCCACGGCGCCGATCTCTCTGCGGCTGTCCTGCACTATTTAGAGAGTACACCGAGTGCCGTAACGGCACTCTGGTCCGTAGGAGGATCCTGCAAGGGTGTTGGGACGCCGTGTCAAATGTCTTGGATTTTAGTAAGTTGTAGGGGTCTTACTGGAGAGGATATGTCGCCAATTGATCCGATATAGCCGGCATACCCTGCCTAAAGAGCGCTAGCTTCCTGAAGTTCATGCGATACTTCAATCACTCTCAGTTGAACTACAAGTGCAACTTGAAATACTGGTTGTAGCGTTGCAAGAAAGCGACGTTTACCATATTTACTCTGTGCGATGCACGGGCACCCGACACTTCGGAAACCAGGGGAGTGGCAATGATCTGGTTTGGGTCCAGCCTGGTTCTGAAAAGATCTATGGTGCGCTGAGGGGCCATCTGCCGGCAAAGCTCGTGGCGCTATTCAAAATCAGGGACTACAGCTGTGAGAATGCTGTGCGTCGGGTCGCAACTGTTCGGATGTTGAGTGCAGTCAACGCAGGAATCCCCTCGGACATACATGGCCTTGTTAGAGTGCAAATCAGGGAGGATGCTTGAGCGTTTACGATAGTTGACGTAGGGACAATTCACGGCCTGGGACACCTGATCCCCGAGGGGGAACAGCGCTGGCTGGTTAATAGCCTGATTGATTTGAGAACGTTCAACGAAGTATATTAAGGAATCATAATATGGGGGGGAGGGGAGGCTGGCTGTGCGTGCGTATCCTAGTACTTGCGCGGCTTTGCCCTCACAACAAATGCCTTCTGGCAAATTGTGATAAGATTTTTCTAACTTCCTCACCACAATTCACCAGACAGCGTTTTGCACATCGTCAAGTTATATATGTATGATATATAGAAGCAATTGCCTAGAAAATAAAGAGTACTAGCAAGTTTACCCTATACACGTGAGATTCTGAACGGGGGGCCAGGCCGACGTCAGAGATAGCAGGCGCAATACGTCAGGGTACAGGGAAGAGGCAATGTGAAGCTGGCGCCCTCATGAGAAGGAAGTGAAGAGAACCGGAGCTAAGGTGTAGACAGAGCGTCAGTACAACACAACGCCGCGTCAGGAGATAGACAGCGTTGCCAGGCAACACATGAAGCACACGGTGCTTCTCTGCATTGCAACAAAATTCTGGACGTACCGGGCGTAGAGAACGCAGAACCGACATCACTTGTGTCAGTGCGCAACACCGACGGATCTGACACAAGGTACTTTTTTTGCTGATGTTTAGTAAAGTCTTGAGAACATTTCTCAATTACGACAGTCATAAAGATTATGTTTACCCTGTTGTTTACCAAATATTGGTAGAGTTTGTGCTAATGCTAAGAGAAAGCTTTTCAACCCACACCAACTTTTGTCTACATGTACGGTATATGCTAATCTCAAAGGACCATCTGACCATCTGATAAAATCACTGATTATCAGATAGGAGTATACCAGCCCACAAACGTTACTGATCATACCATGAAACCAACACACACAGGGTAATCTTTCTCCCTCAAAATGATTTAAAATCAACCTCTCCATCTTCCTTCTCTCTTCCTTTAATATCATACCTGCCTTCTCTTTTCACTATACGAGTAGACCACCTTTTTTTACACAATCTTTCATTAACTGTCATACCACTCCCAACTAGTAGGATTAAAATCGCCACTTATATCTCACGCCCTTCCCTCTTTGATTAAATCTCTCGTTCTACCTTTCTCTCTACAACTTTCCATTGGTAATAATACAATTAAACTGACGCTTTCCTCCTCATTGGAGTGGACTCTCCCCGCTGTCACAAATGCTGACTAAGTGTGGCAGAATTTCACTTGACTAATAGTTATTAGTCACCTGTATGATATCTTTCAGGCTATGAGATCAGTTGACTCATAGGTTTTCACATGACGACGCAATAGTGGGTCATTCGTTTATTGTTATTGATTGTTTAGAGACATGACTCGCGATTGTGGTCAAGTGGTTTATGTCTCTCGCACATGACTCATAGTTATGAGTCATGGGTCTCGCCCATGTGACCCCTTCGGGGCTCATGAATGGTTATATGGGTTTTGATTAGTTGCGAGATATGGCGCAGCTGACTTGGACGAGTCAGCTGATGGATTGCACACTATGACTTACTCTGAGTTATGAGTTGCCTGACGTGAGGGTATGAGTCACGCAGAGTTAGGGTTGAGGGAAGAACCCCTATTTAAGGGCACCCTTGGGGCAGCAGATTTGGATTCTTCACGCAATCATCTAAGTTCTTTTATACAGTATACTTTCAATACAAGATTCTTTATCTATCACACTTTCGGGAACCAAGGCACGACTGCCTTATATGAGCCTAGCGATGAACGTTACCTGATAGGAGTCAGAGGTACTCAGCTATCACAACAGTTGACGAGTTAACAGAAGTGATCGTGGGCAAACTATCGGTTACTTGCTGCAAGTATCACCCTGAAAAGGAGGATTGTAACACCCTCCCAGCAAATATGAGGCAACCTTGGAAAGCTGGGCGGAATGCAAGAAAGAAAGAAAGAAAGAAAGAAAGAAAGAAAGAAAACATATTATAAAATAAAAATAAAAATAAAAATAAAGAAGCCAGTACAAAATATTAGACATAGTAGAAATATAGAAGATGTATTTATCCCCTTAATCCTATATATTTATATTTGTTTGAAATATTCGTAAATTTTGATTATAACTATTGAATTGAGACCTGTAGGGGCGAGAGGGCTGCTAGTCATATATGTACCAGACAAGCTTATCACAATGACGGATCTGATCATCTGATAAACCACTGATCATCAGATAGGGGTATGCCAGCCCACAAATGTGACTGCCCCTACCATGATACCCACACACACAGGGTAACCTTTCTCCCTCAAAACCATTTAATCTCTCCATCTTACCTCTCTCTTCCTT
>Ga0307507_10010603_pt1 | contig 11864 bp, 12 predicted proteins | sample 7_EM_MG_FD_207223 | JGI IMG/M metagenome (GOLD analysis project Ga0307507, IMG submission 207223) | Populus trichocarpa ectomycorrhiza microbial communities from riparian zone in the Pacific Northwest, United States - 7_EM | ecosystem: Host-associated > Plants > Roots > Unclassified | place...
CAAGATTGCTTAGGTAATCCTATATTTTCTCACAGTCGGATGTTAGGTCTATATTTAATTCACTCAGAGTATGTTGTGGAACTTCAGTTTATTGTATAGCAAGTTCACACACTTTGGATTAAATTAAAAGATAACGCCTACAGGCTATGGATAATGAGAGGCAAGATCCTAGAAAAGACGCCCGTCCTTACTGAGGACTGCAGGGCCCTATGGGTGACAGCAGGTACCTGTGGGTGACGCTCGTCCTTACTCAGGACGGCGTTCATTAGACGAGACGGACGCCGTCCCTGCCGTCCTTGCCCACACCGCCCGGGACGGACGGGACTATTGAACGCCAGGGCCCTGGCGTCCGGACGGGACGGTTGGGAACACTGCCCAAGAGCTGCTTTATAGAATGGCTACTCGGGCCAGCGTTCTGGATACGCTTTTTGAGGCCATCTTCGAGCAGGGGGGAGTATTGTGCGACAAATCGCAGGGTCCTTTGTAGAAAAAGAAAGAAAAGTTAGCAAATATTCACTCCGTATTAGGGTTAAAGTGTAACTTGTCGGCAATTCTCTCTAGAGAGCTATCATCATAAAAGCCAAAGTCACCAGTGTGAAGGATATGATCTCCGTTTGCCTTCTTAGCCAATTCATTTAAAGATCTAAGGTTCCCTGAAAAAAAAGTAGATAACAATTTAGTGTCAATCCCCGAGACATCACAGCCGAACAGCTCGAGATCGCCAAAATCCACATAACAGAGAAGGTCAGAATTCATACCTCTAGCGTCGGCAATGCACAAAATTCGCTCACCTGCCTTCTCAATCACCTTTTGGGGTGGAAGTTGGACAGGCTGAGGGGACATCCCAGGCACAGAGCCATTTGGGACGTATTGCTGGCGATGTGCGCCGAATTGAGTAGGGCGGGTTTTCAGAGGTACCTGTGGCATAGTTAGAAGGGGAACTGTCAGAGTTTCGAAACCGCCAAAAGCTGAAGAGGAAGCAATAGCGCCTAGAAATACCGGCCGATACTTAGACTAGAGGGCGATCGGCAAGGGTTCATAGGTTTAACTTACGGAAGCCATCAGGTGTTTGAGAGGTTGTGTTGATGGAAATTTAATGCGTTAATAGATGTAAGAGAGGAGGGTAGCTTAGGAATTTAAGAGATGGAAGAGATGAGAGAGATGAAAAATGCTTCGAGAGCAAAGGGAATAGGGGTTGATAAAAGGCCGGGTAGTATTAGTAGCGTGTTGGATGGAAGGAGAGAGATTGGGTTAACACAAGCTGAAAGTGGTGATGGTGGTGGTGGTGGTGGTGGTAAAAGTTCGTGAGTTGTGGGTTGAGGGCAATGAAGGTGCAAACAGTGGGAAAGGTGAGGCAGTGGTGGTCATGGCAGCGGTGGAGTGAGGTGGAGTGAGGGATGATGGCTGTGAAGAGCAGTACCACGCGGTCAGTGGTAGAGTCGAGCGCGGGGATCGGAGGAGAGAGCAAAGCGGGCGAGGCAATGCGCTATGGAAAAGGTTGTGGGTGAGGGTAAGGGGAGAGGTGATCAAGTGGAGGGGGGAGAGAGACTGTTGGCAGTGGGGAAAGAAAATAGAATAGTTGCATGTTTAGCTAATATGCTCTCTAGAATATAGCTTAAAGTCTATTTATCTAACTGAGTTTCTTTAATGGCCGTCTATAGGTATGGGCCTGTTCGGCGGGAACGGAAGGCGGGTCAACCGTTCGGTTTCGTAACAGTCAGGCCTCCAGGAACGGTTGTCGACTATCTGCGAACGGTTGTACCTATGAAAGGTGTTTGGATCAAGCATCAACGGTTCCTTGCCACACAACAGCTGGGTTTGCCTATCAAAAATTTCTTGTATTCCAACTAGAGAAAATTATCTTCATTCAACATATTTATTGTATCAGCATTGGCACGCATTGTCTTATTTTGAGCTTTTTGAATTGAGAGTATCCAAGCAAGTGCAATTATGGTTTGATACACGCAGTTAAATTTCAATTTTATTCCTATATATCATAAATCAAGAAGAATTTACATTTAATGTTTTAATTGCTAAGCCAATCTTTTTTAGTGTTCGTTTCGGGGCCCCGTTTCTGACAAACGGGGCGCCAAGAGCAGGTTATAAACTGCAGATTAAAAAAGATTCATCAAAATAGGACCAAAACTGAGTGAGATAGAGCTCTCTGGAGGTAGACAACTTCGAATCACTCTAGCTCCCTCAGTTTTGGTCCGATTTGGATGATTTTTTCAGCCAGTTAATGAGAATAACCTAGGTTATTTTGTCCCCGCTCCTCAGAAACGGGGCCCCGTAACGAAGGCTGATCTTTTTGGAAATGGTTGGTGTGGACTATTTCTTAATGGAGGGGTTGACAGGCTTTGAGGTTGTCAAACGCGAGCCCTGTTCTCCGGTTTAGAAATAGGAGGTGAACGGTCATTTGTATAGGGGAACAGAAAGGAATGGTCATTGCTGAACAGGACCTAAATAGGTCCTGGGTGTGCATTTTCCACTCCACACTACATAAATTATACGATGAATTTAACAAAACACACAAGCTTAAAAGTGTATAATGGCATGACTCTAAAGCAGATATATCTACAATACTATGATACCTGGAACTAGTTTAGTTTACACCATAGTTTCCGCCTGTATTCCACTAGTTTGCTCTTAATGAAAAGAGTATTTGTGGTAAGAAGTCAATAAACCTCTACCGCTCATCTGATTCCTCCTTTTGACCAATTTTATGCAATAAGTGGAAATTTTCACGGCTATCTGCCACTCGACCGTCATTGCAGTGATCCATCATGTGTGCCTTGGCCGATCGTGGTCAAGCTTTCATTTTACTAGTAGCCCAGCATTATGAGTATGTTCTATAGATTCAAAATATCTTTCAAGACTTCTCTGTCTAGAAGAATATTACCGAGTCTATGTTCAATTGAGATTCAAGCCTAGTATTTCATGTATTATTAGACTAGGACTATTTCTGGCAACTGGCAGCAGATGACATGGAGCAGGAAGATCTAGTCGTAACAGTACTTGAGGCATCTGAAAAATAACTACTTGACCATAGGGCTGGCAATATTTCGTCAGCCTCTAGCAAATAGTAGTCAATTTAAGAGATTGTATACAACTGTAACCTGCTCCTAAGTATCGCAAGATTCCGAGAGGGAGATCCGGCGATACTGTCAGGATATGGAGGGGAAGTGTCGATGGAAATCTCTACAAAGGATATAACAAAGGTTAGAGACTAGTAAAGTGACCGGACAACTTAGTATAATAAAGTGAGGGTTTCTGTGAGGCGTGAGGGTTCGAATTCTTAAGGGATCTCGAGCTCTTGTAAATACAAATAAATCACAACCAATATCCTGTCCGAACGAGAAGTCTAAGCAACACTGAGATAGAAGTGAAAATAACTAAGTCCTAAAACAATGGTGTAGATGCGACAGAATATAACTAACAAAACAGTTAATCCAATCAAACAAGTAAGGGATAGCTACAAATGTACTAAACCAGTAATACATAGTAGAAAGCATAGGGTTTCCCAATAGGGTACAAGAGACTAAAGATAGTAATAAACGAACTAAGGAAAGTACTACCGTATTGAAAACTATAACAAATAGGGAAGATACAAGGTAAGGAATAATATGTTACTAGGGAAATCCTAATAGGCAATAGCCAATGTCACGTCAAGGAATAATAGTGATAATAGTAGATTCGGTTACAGCAACCATCTGATTACAACTGAGTCAATAACCTCAAGAGTCATTTAGGATTAGTTGGCTCCATTCCTCGCTGATATTATTGGCCTTGAGGGGGCATGAGGAGGTATCTCAACAACAAATATTTTCCCCCATGTATATAATACTTACCTCCCGGTAGCAAGTGCTATGGCCAGGTACTCATATACTTCCTAGCCCTCCTAAGGCAGTAGGGTATACACAAGAGCCGTGAAGTTACCCAGGGATACACAATATCACTGGAACATTCAAGACCAGACTGGTAATACTAAAACAAACAGAGGGTACATATAGAGTAGGTTCTATGCTCGAGTGTCCAAGACTGGCCAGTGGGTCATAGAGTACTGCCTAGCGTCCCATGGGGAATGCGGTATGCCTACAATTTCTCAGAGTTCCTCTGGTAGTAGTAGTATTTTCCCAACTTCCTCTGTTGTAGACAGTGGCCTCCTGGAGTTCCCGGGGGGACTTTGTGTGTCCTCAATAGCTTCTGTGGGAGTATAGGAGCAGGGGAATTGTTAGTGGCAAAAACGGTGACTAAGCATGGCAGACTCTGACATGACTAATAGTTATTAGTCAGTGCTATATTATCTTTCACGCTATGAGATCAGTGGACTCATAGGTTGTCACATGACAACGCAATATGGTGTCCTTGGTTTATTGCTATGGGTTGATGGTTGACATGACTCACGTTTGTGGTCATGTGGTTTATGTATTTCGCACATGACCCATATTTATGAGTCATGGGTTTCACACATGTCACCTGTTAGGGCACATGACTTGTTTTATAGGTTTTGATTGATTGGGAGATACGGCGCAGCTGACTCGGAAGGGTCAGCGAATGGAGTTCACACTATGACTCATTATGAGTCATGAGTCGCGTGATGCGAGGGTATAAGTCACGGAGGGTTAGGGTTAGGAGTTAAGTGTATTGATTTAGAAACAGGACCAGAGACACAACAGGACTAAAGCCATTGCCAGCACGAACACAAGTAGCAACCCGCAGCAACGAAACCACAAAGCCTTTAGTTACACTCAGTAGAGCAACTGAGATGAGGGCAACCACTAGTACAAGGGGGAAAGTAACAAGTGAGTAGACAACACCGAAGGAGAAGGCAACTGAGATGAAGACAATCCTGTGCACTAGTAGCAACACAACATGGAAGTAGACTACTACTAAGTGCCGCCAGCGACAAAGCAGAAAGCAACCACCAGCCACTCCCTGTTGGTAAGTACATTGCCCCTAGCAGACGAGTGTTAGAGCCCCAAAACGTGAGGATTAGAGCTCCATCGAGCTCCAGCATAGCTAGAGATACTCACAATAGCTGCAGTCCGACTAGGTGAATAAGGCCCACCTAGAGCCAGACGAGATCAGGAGTACAAGGCCCTACACGGATGGCCGATGAACAAAAATAAACAAGTATACTAAACAAGAAACCTTTGGCTGGTAAAACTAAGAAAAACATTGTAGAAACATAAATCAAAAAGATAAATTGATCTCAATATAATCAGTAAATTTTGAAGAGCAAACTTTTCAAAAATACCCAAATACATAAATAAAGAAGATACAAAAATTGCAGTACTCGAAGCAAGAAAAGAATAAGTCAAAAATCATAAAAGCAGGAAGGATACTCTGAGCATACCTGTAGGGAGATGAAAGCGAAACTATACTTAAAAATGATAACAGAAGAAGAATAAGAGTTTTTTTGCGGATTTTTGAATGATTTAAAGGGAAATAGAACTAGGGCTGCAGAGGATTTAACTTTAGGCGATGTGACATGGAAATAGTCCAGAAGTCGAGAATGTTGCGTGCTTTGTCCCAGGGACGTTGATTGAGGAGGAAATCAATCAGAGTATACTTGATTGCACGATCAAGAAGTTGGTGATGGAGCTTGTATATCCTTTGTTCTATTTCTGTCAAGTGAATTGCCGGAGATGGCATGGAGGGTGTATGATCTCGATCAAATCGTTTTCCGCAAATGCATTTCCCCCCCCAACCCCAAATCCCACAACGCCAGGCCATAAAGCTAACTTGATCTAATGCAGGAGCTGTAACAACAACATCACAGTCGAGTCCAGGTCCTCGGTCGGTGAGCATGGTCATCTGTAATAGCTTCTGAGAGTGAGAGGTAATAGAAAGTATATAGTTTGATTTGTAAAGTGCGAGTTCTGTAAGAAGATTGTGCTGAAGTATTGGTCGAGGAGTTTGTTGAAACGTGGGTAGATGCTTTGTGAAAGCTGGAGGGGGATTAAGAAACTGATACAGAAGAGGGTCATAGGGGCGTATATGAATATAGTGATTTGATTTGGAAAACCATCCAGTACCGTTTAGTATAGAAAGCAAGGGATTTTGAGGATCCATAGCCATTAGATGCAGGTAAAACCGGGAGTAAAGATATTGAGCACGATCTTTGAATGGCAGTAGACCTAGCAAGTGACTGGTGATATGAGGCCTAATCCATTGCTGCCAGTAATCCACTTCAGACAATTATTGTAGGCGGTATTGAGTTCTTTCCAGCTAGCTGAGTTGGGATCGCGTTGAGACTGAGCGAAGAGAAGAGGAAGGGAATACTCGAGTGTAGGTAGGAGAATACTTTTCATAATATTGAATCAAATTCTTGGTCATCATAGGTTTGAGAACCGACTGATTGCGCCAAGGTGTCTCTCACCACGCCGCGCCAACATATCCCCTTGTGCAACAAAGTCGATACCAATACTAGAAAACAGAACCCCAAGATACTTGTAAGATTGAACCATGGGAATCTCCTTTTTGTTAAGTAGAAGAGGTGGGCGAATTGCAATGGGAACTTGGGAAGCAGAATGCGTTATCAGATAACCACATTTAGCAATATTGAATGGGATTCCATGTCCATGAGCCCAACGGGAAGCTTGATTTACAAGGCTTTGAGCCTTACCCAAGGTTGGTGCTACCATTACGCCATCATCTGCAAAGAATAAAGCCGAGGGGAATGAAGCTAGGTATGGCCAATTGAGCGTCTGTAATAGGCTATCGATAAATCTGTTGAAAAGGGTGGGCGATAATGGAGATCCTTGAGGGAGGCCGGTGGTCCGCACTTGAACAGGTGATTGACAACCATTAACGATTACTGAAAAAGGTCATATTACGATACATCAGGTAATAGATGAGTTGCAATACGAGTGGATTGATGCCTTGCTTTTTGAGTTCTTGGGGCAGGTAGTGCCACTGGACGTGGTCAAAGGCAGAAGCAAAATCCGGAAAGACTATATGAGATCCAGCATCGCTTTCGATTTGGTGATGAAGTGTAAGAACATTCTTGAGAGTTGAATAACCAGACCGGAACCCGCCTTGAATCGAGGAGTAACTCATCTGCCCTGATGATTTTACTGTAGGAAGAATCAAAGATTCAAATAATTTGTGAAAGAGACAGAGCAGACTTATTGGACGTTAGTTGCTTGCTGTATAGGCTTTTGTCTTGTCCTTATATAAAGGATATATGCAAGCCTCATTCCACCGTCGTGGGGTTTGGCTTTCCTTACGCAGGTATAATAAAGCTGAAAGAGATGCTGGGTGAAGCTAGTATCGAGTAGGGTACGTAGCATCATAACTGTAATACCATCAGTACCAGATGAGGCAGTACTTGACATTAGCCCAAGTTGATACTTGATCTTCTCCGGGGAAATGCGATCAAGAAGTCCTGAATCAAGAAGCATTCTCTCATCTGGTGGATCCAGTAGCGGAGTTCGGTCTACTCTGCTAAAGGCACTAGGTTCATAGAGCCTTGCTGAATGAGATGAGAAGGAAATCAGTTTGTCGGAATCCATATTTGTTAATAGTGTTGGTGAATTTAACATCTTGGAATAATGCTTAATGCATTCATGTATTGGAGTTGACTGATCGGTAGAGCTAACAAGGTTAACTCCCACAGTGGAAGCCCTTTGAGTACGCTTAAAGAGCTGGATAATAGAGTTTATATCGAGCTTGTTGGCAAGCCTCTTGCCTGTCGTATCTTGTTGTTTCCTCTTTTTCGCAGGGTGGTAGATGCCTAATGCACTTCCGGCAACCGCTTGAACTGCTGAACACAGAATTGAGTTCAGCATATCAACATCAAAGCTTTCAGACCCCGTGTAGGAACTCAATACCTCCTCCTACATTGTCCACACTTTCTCATATTGCGGTACTGTCTCTGGGTTTTTCAGACGTTGAACATGAAAGCGGATAGGACCAGGGGGAGGACGTGATTCAGGTTGGGGGATGGAATCCCTACTGGTATCAGAAAGTGGATTCGCATAGTGAATGTGGAGAAGGTATTTGTGATCAGTTGAAAATGGTAGTGATGCAGTAGGGATGAGGGAGAGAGTAATCTTTGATTGAAGTTTTATGGAGGAGAAAGCCTGGTCCAGAATCTTGTGTGAAAGTCTATGTTGATAGATATCGGTGATATGGACCATATTAGATTCAACGACCCATGATTGGAACAGACGAGAAGGGTGGGAGATTGTAGAATTTGATCGATTGGTTGTAAGTTTGATAGCGGAAGCAAATGTGGTGTTGATATCACCAAGGAGAAGATCAATAGGACCGATAGGATGTAGACTTGCTTTGATAGACTCTTCTTGTATTGAGTATGGAGGATAATAAACAGCGGCAAAACGAAAGACAGGGAGCCAGACAGTAATCGAGTGTGTAGTGGATATGGTAGACTGGATAAGAGGACGATGGTGTGATTTTACAAGAAGATAAATACCACCATGTGAACGGCTATGTGGCGGGGATTTGCCGTGGTTGATATGACGAGTGGTAGAACAATAAACAAGTGGATGGGAAAGACGCAATTCGTGATGCTGATACCAGTGCTCAGCAATAAACAAAATATCAAAAGACTGTTCGAGAAGGCAAATTGCCTGAGCAAACTTCCTGTCATGGAGGGAGTTTGCATTAAGATAACCAATATAATACATTATTTAGTATCATTAATCCCACAAGTTGACTTTAGTATCCACCTCTTCTTTGGCTCAACTTTGCTTAAGCTAGAACTTGAGAGATTCTTGTCAGCCATACTTATTCGCAGTTTGGGTAGTGAAAATAATAATTATTACCTTTGCATGCTTTCGTTTGAAGAAATACTTAATTTCCGCTTGAGGTATTTGCTCGGCCCAGGAGTGATAGTAGTCATTGTGAATGAAGGATTAGCTGGACGTCTGGCTATTGGACTATCGTTTGAGACTGGAAGATCAGTTGGGTTCCTCTTGTTAAAGGGCAGCAGAATGTCTGCTTTCTGTAATTGATGTTGGAGTTGTTGTCCAATACCACGAGTGGTGGCCCAAGCCATAATGGATTGACGGGTCGACTCCAGCTTTGTTGATCCCATTGATGCCGCTAATCGTATTACAAAATTTCTCTTCCCAGGAGCCATCTTCCACTCTGGAGATATTTTTCCTTCCCAATTAAATGAAGCAGGTGAGAGAGGGTCAAAGTCAGATTTGACATAATAGTCTGAATGCTTTCCAATTCAATTCTTAATTCTATTAGCATGATTGCTGTCGACTAGGGGTTCCAGAATCTGTTTGTCAATCCATGAGAGATTATATATATGCCGTAGTTGAATCCTGAGTGGATCTCCGGCTAGAATTGTTTTGACATTCTGGATCGACAAAAAGGGCATATTGGGGATATATAATGCAGTCGTACTCATTTTGCGGTAGTGGATTGGTCGTTGTTTGATTTTTACCCCGGCGGGGCTTGGATTATCTTTTTGAAGAATTAGCAAGTAATTGTAGAAGAGAGTGGGTTTGATGGTATGACTTACCCTTCTTCGGCGATTGTAAAACGCTGCTATAAGTAGGTGGCAAAGGTTTACTTGCGTGATCAGAGATTTGATCAGGCCAAAGTGACACAGCCTTGTCGGGGATTGGTGAAACAACAGATTCCAATTGGGCCAAATTAATCCCACGTTGAATAGTGCCAGTATTACCACCCGCAATATCTTCCTTATATTCTGCCTGAAGATCATAATGGCTTTTTGCCTATAGTATGATTGATATATATATTTTGTAATTAGCTTCAGTTATAATTTCGAACAAAATAATATGTAGCTAATAAATGCCAGGAATTCGCTTTGATAAAAGTGGTGTCCTCCATCTCATAAGATATGAAAAATGACATACCTGATAATGCTTCAACTCTTGAATATCAGGTAACTCTTTGGCTTCGACTAGGTTATTTACCCGTTTTGCCAGACCTGCAACCTTTTGCCCCAGCAGTTTCAGAAAATCAATGGCTCCGGTCAACTCTTCTCGTAGTGTATCAATCTCATTTGTAACCAACAGCCACTCTGGTGCCCGGAATTTGCATGCTCCTTCAATTGCTATGAATAGACAATTGTTGTAGTTAGCAATTGTATTCCAATCATGAATATACGGGTCTTAATTTTAGCCTACTACCATTCCGGGACATACCTGACATATCTGAATCATTTTGGTCCAGATTTGAGCAGATACTCGCTGCTGATGAGCTCATTGTTATGATCGGCGCTCTCTTCTAATATTATTAAAATGTGAATTAGTATATTATATGTGATAATACAGGCTAGAGTAACAATAGAGTAATTGTCATTCAAGCAAAACTATATTTTTAAGCAAGATTGATTATAACATACCAATCTTCCTGAAGGAGAAAGTGAATTTTCTACGATGGAGGGCAATCCACTTGAGGATTGTGAATTCGCTTGTTGGCCTGAAAATTCAGCGCTCTCCCAATCTATACAATATTAGTATATAACAAGTAGATATCAAGTACTATAGTAACTATAGTAGTCTCAAATGGAATATAGATTTCGCAATAGTAAAGGCTACAAAGCACGGGAAACATACCTAAAGAGCCAAGAGTTGCAAGCTTGTCTATAGAGCTAGTGGATGAGAACTTCTGACAAATATCCAACAACTCAGTAACACCTAAGGTCTTGGCACATCTCGGACGAGCACGACACTTGAATCTTCTATATAGACGACCAATTACATAGAGTGTTCCACCAGAGTCTTTGGGTTAGGGTTAGGGTTAGGCCACGACCGAGCGAAGCGCGCAAGTGGTAGTTCTACTGTGTAGAAAGAGTAGGATAAGAGGATGAGGCTTGGTGAAAGGCGAGAGTGCGTAGACCGTGAGATTGTATCGAAGGAATATTCTCAGTGAGGCGGTTTCGTTTTCCGGTTGTTCTGGAGACTCATCAGTACGACTTGCGGAGGGGGTATATATACCTGAAATCCTACGGGTGTGCGGCACACACTATGACCCACACCATTTCGGGGGTGTCATAGGACGGTAAGTGTAGTTCCGCTCTATCCGTGTAGGTGTGGGTGGGCCTGCCACACACACCATTACCTGGTAGTATAAGGGATTAGTTTCGTGCGTCGGCGACCTCGTATTCTAAGCGAGGTGTGGGTCGAGCGGTGAACAATCCCTGTATCACGCCGGCATCCAGAAGGATGTCCTAATTAGGCTACCGGACGCAGCGGCAAGCGCACCGATCAACGGAACAGCCTGCATAGTAACATTGCATGCATATGCATGCACTGGCTGCATGATGCAGCTCAGCCCCCGGGTATTATTGCCGGATTTAGTTAAAACTCGCGAGCGGGAAAACATTACCTAATTCGGAAGTGTGTTACAACTTCCTAAAGCGGAAATGGGACTGGACTTCCTATTACGGAACGTCACGTGTGGTCCAAGCCAAATAGCCACCTTCAGTCACCCAACGTGACGCCACATCACGTGCTTACTACCCACACCGCCACAACGCCACAGCAGGAGCCACAGCGCCACAGCCTTCAGCCACAACGCCACCATCACGTGATGCGCCACACCCCCTGCGCCACCCCTCTATAGCTAACGCCATGGTAAGAAATCATCTATGGTAACACAAAAATCAGAGAAACTACCACAACAAAATAAATAAATGAAAAATTCAAATCAGTATTATCACACAAACTTTATATTATTAAGATCTATACACTCTCAGTATTGCAATACAACAAACCTTATTTTAATCAATTACACGATGAAAAAGTTGTTGTACATTGTAATTTGAGCCACATACTTCACACTGTGGCTTTTACCACAAGGTAAATCTCACTTTTTTTATAGTCCAAATATTTTTTTCTTCTAAAACTTTTTCC
>Ga0307507_10010604_pt1 | contig 11863 bp, 8 predicted proteins | sample 7_EM_MG_FD_207223 | JGI IMG/M metagenome (GOLD analysis project Ga0307507, IMG submission 207223) | Populus trichocarpa ectomycorrhiza microbial communities from riparian zone in the Pacific Northwest, United States - 7_EM | ecosystem: Host-associated > Plants > Roots > Unclassified | place...
TCGTTCGCGGTTTGCGGATCCTCTTTTGCGGTCTCGGACGCGCCGCTACAACCTACGCAGAGAACTTCGATGGCCGAAATAATGAGTGCGCCAACCCACTTCGAATGCGACGAATTCATTATGATAGAACTACCTTTCAATAAATTCATTTCCCACGACGATGGTTCGAGAACGAAGGCGCGTTTGCTTTCGTCCTTTGCCAAGTTGTGGCGTGCCAGTATCACTGCCGAACTTGTCGGCGAGCTTGTTGATAGATGGCCGAGATATCATGATAGTTGGCGCCATTTTCGAGTCATTTCCGCCATGGCGCCCTCCGCGTAACGATGGCGTCAGCATCGACGGAGTTACCGGCGTAGCGCGGCTTATATCCGCGTCCAGGACAATGGCACCGCGCAGAGGCGCTACGCGTAGATCCCAATGTGCTCGCCCGACTGCTTCGCTGTCGCGACGAGCGATGCGATATCACGCGTCGCGATGGCGCGCTTGCCCGGCGCAACACGACCATGCATCTTCACCATCTCGGTCCCAACGTAGATCTTCACGGTCTTGCGATCGGCGCGGACGCGGACTGTCCTGCCGACCCAACGCGTCGGCACGCTGTAGAGGGAGCGACGTACTTGGATATGATGATCCGGGTGAACCTTGGCATCGGTCCAATGCGGTACGTCGAATGGCGTCAGCGGTGCGGGCTTCATCGCCGATCGTTCCTTCAATTCGAACACCTCGCGAGGCACCTCGCATGTCGTGCCATGCACGCGATCGCCGGCGATATCGATGTCGCGACACCAGTGCTCGGCCGAGATGCGGGCATCGTCGAGTTCAGCCTGATCCGATCACCCGTTGGACGGGGCTTGTCGCTCCCTTTTGCGCGACTGCACGGCGACCCCGATGAGATCGCTTTGCGAGAAGAATGAAGAGGGTTGGGAGCGCCTTTCAGCGGCGGGTCGCCGCCCAAGGTTTCGCGCGCTCACCGAAGGTCACGGACGCACCCAGCCGAGGCCTTCCGGGTCGACGCAGCGACTGCGATTCCCAATTTTCGGGATACAGAGACGCGACACCCGATCTCGAACGAGTCAATCCGGCGCCTGGGCAAGGGCCACAAAACGCAAAAACTCCACGGACTTACGTCACGTGGAGTCTTTGTAGGCGCGATTGGGATTGAACCAACGACCCCTACCGTGTCAAGGTAGTGCTCTACCACTGAGCTACGCGCCTGCTTGCGAGATGCGTGGAATAGCGAGGTGCGCTCCTGCTGTCAAGGCGGGCGCGAAGGTCCCGTGACGATCGCGTCGCTTCCCCGCAAAAAGCCGCGCGGCGAGGCCCCGACGCTGCTCGCTCCCCGCCACCGCGCCCGCACCAACGAGCCCTACCGTACCAAGGTAATGCTCCACCACCAGGCAACGCGCCCCTGCTATGAGGTAAGCGGTGAAATCACGGTACGTCGACGCAGACGCGGTGCATTTTCAGCAGAATTTGGCCTCTCGGGGCGTGGCCGAAACCGTTGCCGCCCGCACGTACACAGCGCGCCTGCTCGGCCAAGAGACGTCGCTGGTCCTCCACGGCGGCGGAAATACGTCTGCCAAAGGCATCGAGCGCGACGTTTTCGGCGAGGGCGTCGAAGTCCTCTACATCAAGGGATCCGGCAGCGACCTGGCCTCCATCGAGCCCCCCGGGCATCCCGCCGTGCGCCTGGGCAGCCTTCGCAAGCTGCGCAGCCTCCCCACCCTCACCGACGAGCAAATGGTCAACGAGCTTCGGCTCGCCCTGCTCGATGCGCACGCGCCCAACCCCAGCGTCGAGACCCTGCTCCACGCCTGGCTCCCTGCGCGCTTCGTGGATCATACGCACGCCGACGCGGTGCTTGCCATGGCCGATCAGCCCGACGCCGAACGCATCTGCACGCACGTCTTCGGCCGCGGCCTCGTGTGGGTTCCCTACGTCATGCCGGGCTTCGAACTCGCCAAACGGTGCAGCGACGCCTTCGACGCCCTCGTCAAGCGAGGCGAAACGCCGACGGTCATCGTCTTGGAGAAACACGGCATCTTCACCTTCGGCGAGACGGCGAAGGAAAGCTACGAGGCCATGATTGCCGCCGTGACCCGCGCCGAGCGGTACCTCACGGACTCCCGACGCACCACGAGCTTCCTCCCTGGGCAAATCTCCTCCGCGGGTAGCCTGGCCTCGTCACGCCACATGCTCTGGGGCAACTCCGACCGCGCGCGCCTTCTTCCGCGCATCCGCGGAGTCCTCGCCAAGTTGGCCGGTGCGGCCGAGGAGTCCGGCCCTCTCCTCTCCGTACGCACCACCGACACGGTACTGTCGTTCCTCGAGCGACCCGACGCCGAGGAGCTCGCGGCCACCGGGTGCGCCACGCCCGACCACGTCATTCGCACGAAGCCCTGGGCGCTCTTCCTGGCCAAGCCGGACTACGCCGACCTCGACGAGTTTCGCGACCGCGTCGAGCACTCCATCGTGCAGTATGCACATGCCTACGACAACTACTTCGAGTCGATGTGCCGCACCAAGAACGTGCAGCGCACCAAGCTCGATCCGTGGCCGCGCGTCATCCTCCTGCCCGGCGTGGGCATCTGCGCGGTGGGCCGCACCCTCAAGGAGGCGGACATCGCCGCAGACATCTACGAGCACACCGTGCAAGTGATGACCGACGCCGCGGACATCGGCACCTACGAGCCCGTGAGCCGCTCCGACTTGTTCGACATGGAGTACTGGAGCCTCGAGCAAGGCAAGCTGCAGGTCGGCAAGAAAGCGCCCGCTCCCCTCGCCGGCAAGATTGCCCTCGTCACCGGCGCGGCCTCCGGCATTGGGCAGGCCACCGCGGCCAAGCTTCTCCAGCTCGGGGCGCACGTGGCGCTGCTCGATCGCGACGGCGAAGCACTGGCCCACGTCCACGAGGGGCTCGCGGCGAAACATGGAAAACGAACCGCGCTGGCCATCACCTGCGACGTCACCCAGTCGAAGAGCGTCAGCGCCGCCACGAACAGTGCCGTGGCCTTTTTCGGCGGCCTGGACATCGTCGTCTCCAATGCGGGCAATGCGCCGGAGGGCCGGCTCGATACCGCGCGCGGCGAAGAAGCGCTTCGCGAATCGCTCGAGGTGAACCTGCTCGCGCACAACCACGTGGCACGCGCCGCCTCGGAGGTGATGCTCGCGCAGGGCACCGGCGGCGTGATCCTCTTCAATGCCAGCAAAGCCGCGTTCAATCCGGGGGCAGGCTTCGGGCCCTATGCGGTGGCCAAGTCCGCGCTCGTCGGCCTGATGCGGCAATACGCCGTCGACCTCGGGAAGTACGGCATCCGCGCCAACGCGGTGAATGCCGATCGCGTTCGCACGCAGCTGTTCGGCGGCGGGCTCGCGGAATCGCGCGCGAAGAACCGCGGCCTCACCGTCGACGAGTACTTCCGCTCGAACCTCCTGTCGCGCGAGGTGGAGGGCGACCACGTCGCCGACGCCTTCGTCTACCTGGCACAGGCGCCCGTCACCACCGGGTGCGTCATCACCGTCGACGGAGGGAACTCCTCCGCCTTCCCACGCTGAACAACGCCAGCGCGACCAGCCATCCCGCCGCGGCTTCTCCGCCGCCCAACTGCGACGTAGCCGCGCAGCCCTGGCCGCTCGGCGCACTGGAATTCACCTTGTCGGCACTGCCCGCACCGTCGCCGGTTCCGTCCGAGAAGAGCCCCGCGTCGGCCCAGTCGAAGTGCGGGGCATTGGTCCACGCGGGCGGCTCGTAGTGACCATCGCGCGCGGACTCGAGCGCCGCATCCACGATGAGATCGCGGAAGGCATCGACCCGCGTGTAGACGGCACCCACGCACTTGTCGGCATCGCGGTCTTGCCCGCCACGTGAAAGCACGCCGAACGTCAGAGCCTGGCCCGCCGCGTAGCTCCGTTGCTCGTAGGCACCCGAGCCCGAGTCGCCCTGGCATGTGCCGTCGTCGGTGACGAACTCGCTCGCGCGCATCTCGTCATCCTTGGGGCAACCGATTTTCGCATCGCCGGGGATGCACGCGATGGCGATGTTCTCGCGGACGCGGCGCGTTCCTGCGCCCTTGCCGGCCGGCGAAACGGCCCCGTAGCCGATGGCGGCCACGGCGCGATCGTAGCCAGGATCGGTCAGCGGCCGCTCGATGGCAGGCGTGGCCAGCGGTACGGTTTCGGGCAGTGTCGTTTCCAGCTCGATGAGCGCGATGTCGTTTCCGCAAAGCTTCGGATCGCTGGGGACGAAGATCTTCTTCGCGAGATAGCTCACCGTCTGCGCCGTCTGCATGCGCACGTCGGTGGTGACCCAGAACGAGCTCGCGTTGTGCGTCTCGCCGAACGTGTCCGTCGCGCAGCGCACCACCTCGCTGGTGATGGACGACACGCAATGGCGCGCGGTGAGCACGAGATTCGGCGCGATGAGTGCGCCAGAGCAAAGCACCGACGTGTCCCGGTCCACGATGCCGACCGCGAAGCCGTCGCGAACATCGATCTCGCCGTCTTGAATGGGCGCCGCAGATTGGGCCGTGTCCTCTTCCGGCACGCTGGGCTTTGCCGCGCAGCCCGCGCCCATCACGAGGCACACCACCACCATCGCCCGACCCGCGTTCGTCCGCATCAGACCTCCGGAAGTGGGACTCCCGGATTCTGATGGCCCTAGCCCGGTCCCGGTTTCTCCGCGACTTCTTCCGTACCCACCGGCGCCGCCTCCTCATCGCTGCGTCCGTCGTCACGACGCAGGCGCGTCTCGCGCGCGGCGAGAAGCGTACGCCACATGGCTCGGTCGTCCGAAAACGCGAGCATCATCCACACCGCAGCCGCAGCCGCCGCGAGCGCACGCAACGGCGCATCGTAGGCACCGCGCCCGATGAGCGCGAGCGCCAGCGCGCTCGTGATGGTCACCACCTGCCGCCGTTGCAGCACCGCCGCGATGGCGAACAGAATCGACGACGCCACCAGGAACGTCGCAATGGCGCCCAGGCCGTACGACGGCGGCGCCCCCACCGCTTCACCCAACGACGTATGCAGCACGGCTTGCCATACCTCGGCGCCCGGCAGCGCCCCGCGCGCCGCGCCCCACGTGACCACGAAGGCCGCAGCCACGGCGACGCTGGACATGATCTGCCCGAGCAAACGCGTTCGCGTCCCCAGCCACGCGGCCGCGATCACCTGCCCAACGCCCTCGAACACCACCGCCCCCGTCGCCGCCACCCGGCTCCAGCCATACATATTCGCGCTCGCATGATCGCCGGCGACCACGGCAAGCTCCCACGCAAACAGACGCACCAGCGCCGCGAGCCCGAAAAAGCCCAACACCGCGCCCACCGCGCGCGTATGCGCCGAACGCAGCGAATTGAGCGCGGCACTGATCGCCAAGCTGCTCGTGGCAATCGACATCAGCACGGCGAGGGCGAGCGGCAGCCGCCGCTGAAACGCGGGGAGCACCGTGGCCACCACGATGCCCACGCTGATGACCGTGGCGATGCGCACGCCGAACCCGAGCTTGGGCCGGCGCGACACCTCGAAGAGTCCTACGAGCAGCGCGGCGATGAGGATGCACGACATCGCGTACGAACTGACCGCCGCCGCGCGATCCCAGAAGACCACGACGTTCTCGGAGGCATTGCCCCGGAGCCCCGGCGCGATGATCCTTCCGAGAACGGCTGCCACCACCCCGCAAACCGCGGCCACCCGCAGCACCCAGGTCGAACGCAGGAGCGGCGGAGCCGCCTTCGCCCCAGGTACCTCGGGTGCTTCGGGCGTGGGATCACCCTGGGAGTCTTCGTGCGACGCGTGGTCAGCAGGGGCAAGCACGGCGGCAGTCTAGCCCGATGTACCTGTTCGTGTTGGGGGCAAAAAGAAGCCCTGACGCGTATCCGGGGTGTTGCCTGGGGGCGGACCCTCGTTGGGCCTCGGACGCGGCAACGGCGGCGGGGCAGGGTTCTCCGGCGGCGAGGACGCCGGCGCGGTCAGCATGAACGGGCGCGCGTTGATGGTGGAGCACGCGTAATCGTCGCGGTGGAATTCCCAATGCAGGTACACCCGGCCGTCCGGCGAAACGATGGCCGACGGCGCGGTCCCGAAGGGCGATGCCCGCTGCACCGAGTCCAACGCGGCAATGTCGAACGCGGTGATGCCGCTCGTCTTCACGATGCCCATATGATGAAGCTGCCCCTCCTTGGTCAGCACGATCTCGAGCTTCGTGACCAGCTTCTGGTCGTTCATCGGGTGCGACGGCGGGAGGCTGTCCAGCGATCCTAGGAAACTGTCCGCGAAAATCGGGTGAATCCGATTGTGCATCGACACCAGGTACGTCGCGAACGGCACCCTGGCCGTGTTCAGCGCCGTCGTGTTGCCTGGCTTCACCGACGACACGTAGTTCTCGATGGCGCTCCGCCACCGCTCGAAATTCGACGCCACCCACGAGCCGCGGTGCTCGCTCTTGCGGCGCTCGCCGTCGGCCACCCGCTCTTTGCGCAGTTGGTCTTGCCCCACCACGGCAATCACGCCCTGCTGGTTCAAGTTCAAATTGACCTGCCCGGGCCCGACCTTTCCGCCGAGACCGAGCATCTGCACCCCGCTCTGCCCGCGACCCTTGTTGTTCGGGTTTTGCTGGCCGGGATGCATCGGAATGCCCCCCGTGGCACCCGGCCGAATCGGGTTGAACGACCAGGTTCCGCCCGGCGAGGTGATCACGTCCGGCGAATTCATCCCGCCCGTGGGCAGCGGCTGCCCCTGCGAGTTCTGCGAAGGCTGCCCATCGCCGCCCGACTGCGGCGGCACCTGCGACGATGGCCCCTGCGACGTGACCGGCCCCATGGCCTTGTCCGGCGGCGGCGTCGGCTGGACGGTGAACTCGGTGCCCTTCTCGCCCGGCGCGCGGTTCTTTTCCCCCGCGTGCTCTTCGCTCTCGGCGATCTTGTTCTTGTCGCTGTCGCCCATCTTGGGATCCGCCCCCGGCTTGTTGCCACCCGGTGTGGGGTTCGGATCGTCCTGATCGTGCGACGTCTGCGTGGCCACCGATTCCTGCTCGACCTTGTTGGCCTCGTCCCCGACGAACTTCGCGTTGGGGTTGTCCTCTTGCTCGGGCTTCACGTGCTGCTTCACCGCGATGCGCTTGTCGTCGAGGGCCTTCGGCGGAGGCGCGACCTTGTTTTCCTCCTTCTTCTCGACGATCGCGATCTTCTTCTCTTCCGGCTTCGGCGCGTCTTTCTTCGGCGGCGTGGGCGCGGCCACCTTTTCCTTCTCTTTTTCCTTCTTCTTCTCGGGCTCCGGCGGCGGGGGCGGCTCCTCCGGCGTCTCGTCGGGCTTGGCACCCATGTCGAGGACGAATTCCTGGGGCGCCTCGCTGGAGCGGACGCGTTCGCGCGCCTTGAGCGCGATGTCTTCCAGGGCCGCGCGATCCATGTGGGCGTTCGCGACCCATTTGCCGCCCTGGGCCGCGTCCCAATGGAGGTGGACGGCGGCGGCAATCACCACCAGCCAGACCAACCATGAGGTTCGGCGATCCGTCGGCAACATGAGGAAGACCCTAGAGACTAAAACCTCCCGCCTACAGATGCCAGGTTGCGGGCCCGATTCAGTGGCGCTCCGACCTGCTTTTCAGGTCATTTCTGGAAGCGATCTCGAGCAAAATTCGGAGAATTTCACTGGAAGCCGACCATTTCACCCCTCGAGGGGCGCGCAGGCTGGACGAAACTCGCAACTCTGTGGCAGAAACGCCCGCGCATGCCGGCCTTCGAGATTCGCGGTGCCCTCGCCTCCGATGAGGACGAACTTCTCGAGCTGGCGCATCACCTGAACACCGTCAATCTGCCCTTCAGCCGGGAAGCCATCGCGCACCTGCTCGACGTGGCGCAGAAGAGTTTCACCGGTGAAATCAAGGACGCCAAGCGTCGGGAATACGTCTTCGTCCTCGTCGACTGCGAGAAGCAGCGCATCATCGGCACCTCGATGGTCATCTCTCAGCTCGGGCGGAGGGATGCGCCGTACATCTACCTCGACGTCATCGACGAAGAGCGCTACTCGGCCACGCTGGACCGGCATTTCAAGCACACCGCGCTCTCCATCGGCTACTCGTACAACGGTCCGACCGAGATCGGCGGGCTGGTGCTTTTGCCCGAATACCGCCGCTTTCCCGAGCGGCTCGGGCAGTTCGTCTCGTACGTGCGCTTTCTCTTCATCAAGCTGCACCGCGAGGCCTTCCGCGACGAGCTCCTCGCCGAGCTCCTCCCACCGCTCGAGGCCGACGGCACCTCGCACCTCTGGGATGCCCTGGGCCGGCACTTCACCGACCTGAGCTACGCCGAAGCCGACGTTTTGTCGAAGCAAAACAAGGAGTTCATCCGGGGGCTCTTCCCGGAAGGAACCATCTACGCCTCGCTCTTGCCCCAGCAGGCGCAAGACGTCATCGGCAAGGTGGGCGCGCAGACCCGCGGCGTGGAAAAGATGCTCCGTCGCATCGGCTTCCGCTACGCCGAGCGGGTCGACCCGTTCGATGGCGGGCCGCATTTCACCGCGCCCACGGATGAAGTCACCTTGGTGCAGCGCTCGGGCAACACAGTGGTGAAGGCCATCGGCGAGGATGCCCTGCGCACGAAAAATCGGTCCATCGTGGCCGTCGAGTCGGTCGAGCCGCCGTATTTCCGGGCCGTGCTCGCGCATTGGGACGCCGAATCCGGCACCCTGGAGGCCGACGCCGCCGCGCACCTCGGGGTCTCGGTGGGCCGCGAGATCGGCGTGCTGTCGCTGGACTAAGCAGGATGGCCCTCGATTAGGCTCGATCGAGTGCGACGGCCCTTCCTCGAAGAGATCGAGATCCGCACCTCCGACGGTGTCTCGCTCCGCGCCACCGCGGAGGAACCCGTCCTTCGCACACGGGGCACCGTTCTTCTGGCGCACGCGGAGTTCGCCTCGCGGCAGTCGTTCTTGCGCGACGGGCGCGGGCTCGCCTCCTTTCTCGTGGGCCAAGGCTTTCGCATCCTGGCGTTCGACTTTCGCGGGCATGGGGAGAGCGTCGCGGAGGAGGGCGAAGTCACCTACGACGCGTTCATCCGGCACGATCTGGCCGCCGTCGCCGAGTGCGCCCGGGCGCGCTGGAAGGGACCGCTGGTGGTCGTAGGGCACGCGCTCGGTGGACACGTCGCGCTCGCCGCCCGGGGGGTGCGGTCCATCGACGTCGACGCCATCGTGGCCGTCGCCACCAACGTGTGGCTCCCACGCTTCGAACCGTCGCTGCTCAGGTGGCAAGCCAAGCGCGCCGCCATGGCCTACGTGGCGAGCATGGTCGAGGCCCGCGGACACTTTCCCGCGCGTGCGTTGGGGCTCGGCACCGACGACGAATCGGCCCGCGTGATGCGCGCGGCGATCCGCACCGCCCGGGAGGGCACCTGGACGAGCGACGACGGGGCCATCGACTACGTGCGCGCGCTCGCCGACGTGCGCATCCCCGTGCTCGCCATCGCCAGCAAGGCCGACAAACTTCGCTGCGTCCCCGAGTGCGCGGAGCGCATGCTGGAGTGCACCGCCGGCATCAGAGACATGCACGTCATCGCTCACGACGATCGAGGCGGCCCGGCACCGGGCCACATGTCGCTCGTCACCGGCCGGCGCTCCTCCCACGTGTGGGAAGCCATCGCCGCCTGGCTAACCCGCTGATTGTTCGGCGCAGGTCCCCTGGAGCTTGCTTCCTGAACATTCTGCATTTACAGAATATACAGGATGCTAAATTTTAGCGCGCACGAAGAGCGAATCGTCGTAGCCCTCGCCCGCGCGGCCATTCCCGACGGGGATATCTTGCCCGGCGGCGGCGAAATCACGCTGACGCGGCTGCGGCGCTGGCTGCAAGAAGGCACCCCGACGCACTGGCTGGGCATCAAGGCGTTGCTCTGGGCCGCGGAGCTGGCGGCGATCCCGTCCACCGGGCGCCGGCTGTCCAACCTTTCGCACGAGCGGGCGCGAACCTTTCTCGAGGACTGGCAGCGTTCGCAGCTTCACGCGCGCCGCGCATTGCTTCGGGCGATCCTCACGCCACTCAAAGCCGCGCACTACGACGACGCCGACATGTTCGAACGGGTCGGCTGTTCCTACGGGAAAACGGGCGATCCCGCGCGCGATCAACGTACGCGCTTGAAGCTCGTCACCAACGACGAACCGGTACGCTGGATGCAACGCGTGCGCGATGGTCGCAGCGTCCGGCAGAACCTCCAGATGGACTGCGAGGTCGTGGTCATCGGCACCGGCGCCGGCGGCGCCGCGTGCGCGTACGAACTGGCCTCGCGCGGGCGCGCCGTCTTGCTGCTCGAGGAGGGCGACTACCACCGCCGCTCCTCCTTCACCGCGCGCGCTGCGCAAATGTCGCGCAAGTTGTACCGCGACGAAGGCCTCACGGTGGCCGTGGGCAACATCGGCACGCCTGTGTGGGCGGGCCGCGCCGTCGGCGGCAGCACGGTCATCAACTCGGGCACGTGCTACCGCGCGCCCGGGCGCATCTTCGATCGATGGGAGCGCGAACTCGGACTCCACGAGATCACCCACGACGAGCTGGCACCTTATTACCAGCGGGTCGAGCGCATGCTCGAGGTCGCGCAGGCCAAACGCGAGCTCACCGGCGGCATCGGCCGGGTCATCGCGCGCGGAGCCGACTCGCTCGGGTACACGCACCATCCGCTGCACCGCAACGCCCCCGACTGCGACGGGCAAGGCGTGTGCGTCTTCGGTTGCCCCACGGGCGCGAAGCGCTCCACCGACGTGAGCTACATCCCGCAAACCTTGCTCCGCGGCGCGGAGCTCATCACCGCCGCCGAGGCGACCAGCGTCTGCATCGAAAACGGCCGCGCACGCGGTGTTCGCGCGCGCCTCGGCTCGGGCCACGAGCTGCGCGTCCGCGCCGATGCCGTGGTGCTCGCCGGCGGCGCCTTGATGACCCCCGTGCTCCTCGAGCGCGCCGGCCTTTTGCACGGCAACGCCGCATTGGGGCGCAACCTCTCGATTCACCCTGCGACGCGCGTCATCGCCGTCTTCGACGAGCCCATCGACATGGCCAACGCCATCCCGCAGGGCTACGCCGTGGATCACTTCCGCGACGAGGGGCTCATGTTCGAAGGCGGCTCCACGCCGCTCGACGTCACTGCCATCGGCGTCCCGTGGGTGGGCACCGCCTTCAGCCAACTGATGGAGCAATATCGCTACATCGCGCAATTCGGCATCATGATCGAGGACAGCTCGCGCGGTGCCGTCCGCGCCGTCCCCGGCCGCGCCGCGCACCCGTTCATCACGTACAACATGAACGACGCCGACTGCGCAAAGATGGCCCGCGCCGTCGCCATCCTGTGCGAGATCTTCCTCGCCGCCGGCGCCCGCCGCGTGCTCCCCATGCTTCCGGGCCTCGAAGAAGTGCGCAGCGGCGCCGAGCTACGCCGCCTCGCCACCCACGCCTTTCACCCCGGCGACTTCGACGTCACCGCCTACCATCCCCTGGGCACCTGCCGCATCGGCACCGATCCCCGCAACTCCGTCCTCGGACCGGACCACGAGACACACGAGATCGAAAGCCTCTACGTCGCCGACGGCTCCGCAGTCCCCTCCGCCTTGGGCGTGAACCCTCAAATGACCATCATGGCCATGTCCCACCGCGTCGCCGAACTCATCGACGCGCGGCTCGCCTAACGCGACCCACTCTCGGCAGTGTAAACGCGGGGATTGTGAATTCTTCCTTCTTTAGCCGCCCACAGTGCGTCTGAGGCCTCAGCAAGCGCCGTGGCCGGGGCGCACGGGGAAAATTTTGCCCGGGTTCAAGAGCTGCTTTGGATCGAAGACGCGCTTGATGTCGCGTTGCAGGTTCATCAAGTCTTCCGATTGCTCC
>Ga0307507_10010605_pt1 | contig 11863 bp, 8 predicted proteins | sample 7_EM_MG_FD_207223 | JGI IMG/M metagenome (GOLD analysis project Ga0307507, IMG submission 207223) | Populus trichocarpa ectomycorrhiza microbial communities from riparian zone in the Pacific Northwest, United States - 7_EM | ecosystem: Host-associated > Plants > Roots > Unclassified | place...
AATAAAATATTAATAAGTTATTTTGCAGCTCATTTTCCATGACATAACCAAACATTAGAAAGTGTTTTCCAACTTATTTTCCATTACACTACCAAACATCGAAAAATACTTTCCTGGAATTCACTTTCCCCGGAATTCACTCTCCAAAAGAAAACTACTTTCCAGCAAACAAACGGGGCCGAATATTTTTTTAATAAAAAATTAAATTAATATTTTTTAAAATTATTTTTAGATAATTTGATGTTATTGGGTAAAATTATTTAAAACCAGCCAATAACAAGTAATATTAATTGACATGAAAATCACCCGGTTATCAAACTAGAGCATGTTTGATATTTTATGGTAATGATTATTTTTAAATTATATTTTATTTAAAAATATATTAAAACAATTTTGTTTTTTAAATATTTTTTTTCAAAACACTCTTGAAGCTAAAAAAAAAAAAAAACAAACGATTTGTTATTACTCTAGTAAAACACAAAAAGCCGTTTCTCTTGAAAAATTAAAAGAAAAAAAGAGAGATGAAACACAACCAAGTTCCAAGCACATGTCCTAACATATGTTTAAATATTTAAGGTGGCACATGCAGTCACCTTCTTTCAAATTCAATCCTTTTCTCTGATTTTGTCTGTTTCTCTGTTTTTAGGAAATTTGAAATTTTCATTCATGGCCTTTTAAATGTCGAGTTGTTTCAAATTGCAAACAAAAATAAAATAAAATAAAAATAAAATTGAAGCTAAGAAAAACTCCGCACTGGGACCGTTAATTTGTAAAAAAAAACCCACCAAATGACAAAGAGAATGATCATCAGAATCCAATAATCCACCGCAAGAATGTAATTAACCGAGAACCAGTTAATTACAACCCCAACTCCAATCATAAGTAAGACTGCTGAAATTAAGATCAACCTCCACCTCCACCCCCACACCAACATCAGCAAATAATAATCAAAGTTATTGGCAGTCCATAACAAATGGCAGTTGGATTACACAGCAGGACAAATGTTTGTGGGCCCATTCCTTCCAGTTGTTTGCACATCATATCCTAATTTAAGTTGCTAATTTTATTCTTTTTCTTTTTTGAATCTTGTATGGAACATACCCAGAAACCTCAATAAAAGCAGCTTGTCTTCTTACATTCTCTGCTCACTCCCCCTCTCCCTCTCTTTTCTCTTGTAGGGTCCCTCGCAGTCTGCAAGCCCAGCCAACTCTGCTGGGTCATTTTATTGAAACCTTCCCCTCCCGGCATCTCTCATTTCCAGCATTCACCCTCCCGTCTCTCAGGTAGATCCTCGTAGTGATATAGCTAGATACATAATATCGATGGCCGAGGCTCCTGAAGACGTTGTATCTTGGCTTCCTACTAAGGAAAAGTTACTCATGGACAAAGAGAACTTCAACAAAATTTGTTTCAACACTGAGTTGAAACCTAGCCTGAGCTTCTTTTCCGAGTTCCCTTACGAGTTTGACTCTCTCGGCTCGCCTTCCGCTCTCAGCTCCCCTGTAGAGTCCAGTATGGGTTCCTCCACCGAGACAGAGAGCAGCGACGAGGACGACTTTCTCGCTGGGTTAACTCGGCGTCTTACTCAGCAACTCGCTGTCAAACCCGAGGTACAGCTCTACTTTTTTTACGCTTTCTTTAAAGCACCCTCTGGTTTTGCTTTCGTCCCTTTTCTGCTTTGGTATCGTTTTCTCTAACGGTGTTACCATCGTTCTGACGTGGTGGAAGAAGTGGGTCATGGCCGGGTCACCGGAATCGACACTGAGTGGACTCAGAAGCTGGTCAGTTTCTAGCAACGGGAGTCCAAACGGGGTGTTGTCGCCGCCAACGACGCCGTTTGGTGCCAAGAATGACACGTGGGATCTGATATATGCAGCTGCTGGTGAAGTTGCAAGGTTGAAGATGAGCAATAATGAGGGCCATAAGTACAATAGTAGTACTAACTATCAAAGGAGTGGTTTACTGGGTCCAGCTAGGACTCAGAATCCAGGTCTCACTTCAGTCAAGAATCAGCATGCTGGGTTTTATCCTAGCCATTGTAGCTCTACTTTTGGCCATAATACTTCACAAGTTAATCAGGTAAAGATATTGTTATCCTCTGTTTGGTTTCAGAGAAATGAAAATAAAAAGGAGAACCAGTTAAAATATAGATTTCCTTTCGTTGGGGTAACATAATAGGCCAATTTGTCTTGTTTTGCAGTGCCAGCAACTTGTGAGGCAAGAGCAACAGGCACTAAAGCAACAGTGCTCCTCAATTTGGGAAAGGCAACAAGTGAAGACAAGCTGGCAAGCTCAGCCCCGACACCACCACCACAGCCACCACCACCAGATCCAGAGCAGAGGCACAAGTGCCGGGAATGAAAATGGGAGGTTTGTGCGTTCTCTCGGTCTGCCTCAATCTGCTTGGCCTCCCCTTCAAGTACACGCACAAAATCAACACTCTAACTCAGCAGGCACGAGGGCTGTTTTTCCAGGTGGATCTGGTGTTAAGAGAGAGTGTGCTGGCACTGGTGTTTTTTTGCCTCGTAGATATAGCAACCCCCCTGAACCCAAGAAAAAATCTGGTATATTGTTACTTCTATAATCGTCGCTTTCCCTCTTGTTTGGTTTTCATCCTTTTTTTATCTGACGATGATAGCCTGTGTTTATTTTTTATACCAGCAGGTTGCCCAGCAGTTCTGTTCCCAGCTAAAGTTGTTCAGGCCCTAAATCTGAACTTTGACGACATGGATTTCAACGGCCTCGCTCAGCCACGGCTCAACAGTAATGCTGCTTTTCCCTCTGATTATGGTAAGCAAATATCTGAATTTTGATTTTTTTTTACCCCCTTTGTTAATGCGGCTAACTTGCAATGAAGATTTGACCTGGGGCCGGGTGTCTTTGATCTCGTAGATGCTTTGATGATAAGAAGAAGTGCACTCGTGGCACAGCAGAAGCGAAATTTACGGCAAGAGAGTGTGCTCAATCATGAAATACGGCTGCCTCAAGAGTGGACATACTGACCCAGTAATGATAATGATAGTGTTTGTTGGATAAAGCAAGTAAAGTATAGAAGTTTTAAGTTTTTATAGGGATTTATGGTTCTCGCAAGGAAAGGAAACTCAAGAACGCGAGTTTAGTTCAAAAGGAAATCAATAAGAGTTCCAGGTTTTTTCTTTTTGGGAGACTGAACGAAGCTTTTGTGGACTAGATTTTAGATGAAGGTCAAAAGGAAGGCCATTTAATGGTAGTGGTGGCGCTTCTAGATAGAGGGGCTGTTCCTATTTTGTTGTAATAACAAGGGGGGTTAAGTTATGTTTAAATGAAGGGAGAGGGAGGGGTTTATGGGTTGGGATTGTGTTGATTTTTACTTGATGTGGGAAGAGATTGGGTCTCTTCCTAATTGGGTTCGTGTGTGGGGGTTGTCGGAGAGAAACCCAAAACTCTCCCTGTTGTAATATCCCTCGGCAGCTACTATTATAAAGTAATAAAATACCTTTACTAGTTTCTATTAAAAGACACTCCTTGTTTTACCGATCATGTTCTTCCACGTAATTGCTGTCCTGTGACGTGAAGGGGCGGTGGCTTTTCCGGCATCCACTGCAGTCAAATATTTTTGCCTTGTGTAATCTCTGTTCTTTTGGACTGGATTGTTAAACTAATCCAGCCATGACCTATTAAAAGCTAATTCGTCGATTCTTATTTTAGGGCTATCTTATTATCTGGCATTTGTTATCCCCATGGGAGAACACCCAATCTCAAGTTTGAAATGGGGTTGAGCGAACAGCCTTTTTTGAGATGTGAAATTTCAATTTCGAAGTTTGTAGTTTCGATTTGGACCAATGTCACGAACTTAGATAAGATGGGTCCACTTTGTCCTCTAATAGCTAACCATGCGTATAAACTATATTCAACAGGGACATTTTTAATATATAGTATAGTTCGGTGGACTAACAGGGGTACTTGGAGTTGGAGGAGTGGGAAATCTGCCAGGCAAATATGGTCTTGCTTTTTATAAAAATAATAATAAAAAAAGGGTAGAAGAAAAAGGTGAAAGAGGAGTGATGGAGAAAGGAAAAAAATTGAGGGGGAGGGCAGGGTATGGAGTGGAATTTTCCGTACGTTCTTCTGGCTGATTTTGATGGGACCCCCGTAGTGTTTGCTGCTATGTGTCTTGTGTCACTTTCCATGATCACCGGTCTATTTTCCCGGTTCTTTTTTTCAAAAAGTAACCGATACAGTTGTGATTTGGTGCTCTGTGGACTAAAATATTGGAGACTTAGTCAAACCTCGTTACCCTCCGTCCCAACGAATTACTATCTCTTCACACGAAAAAAGGAAGACAGGTTAATGGGCTGCCAAAAACTTTCCCTGCATAGCATAATTGTCAGGCTAGGAACGGGTCTGGCTTGAAAAAAAAAAAAAAAAGTCTACATCAATCATTTTTAATCAAAATAAAATATATTTTTAATCAAGTTTAATTATTAGATGAATATTTGTTTTTCAAATTAAAACTTAGCCGAGCTCATATTTCGGTTCATGAATTTTGTAAGATAATTTGCCGGGCCAAGCCGGATGAACAACGATATTGCAAATGACACGTGTCATGCTTAGGATAAGGATATCTTTTTTGTTCTTTCGATAAACTGGGATATCACTAGTTTAGTTTTAAAATCTGGCGTGGCAGATCAATTCTATGATCTACCATCTTGGAAAACTGGTGGGGTCAAATCAGTAAGAAAAATTATTTTCTTTTAAATGATGTCATTTTTCTTTTCTTAGAAAAAAAAAGTCAACAATTAGGTTAACAAGGGACAACCTTTGACGAGTGACCTGCCCTGGACTCGGTGGCCTCCTGATCATCAAATACGAGCTGTGTTTATGTGCAACGAAAATATCTAATCATTGGCTTTCAAGAGAGTGTTTTTTTTTTTTAAGGTTTTTCAAAACAAAATTAAAAAATAATTGCTATTGTAATTCTAAATAAATAAATTAATTAAAAAACATAAATTGTTATTACTAATTCAAGTGATTTTTGAACTTCAATAATTTTAAACGCTGCTGTAGTACACAGGCAACTCATGTGAATGAAGCTTTAGCTAGATATGATTGGAGGTTTGACTTGCCAGTAAATTGGTTTATCATGTTATTTTCGTATTAAATAAAAAAATTAATTTAATCGTGAAATTTTGATATTAAAATGTAAGAACTTGCTTAACCAAGGCCAGATAATTAACACCTGAAAAGGAGTACAAGCTAAGCAATTAGAATCAAACATCCTTGTAATTGAATCATCGATCAAAATGATTGTCTTTCAAAATTACAGACAGAACGGCCACATCTATTTGTGCAGATCAAGGGAATTCTTGCAAGACATGGATGGATAAAAGCAGGAGGTTTTAAATTAGTAATTGATGACAAATGGTGGGGCCAGTGGGGAAAGCCAACTGGCAGAGGTGGTTAAATGGGCAAATCCAATTACTTTTTACGTGGATCTTTCAACTCGGGTTGTCGTTATCTTGCGGCATAAAACAGGGCATATAGTCTCCATCTTCATGGATGAACTGCTAATATTATCATTGGACCTTGACAAATTATACCTCCACAACTCAACGCCGATTAGTTCCAACGTCGTCATCCTCAAGCAGGCGACGAGAATGTCAGCTCTTTTTTCAAAAGATCTAGCTGCTTCTATTTTTTTTTCTTTTTAACTTCCATTGTTTTTCTACTTTTTTCTTTTTATTTGATATACAGGATTAGTACATGTTGAATTTATACACATCCAAAACGTAGGAGTCTTTAATTTCGGAATGAAAGGCGGAGGAATTTCCTGTGAGAAAGTGCTAGTAACAAGTAGATTTCTGGAAGAACTCTTAGTATGATCATGGATGATAGTTTTATATGAATTTAATGGATATCAACTTGAATTGACTTAAATTGATATAAATTTTAAGACTTGATCGGGTTTAAGCTAAGCTTGTAGAAAAATAATCAAATTTTATATTGGATGTAAATAGTTTTTTATCCGATACAAACTTTGAATTCAATAATAAATAAATAAATAATTTTAAAAATTTACATTCATATCAAGCTAATTATTTATCAAATAACTATAAATTATAGCTTTTGAATTTAGAATTCAGATCATAGTTACTCTGATGAGTACTGAAAACCTGATTGGATCTAGTTCATAATCTAAAATTCTTATAAATCATGTTTTTAAATTCATATAAATAATATAAAACCTAACACTTAGTATCCATTGCAATCCCTAAATGCGATTTTTTAGGCGCCTGGAATTGTCCTTCATCTTCTTTATCGTTACCGATAAATAAAAGCCAATTTAGAAGATAGCTTGGTTGCTTAGCATACACATATTTCCGGCACGCAGACGGAGATAAATTAAAATCATCTTCTTCTTCTTGTCTTTTTTCCCAACGAGATAATCTCGAGGAAAGCTTATATCCTTTTAAAAGTTAGAAAATGAGGTATACGGGATAGAAATGGTGCGATTTAAGTTAAGATTTTTTTCCCCTCGAAATTGTCCCTGTAAAGAAGATCACGATCCCGGTGATACCCTTCACTATTCAAATATACACCACTCATCTTTAATTTGCACCGTTTTCATGGTCAGCACCTTACATTTTATTAAATTCGTGCTGGAGGACCTCACGGTTAATTTTTCTCATTTGAGTTTCAAACATCTTACTTATTTTTTAATTTAATTTAATGCTGTATCATGATTGAGTTTTATCAATTAAGAACTCTAATCTATTCCAGGCACATGAATCGGGATTGTTTTCACAGCTCTTATTGATAAAAGCCGACTTCGAATTTTCAGATAAAAGCAATGTTAGTGGAAGTCACCTCATCTTTTGTATTTAACTTCGAGATATAGCGAGAGTGGGTGGAGGTTAGCTCCAAAATTTCGGCTCCTAATTCAAAGTTGTAGAGTCAAGATATGCTTTTATTGGTCTGGCAGGATAAAAGGGTCTTTCTCTACTTGCTAAAACTTACTCTATTCCATATATGAAATGGCCTTCGAGCAACCGAAGCAATCAGATCGAGAGAATACATTGAATGCAAAGCTAAAATCAGTTGCCAGTTGCCACCGTATGGGGTTCAAAATTCATAATACACAGCCTCATCTGTGATGCAAATACGTTTTATTGCTTTTATTCTGGGTTAAGTCTGTCTTGATTTTAGGCGCATGTCGTCTTAAGAATTGCCATAAATCTTGATTCCGTTATGCTTGAAGGCTAAAATTAGCGTTCAACAAAACCGGCTCTGGGACTTTTGAAGCAGAGACTGTGCCTTGATTGATAATTATATATCCCTAATGATATCATACGGTCACTGTCACTGGTTTCTGCTACTTGACAATCCTAGGCACAACTTAAGACCTGCCTCGCATCATTTTCCCACCACCAACTAAGCATTCCACTCAGTGATTTATTTGTGAAAATTATTATTTTTTTAAGTATTTATTTAAAAATATATTGAAATAATTTATATATATATATATTAATATTATTATATAAAATTATCGAAAATATAAAAAAATTAATTTGAAATAAATAACAAATGATTTAAAAAATAAATAAAAACACTAAATCAAAACAGAGTCATCCTCGTTGCAATCGCAGAGCAAAAATTTAATATTAAATTACATGTTTTGATTCATCAAACGCTTAGAACTCACACAAAACAAATGTACCATTGCATTACACGCAGGTGAAAAATAGTATAAGAAAATGTACGAGAAGACCACTCTAGCAATCCACCATGAAAATAACAATTCACAATAAAAAGATAATTTTGTGCTTCTCGTAACAAATTAAATAACTAATTATCAAGGGTATTTTTGATATTTTTATATAAATCAATTAGTCATTACCATATTATAGTAAGAGATAGATCAATTTTTTTATTTTTCTATGCACAATAAAACAATTACATCACATTTAAAAGAAAAATAATTTTAAAACCGATGTTATTGATGTTTTTATATTTTAAAACAATTACATCCATCTTTAATGTTTTTATATGTCAGATTTGATCCTTATTTTTTTAATTATTATTTATTATATTTGACTTAATTTTTATGATTTTTTTTTGTGATTTCTTCCTCGAATATTTTTTTTATCAGGCTTGATATTTGTTATTTTGATTGTTTTTTTTGAAAAAAACTTTTAATTTTTTTTGATAATTTTATCACTCAGCATTAAATAGGTTTTTAACTCGCATTTTTAAAATTTGATCTTTTAGCATTTATTTAGGACTGAACTTCTATTATTATTTTTTATTTACTTTCTATGAAATTTCTCATTGATTTTAAAAATGTACTGGGTTATCCCGAGTCTTTTAATTTGTTTTTTTTTTTTTGTAATTTAACTTGTCTAAATATATTTTATTTTTTAACTAAATTAAATTAATTAATTAAATATAAGCATGTTATGCTCAATTCATGTTATTTTTTTTATAAAAAATATTATATTAAAAAAATTTATTTTTCTTTGTTGAAAATTATCTAACATGTGACAAAGCAGGTACCAAACTAGTGTATACTATTAAACAATCTATTTTAGTTTTATGTAATGATAAAGTGAAAAAACCAATTAGTTGTAAGTAATGTTTTATTTTAAAAATAAAGAATAAACCATGAAGAAATAATTAGTTAGATGTAATATTAAAAAAATGAAGAAATAAATTTGAACTAAAGTTAATGCAGAAATCGAACTCGCGTAACTCTCTAGATTTCATGACCATCGCCTAAACCACTTAATTAAATAGACTGGTGTGTATAGTGTACGATCCATTTTATTTAAATAAATATGATTTGATAAACGGCAGCTACAGCCTACGGGTGATTCGTGGCGTAAATCCGGATAATATTCCAAGCTTGACTCTAGCCAACAACTTTTGTATTAGTCAACACTCGCTAACTAACTAAGATACAGGACAAAGATGTTGAGAAATAATTAATAAAATATATTAGCTTGTTTAACCGTTTATATGAATAATAAAATTAATCTCGTGCTATTTAATTGTTTTGCTAATTTCTTTCTGTGCTTTACCATAACATACCCGAATGATAAATAGGTATTGCCCATTGTAATTTGGTACCATCAACCATGTTTATGTTTTAAAAGATAATTTATTTTAAATCAATATCCTTATAGTTAATAAAAAAAGAAGTCATGGCATATATTATGTTATTTTAACACCTACCTGTAATTAATGGATCGATCAAGAGGTCCATATACTCCTTCGGTCGTGCTATATATACATTTTTTTGTTAAAAAAAATATTATAATTAATTAAAGAAGTGGCGGTGCCAATCTCAAAATAAAAAGAACAACAATGATAATCTTGCTGGTGCCTTACATGATGCCAACCATGGGGAGCAGCGTGCTTTACAGCAATCATATGATTTGTCTCTTTTTGCTATGGATGAGGTCGCCGTAAATAACAGGAGCCAGTAAGAAGATAGAATCCTAGATCACGAAGCTAATATACTGCTACACGTACACCTTCACAGTCAAATAATAATAGGATATAAAATTTATATATTTATTAATTTTAAAATTTATAAAACTATATACCCAAAACTCGCTCGGATATTTATATTAATAAAAAAAATTTAATATATATATATATATATATATATATAGTATGAACGGAATCCCTGTTATAATTTTCTTTCTCCTTTGCTAGAATTATTCCTTTTTTGTGCTCAAGACAAAAGCTGACAGGAAATTTCGGTATCTAATTTCATGCTAGAAGGCACGATGAATATGATTCATGGGTCAAATATACTGTCCGCCACTCTTATTTTACTTGGCATCTTATTTTCCAAGGAAATACACGTATATACAGCATAAAGAAAAAATAAACCAGATTTATTAAAGTTATTGCAGTGAAAGCGACCACAGTGTGAAACCTAATTTAAGAACGTGTTTGACGCTGGGCTGTAACTGAGGTTTTTTTTAATTATTATTTTTTATTTGAAATTATTTCGTTTTATTTTTGTATCGTTTTGTTATTTTAATATTAAAAATAAAATTTATTTCCATGTAATTTCATGCAAAAAAAAAAAAAAAAACCTGAAAAATAACACCCACAGCTGTTTCAAGCAACTTCTAAATCTCAGCTGCCGGGCAGCCCCATCCCCAGGTCTCAAAGATTTAACAGGGCAATAACTCTTGCCGCAGCTCGCAATGTTGGACACACAATAAAACTTGACAGATGGGTCTATTCAAGTGCAAGATGGTTGGTTGTGGTCTTCTGAAATTTTTTGAATATTTGCGTCTACTTTTATTATCCTTAAATAAGGTTGATCGAGGTATTGGAGCGTTAGTTCTGGGTTGCAGCGATCTGAGAAAATGGCCGTGGCAGAGCCGGCACTGTGTGGAGGATTTTGGACACGGACAGAGTTGGGATTTGGAACTGGACCTCGGATCATGGTTTCTAGGCCTTTTGAAATTCTGGACACTAGGCGGAAGTTGGACCTGGTATTTGTAGCCTTACAACTTACTTGAAGATCTGATCCTACCATAGAGTTCAGCCTTACAATCTGCAAATGGGAAATGGCGACGGATAGGTCTAAAGCTCACAAGCGAGATTGAATTTGAAACATCAACCGCGACGAGTTCACTCTTGTCCGAGTTGTGCAGAGACATCATGAAATCTCATGTTATGCAAAAGTTTCAAAAACTGTTGATTCTGATTCAGGATAATTTTTCATTTTATTTATTGATAATTTAGCTTTTTTCATAGTAACCTTTGTAATTTGTTTAGCAATTGGACATAATTATTAGATTATTTTGATAATATGTCAATTTTTTCAATATTTAGTAGTTTTTTCCCTTCTAATTTAAATTTATGATTGATTTTTAATGTAATTAAAAGAATCTTAATTGATAAATCCTAATAAAATAGACTTCAAAAATCCTTCAAAATAAACCAAAAAAATCCTCAAAAAAATAAACCTAAAAAACACCCAAGGAGCATATGCTCGAACATGGAGCCCAAGCCCACACACTAAGAACATGGGCTCGGGCTAGTAGCCCAAGCTCATGCATTGGGTGTAAACCTATGCAAGGCTTCCACCATGCAATGCATCGGGTATTTTACAAGTTTTTACGGATTAATACCACAAAAACTTGGAGAGTTACCAATGGATCTAAATAAAATGGATCCTTCAAAAGAGACCCAAATAAATCATCTAAAAGACAAAAAGATTAAAAAAAAAAAAAAAAAAAAAGCACACCAAAGAAACATGGGCTCAGGTGTGCTAGCCTAAGCCCATGACCTTGTATGGGTGCATCGACACCATGCAGTGCACCAGGCATAAACCAGTGTAGGGGCGTACGCCCAGCTAGTGCTAGGCGTTCACCCATCACCCATCGCCCTTATGAGTTGAGGTTGTCAAGCCCGAGCGCAACGTGTGAGGTCCTGACAGCGCGCCCAAATCCACTTTCACCTCTAATGAGCTCGACACCTTACCCGAGCTTAACACTCGTCGGAGAAAATTTCTTAGACCCCACACGGGTCCCTCAATATTTTATATTAATCCAATACATATCATCTTGATTAGAATACAACTTAAAATATCACAAGAATAAATTACACTTCAACTCATTCTCTCTGCAAAAGGATAAGATTCATGAGTTATAAATACACCATAAATCATTTAAGTCAAAGGTTCACAATTTCTTCTTTCTCAACATTTTTAGTATATATATTTTCAGAGTCTATCTCTGTAAAATATCATTATATTTTTTCTATTTACAAAGTTATTGACTTTATTATTGGAAAGTCTCTATGTCCATTAAAAGAAACCTTGTGCAAGTACTTGTTATCGATCATATGGCTTACTAGA
>Ga0307507_10010606_pt1 | contig 11863 bp, 9 predicted proteins | sample 7_EM_MG_FD_207223 | JGI IMG/M metagenome (GOLD analysis project Ga0307507, IMG submission 207223) | Populus trichocarpa ectomycorrhiza microbial communities from riparian zone in the Pacific Northwest, United States - 7_EM | ecosystem: Host-associated > Plants > Roots > Unclassified | place...
TGCCTTAGAATCTCTGAAAGACCAGTTAGGTTTCCTAGTGACCATAATACTAGGTGGCGACTCCTTTACACAAAAAAGACCCCGAAACCAATCGAGGGATCGCCACGCTCCGCCCGCGAGGGTGCGACAATGATAACTATGGTCGGACAAAGAATTACGATATTAATGAGTGAAATGAGAAAAACGTAAAATATAAAGAAAATAATAATTGAAAGAAAGATCTATATTGACTCTTAATATGATTATTATGAAATGTATCCTTGAATGAGGATAATTTATGAGATATGCCTGTGATTACAGGAGGGACCACATGCGTGGTGCAACAACAGCAGTAAGGGAGAACGAGTAGAGATTCTACTGCAGGTAGGTAATCCGCACCTATGCTTTTGATTTAAATTACATGATTTAATATGTTATTGATGTGAAATGTGAATTAGTGAATGTTGGATATCATATGAAAGAATGAAAGTTTGCATAATGATGTCATTTTAGATAGTATCCTGAATGTATATGTGTTCAAGGTGAATGGTCTTCTGTGTGAATTACTAAGGGATCAAAGTATCACTGACTTAGAAAATATGAGCAGTGTGATATGTGGCATGGAGTAACATACATTTAGTGTATGTTAGGATCTCGTGTAAGGGGATCATCATGTATTGGCTAACATACATTTAATGTATATTAGGATCGCGGGTAAGAGGATCACCATGTAACGACTGACATACATTTAGTGTATGTTAGGGTCTTGGTTAAGGGGATCGTTATGCATCGACGCCTATGGGGTGGTGATAATACTGGTGAAAATGGTATTGGCAATGTGTTAGGAGAAAATAATTTGTGGTTGATTTTATGGAATCTTGAATGGAAGTTGAAAATGAAAGATGAAATAATTTTTAGTAATTGAATGAGAAAGATTTCCAAAGGAAATAAAAAGGAGAAAAGTGAATAGAATATGAATATATGTTTGCCTTTTTAAATTGTTGGATTTTTGTGTTACTATATTTATTGTGATATTCATTGTAACGACCCGACTTTTTCAAGGCCAAAATCGCTGGAATTTTTTTTTCATCCGATTTCTGGGTGTTTTTCACCATATCATTCTTTAGGTTTATCATTGCATTTTGTTCATTAACAAGGCACAATTTATGTAGGATAACGTAAATCAACATTCCTATAGAACAAATTCTCAATACACGTGTTTATAATATTATATTTCCATACTTATAGGTTTACATTACATCATATCGACATACCTATAAATTCACATTCTTGTTCTAATCTCGTTATTATCACGAGTTCATACAAGAGTATCGAACAACAAGTTACACAACTAGTACTTTCGTTATCCTGAACTCATGTAATTTCACAACACGACATCCTCATTAGATGAATGCCTCATATGTATATTCATACACATCATATCAACTTGTTCGTACATTCACATCCGTGTTCCATTTCAACTTTTCATTACTAGTCTTTACAAAAGGAGTTGGATGACTAATTGACCGATTAACACGTTCATTCATGCAGAACTCATATCACCCATAACACGTGAATATATAGTTCTTTTTCAAAATGTGCGAGACATGAAACAGATTTCCTCATGCGCCATATTGGTATAATGTCCTTGTTATAGCACAAGATAATTTCCAGCATTATAGGCAATTGAAAAGAAACATAGTAAATAATATTAACGTTACATTTCATTCATGAATCAAAAGAGCATAATTCTTTCATTTCTCCTTACTTATATAAATACCACAATTAATAATTCATCAATTACCGAGGCTAATTACAATACTCAAACCCGGTCATTCATCTCGAATATTGTTAGCAGAAGTAACATTATTCTTTGCTAAAGCACAACAATCGTAGTTCTTTCATATACTTGGTATGTACAAAACAGAGTTTACATGAATGCATCAATTCTTCAAACTAACTCATAACTCTCAAATTTGACTATCCTCTTAGGATGCCCTTAGTCAAAGTCAATTATTTATTCATCCACTTAGGATGCTATTAGCTGAAGTTAGTCGTTTATTTATCCTAGTGATCCAGTTAGGGTGTCATTTACCGAGGCTACTCATTTATTCATCTTGGTCATCCACTTTGGACGCCATTAGTCGTAGCTAATCATTTGTTCACCTCGGGCATCAACTTTGGACGCCCTTAGTGTAGCTAATTATTTGTTCATCCCAGTCATCCATTTAGAATGTTATTAGCCGAAGCTAGTCATTTATTCATCATGGTCATCCACTTAGGATGCCATTAGCCGAAGCTAATTAATCATTTGTCCTGGTCATCCATTCGGATGCCATTAGCCAAAGTTAATCAATCATCTGTCCCGGTCATCCATTCAGATGCCATTAGCCAAAGCTAATTATTTGTTCATCCTGGTCATCTGCTTAGGATGTCATTAGCCGAAACTAATCATCAGTTGTCTCGGTCATCCATTCGGGTGCCATTAGCCGAACCTAATCAATCACTTGTCCCGGTCATCCATTCAGATGCCATTAGCCGAACCTAATCATTTATTCATCCTGGTCATCCCTTCGGATGCCATTAGCCAAAACTAATCATCATTTGTCCCGGTCATTCATTCATATGCCATTAGCCGAAGCTAATCAATCACTTGTCCCGGTCGTCCATTCGGATGCCATTAGCCAAAGCTAATCATTTGTTCATTCTGGTCATCCGCTTAGGATGTCATTAGCCGAAGCTAATCATCAACCAATCAAACATTCCATAGGCGTCTTATGAAATCACTATAACATGGTAATATCCCTTGAATTGCTCATTCAAACAGTTTATAACAATTTGACAGTCACTGCAACATAATGGTAGACCTTTCGTGATACTCATATAGGCGTTTCGAAATAGTTTAACATTTTAGTAAACACAATAATAGATCATTTGTAATACACAAGCAAACATTCCATAACAGTTTAACATTCAGTAACACAACAATACATCTTTCGTATTACTCATCCAACCATTCATGACACTTAATGTTCAATACAATAGAATAATAGATCCCTCGTAATCCTCGTACAACCATTCATGTTCATTAACATTTAGTATAATACAATGGTAGATCTTTTGTAAAACTCATACAACCATTCGTCACAATTACACTCAATATAATAAAATGGTAGATCCTTCGTAATACTCATACAACCATTCGTCACGATTACACTCAATAAAATACAACCGTAGATCCTTCGTAATTACTCATACAACCAATTGTCACAATTACATTTAATAAAATACAACAGTAAATCCTTCGTAATACTCATACTACTATTTGTCCCAATTACATTCAATAAAATACAATAGAAAATCCTTTGTAATACTCATACTACCCTTCATCAGTAGCCCAAATTCATAATAGCCCAATCAACATCTCATAGTCGATTTAATATTCATTGCAACATAATAATATATCCACCTCAAACAGGTCATTTCAGAACATTAACATTTTCTTCATTGTTTCAACATTCAACCAGAACTCGATCGACATTTCCTAGTCGATTCGACAATCATCAATAATTCAATCACACACTTCATCATCGTTTGATCATTCAACAAGGATTTAATAAAATATCATCATAAGTAAATCATTTCAAAACATAAACATCATACGAGAAAAAGGTGGAAACCACCTACCTGCTCCACTTGTGGGTTGTCCTTGTCTTGGCGATGGTCTGATCCCGGCCACACCACCTAAGACATCAATGACCACAAATCAATACATTTGCATCTTTAAATTACATTCATCACCATACTTATTTCAAGAGTTGCTTCTGACCCAGAAATCATCAACGCAACCCATGTCGCTACTGATTTTAAATCAGTAGTGGTGATGAAGTCGTTTCTGATTTTTCTCTTTACCTTGACAAAGCTAAAGGTCTATATTAGTTTTTCCCCTTTCATAACTCATCCCCAACCGAGTTTCACCACATACAAAAATTCAATTGCATTCAAAGTTTTATCACAAGACTATTAACAATACATAACAAATTCTTAATATACATATTCTTCCAAAGAATCCCCTAAACATCACTTTAAGTCCTCAATGGTATTATCTAAAATTCATCAATATAATTTGTAGCAATTCAACGACACATAAAGAAGTCCCACATTCATGCTATTTCACATCAACTTACGGTGGTTCATCATGTGAGATTTTGTAAATGTTCCTATTCTTGGTCGACACATTTATGCCTCTTTCATCCAATCTTTCACATGCATTTCATCAAGTTTAACACAATATTACAGCGAACAATATATCATACTCATACATATAACCATATGCTTCCTAATTAAACAAGTTCATCCATTACACACACAAACTCAAGGCATCAACATGGAGTGAATTCAGTTCTGGTTTCCACATGCTTTTAAGGTTCAAATGATAGTACAATTCTGTTCATAACATTTTCTAACACATTTTCACATAATTTCATCATTCACATATGCAAAAATTCTATCATAAACACAAGCATAGGTTTTGTTTTAGCTCCAATAGAATCCAGGACTCTAACATGGTTTTAATATATGCATTTCATCACAGGAAACTCATATATTCTCTAGTTTTTACTATGGTCGGTCCTCCCCTAAGTTTATACCTTCAAAATTACCCATTTTCTTTGTTAAATGTTTTAGAATTAAGTTTCCATCCAACTCCATTTTCATCCCTCTTTTTAGTTTAGGTTTCCTTCATAGCTAGTGTAAAATCCTAGGCCATTTTCTTAGGGTTTTGTTCTTCGTTTTTGGTCCTAAGGTCCCAAGAACAGGGGAAAAGGGTTCTGGTTCATACCTCACATTTTCAACAGCTTTAGGAAGGGATTTAATAGTTTTTCTTCCCCTGCACTTTCGGTTTTCTTCCTCCCTTCTCCAGCTGCACCAGCCAGCCTCCTACACTCCTCATCCTTTCAAATTTTTGGCCATTTATGTTTTTCTCTAACTCTCACTTCCTCTTTGACACTCAAAGAATGTACATGTAGCTGGTTGCTAGGTTTTCTTCTTGGAGGAGTGGCGATTGTAGTGGTGTTTGCTAGCTGGTTTTTGGGGAGAGGTCTAAACTCCTTCTCCTTCCATGGCTTCGATCACCTCTACTTTTCTCTAATCCTCCCTTCTTCTCCCACGTTCCAATGAGATGCATGTAGCTGGGTTTGCTTTGGGAAGAGAGGTTGTTGCAGCCAAGGCTGCTGGCTGGCAATTTTTGGGGAGAGAAAAGGCCATTCTCTCTCCTTTGTTGCATTTATACCCCTCTTAAATGTCAAGGGGTGTTTGGAAGATTAGATAAGGTTGTTCTTATCCCTTTGTTAGGTTATTATAAGGCTAGTCAAGTCCTCTATTATTCTCACCTAGAATAGGCCGGTCCAACAATAATTTTTATTGGGTTTTACATCGTCAACGAAAACTGAGTCGCCGCCAACTCAGAAATCATCAACGAAACTGCTTCCCTAGCTGACGCATGGATTCGTCAATGCACACAGCCCCTGTTGACTCAGAAATCATCAACGAAACTGCTTCCCCAGCTGACACATGGATTTGTCAGCGCATACAACCCCTGTTGACTTAGAAATCATCAAAGAAAACTGAATCGCTGCCGACTAAGAAATCATCAACGAAACTGCTTCCATAGCTGACGCATGGATTCGTCAGTGCACACGACCCCTGTTGACTAAAAAATCATCAATGAAAATTGAGTTGCTGCTGACTCAGAAATCATCAATGAAACTGCTTCCACAGTTGACGCATGGATTCGTCAGCGCACACAACCCCTATTGACTTAGAAATCAGCAACGGAAATTGTGCCACTACTAACTCAGCAATCGACAATGAAATTGTGTCGCTGCCGACTCAAAAATCATCAACGAAAATTATGTTGCTACCGACTCAGAAATTGGCAGTGACAGTGGAGTCATTTCTGGATTTACTTTTTTTTTTGTTGCGTGATTACAACATTTGCCAACCACTTGCATTGCTGAAGATGATCCAATGATAATGTTGTAGATGACATTATCTTTCACAAACTTAACTTGTCCCTTTCTTATCAACTTACAAAACTTGATATTTTGAAATTCTAATGATTTCCAGTTGAGTGGCCAAAGATCCCATCATGATATTCACATTTCTCATTTGGACTATACCATATAGGGAATAATGGTTGTATGGGATCCGATGGACTTAGGGTAATACACTTGATGTTCAAAAGATATTGGTGATATTTGAATGGTAAATGTTTATCAGTTTTTTGACAAAGGTGCAAGAGCAGTTAGTGATGTAAAAATAGGCAAATGTCTAAGATGGATGAATAAGATACTGGGGTGTGGAATGCTTTTGATATGTATTTCCTAAATGGAATCCTTTTTTCAATTCATCCTCTATCATAGCATTGAAACTTATTACTGGATTCCTAATCCTTCCTATTTTGAAGCCTTTCTCAACTACTTCTACAACAGCTATTATCTCCATGAATAAGTTGATGAGTTACTAAAAGTAACCAAAATGTTGCGATGTCGTAATCGCACAAATTAATTACCCTAGCTTAAAACACACAAGATAGTATAGAGTAGGTAAGGGGTCGATCCCACGAGGAAGTTTCAGATCAGATTTTTATGTTGTATGTTATGCAATTGGGGGGGTTGATTTGTGATGATCTAAACTAGGCAGAAATTAAACTAGCAAACAAAATTAATTGAAACTGAAATTTATCAAGAAAACAAACCTTGGTCGCAAGCACACATCCACCTACGGAAATCAGAATTGATCCTTGAAACGAAACTCCATTTTATATTCTGAATTTTTATCTTTTCTTAATCTTGATTAGTTAACAGATCCACTATAAAACTAATCATAACCAACAAACAACCACAGTGTCCGCACTAGTAATTTAATTCAATGGCAGCCTAAAGACCTAGATAAATTCATTAATCTTAACAACCAAGCTGTCCGCAGCTTGTGTTGCTTTGTTTGAATGTCCTCCCTAAGGTTAATAATGTAGATATGCCACAATTATTAATCTTAGTTGCTTCACAAGTTTATGTACCACAACTTCGGTTTTGATATCAAACTTAGCAATAGATTGTCACAATAACGACTTAGAGACTGCTCCAGCAGTTATGATGAACACTCATAGGAAATATGCATAGGAAAACAATCATACTCATTCATAATATAAACTGAAAATAAATGGGAGAATAAATCTTACAGTTCTTGAAATCCCAAGGTCTTTGTGTCCTTGCAACCAAGAAAACGAGTTTAGCCTTGCATATCTATTGAACAACTACTACTCAAGATGGAAGAATGCATGATTTCAGGTTTATAGGAGAAAGAATTTGTGTTCCTTTACTTCTGGTCACCTCCTCATCTCCTTCTCTTTCCCTTCTCTCTTTCTTTTTATATGCTAAGAACCCTAGTCTCTATTTTACAAAATATTCCTCCCTTAAGTCGACAGTTTACATTTAAGTACTTCAATAACTATTTTCCTAAAAAAGAGAAATATCCTTGCATAAAATCTTCAAGCTTTGACTTAGAGGAGATAAATTGCTGAAATAAAAACTTGGATGTCGGTTTAGATGCTTCGAAACGTAATTTGGACTCGTTTCTTCACGAAACCTGTTTGTTGGCAGAATTCAATTGTCATCTTTGAAAAATCATATCTCCCTCATATGACATCTTTTTTGGCTTCCATTTGGAGCGTTGATATGTATTTGAGTCAGGAATCCATAAAAATTGAGTTTTCATCAATTGGACTTCTGTAGCTCAAGATATTCAAGTTGGAATGGTCGGAGGTCAACATTGGCAGATTGCGAGATTTGACTTTGAAGGCTGTGATTTCCATGCTCTTCCTTATTTTATTTTCTTGCCTTAGATTTCTAGAAAGGTATGGATGTTAGCTTTTTAATTCCACTAGAATCACTTCATTTTGATAACTAGAACTCACGCTCTGCACAAAACATCTACTGAAGTTCAAATCTACCAATTACCTCCAATTTACTTTTTTCCATCTTTCATCCAAAAGTGCCTTCAAAACATAAAACAAAGAATATCAAGGCATTATATATATAAAACATAAGCAAAACACTAGGTAAATGTGGGTGAAACTATCAAATAATATGATTACATCAAATATCCCCACACTTAGCTCTTACTCGTCCTCGAGAAATGATAGGTAAAATAAACTTGAAATTAAATTAAATCAAATCACTATGACTAATCTCCTAATCTCCCATCAATTTCCAATAATACATGCATTATAAACAAGAATACAATCAAGAAGGATAAAAAGTATAATTTTTCATGAATTTATTTACATGCAAACTTCAAAACTCAATTACTCGTCGGGATTTAAATGAAATCAATGTCATGCCAAAGTGATAGGTCCTCTCATTGATATACACTCCAACACTCTTGTGTTTAAGGTTTATGTATTTAAATCTCTTAAATTCAATCAATGAATATGTTATACCATAAGCTTGCTCTTCAATCTCATCTCCATTACTAACATATTACAAACAATGCATGAATCAAAAGGTCTTACTTTTCGGTTGTAATGGGGCTAAGTTTAAGGTGAGGTAAGAGAAAGGAAAAGAAAAGGCTAAAACCAAAGGAAGTAGAGCATTCTAAAAAAAATTGATTTTTCAAACAAGATATCCCATCAAAGCACGCAAAGTTTTCTTATTTAAGCACCAATGCTTAACTTCTTTTGATTTCAAGCTCCATCAACACAGAATCTTAAGAACACAAAGGAACACTTTTCTTTTTCTTTTTCTCTTTTTGTGCAACTTTGTTTTTTTTTTCACCTTTGACAACTTTGCCCATCTTTTCATCAAGCATCATTTTTTTCTTTTCACATAATTTCAAACCATAACCCATGAGATATCAACAAGTGCATGCTCTACTAATACTTGGCCAGGGGAAAAGGAAAACATATAAAAAGTTAAGGTTTACATATGGTTTCCAACCATAACCCATGAGATATCAACAAGTGCATGCTCTACTAATCCTTGGCCAAGGGAAAAGGAAAACATATAAAAAGTTAAGGTTTACATATGGGTAAAGCAAAGAAAAGATAAACAAGCTCAAAACGGGCTCACTAAGGTACTATGCTTTAGGTTTGCTTTTTGGTTCAAGTGGTTAAAATTCCTAATGCCTTTATCATCTTCATGTACACATGTAATGTGAATGTAATCTCAACAAGATATGAAGCAAGTTCTAGAGATACATATCATTAAAAGAATGCACAATCAAAGAATATAATGTTGAAGGCTCAAAAGTTTGCATTGGTATAACACTATAAAGTCAACATGGTATATTTTCAAAGTCAATCCCTAAACCAATTAAACGTTAAAACTTGCATGCACACTTATTCTTTCGATTTATATCTTCATCTATCTCAACTAATTCTCAGACATAATACTCATATTCTCATAAACCAATGGGAGTTCAAAAAGATCAAACATAGATTTTTTTTTGACACAACAAAGAAAACCAAAATTCTCTCAATACCCCCACACTTTAAACACAACATTGTCCTCAATGTTGAAATAAAAGAAAAGGAATATAAGAGAATGACAAAAATAAAGTAAAATGTGAAAAGTAAAAGATAAGGGAAAAAGAAAGCAAATTTGATTTTTTTCTTTTTGTGCTGGGTTGCCTCCTAGTAAGCGCTTTTGTTTTATGTCATTGGCTCGGCATGTGGCATGCTCATTCTTCTTAGATTGGTTCAACTAACTCCACAAAAGTGGTGAGTTCTGCCGTCCAACCTTCATAGAAAGGTTTCAAGCGATGCCATTGACCTTGAGCACTTTGTTTGTTTCTAAACTTGTAATTTCAACTGTACCATAAGGAAAAACATTAGAAATAATAAAGGATCCAATCCAACGAGAGCGCAACTTTCCAGGAAAAACTCTTTTCTTGTAATCATTCGGTCATGAAGACTCTTAGTCTTTTCTTTGTAAATCCTTACATTCTCATAAGCCTCATTTCAAATCTCTTTCAACTCTTGCAATTGCAACTTTCTTGCAATCCCAGCAGCATCATAATCCATGTTACATTTTTTAATGGCCCAAAAAGTTCTGTGTTCAAGCTCCACCGGTAGATGACATGCTTTCCCGTAAATCATCCTATAAGATGACATTCCTATAGGTGATTTGTAAGCAGTCTGATAAGTCCAAAGTGCATAACCAAGTCGTAGACTCCAATCTTACCGATTAGGTTGCACTGTCTTCTCCAAATTGGACTTGATTTCTCGATTTGAAATTTCAGCTTGGCCATTCATTTGAGGATGGTATGCTGTGGAAGTCCGATGAGTCACATGATATTTGTGTAACAATGCTTCCATTGAATGATTGCAAAATGAGTGCCACGATCACTAATGATAGCTTTAGGGATTCCAAACCTGTCAAATATATGATTCCTGACAAAATCGTTAGTTCGTGTGGCTTTCACCTCAATCCATTTGGACACATAATCAACAACAAGAAGGATATAAAGATTGCCAAAAAAAGAAGGAAATGGACCCATAAAATCAATACCCCAAACATAAAAAATTTCACACTCAAGAATATTTGTTAAAGGCATTTGATTCTTATGAGTGATATTACCTGTTCTTTGGATTTTTTCACATGATTTGCAAAAATGATATGCATCCTTAAAATAAAAGGCCAATAAAAACTATTTTCAAGTACCTTGTAGGCCATTCTTTTTGCTCCAAAATGCCCACCACAAGAATGAGAATGACAAAAAGTGAGAATAGAATGAAATTCATTATGTGGTACACACCTCCTAACTACTTGATCCACACAAAATTTCCACAGATAAGGGGTATTCCAAAAATAATATTTAGCATCAGCTCGTAACTTGTTTTTTAGGGATGTAGACAAACCTGGAGGAAATTCTTTATTAACTAAATAGTTCACCAAATCAGCATACCATGGTCTTGTAGAGGAATGTAACACATATAACTGTTCATCGGGGAATGTCTCTCTTATTGTTTCAGTTTGTATATTCTCGATCCTTAGTCGGCTTAAGTGATCAGCCACATGGTTTTCGACACCTTTTTTTGTCTTTGATCTCAAGATCAAATTCTTGTAAAAGCAAGATCCACCTAATCAATCTTGGTTTGGACTCCTTTTTCTTCAAAAAAAATACCTCAAAGCTGCATGGTTAGTAAAAACAACAACTTTTGTACCAAGTAAATATGACCTGAATTTTTCTAGAGAAAATACCACTGCAAAAAGTTCTTTTTCAGTTGTATGGTAATTGCATTGCACTCTGTCCAACATGCGGGAAGCATAGGCTATAACATGCAAATTCTTACCAATTCTTTGCCCAAGTATAGCCCCTACCGCATAGTCACTCGCATCACACATTATCTCAAAAGGCTCATCCCAATTTGGTGGTTAGATGATAGGGGCAGATGTGACACGCCTCTTAAGCTCATCATGGGCATCTTTACATGCTTGATCAAACACAAAATCCACTTCTTTGGCTAATAGTTTGCACAAGGGTGATGTAATCTTCGAGAAATCTTTGATAAAGAGTCGATAGAAACCTGCATAGCCTAAAAAAGAACGAACTTCCTTCACACACAAGGGGTAAGGCAATGATGAAATAACATCTATTTTAGCTTTATCAACCCCTAATCCACGTGAAGACACAACATGCCCAAGAACTATTCCTTGTTCTACCATAAAATAACATTTTTCATAGTTCAAGACAAGGTTAGTTTCAATGCACCTTTTCAAGATCAAAGATTCTAGACGTTTATCAAAAGAATCACCATACACCGTGAAATCATCCATAAAAACCTCAATTATTCTTTCAACATAGTTAGAAAAAATACTCATCA
>Ga0307507_10010607_pt1 | contig 11861 bp, 12 predicted proteins | sample 7_EM_MG_FD_207223 | JGI IMG/M metagenome (GOLD analysis project Ga0307507, IMG submission 207223) | Populus trichocarpa ectomycorrhiza microbial communities from riparian zone in the Pacific Northwest, United States - 7_EM | ecosystem: Host-associated > Plants > Roots > Unclassified | place...
CCCGCCGGGCGGGGTGTACAGAGCACAGTGACGGTATTCACAAGAACACGGTACCGTAAGAGAGTAAGTACGGTAGGTATTGGGTATTTAGGGCGTGTGTGGGTGATTGGAACTGAGGTGCAGGCCAGAGAGATTCGTTACGAGTTAGAAACTTGGGAATGTATCCGATCTATAACTCTTGTCTCCTCCGTTTCCTCACAGATTCTCACAATACAATCCAGTGTGATGGTACCGGTACCCTTTGGTAAAGAAAATAAAAAATAGATATTAGAGTTAAACGAGGTTGTTGAGTTGGTACGGTAGTTTATGGTGTGGTGATGGTGGTGTTGATGATGGCATTAAATTTTACATTCCCAGCGACTTACTCTCCGCAACCACAACTCACACCCTAGTTCCTCCCTCTCCCCTTCACCTATTTTTTCCCTAGACCCTTACCAATCTTCCCAGTGTGATACAATATTATACTGTGCCATACCAAAGTTTTATACCCTACCTACCCGTATACGTACCATACTACCCTTCTACTGTCCTCTGGTAACATTCCATTTCTCTACCAAAACTGTGAATCGCGGGAGGATAGCTAACCAAAGTAAGAAGAGAAAAAGGTAGTGGTATCAAGACTTACCGCCAGTACTAGATCCCGTGCACAATTTCTAGGAAAGTTTTTATTTTATTTTTATTTTTATTTTTATTTTTTATTTTTTATTTTTTTTATTTTTGTAATAATCTTGCAGCGCTCACTTTCACTTTGCAGGCGACAGTTATGTCCCAGTCAGTCAGTCAGTCAGTCCAGTGCGTGATGTGTTCTTGCAGGCTACTTTGCAGAAGTGAAGTCTGCATGCGGCTAGGCTTGTGCAGCGTTTCCCCCGTCTCAGCCTCATGGGTCTGCTTGCCTACCATTCCTGCTTTGCATGACCCCCAGCCACCATCTCCCACGCGGCTCTCAGCCTCTTATGAAACCCTACCATTTCATCATCATCATCATACCGTACCGTATTGTATAGTACAAGTACTGGTACACATCCCACTACATTTTTCCCGACGCCGGGAATCAAAAACAAAAAAAACGCGGTAATGAGAATAAGAGACAATGTCATGATGAAAGGAAGGGACGAAAAAAGAAAAAGGTATTATACAGGCATGCCGGTGAATTTGGGGGAACGTCATGTCGGATTTCGGAATCGTTGGCTAATTCACCCTCTTTAGGTTTAGCGTTAACGCTTCTGTCCTACTCTTCCTCCAATATTGGTTAGTGTGTGGATGTAGGTTATGCGGCTTATGCCCTAGAAGCCACAACCTCAGCTCTTTTTTTTTTCCCTTTCCTTCCTTTTTCTTTTGTTGTTCCGTTCCGTTTCTCGTTTTTTTCTTCTTTCCTTCCCCCTCGTGTTTGTTGGTTGTGTGCCGTTTCAACTTTCTTCACCCATTTCCTCCCCCTCACTCCTTCTCTCTCCCAACTTTTTCACCTCCCCTCCTTCTTTCCCACACCCCCCTCCCCCGCAATGCCAACAGAAGAAACCCCTGATCTCCGTCAGGAATCAGCAGCAGAGGCAGAACAAGAAGGAAATAGAATTGACGTGGTCGAGGGCCCACCCGCTCGCTTGTTTTGCTCATCTCATGTCCGCCGCGGTGACGGTTTTGGGGACGATGTCGCTGAGCTGTCGGATGAAACAATCAGCCGCCTGCTCAGCGAGGCAGAGGAAAGAATGAAAACCTCATCTAAAACATTGTTACCGTCCTCTACTGCTAATCGCGGCAAACCCTTGATGACAAAGTGAGTTTTTTCTTCTATCCTATCCCCCGCTATGCCTTGCCCCGCCTCCCCCTCTCTTATTTTCTTCCCATTTCGTTCATAATACTTCATGATACATACCGTATTTTCATGTATACCCTCCATCGGTGGTGTGGGTGTGTGGATGGTTGTCTTGTCGTATCGTTTTTTCTCTAAGGTCATATACATCTGCCTGCAATGGAACCGAAGACTGATACGTGTACAAAGGTTCCCAAAGCTCAATCCCGGTGCTTCCCTGCCAAAGGCGCCCATCAAATCCCAAGGCGCAGTTTCTAGAATATTGGATCCTTCTCTTCTCGTGCCCTCATCTGATCGTAAACTTGCGAACACATCAGCAGCTGCAGGAGGAGTATCCCTTGTGGATCCAGCGTTACCAAAGAAAAAGCTCAAGGAGGTTTTTATCCCCTCTCCCCCCCACCATATTACTGTTTTTTGATCAAATATTTTCATCTCTATTCCTACCAACTTAATCCCACATTCCCGGCATCTGCCTATGATGAAAATTCCCATTAGAACCTGAGCGGGGATGGGGCCCCGTTTTGGCGGTCCTGCTTGCACTCATGATTTTTTTTACTATTCATAGTTACTCTGAGGCTTCAAATTCTAAATGTATCCGCTTTTCTTAATCGTTGTCAGCACAAGGTGATGTCATACCACAATGCACTAACATCATACCACTCTAAATTCAGAACAAGGAGAAAACTACTGGATCGAAGTGGTTTGATATGCCGCGTACCAACCTGACCCCGGAACTTAAGCGCGACCTGCAGCTGATCAAGATGCGTGGCGTCCTTGACCCCCACCGCCACTACAAGAAGGACAACTCTGCTTTTCCAGAATATTCCCAGGTTGGGACCATTATAGAAGGAAACGCCGACTATTTCTCCTCGAGGCTTAGCAATAAGGAGAGAAAGCGGACGATCGCGGAGGAGGTCATGACTGATGGCAGTAGCCGCAAACGGTTTAAGAACAAATACGAGGAGATACAGAGCAAGAAGAGGAGCGGTAAGAAGGAGTTCTACAAGAAACTCAAACAACAACGGAAAAAGGCATTCCTCTAGTTTCGGATCAAATACCACCTATGCAGCTAGCTTGGCCTCTCTCAGGCTTTATTTTTTTTTCTTCCCTATTCTCAGCTTCTCGGACGTATAATTATGTCAAGGTCATGGATTTTTCGGTTCGTCTATTTGTCTTTGGCGTTCCCCGACTTCCTGGGCCATCACAACACCAACAGGTTCGAGGAAAACAACACGAGGGAATCGCCGTTCCATGGTGCTCGTAGCGGACAAAAAATACAAATATCTAGAAACAGGGGTCGTGGATTTGTATGGGCGCTCAGGTACCAACGGAATTTTTGCCATATATCTCGCCAATCCCTGTTTTCGGGTACTTCTTGTCTTCTACGAGCACATTACATTCTCAAATTTCCCCCATATCACACATCCCTACCCTCCTCCTCCCCTAGCCATGTGGCTGCTCTCACGTCGGCCAAGGATAGAGTGAGTGAGCAATTGAGGAAAAGGCTTAATGAAAAAAGTAAAATAAAAAAAGAAAGAAATACCACCAACGTTTGATGTTCACAACTACCGGTAATCTTCTTATATACCTTGATTCACAAATCCTACAAGTAGCGGGCATACCGGCCAAATTCTAATGATGTCTCGCGTTTCGCGTCTCGCGTCATGTTGCTGAGACAGTGCCAAGTTCCTTACGGTGGAGGGCTAGAACCAATCAATAAAAGGAGAGGAAAATAAGAAGGCATCACACCATACCAATCTTCCTTTTTCGTTAGAAAAAAAAAAACAGTGCCCCAGAATGCCCTTAAAAGTTAAAACTGGTGGATTGAGTTTGCTATTGAGTGCTATACACTGGTATCGCGAGAGTAAAAGCCAAGACATCAGGAAAAAGATAAATGTATGATATGCCAGGGGTAGGTTCATAAGATTAGAGTAATCCGGAGGAGGGAGGTCGGAGAATGAGGTCGGAGGAAGGGAGGGGGGAAGAAAAAAAAAAAGATTAAAAAACAAATATCACTTTTTTGTTTTTGTCTTTGTTTCGCCTTCGGTTCAGAATCTATGGTTTAATAATTAAATCCTAGTTAGTTTCGCCCCAGCCACAAGCAGATCAGACATCGGGTATCGGAGCAATTTTTGAGAGACATAAACGAGGGAAACAAGCTAGCGCGCAACGTCAAGTCCAAGTATCCGGTGTGAAGTACCCGAACATTTGAGTCTGAATTTAGTACTGCATGGCGGCTCAGATGCACACAGGTAATTTGGCAAACAAATTTATCCCTGTGTTCGTGTGGGTGTGGTGTAGTGTGTGGGAGGGATCGAGGCACCATCAAAGGAGAGGAAGCAGGGAGGAGAGAAGGGTGGGAAATCACACACCTTATTTCATAAGACCCAGCTCTTGTCATATATCTGACCCACTTGACACTGGAGTAATTACTCTTCTCGAACACTTTGAGGTAGCGCACCAACAAGCCAGAGCTAGTGAACATCAGCAGACTGAAGGAGAGCGACAACGGCGGTCTCGACCAGGCCTTCTGGTTCGTCATGGATGTAAGTGTTGCATCTGCACTGAGCACGTATTCCGCTTGACCTGTAAATCTAGGAATTCTATATTCCTCCATGTTAGGTACTTGTATGTTGTGGAGGTGGCGGAGCTAAAATGAAAATAGACAGGAACAGAAGTGGAGGGCGGCAATATGAGGGGGGAGATTACTTCCAGACAATATGATTCTCGGAGGGTTCATATTTGGCTTTCCCCTGTGAGGTCCTAGTTTGTATGCCGGCGGTATTCAATGGCGTAGGCACCCTCACGACTACATTCGTAGCGAACAGCTTCGTCCCGTAATTGGCACGGATAGCAACTTGATACTCGACTTTGGTCTTGCCAATTTCGTTTACGATCGCATGAACTCTAAAGGGAAGGTTGACGTTCTCCGTAGCCCGGTACCTCATCAACTCGAATTCGCCGTCCGGGGGAACAAATGAGATGATCCGGTCCGTGTCGAATTTGCCGAGCTTCACACATTGGTGAAATTGGCAATCCTCTAACGTCACAGATCCCGCCGCTGCCCTAGTGGCTTTTGTGCCAGACTTATTTCCTGATGGTCGCGTGAGCCCATCCCCGTCCAAGAGAAGACGATCATTGAGACCGAATTTACATTCGGGGGTCCCGGACAGGTAAGCGCGCATGATGATTTGGCCGGAGACATCGGCTCGCAACACGGTTCCTGTGGAGTGAGTGTGAGTCTAGGTACAGGTCTTGGGAAAGTAAACTCACCTCCCGCACTCATTAACAGGTTCACATCTTCTATCACATCTACAAAAGCTTCATTTTTCCTATACTTCACATCCGCTCTCCTCCATGACAACGCGCCGGTAGCTTGCATAGTAATTCTGGTGGAATCCTCCTGCGGCCCGTCGTTATCAGCGTAAAATCACAATTGCGAATCTAGAGATGCTTGTACACACGATTGCCCTCTCTGTCTTTACTCCCTCTGTTGTGATATACATCTTCAACGTGTCAGTCTCCGTATTCTGCGGGTAGCCAAAATCCAGGATCTCTGTTTTAACGCTCAGCTCTTGACAATCCGTCTAAACACAACCCCTCCCCCTATCAAAGCCGCCTAAGCCCCTCCAAGATCCAACATACCATCGAGAAGCTCATAAATGAGCACGAAGTTATTCTTCACAGCCTCCTCATCGAATTTTCCAAAGTAGCTCTTTCCCAGTGCGATGAGCCGATACAGAAACTCGAAGACTAGCGCTGCGTTGGCGTTGCTTTTCGTGACGGCAACCAAGTATATGTTCTCGTGCTTAACATGAGAGAATGTTGTTGACCCCAAGGTCAGTATCGGTGAGCGCACCTGAGCATTAGAGATGACCTGAATCCGAAAGACATCCGATAACCGTGGCCGACCTTATCCCACACACACACACACACCCGTTAGCCTCAACCTAGGGGTAATAAATTCGGAGGAAAGAGCCACTCTACAGTCATTCCGGAACTGACGAAAGATCAGGTTCTCGCCCTTTTGGTTGAACAGCAGAATCCCCGAAAGCATGACTGAAGACCACTTCTCCTTTTCCTGCAGTCCTCTGGCCGTTCAAGGAATTGTTTGCTAACGCTGCTGCAAGATCGGCTGAGTCGTTGGTCGAGAGTTTTCGCAAGGTAATAACCCCCTATAGAGCTTTATACCTAAGCCGTAAAGACGGTCGTAAATGGTTATCGGTTATCGGTTGAAGGGATGAAGGCAGGAAGTAGCGGAGGTTTGAACTTTGATCAGGTGGTTGAGGAGCCGAGACATGGGGAAGGTTGAGCCGCGACCCAACTAGGCCCCGCAAGGAAAGTTTTTCAAAAGATCCCTTCCGACCTTTCCATAAACCATCTTTTCTCAAACCCAAGCCATATTTAACTACGAATCCTAGGAATGTGGTCTGCCCTATTTCTTTCCTCCACACCAGCCTTCTCCGGTAACCCATGAATACGATATCTTCTGAACTGAATCCATTATTGGGGGCAATACACCATACAAAGTCTGTTCTACGCATTGCGTACCTAATGTTACTTCAGACGGCTGCCTGGTTCATCCTCTAGATGCTCGCTCTTATCACAAACAAACAAACAATCGATTCCATGCATCCTAGAGTTCCGGCATAGGCGAGTCCGCTTCTACATACCTTTCAAGAGTTGGCTATCCTCAAACAATGGATCGCATTGGCCAATGCACAATATATCGATATATGAGCATCCCAAGCACCTGCGGGGTCTACACCACCTACCCGAGTATACTCGAGTGCACGAATCCACGTGAGCGGGGAATTGGGGAGATTAGCGGGGGCACCTTGCAGTGCTTAAGGCTGAGAACTTTCTACGACTGCTAACCCTACATGCATCTTGTTGAAGGTTTAGAGAGGCTACCCTATGGATGAGGGGTTTGGATGAGGCTTCCATTTATTACCTGGTAGAACAGCTCTAAAAACGCCTGCCATACATCGGCGCATGGATTTTCCCTGCCTGATTCCGCATCGGCAGTTAAACTGCAGCGTTCCGGTATCCGCACCAGGGCTTATCCTATTTCTCATTTCACTTTTGACCTCCTTGGTGTGTGCCGCTTTGCTGGGCCACTAACATGAGATGCGGAAGTTGAAGATTTTCAAGCGCTACATAACTTATGACAGATGTATGCAACCCTATAGTCGACACGCACCCAATTGATGAAGAACTTCTCAGCCATTCAGTCCTATATATACGAAAACACTCAATAACTTAGTAGTTTTGAACCTGGCTTCAACACGATCTTGAATGTCGATAATCTATCCAGCGGTGAGAGCAAAGAACCTTAAAATAGAAACTGTTATATAGGCTCTCATAACTAAGATGATAGCCACAAAGTGAGAGCGACGTGGATATTCACATGGGTGACCCCACTGTCTGGGGGTGGCGCCTCGTTAAGTTTCTCTATTCTCCTCATCCAACCAGAGTGGCTCTTCTTAGCTCCAGAGCATGTATTGTCGATTCTACTACATGTACCGGACAGGTATTTCCCCCAATTCCTTAGGAAGTTATTACGTTAGTGGAAGCACTACGACAACCTGTAGCTGAAAAGCTATTCTTAGGAATTTCGTTTGTTTACCTTCCTAGTTAATTCATGAAACACGTGAGAAAGCTGCGATGCATGTTCAGGTCCTGAAATTAAGAATAACCCAAAACTTTGACTACACCTACGTCAAGGACTTCTCCGAAAACCACACGGTGAAACTAGTACCAGGACGTAAAGAAGTATTGAAACTTAGATCTCCTGGCATAAGGGTCCTCGAGCCCCAACCAGGAACTAAGTGTTCTTGAGCCTGGGTCCGGATACCCGAGTGATAGCCCATGATATTGTGCGCCCCTTGGGAAATGTAGATCGCAGAACCTCCCTACTCTTTGATTTGTCATAGCCCACCCCTAATTAGTCAGAATCTCGAAAGAAAATAAATAAATAATAATAATACCAGTAAGTTAAGTGATGTTCACTTGCTACATTTCATACTAGAGCTGTGAACTAGAACGGGTCTCCCGCCGAGATTTGGGGCACAGAAACCGAAGGTATGGACCACCCAAACGCTACACTCATTCGGGACCTCGAAATCGGTGTGGCAGAGAACTGGGAATAAACCAGTAGCCCTGCCTCTGCAGCAATCTGATAAGGGTACTCGAACATTGTTAATACCGCAGATTATACTAGCCGGCATCCCGAGGCGTGGAGGTATTAGATCTGTGTCAAGGAAGGCTAAGTCTTCACTTACTGGTACGCAGGTTGGATGAATCTGGTAATGTAGTGCGTGTAGGAAAAAATGCTCTAAGGTACCTCAGCCTCTGGTAAACAGGTCCAACCCAACAGTGCTTCCCAACAATAAGACTCTAAAGTTAACATGCATGCTTGCACAGGGACTGATAAAAAAAAATAACCACAATTCATCCACACTTCCCCGGAGCTTTTTATTATTCTGAGGAGGTGGTGCAAAAGGTGCAATATTCACCTCACACCGAACGGGATGGGGGCACGGTATGCTCAAAGGTTCACCTGCAACACCTGGAATCTGATTATCTGTTTGGTGGGTTTAGTGGTCTACCGGATATCGCAACCCGCTGGTGCATATGATAATAATATGATATTATTGTTTCTTAAATCTATTTTGTTATCGTTTTAGTAGTTGCAGTCTCACTTTGATGACCAGGGTAAGGTCTTAAGCAACCTATCTGAGAACAAACAAACATATTATAGGAAGCCAAAGCTGTAGAGAACACCGCACATCTCATCACCTTACCCTACTTCATCAATCAATTACTGGCACATTAATATCGCGGTACCCTCAAATTCGGATTCTGCTGGGCTTCGCTAGTCTGGTATCAACCATACCGGCCGGCATAGATCAAGTGATAGTCCGCTACTGAGCCAATATTACAATCACTAAAATCCTTTAAAAAGAGAGGGGAGTGTCTAGGTGGGGGAGGCACAATTGATTGTCGAATGTTTTCCACCCTATCGCTACTGATACGGCTGGTACCCGACCTGCATAGCCCAGAATCCGAATTTGAGGAGGAAACGAATTTGAGGATGCCGCGATAGTACAATAGCTCTTGATGCGACGCGCCGAGTTGAAACTGTTGGGAGGGGTTGCCCGCGTTCCGTTGTCACGTGATTGCTGACTAAACATATATATCCCACCAGGGCCAGGGTTGCAACCCTAGCAAGCGACGAGCGCCCCTCCATTCTTCTCCTCTCCAATTTCTCTGTCCATCAACCTCTTGCCTCCCATCCACCTTTGGTTTTCTGTCATCACCACCACCTCCTCGTTCTCTTTTCCCCTTCCCTTTCAGAGGGATATTTATTCTTTTTCTTTCTTGAACGACACAGCATTCTTTACTAGCCGATAATTGTCAACCATGTCCGAACCTATTAGAAATAAAAAACTTGACACCCTTGCGGGGGCACCGTGAGTTGACACTCGTCACTATTTTTTCTGCTATTGACATTTAGCTAACTGTTTCGAAACAAAGTACTCCCCAGAATACTCCTTCTACCAATGCTCCTATCTCCTCTCATGCGGCTGAACCCAAGGTTTCTACTATTCAAGAAGGTTTTTATACATTATTTTGCTGCTCGCCCGAGACTTCTTGCTAATAATTCCCCGCTATAACAGAGAGGTTTGACCGCGCTTCGGCTGCTTCGATCTTTGCTTCGAATCCTCAGCTAGTCTCTATGATCCAGGGCAAACTTGGTTCTCTTGTCGGACGCTCGTCTGGTTATATTGAATCCCTTCCTGCTCCAGTCCGCCGTCGTATTTCCGGCTTGAAGGGTGTTCAAAAGGAACACGCTAAGTTGGAGGCTGAATTCCAGGAGGAGGTTTTGCAGTTGGAGAAGAAGTATTTCGCAAAATACACCCCTCTTTACCAGAAGCGTGCACAGATTGTCAATGGGGTTGCTGAGCCTACTGAGGAAGAGGTTGTCGCTGGCAAGGCGCAAAACGACGAGGAGGAGGAGGAGGAGGAGTCGAAGCTAGATGTGAAGGCTGAAGATAAGGCTGAGGTCAAGGAAGATCTCAAGGGTGTCCCGGAGTTTTGGCTGTCGGCGATGAAAAACCACTACCCGCTTGCTGAAACTATCACCGATAGAGACGAGGCTGCGCTTAAGTTTCTCACTGATATCCGCATGACTTATCTCGACCGTCCAGGTTTCAAACTCATCTTCGAGTTCGCTGAGAACGAGTTTTTCACCAATAAGGAAATCACTAAGACCTATTACTATCAAGAGGAGAGTGGTTACGGAGGTGACTTCATCTATGACCATGCTGAAGGTGATAAAATCAACTGGAAAGAGGGCAAAGACCTTACTGTGAGAGTCGAATCTAAGAAACAGAGAAATAAGAGTATGGCTCCCTCTAATATACGCATTACCGGTTTTACTAACGATTATCTTCAGACACTAAGCAGACTCGTGTTGTTAAGCGCACCGTTCCTACCGAGAGTTTCTTCAATTTCTTTAACCCCCCCAAGCCTATTAACGGTGATGACGATGAAGAGGATAACGACGAGGAGCTCGAAGAGAGACTCGAACTTGATTATCATCTTGGTGAAGATATCAAGGAGAAGCTTATCCCCCGTGCTGTTGACTGGTATACCGGCGAGGCCCTTCAATTCGAGGAGTTGGAGGACGAAGTCGAGGGTGAGGACTTTGACGATGACGACGACGATGATTTGAGTGAGGATCGGGACGATGACGATGACGATGAATCTGAAGATGAGGTAATCAAGCACTTCTGCCATTCTCAATATTCCCGAATATGCTTACAAAAAAAACAACAGGACGATGGTACAAAGCCCAAACAGGAAGCGGCCGAGTGCAAACAGAGTTAGACGCACAGCTTATGTCTCTTTCTTCTCAAAACATGTCGGTCTCTTTCTTTCATGATCAATGCGTAAATGTGTAAGCAGTCTGGAATTTCATTTTTTTCTGGTGTGCTCTACAATGAGGTTGGGGTAGACAAAAGGTGGGGAGAATGGGTTGTGAATTAAGGTACAAATCATTAGGGTGGAAGGGCGAGTTAGCTGGTTCATTGAAATATTTTTTTCTTCCTGCATAACTTCTTTTTATAAACTAGTACGGCTTCTTTAGTGGGTCTCTATTTTCTTCTTGATGTCTTCTCTATTGTGCCTGTCTCAGTTTATGACTGCCTGCGTTATTTGATCACTCTGCCTAGTTTTACAATGTACTTTCTTATTCTCAAATTATTCTTCCCTCCATCCATATCTTATGTTTCTCACATCTGTATTCGCATCTGTGTATCTTTTCTCGCTAGTTTTCTTTTCTTCGGGGACTGGTCGGCGGATATGAGAAATGACTATTCCATATCGATGAAATTCCTGCAGCAAAAATTTCCCCCTTCCAACAGTTGCTGTCGTGACATATTTTCACTGGCGAACCGTAGCAGCAGTAGCATCATTATACCGGTATTTCCGGAGACTCTCCACATATACCTCCTACGCTACACTATCCCTTTCGATCCGCACTTCATACATAATAATGCCCACGTATAACCGGGTACCCGCCACCTCCTTATCGACCGAAAACCTATCGCTATAACGGACTATAGCCTGTACCCCCCCCCCCCAATTCTCTTCCAATTCTGTATAAATTTACCATGGCAGTAGAAATTACCCGTGAAGAGGAAGGTGGGCGAGAGGGAGGAGAAGAAAGGGAAAGAGGTTCAATTCTCCTTCTAGCTCCTACAGTTCTTGCGTTAGTCTTTGTTTTTTTGTTTTTTCTTGCTTACCCTTCCAGAGGAAAAAAGTGCTTTTTACGGATCGAACATACTCGCTTCGGCTTGACCCGTTGCCCTGGGGACATCGTTCCGGGTGAGACATTCCAGGCGAAGCTAGTAGCTTTTTTTTCTTCCCATTACCGTAACTTAGTTACAAGTACGCCTGACGCCACGGGTGGTGGTGGCCAACGCCACAAAGTGTTTTTTTTTTTTTTTTTTTGCCTCTTTTCCCATGGAAGGATGTTGGGGTAAGC
>Ga0307507_10010608_pt1 | contig 11860 bp, 13 predicted proteins | sample 7_EM_MG_FD_207223 | JGI IMG/M metagenome (GOLD analysis project Ga0307507, IMG submission 207223) | Populus trichocarpa ectomycorrhiza microbial communities from riparian zone in the Pacific Northwest, United States - 7_EM | ecosystem: Host-associated > Plants > Roots > Unclassified | place...
TATCTCCGGGAACGATTCCGATCATCCAAGCATAAGGATGATACCTATCAGAAGTTCAACCGCATTAGGCAATACTCGAATGGACAACTCCAGAAGATATCTATCACAGCTACAGATTTACTCAGGCCTAGATCACGGCTACCACAAGACACTATAAGTGACTACTCTTTCATACAACGTTTCTTTACAAGTATGCCTTCAAGACTCCGGCAAGACGTGGAAACTCAATACACAGGAGACGAGGATAGCAACACTGTTATTGCTATGGCAGCAAGACTACACTCTATCCATCGGAGCACAGGAGCATACGGCAAGGAACGGTATGACAAACAACCTAAGAAATCCACCCAAAAGAAATCAGAACACAAACCAAAGAAGAAGTTCAATAAGGATGGCAACCCCGCCGAAGAGAAGGAATAGAGAAAGAAAGAAGCCTGCTTTACTTGTGGTGGTGGAGGACATAGGGCAAAGGATAGCCCAGCAAGAAGGACAAAGGAAAGGCGAAGGTCAAAAACGAAGCAACCTCCAATATAGCAACAAAGCTCAAGGAATATGATGAGATATAGATCAATATCCTGGAATTCGAGAGCTATGCAGCTACAAGAACCACTCGCCTCACTACAATAAAGGCATATCACGCCCTTGAGGGTACTATGTTCATTAGTAGAAAGGAAGCAAAAGTCGTGTTTGATACAGGTACGATAAGAGGAAACCTTATTAGTGCTGTCTTTGTCACTACCCACGGTATACCTTACATAGAAATGAAGGAACCAACCAGGATACTCATGGCCATGAAGGGATCACGATCCGAGAGCCATAAAGAATTCACTGTTGACCTAGCAGTCGGCAAACTACAGAGAAAAGGAAAGGAAATGCCTGAAGAAAACCTGGCGAAGTACGACACCCTTATAGGAATGCCATTGCTAAAACAACCAGGAGCGATAATCGAATGCGGCGAGTTAGCTATCGACCTTCCGACGTTTGAAATTAGGAGTAATTGCAGACCTATCAGCAGACATATCAGAGCTGCAGTGGTCATCACAGAAGATGTAATAGGCCAACATCCAGAGGTGTTCCCGCAAGTCATACGAGAAGGACTGCCACCACTTAGAAAAATAAACCACAAAATCCGCCTAATGCCAGGAACAGAGTTAAGAAACTTACCAACTTACTCAATTGCAGAAAGATGGGCGAAGGACATGAGTTGATGGATCAATGAGAAGGTTGAACAAGGGATTATCGAATGGAAAGAAGTCGAAGTTGTAGCACCTATCTTCGCTCAAGAAAGTCAAGACTAAATCAGAAGGGGACCACTAGTCGATCTCATAGGAAGCAATGAGATAACCATTAAATACGAGGAAACGATTCCAAATCAAAGAATGATCCTCAACTTGCTAGGAAGAACGAGATACCGAAGCACAATTGACCTCAGCGATCCCTACTTTCAGACTCGGGTAGAACCCAAGGATATTGATAACAACAGTTTCAAATCTCGCTTTGGATGCTTCATCAGCGAGGTGATGCTACAAGGAGACAGGAATGCACCAGGAACATTTATGGAAATAATGTCTGATTTATTCGCCAACTACTAAGGACAATTCAGGGGAGTTTATATTGACAATATTCTCATATATTCTGATAAAGAACAAGACCACCGGAAACACATCGCAATAGTGTGTGATAAATTGAAACAAGGTTAGTTTTACGCAAGTAGGAGGAAATTCGAATGCTTTGCCACAAGCATGGATGTCTTAGGACCTAGTATTGATGATCAGGGGTCAAGAGCATCACCTGAGAAGAGCGCAAGAATTGAAGAATGGAGTACTCGAAAAAACAAGCAAGGATTCCAGGAATTTCTTGATGTTGTCAATTACATTAGCTAATTTATACCACACTTGCCATCGATCACGGCACCCCTGACCTCGACTATTGGAATATTGGAATTTGTGTGGACTGCAATACATGATCACGCCATGGATAATGTTAAGGGAGCTCCAGCACACAACCAGATCATGAAACCAATTGCTCATGGATCAGCATTACCAATATGGCTGATAACTGATGTCTCTGATACAGGGGTTGGTGTTTGGGTGGAACAAGCATCAGCCAAAAAATACCTTGTGTCAGAACTGTCGGCGTTGCGCCCTGAGGCAAGCGACGTCACTTCTGGGTTTCTTACGTCCTGTGCACCCTGAATTTTGTTGCAACGGCCTCTATCTCCGGAGGCGACGTCACGTCGGACTGACGCCCTGTCTACTCCGGAGCTCCGGTTCTCTTGACTAACTTCACATGACGGCGCCAGCTTCACATTCCCTGCTCTGCGTGGTCTCACATATTTCTCCTGCTATCTTTAACGTCGGCCTACGCCCCCGTTCACTATATCAAGTGTATAGTGTAAAATGACTAGTACTCTATATTTTTTAAGCAATTGCTTCGATATATCATACATATACAACTTGAGGATGATCAAAACACCATCTGGTGAATTCTGGTGAGACAGGAGGAAAAACCTCCCCACAATTCGCGAGGGGGCGTTTGTGGTTAGGGCAAAACTGTGTGAGTATTAGGATACGCATGCACAGCCAGCCCCACCTCGCCGCCTGTATTCCAATTAATGAATATACGTCATTGAATGTTCTCAAATCAATCCGGCGATTAACCAGCCAGCACTGTTCCCTCTCGGGGATCAGGTACATCAGGCCGTGAATTGTTCCTACCTGAACCATCGGAAACTCTCGAAATCCCTCCCTTATCTGCTCTGTAACAAGGCTATGTATGTGCGAAGGGAATCCTGAATTGACTGCAGTCAACATCCGAACAGCGGCGACCCGACGTCCAGCATTCTCACAGGTGTAGTTCCTGATTTTAAACAGCGCCAGGAGCTTTGCCGGCAGATGAACCCTCAGTGCACCATACATCTTTTCAGAACCAGCGTGGACCCAAACCCAATCATTGTGACTCTCCTGGTCCCTGAGGTGTAACTTAATTCACCCCGTAGAGGCTCGCTACCACTATGCGGCTCACCATGGGAACCACTGGAAAATCAAATGTATAGTGTTTTCATCTCAATAAATAGTACTGCTAACCTATTGAAAATTGTTTGGAAGGTACTTTTAAATATGGAGAATCAGAATATGGACTGTTTATTTAATAATAATAAAAAGATGCCTCTTGTATACTCACTTTATGTTGAACTGTGTGAAATAGCGTCTTACATATAATTATAGTAAAGAAAATTGAAATCAGCCATATAAATCATGGTTTAAAAATAATAATAAGATCTCATAGATCTTGTATTTGATATATGGACAGCGTTGGTATTTGATTGTAGCAATTGGGGAAGGTATTATGACACTAAAACCTAGTATAGTAAAATATGGATCTTAGAAACCTAACTGGGTGATATCCGCATATGGGGTTCATTTAATCTTCCAATATTTTTTTGATGCACTTCAATTAAGTGTTCTAAGCTTGCATATCAACTTTCAAGATATTTGGTTATGCCTGGCAAATGTTATTCCATAGTTATTGAAATAGAATTCAGAGAGAAATACTATTTGCCAGCAGCAACCATGTACACTACACATGCAGGATAAGGCTTAAAGCTCTAGTATATGGTCTAACCATCTGGTTAAAGCTATAGTATAAACCTTAGCCAGGCTAGGCCTGGGAATTAGGAGTTTTCACATCTTAACTCAGAAAACATGATATATTATAAGCAAAATTTAGCAGCTATGGAGTAGAGAGGTGAAATCTCCTAATTCCGATGCCCCGTGTGGCTAAGCTTTATACTATAGCTTTAACCACATGGTTAGACCATATAATAGAGCTTGAAGCCTTATCCTGCATGTGTAGTGTATATGGTTGCTGCTGGCAAATAGTATTTCTCTCTAAATTCTATTTCAATAACTATGGAATAACATTTGCAAGGCTGAACCAAATATCTTGAAAGTTGATATACTAGCTTAGAACACCTAATTGAAGTGCATCACAAAGGATTTCAACATTACATGAACCCCAGGGGCGGATATCATCGGGTTAGGTTTATAAGATGCATATTTTACTATACTAGATTTTAGAGTCACTATACCTTCCCCAATTGCTATAAACAAATACCAAAGCTGTTCATTCATCAAATACAAGATCTATGAGATCTTATTATTATTTTTAAACCATGATTTACATAGCTAGTTTCAATTTTCTTTACTATAATTGTAAGTAAGAAACTATTTCACAAAGTGCAACATAAAGTGAGTATACAGGAGGCATTTTTGATTATTATGAAATAAACACTCCAGATTCTGATTCTCCATATTTAAAAGTACCTTCCAAACAATTTTCAATAGGGTAGCATTACTATTTATTAAAATAGGAAAAATATACATTTAATTATCCAGTGGTTGCCATGGTGAGCTGCATAGCGGTAGCTAGCCGGTAGGCGGTGAATTACATTAGAGGGCTTGTGCATCGGGCACTATGGATGTCGTAAATATTGCTTTTTTGGCAGGTCGCAACCTGTATTGCGAGTTTTGTTAGAAAGGCAACAGGGAGTGATTGAAGTATCGCATGATCTTCATGAAGCTGGCACTCTCTAGGCAGGTTAGGCCGGCTATATCGGATCAATTCGCCACGGACACTCTAGAGGGAGACCCCCGACACCTTACTAAAATCCAAGACGTTGGACAGATCATCCCAATGGCCTTTCAGGATCCTTCTAATGATGACCGGAGGGGTCACCGCACTCGTTGTACTCTCTACATGTTGGAGGACATCGGCAGAGAGATCAGCGCCGCAGGGTGGAAGATATTCGAAGTTCAATAACCTGATTCAGATCCCGTGCTGACGACTGTAGTTGTGCACAATTTGGCGCTTGGCATCATGTTTAGTCAATCGTCACCATCCGTCCTTGATCTGTTCCTTGTGCATGAGCTCTCCAAACTCCGTGGAATACATTGGTATATTGCCAAACTGGCGTATATGATCACTAAAATGACTTACTAGATGTATCTTAATAAAGTTGAAATGCGATTCGTAATGGATCAAGTCCGTTTATGGCTGGTGCTATTCTTCACCATGGTCGTGACAGATCCTGGGCGGTTTGGAGGGAGCCAGGTGCTGGCTCATCTGCCTTCTCTGATGTCCTATCTCTCTCCGTTGCTGGTCCACCTTGGCCAGTGTACACTTAGTTACTCGTAACTCAAACATGATACCTTTCATCTTGTGAAATTGGTCCAGATAATGTTCCCTACAAGCTTTATTGTCAGACATCTGGCTTCAGTATTGTGCGATCATACTGAAGTTCACGAGCGCTCTGACGCATCTCAGAGCATGTTTGAAAGGTATCACTTGTGAACTCTGTGGCTGACGGGGTGCTACCGCGAGAACTCCCTAAATCCAGCGCCCCTGATTTGTCATCTCTGTCCCTTGCCACTGCTCAACCTTGCCGTGGTCTATTTTGGGAACCAAGAGCCCAGGGTAGAGCCGTAATGCGTTCCAATCGTCGTCAAAAACCTGCAGCCCCCAAATTGATTCAATGGCCGCGGAAGTTGATGGGGGTGCTGTCTGAGTTCGAGCCTGGGAACCGGTTTTCATATCCCTATCGTTCGTATCTTTCGTAATCATCAGCTCGATAGTTCTTGATGTTGGTTCCTAATTCTCCGGCAGGCAGCTCACATTTCGAAAAGGTATTGGATTTCAACCCGTGTAGTTTCACGTTTTCCATATGGTCCGCTACTCCTGTGGAGAAGATTTGGAAGCAACTCTGAACTTTCCCGTCAGCACAATCAATTGGGACGCCATCAAGCAACGTGTGGCGCAGGGGCGCAAATATCAATTTGAATACGTCTGGCAGTCTGTCGGCCTCTACTTGTCTCTGGTATTGATCTGCTTTGGTTGACTTCGAGAGTTTGGAGGGGACAGGCAATAGTGCAAGAAGCAAAACAGGCATTGATCCAGGGCTGTTGCCCCGGGCTGACGGAAGATTTCCGAGCGTTATATACACAGGCCACGCTTTGTTGTCACTGGAGAAGTTGCTGAAATGGCTCTGATTGAAGGTCCCAATAATGGGAATTATAGTCACACCAGGTGGAAGTATCCTTTATAATCAGTCGGCTAACGTTAGCGTAAAGCAGGTTAGGACCCTGGACCTGAACATCCCAGTAGCCGTCCGCGGTGTGCCTTTCCGCATGGATTCTTTCACCATTAGGATTGAATTCACGCAGCACAGCGTCGACCAAGTCATTCTGGTATTCGATCTAGCGAAGGAAATATCTGTCACACTCAACGACGTCACGATAAATGAATGGCAAAGTTCTCTTGCTATCCACAACTTCTCCTTCCAACTATTGCAGACACGAACTGTGTCGGTCCAACAACCGCAGGTGGTTCTCGCGCGTTTGCATAGAATTATAGCCGACTAACGCGGAAATTACAAGGCCACTCAAGCGTTATTTATTGATTTGTGATTTATGTACTTTGCTCTGAATGAACCAAGACAGAGAGTCGTCCGGTATCTTATTATCAGACTCGTGCGCAGTGAATGCTTTGTGCTCGTCTCCAGTGTGATCCGGATCGGATTCATCGTCGAAAATCGTGGCGCCCCCTCACCTCTGGGTGGTGCAATATTCTTGTTTTGAAGTCCTTGATAATATCTGTTGAGGATGGATATCCTACGGTTGACTGGAGAACAATGTCTAGCTTTGCGTGCGCTGTTCGCAGGTGTTTCTCATATGCACCTGACCGGATGTATTTCTGTCGGCAGAATGGACATTTGCTAGGCCTGGTGGGAGTCAGCTCAGTCTCTACCGTGAGTTATGTGTAGATTGATCGGTACTTGTACCGCTCTGTTTAGTTTTGAGCCCAATGCATGTGGTTTGCACGCTGGGTCAAGGAGCTCAGACACTCCGAAGTGGAACTAGTAGTTCATGGGGTTTAGGGCAGACATCTTGTGGTGTCACCTATGGTTTCTTTCAAGACTAGAGCCCTTCCTAAGCCTATAGCTGTATCATCCGTTATTCAAGTTTCAACTCGGATAATGGCAGAGTCCTGTCTTTGACCATCAGGTTTTATCTATTTTTAGCCAATCTTGAGAACACAGCGTGATTCTTTCAAACTCCCTAGAATATCTGGGAGTTGTATATATAAAGTGGATAGAGGGCCATAGAAGGGACTTCGTAGCTAAAAGCATCTCACATTCAGAACGTCCACAACCGCCACCATATTCAGCACACTAGTTCCAATACTCCCATCGAAATACACCAAGAATCACCCAATATGGCCCACAATATCATCCACGTACTATACGTCTATATGCAAAATCCAAGAGCACAGCAGGCTCCGGCGGGGCCCAGGTACAACTTCTGCCCAATTGTCTCCTAGGGGTGATCAGCGCCACACACCCTAATCCTGGGGGTCATTCAATTACTCACTATGAGGGAGGCATGGGCTTCCGAGCTTGTGATCCAGGCCCAGTGGTGTATAAAGAATGGCGGTGACTTGTCAAAGATCAGCTAGTAGTAACGACCTTTACGCTACTTGCTAATATTGCTATTATGGAATTCAAGCAATATGTGGCAGGAATGTGGAGATTTTGCCGTGTGTGCCATCAGTTCACCACAGAATGAGCTGCAAATAACGTGACTCGTATGCGGGAGGCGGATGAGACAATCGTTCAACTTGTTAAGAACTGTCTGAGTAAGTTGACAACCAGCATGCACAAGGAGCTTCAGTTTGGGGCTACTGGCCAGCCTGTACCTGCACTGGGCCAGGAAGGAGTCCCCACTCTGGGGGTGATTGTTCCCGAGCAGCTACTAACACGGGGCGACCCAATTCAATAGGGGTCCGGCTACTGCTGATCTCTATCTAAGTCCAGTTCGCCAAAACGCTTCCCTGGCGATTAACCAAGTGGAACCGCAGGGGCAAGTCATTTCAGGTGCCATTCAAGTGCAAGCGCAAGTCGTTCCAGGTGTTGTTCCGGGTCAATCTTAACCGCGCATGGAATGACATGGCATTACTATTGTTCGGGCACAAGGACGAGTCGCTCCAGATGCCGTTCCGGATCAACCTCAACTGCAAGTGTCAGGACAAGTCCTTCCTGTTGTTCCTGCGCTAGGACAAGTAGGTCCCCATGTCGTGCTCTGTCAACCTTAACCCCAAGCGAAAGGAGAAGTCGTTCTTATCGTTCCGGCGACAGTGCAAGTCGCTTGAGGTGTCATTCCAGGTTGATATCAACCCCAAGCGCCAAGACTACTCATTCCTGTCGTTCTGGCGCCAGGACAAATGGGTCCCGGTGTCGTTCCGCCTCAACCTCAACTGCAAGCGCGAGGAGAAGTGGTCCTCTCATTTGGGCCCGAGGCGAGGTCTGTTCAGGTGTCGCTCCAGGTCAACCTCAATTGCAAGTACTTGGACATGTCGTTCCGGGTGGCTTTCAGGCGCCGGGACAAGTCGGTCCAGGTGTCATGCCAGGTCAACGGCAACCACAAGCGCCAGGAAAAGTGGTTTATGTCGTTCTGGCGCAAGCACAAGTCGCACCCCGTGGTGTGCCGGGTACACCTCAACCCCCCCATTAACTAACCGCAAGGGCAAAGACAAGTCGCTCAAGCTGCCTACCCGATGCAAGGACATAGAACACCTACTCCACAAGACCCTCTGCCACTGCCTGTGTCACCGCAAGCACCAATCCTACTCGATACCCCACTCAGCAGCGCAGGCAGCAGCTCAGGCCGGAGCCAAGCAAACAGTTCAGTAAACAGCCCAGCAAACAGCCCAGCAAAAAGCCAACCTAACAGCCCTCCTAACAGCTCACCTGACAGCCATGCGCCGGCACCAATCATACCTTAACTCCTGCTAAATCGCTGAAGCCAACAGGTGAGTCGATTTCCCAAATATGCCGGGTGTTTGGCTTTTTCAATTACTGACTAAGGAGTTGAAGGTTGGAGCGCTCTACTTGGAAGTCCACGCGGAGTGCATATTGTTTGGATCCGCCATGCGGCTAATAGCCCAGGAGAGTATCCTAATTATCGCTAGGTCAAGTGGCGCCCTGTCAACGGAATACAGTATTGTGAGTTGGATTCATATAGGATCTGAGGACTGTCAGCGATGATTACGAGATCCATACGACATGGGACAATTTCGTAGATGCTTGGCGCTACAGCCGAAAGAAGCCGACTCCTGCAAGACAATCCCGACACGCCGCGCTCATGGATCAATTATGTCTTGATCGATGACGCGGTAGTGGTGGGAGCTTGGCACCTATCGAATACAGTACATGAAGACCCCTTGATCACTTAATCTATCGTCATCGTCCGCATAACATAAGCAGGGAACCCATGCACACCTTGAGGGGGCACAACTATTGTGTACCAGGCGCAGTGACAAATTGGGCGAATGATGTGATAGCATAAGACAAATTGCGTTGAGGTACTTTTGATCCAGATGCCAGACGACCAGAGCCCAGAGTTAATCCCGGGCCGGCTAATGAAATAAGTGAAGAGCAAGAGGGAGATGACTCTGACCGTTTACTTGTGTGATTATCTGGCGCGGGATTAGATGTCTCTGGTGTGGGAGATGGCTGCGAGGGCATGGTTGGGATGTCGTCATCATCTGGGGGAGGGAGAAGGGAATCCCGCCCGAAAGATATATCACTCGGCTTCAAATCGTCGAGCCGGTTGAATATACCACACTTGGCAGAACTAGAGCTCAAGGCCACATGACACGGAAGTGCAGGGGTATCTTCGACGACGAAAATTGTTATGTGCGTGAGTCCAAGAGATCTCGTTTGGCTTCCCTGGCTAGGCCATTTTGGATAGCGAGAGGGTACGGAAGCGCAGTGCTTTCTTGGATGACGAGAATGGTGACGAGCATAAGCTCAAGAGATACTGTTCGAGACTCTGAGAGTTTGATTTAATGCCGCTTCTATATTTAGGTGTGTCTACCTGGAAGTATAGTGTATTAGTGATATTGTTTACCATTAGAGTTCTTACCGGTTTCGAATAAATATCTTATAACCTGCCTGGGTGCCTGCCTGAAAATCTCCATCTGATCCGTTCACGTTCATCTGGCTTCGTTTATGTGAGGTCTGGCGCTGGATGGATGAAAAATTCAAGTGATGTCCATGGTGGCTTGGCATCTCTATCCTTGTGAGGCTTAAAACATTATTCCATCATACGCGGTGAAATTCTCTGAGACTCAATACTGGTGAGAATCATGGGATTATTTATGTTCTATATCTTTATCCATCACAATTCGTGGGACCGGTATGTCGCTAGTTCATCTAGCGCATGCTACAGGTATCCACTTCGGTGTGCAACGTGGTACTACTAGCAGACCCTACTTCGAGTTCTTTGCTGGTACAGTACACCCCCCCCGGGCTAAACATTAGGAAATGTACACCTGGCTTCGATGAGATCAGTATCTGGACCCCTCCTACCCCTCCTTCCACTTTGGCGTTCCCACTGTCCATAAATTCCTCTTCGCTCTTCTCCCCACATCTGGCGCCAGATTCCGACCTACCTACATCAAGCTCCCTCCAAGAACCTAGTCTCTTAGTTGCTGTATCAATACTTTTTCTCATCTTGTTTATTGAGTTCTATTCAATCTAAACATTGCATAAATCGCCATGGTATTTCCGAGTTCACAGAAACAGTAGGTAGCAAAGGGAAAGTACGTAAACTATGTCTATATAGTCGTGAGCAATTTGAATGTTTCCATTCGCCTTAGACGCCCGGCAGCCCAACCCCAAGGATTGACGCTGAGAGCGGAAAATGTGAAAGGACTTTGCCCCATAGAGTCGCCCGGCGCACTGCTGAGAAGACACCGTAAGTACTCACAGAAAGCACCAGATTCGCCTTGCAGGATATCACCCTCACAACCAACTTGCTTATGAACGGAGACCTGGCGGAGCACACGCATGTCGTGCCTGCCGTCGAAGACTCAGGCACTGAGGTAGGTCAAGGGAAACCCCCACCCCGGTATCAGATTGGTCAGGCTGACAATGGAGCACAAGGTAGAACGTGGTAGAGCACCATTGCGTACGTTAAATCGCGGTGTGGGTTATTCAATCCCAGTATCACAGCTGGTGCCTACTTGGATTGGCGTTTGCAGATCAAACCCTATATGACAGCCAGCATGTTACAATCCTCTCCTCCTCGGGTGATACTTGTAGCAGGTAACCGATAGTCTCCTAACGATCACTCCTTCTTAGCCCGATAGCTGTTGCGATAGCTAAGTATGTTGACCCCTATCTAGCAACGTCGATCGCTAGGCTGATATAAGACTCTCTTGTGTTGATTCCCCAAAGCGTGATAGATAAAGATCTTTGTATTCCAAGTATAGTCTATGAAAGAACTTAGATGGTTGCGTGAAGAACCCAAATCCCTTGCCCCGAGTGTGCCCTTGATATCAGGGTTCTTCCCTCAACCCTAACACTGGGTGACTCATACTCTCGTGTCACGCGACTCATGACTCAGAGTGAGTCATGGTGTGAAATCCATCAGCTGACTCGTCCTACTCAGCTGCGCCGTGTCTCGCACAAGCCTCGCGATTGGGCTTCGGGTTTTCGGGTCGACCCGGGTTTAGATCGGGTTGGGTCAGGTCGGGTGCGGGGGGCAGGAGTTTGGGTCGGGTCGGGTCGCCCAAGTTGCAAACCCAGGTAGGCCGACCCGACCCAAACTATAACCGAAACTAAGTTTCACTTTTTGTTTCTATGAAGACATAAGATATCACTCATATCTTGTAGTGTAGACGAATATCTGGTGAACCCCAGAACTTGCGTCCTCTCCAAGCTAGTCTCAGAGTAATAAATTTCCAGCCCCTTGTTTTTGAAGACCCCTTTCCGTTGTGTAGCCGGATACTAATTCTTCCA
>Ga0307507_10010609_pt1 | contig 11858 bp, 13 predicted proteins | sample 7_EM_MG_FD_207223 | JGI IMG/M metagenome (GOLD analysis project Ga0307507, IMG submission 207223) | Populus trichocarpa ectomycorrhiza microbial communities from riparian zone in the Pacific Northwest, United States - 7_EM | ecosystem: Host-associated > Plants > Roots > Unclassified | place...
AACAGCCCCTCGGCACCTTCCTTTCGGAAGCACAGTCCTTCAACATTGACTTAGGCGTTGGGGAGAGGGTTAAAGATATGGTCAGTGACCTAGTTTCTACAAAGGTTAGAGGGCTTGTGGAGGGTCGACCGGGATTCCGGGGATTTGAGAAGAAGATCGGAGGAGTCCTTTTGGAAAACCAGGATATAGCAGTTTTCTCGGCCAGTATAGCTATTAGGGAGATAGCCACATTGAAAGTCCATTCGACCCCCTTTGCAATACAAAATATGCTAGATTCCGCATCATTCAGTCTACCAAAAGTATATCAGAGATGCCTTGAGAATATTCCCTCCCACTTGCGAGACTGGGCACATGAGGCTCTTTCCTGGACTCTTTATCCGGTACGGCCACTTTCTCCCAATGAGCTTGCCGTTGCCCTAGCTATCACGAGCAAGACAAAGTCCTTTTCTGAAATCCAGCATTATATCTCAAAAGATATAATTCAGGATCTTAAACAGACATTAGACTTATTTTTTTCATTTGAGAATGACGAGATACTACTGGCTAATTGGGCAACTCGGGAATTTCTGACTTCACAAATCACACTTGACGATTTCAATCCTGAGAAGGCGCATGCTCGTATCACACGAATATGTCTCATTTATCTTTCTGCTATTAGAATCACAGACATTTCTGGGCTAATTGACAATGATGGAAATGTTATAATACCCCAACCTGAATGGGCTCTGATTGCGTATGCGGCACAATACTGGCCTACACACTATCGAAAAGCTGGAAGTGCAGTCACCGAACTCGAACAGGAAGTCTTGGCCTTTCTTACCACACAAATAATCTCACAAATATGGCCAAAGTTATATTGGCGGCTATTAAGACCCAATGTTACTATGTCTTGGAAGTCGGTTTTAGAGATAGCTTCTGAGCTGGGATTGAGCGAGGTAGTGATGAATATTCTCAGAAGTACATCTTCGGAGGTTGATAGAGCTATGGCGCTGTCCTGGGCGGCTGAGGGTGGGCATGACAGCCTAGTTGAACAGATTCTCAAGGCCACAATCAATCCTAAGGAGACAATAAAAGACACTGGGTCTTTATGTCAAGCAGCAGAATGTGGAAATGAGTCTATGGTAAAGTTGCTTCTCCGGTTTGGATACGACATAAATGAGAAGATTGGCCCTAGTAGCCCACTGGCCCTTGCAGCCAAAAATGGATTTGTGGGTATAGTGAGTTTATTCCTTCGGAATTATATGGACGATATACCGGAGAGCAGTAAATCTGCAGCCCTGCATCTTTCTGCAGAACATGGACATGATCTGGTTGTTATAGCGCTAGTTAAAGGAGGAGTTAGTACTAATATCCGATTAGAAGACGGGCCGCATGCTTATTTCCCTTTACACTCTGCTGCTAAAGGTGGACATGTTGCAGTTGTGAGGAAGCTGCTAGATAATGGAGCCGAGGTGGAACCGGAGAGCCCTGAGCTCTGGCCACTACATTTGGCAGCCCGGAATGGCCATCTGAATGTAGTTCAGCAGCTTATAGTCGCTGGCGCCAATGTTGATATACGGAATAGTCATGCTTACACTGCGCTTCACCATGCGGTTGAGAAGGGATATACATCCATAGTTCAACTATTACTAAATTCCGAAGCCGATCCAGACGCGTCAGACGACCGTAGCCGAACACCTTTATATATCTCTGCGGAGGAGGGGAATTATACCGTTGTTCAGCTGCTCCTTGAAGCAGGGGCTGATATTGAAACAAGTGGTGTTTCGAGGAACACACCGTTGCATGCCGCCTCAATGGTGGGACATCAAGATGTAGTCCAGCGACTTCTTGATGAAGAAGCGAACACGGAATCGATAAACAATCTTAAGGAAACCCCTTTACATCTAGCTGCCGCAAATGGACATGTCCCGGTCATGAAGCTCTTGTTAGAGGCTGGAGCGGATGTTGCTGCAAGAAGATATGATGGTTGGACCCCTTTACATTTAGGTGCTGCGAATGAGCAACTCGATAGCATTAGACCTCTCCTGGAATTTGGGGCCAACGTGGGGGCCCGAAATAACCGGGGTTCAACAGCCTTAGTATTGGCATCACAGAAAGGAAATAAAGGGATTGTCAAACTTCTACTGGATCGTGGATCTGATGCGCAGCATAAAATCAACAACGGCTCTACATCTCTACATCGTGCAGCTCAGTGTGGACACTTAGAGGTTGTGGAACTTCTAGTAGAAGCTGGCGCTAGCCCCATGGCGAAAAAGGCTAATGATGGCATGACTGCGATTGATTTAGCTCAAGCAAATGGTCATGTGGATGTGGTGGAATTTCTCAATCGGTACCAGGCCGAATACCCATTTAAAGTTGCTAAGGAAGGAGAGACTCCAGAAAAATTGCGGAAAATTTTAGGTGATGGGGTCAATGTCAATATCCGAGATTCTGAAGGATGCACAATGATATTTTTCACTTGTGGTTTCGGGTATGAGGAGGCGACCAAGGTTTTGTTAGAGGCCGGAGCAGACCCTGAAGCTCAGGACAACTATGGCCGATCCCCACTCGATGTCGCCATGCGGGACTCTATACGCCTCTTACTCCTTAATCGGATACAGCCTCTGGTGGATGAGGACTCAGAACCAAACCTGAAGATCGATACTCACGATAAAAGGCCAAAGTGTGAAAGTGGGAGGACGTTAGCGAGAGCCTGGTGTAGCCGGTGTAACAAAGAAATTCAGGCACCTAATACCACGGTCTTTTTTTATCGTATGAATTCCAATAATACCCAAATTGCCTAACCAAGGAGCTTACACATTAGCTACTAGATTGTTGTATATGTGCCGGCGATGATTATGATATATGCAGTTCGTGCCAGAGTGAAGGACAGCATTGCTTGGACAATAGCCACCACCTCAGAGTTCGGGTATCTTGTGGCGGGCTTGAATCTCGCTCCGAATATAGCCCTTGGGTCGCCACTCTTAGGCTACCCAATGATGAAAAAAAATGATAAAGCGGAGGAAGATGGTTCAGAATTGGGCCGTGAGGGATGTGGTCAAAATATGTAACTATGATCATTCAGCAGGGGTTTATGGAGGTTGCAGCTATTTTGATATTTTTTTTGTTGTTTGGAACAATTCAGGTGGTTGGAAAGGCAGACTGGGCGGAAGCACTTCTATGATGGGAAAAGAGATACGCAGGGATTGTCTAGGTAGGTTATAGGCTACTTTTCTTACTACTAGGTCCTGTTCACTGGCTATATGAAACTTATGATCATAAAAGTTCCAAATGGCCTATATTGTGATAAAATAATATATTTGGCATGTGCGGAGGAAAAAATAAAATAAATACATGAAGAAACAAGAACCGTATGGGAGAAACTTTCGACATAGGTCATAAAACTTGTGGTAGGAAAACAAAATGTGCTGGCAGTGCAACACTTTTTCATACGGAATATTGCGTTTGTAGGTTTTTGTCGATACCATCACTTGTGTATTTTAGTGTTTGTTGGAGAAGGGTTTATTTTCGGAAGCGCATAGAAAGGGTGGTTTTCCCTTAGAAGAAGAGAGTAAAGGGCAAAAATGATAGCGAGGTCCTCCTTGACGAGAAGGGAAAAAACATGGCCACTATGTGAATTGCTTGTTTTCTTCTTTCTTTCCCTCGCTTGTGTGAACTTTTTCGTTCCTTTTCCTAGCTCAATATGACCCTTTCAACCCCCTCGATAAAAGGGTTTGCCTGGAGAAATTCATATGAAAGTGACATGCCGAACAGGGCCCTAGATAAATAAATCTTGCTGGTATGATACAGTATAGTGTCAAGTACTTGAAACCACCTCCGGTAGAATCTAGCACAAAGATAGTCTTTGGACGCTGCCAACCATGACTGTATCTTTTGGAAGATGCCTGTTGAAACGACTAACGGTTGATTGAGAAAAGAGGTAGGGGGGTGAACCCGACTATTTACACAGGAAAGAAGTAGTCACGATTTCTCCGGTTCACGCGGCCTCACTCGCCGCCGCATCACCGCCACATCCCCGGCTGACGTACCACCCTGCGATCAACCATACCAGATACGGAAGGGCACTCCCCACAATGGCGCTTCGTATAGGTACTATGACACTGTCCTGTCCTTCAATTCCGTGATTCCCGATTCTCGATAGGAGCAGTATTCGTAGAGTCTTGGTGGTTACACACTAGCAGATCTCGCAGCTCCGTAGTTGTACTGTAGTAGAGGCGGGTTTAGTGGCGCTAAGAGTCTTGGTAGAGGTAAGATTGTGGAGGTCAGTAGTCTAGGCGACCTTTGCAGCTGTCCTTTGCCTAGGGCTGTGATCTTACCTAGCTGCGCTTTTGTGCGTGAGCTTTATCCTCAGACCTCCTCGCTTTGTCACTCCGATTGTGGATTTTCGCTCCTTTGATCAATCTTCGACCACCTCCTCTCCACGGCTCCTGGCGTTCCGTGTAAGGTGTCTGCGACCCCGTGATGCCTACCTGTCTGTTACGCAGATCCTGTACGTAGCGGGGTGTCATCATTTCCCTCGATCCATCTCCCATCGCCGTTGTGGCCGCAGTAGGAATCAGGTGGAGGGTAGGTATGCACAAACTAGCGCATTTTTGAAACCGACCCTTTTTCTTAGACTGATTGCCATGACAGTGCATTGCTAGAATTTACCGAATGGAGCTAGTGCTAGTGATAGCGAATCAATAAAGCGCAGGCAGAAAATCCCATTGTGAAGGAAAGGCCGCCATGAAGGGGAAAGGCAGCCGTAGAGGGGAAAGGCCGCCGTAGGGCGAGCGCCACAGTGAAGCCGCTGTAGGGGGCGTGGGGGAATGAGTGGAATGGGAGACGAAAGAGCATGTTCTTTGTTTGATGTGAGCACAGAAAAGAAACTCAGCTTGAATAAATATAGCTTGTAGTGGTTAACTTATGTAGTTGGCCCACTGTCACACATCTCTGGAAGCCAGTCCCCTCAGGACACCAAGCCTGGTGATAACCCTGACATACCACATGGGGCTACTCCATCAGCTAGGGTGTTATGGTTGATTGTGATAGTTTCGGGAACCTGGTAGACTGTTCGAGAGCTCTAGTGATTTGTGGGGAAGGTTCTCGAGATATGTCTTCTCTTTGCTGTTACGGAGGCCTGCGAAGGAATCGGAGCGGGTGTGAGGGCGGAGAGATTGGGCCGTGATCCGTGGATGTGTTATGTGTACGGTACTTGTGTTTTTGCCATCAGGTTGGAAGGAATGGGAGAGGAAAATGATTGTGAAAAAGTTCATAACCATCAACCCCGCATCGCGCCAAAGTCTTACCCCCCCGCGCAAATTAAGTTATGGTACAATAATGTTGTTCTTATTGCGCCATTTATTAGTTACCCGGCCTATATGTAACGGGGGCGCCAAGTCGAGCTTCCATATGGTGCAAGTACTCGAAATTACCGGTACTATGTGTGTAACCGCCTTTTTTTTTTCTTTTGTTCTGCAGCGACTGGGCCAATCAACGCTAATTTTTGGTGAAGGAAAAAAGTCTGTCGAACTCTCGCCGAGTGGCTAGAAAGAATCGTGTTCTATGAGTGGCCGAGGGGAAGTCGGGCCAACCAGAGGGGTTCGACAGATTTACCCTTGATACCGGGTACAGTATTGAGGCTCTGCTAGTGTGCTACTCGAGTAATAGCCGGTTCCCCTCCTATTTCGCTGTCGCTCATAGTCGGGAAAAGCAAGTGTGACGCTCAAGCAAGTGTGACGCGCCGGTTGTTTATTTTTATTTTTACAGTGTAGGCTTATATAATACTAGCTTTTAACATATCCCTTTACCCTACCGTATTTACTTGCTAGATCCAGCATTGGCGGCGAGGCCCCTCGCATTGGCAATCCGATACAAAACGCTATGAAATGGAATAGACTAGTGTTTTCCAGACATAATATAGCCCATTTAGCCTGAGCCTGTTGGATCCCATTTACGGGTATTTGTAATTTTGTTAACCTACTCTACTAAGCCAACTGTAGCTTAGACAATAATTCCTATTGATATCCCTGATTGTGGATCTAGCGAGTAAGTACAGTGCGGTATAGGGTAAAGGGATATGTTAAAAACTAGTATCGTATTATATAAGGCTATACTGTAGAAAAAACAAAACCGGCGCTTCACACTTGCTTGAGCGTCACACTTGGTTTTTCCGACTATAAGCAACAGCGAAATAGCAAGGAAACCGGCCATTATATTTACTGCTTTTATTTTATATATTTCACATTTCTGTAGTAATTCTTCAATCATCATGAGATTCAATATTATAAAACTGGGAGGGGCAATGGGCTGCTAGTCAACTGCATACTCTCTCCTACCAACCCCACTATCCAATTAGCCCTTCCTGCATCCATTATACTAGAGCTAGATGTTAGTCCTACATAGGATACCATTATCAAAGTACCCATCCGTATCCATTCTCTCACAATCATTCTCTATACTGTCTCTCAGCTAGGCTTGTACTCAAAACTGGGGATGTCAGAGAGAAAATCATTGCTGAGATAAGTAAATAGGCTGGGATTTTCTTGTGGCTCACTAGAATGTCTCCTTGGGGTGTATGAGCAAAATGTAAAAACAGGACTTTGGCTCACCTGGTCCATCATGATACTAGAATTAGAAAAAGTGTAGATCAGAGTGGATCAGAGTGGACCATGTGAACCACAGGGACCACGACCCCCCTTGGGGGACCAGGAGCGTTGAGGACCACCCTGGACCACACTCGGACATTTTCCCAATGCTGTATAACCTTGATTGGAAAACTCATTGCAAGTTTGCGTACTCGCCACGAGAATAAGTTCTGAGACAATGGGTGCAATCACAATTTCCCATAGCACCCAGCTCTCTCAATACCACGACCACTTAGGTTGATGCCACCGTCAAAATGAAAGATCTTATTACCAGATTCTAGGCCTCTCAAGAGAGGAAGGGACTCTAATATAGAGCCTTGAGTATTAATTAACATTATAGTTGCGGTCGGGATCCTGATACCCATTGTGGTTGTCTTAATGGATGAATACTGTGGAGGATGGTCATTGCGCCCGTTGTCTCAGGAGTTATTCTCGCTGTGAGTACAAATATATTGAATTTCAATTAAATTCCCAGTGGAGTTGGAGAGGTATCATACCCTCAACAGGAAGGAATAGATGGGTAATCAAGTGTAGTAGATTTCTTAGAATATTCTATGAGCGATCAGTGATCCATCTTAAAAGAGTAGAATATATATCTTACTAAGAACTACCTCCACCTAGTGTGAGGTTCATCTTGGTTAAGGGAGTACTCTAGGACAAAATGGGAGAAGTGGATAGTTGGTCTCAAAGTCTTAGATATTGACTATATTATCCTATTAGGTACAATTGTACATATCTGGGAAGAATGAAATATATATCTTACTAAGCACTACCCCTACCCAGGGGCATGTTCAATCCTATACCCAGCTCAACCATTTCTCTTACTTTCCCTCCATAGTTCTAACAACTTCACATCCTCTAGCAAAACATGCTAATAATCCTAGCATCCCAGGCTTAGGCCAACCTAGTGTTACACTGGTCTACTTTTAAACTCAAGATAGCAACTGACTAATGGATCAATCATCTCTCCTATTATTATTCACTGTATCTTCTGAATGTTCATCTTGATGTCACTATGATATATCCTTATTTGTTTGAACAAATAAGTTACAATTAATTCTACATACCTCTCTTCTTCTCCCCCGGGACAATTGTCACAAACGGTGACTAAGCAAGGCAGATTTCCTCATGACTAATAGTTATTAGTCATTGGTCTGGTATCTTGCATGGTATGAGATCAGTTGACTCATGGGTTTTCATATGATGACGCAATAGCGTGTCATTGGTTTATTGTTATTGGTTGTTTAGTAACATGATTCACGATTGTGGTCATGTGGTTTATGTATTTCGCACATGACTCATAATTGTGAGTCATAGGTTTTGTGCATGTGACCCATTTGGAACACAGGACTTGTTTTATAGGTTTTGATTGGTTGCGAGACAGGGCGCAGCTGATGGATTTCACACTATGACTCACTATGAGTCATGAGTTGCATGACGTGAGGGTGTGAGTCATGCAGGGTTAGGGTTGAGGGAAGAACCCCTATATGAGGACACCATGGGAGCATGTGATTGGAGACATACGCCAACTGCAAAGACTCTACTTCACCATCGCTGCAAAAGGCCAGGACATAGGCGTATCCTTCTTGGTCCCCAAAACCAAACTAATCTACTGGCGAACCTCGAGCAAGAGGACCCCTCCCTCAACAGCTCCTATTGAACTGGATGGTCTCCTCTTCCACCCCTCCAAGGTCATAAGGTGGCTAGGATACTGGTTTACCCCCGCCCTCACCTCCACCCACCACTTCAGGCACAGCCTATCCTTAGCCCAAGCCATCTTCTCCTTCGTCAAGCGCCTGTCCTCCCCAGGGGCGGGCGTTAGACGCTTGCTATGCCACTGCATTGCCAGCGGCCTCCTCCTCCCCATACTTATATACGGGGTCGACCTTCTCACTCCTCACTCCTCCGCACTCAGAGGCATGAACAGCTTCTGGCACAGAGTCTAGAGATGGACAACGAACAACCTTTTCTCCACTCCAACCTCCATCCTGTCCCGCGAGGCCTGTTTCCCTCGGACCATGTCCTACTGCAGATACAGAAGACACCTAGCCGTTCTCAGAATTGCTTGCGCCCTCCCAAACGCCAACCCAGCCTCGGCCAGACTCCCACAATCTTTCCCCTCCCTCTCCTCCTCCAGGGCCCAGGACTCATCTAGGCACCTCAAGAAGGGCCTCTCCTCCGTTTACCTCCCCCTTGACTGGCGGACAAAAGTTCCCTCTTCGCCACTAAGGCAGCACCTCCCAGTTGACCCCCTGGCGTACCTCCCCCTACCCCTGCTAGAAGGCCTCATACGCCTCCCTCTCGTCCTTCACGCTCCCCATCCGCCCGGGACCAACATCCCCCCCCCCCGGGCGCATGTGAAAAACTGACCAGGCCCTCCGGACCCGTGCTAGAAACATGCTCCTCCAAGACTGGACCACCGACGCCCTCACGCCCTCCTACTACGAAAACCCCCCCTCCCTCGCCCCACATCCCTTCATGGGTCTGGGGAAATTTGTGTCAGGGAAAATCCACCAAATGCGAGCGGCAAAAGGTTACCTAGCTGCCCACGCCTCCTGGTTCGACGAGAGCCCAAACCTGACCTGCCCCCGCTGCGGAACTGGACAAGCCACGTTCGAGCATGCCATCCTCACCTGCCCTGCCCGTGCAAGGGTCCGAGACCTCCTGCTGAACGAAGTCTCCTGCCTTGGACGCGACGCCACGACGTGGTCCGAACCCCACCTCATACGAGCCTTAGGCGAGTACATCATGGACCCGATAACCGGCTTCCCCCTGGACATGATCCCCAAACTCTTCCCCACCCCCTTCCCCCTTCCACCAACCCGAGACTCAACCAAGTTCCCCGCAAGAAGTTTATTTTCTTCATGGCTACTGGCTGTTTTATGCTTCCTTATATGTATCTTTCCTTGCAAAAAACGCTTGAAGGGGATGTAATTTTCGCGTTGAAGTTTCCTTATATGTTATTTCCGGAGGGAATAGTAGGCAAATGGTTTCAGCCTAAGAGTAATTTCAGTTATCGCGGAGGAATATGAGAATGGTTTCTTTTGTTGTTTGTTTGGATTTATAGGTTTTGTTCTTTCTATAGCTAGCGCTGCATGAAGCTTCATGTAACTAAAAACAATGAACGCATGATAAAAAAGAAAAAAAAAAGAGGGATGTGATTTGAGACACAAACCATCTCCTCTATACATCCGGCAATTGAAATCTCAATACTATGAGAATTGATGGTCAACATCCACCCCCACACTCTCACAGAGCTGCACCCGCACTCTCCGTGAGCTGGATCTCCCCCCTCCTGCCTTACTTCCCTTTACATGTTCTTGGGCCCTGGCGTCCTTGTTTCTAGAGGTCGTTTGGCTCTACTCCCTCCTCTCTCCGCTCATTTTCTGCTACCTCACTTAACGCTCGCACGGTCGGCAACCCCCTCTCGCACATGTTACAGAGGGCTGGGACTATAGTTCGAAGTAGGAGAAAACATTTCAACAGGCTACGGTCGATTTCTCTGTTCTCTTCACTCCCTTTAGGGACTGTCTAGTCAGACATGCATACAGTGACAGATAGTTTCCACAGTTATTGGGTCTACCCCTCCTCTCGCCTTACAAGGTCTCGCCCTACAAGGTCTTGTCCAGTTGCTTGGTTAAAGCTACAAACCACTAACTTGGCTGACACCCTACGACCCCTTTACCTTACACCGCCCCGGCGATTTCTCCATGGTCGCACCCCGCGGTTACCCTCAATCGTCGTATTGTACTGCCTGGGTGGCGGATGTCCACGCCTTGGGTTCTTGAGCAATGTGTGCGACGCAGCAACGGTTTATAGTGGCCCCCCGCTGCCCCATTGTTCTTCTTTCATTGTTGGGTACTTTGGGTTTCATTAGTGGTTATAACAATTATTTATTTTGTTGGAGTGAACAGCAAGGGTTTTCCTGTTGATTCCTCACCATGTACTTATTTGTATGTTTCTTTTCGACAGCTTACTCGGAGGGGGATCTCTTATTTTGCGTGGCTGGTGTGCGGTTGGTCTCATACCATAGGGACTTGGGTTGAAGGCTTTTTCCCTGGTGCTGGGGTGGATAAAAAGTGGGGATGGGGTTTTTTCTTTGCCATAGCTAGTGTTCTACGTGGTCTTTGTTCCAAGTAGTTGATAATACAAAGCACATGAATAAAAAAAGAAAAAAAAAGAGAAAAAAAAGCATGGGATTTGAGTGGCCCCTTAATTCTAAACCATTGACCTTTCCACCCTCAGACCGCTCCACCAATCCAGAGAGGCCCCCGCCCCCCACAGTGGGCCTCAGGCCATACCCACTGGCCTGGGCCTGCCACTGGTAACCCACTCTAAACCCTCGGGTCCATCCTGGTGATGATTAAAAACTCTCATTTCACCTCATGCCAAGGACTGGCTCCGGCGAATAACCTAACCCTCGTTCAACACAACAGCCTGGGAAGCTGGGATGTGTTTCTCTCCTTGTTCTTCTCCCTCACGGAAGGTCCCCTGTTGATATCGTTCTTTTGCAAGATCCTCCCTCCTCAAAAGGCTTTCTTGCTAGTTTTTCAGGCTTTAAGTCCATTGCCCTCCTGCTTGCCAGGCCCAAGGTTACCTGCTACATTTCTCAAAAGCTTTTACAAGGTTTTTCCGTATTACCTGTTTTTTTCTTGGAGTCGGAAGACTTTATCGTCCTGGACGTATACACACCCCAAGGCTGCTTCGGCTCCATCTTCTCTCCCTTTAGGCTAGGCAATGCCTAGAAAACGTCCATCAACCCCCCCAACCGTTGAGTCTCACCAGAGACCACCTTGATTAGTTATGATTTCCCCTATGTGGTCGCAGGCGACTTCAACATACACAACCCGGCAGTTGACCCCTTCAGAAGCCTCTTCTCAAAAGAAGAGCGAGAGGTGGCCCCCTTCTTTGACAAAGCTGCTGATCTAGGCTTTTCCCTCCTCAAAACCCCTGGCACCTACACACACTTCCCCTTTTCCGGCTCACACTGGCCTAGTGCCATAGACTTGGTATTCTCCAACCCCCACCTCTTCCCAACTTTCCACCAATGTGACGCGACATCCCTCCCGTCCACTGACTAGGACCACGTCCCGTTTCTTATTTCCCTCCAACCCCCCACCCCCTAATCGCCCCGACCTAGGCCACGATGGGACGACACTGACTGGCCCAGCCTGGAGTACACTCTTGAAGACTGGTGTATCCCCCTTCCCCAGAAAAGCCCTCCCCCAAACA
>Ga0307507_10010611_pt1 | contig 11857 bp, 9 predicted proteins | sample 7_EM_MG_FD_207223 | JGI IMG/M metagenome (GOLD analysis project Ga0307507, IMG submission 207223) | Populus trichocarpa ectomycorrhiza microbial communities from riparian zone in the Pacific Northwest, United States - 7_EM | ecosystem: Host-associated > Plants > Roots > Unclassified | place...
AAAGTAGGATGATTAACATATTCAATGATTTCCTCCTCTTTCCAGTGTTTCAGGAAGATGCTGTTATTATTAATGAAATCTTTTTGCATGTCAATCATACATCTTGTCTTCATCTTAACCATTGTGTTGATGACAGTCAGACACAGTTGTAATTTGTAGAGGACTATAGGATCTGTAGGTGTGTTTGGAGTCCTAGACTTAGTCTTCTACTCTCCTAAATGTTTGCAGTCATATCAGAATTGATACATTACACAACAGCTGGAAACTCTGGTGGCATTCCCGTGCAGATGCCTTTAATTCAAGTGATTGTGCCTCAAGTCATGAGTCTAAAGGAGCAACTCAGAGATTCTTCTAAGGTATTGCATTCATAAAGTTCCATATTGCTGTTGCGGTTATGTAGCCCAATCAGTGATGATACTGTATAATATTAGATCTGCTAAACCAATAACTTAAAACAATGGCCCCTGTTAAAATGGTGTGTGGTTCATTTGAATTCATTCACTCTGTTTTGTTGCTGGGGTGGGTAGACCTTGAATTGCAATAGTGATGCTGCCTATGCACTCTAAATAGGGTTCAAGACCTCAAGGTTGACTACTCGTGAATTTCATGGAAATGCTTTTAAAATTTCTTGGTTATGGAGTAGTTATTCATATTTAGTTTATGCAGCTTTTAAAGAAAACTTACTATTCAAAGCCTGCATCCAAATTTGATAAAAATAAATTAATTTATGAGACAAATTTGGATTTATGTGAAATGATGGATGTGCTGTTCAATAAGAAACTGTAATGGGAGGGGAATAGAGATTATTGTTAATATACAGTTAAGCAAGAGAAATGATACGATGTAAAGAAAATTTGCATATAATACATGAATCGATATATATATATATGTGTGTGTGTGTGGGCGCTTTATTTTTATAACTATGCCTCTGATGTGTCTTTTCAAAAAGATCAATTGTTGACTGAAGTTGATGGGGGTTTCCACTATCAGAATGAGGCATGTTCTATTCAAATGAATAATAAGATTAAGATAATTAGCATCTGTCTGCCCCCCATATGTAATATTTCATTTTGTTTGGAATAATATGAAGATGATGGCCAAAATGATCTGTATTTTCTAATTGATAATGGCTTTACATTCACTGGATGGTAATGAATAAGGAATTCTATGTGAGTTGGTGTGAATCAATCATTAGCTGACTCGGTTCTAATTTTTTGCCTTTGGTGGAAGTTGGCTCCTGAAATTTCTTATTAAAAGGAGCTGCATGCCCGGGCCAGCGATTGAAGGATAATATTCATGCTTTAATTCCTCCCTAGCATTTTGTTTTTTAATTGGAGATGCTCTACCATCCATTGCACTATGGCGGTGTTCTAGGCTTGAAATTTTATGTCCTTTCATTATCCAATTTTTTAGTGGAGTTGCTCTTCCAACATATTTGCATACATTGTCATAGCAAGAACCATATAGCAAATCAGATATTGTAATTTAACATGATGTTTCTTTTAGGATGAAGAAGATGTGAAGGCCATTGCTAGATTATTTGCAGACATGGGTGATTCGTATGTCGAGCTGATTGCAACTGGTATATACTTTTCCTACCTGAAGCAACTAGTACAAAGTTTTTGTTTGTTCTTTTCACCTTGAGGTGTAAATGTTATGCTTCTTATTGTTCACTTTTCTTTGAAGCAACACAGTGCTCATGGTTGAATAGCGAAGCCAGTTTTGTACTGTTATCTTTCTCTTTTTCAGTTGATTAGCATTTTCGGAAATTCCCCCCTTTTTCCAGGTTCTGATGAGTCAATGATTATTGTAAATGCATTATTAGAAGTTGCTTCACACCCAGAATATGATATTGCTTCAATGACATTCAATTTCTGGCACAATCTTCAACATATCTTGACTAAGAGGTGAATCCATATGGAATTTTACTGCATTAGCTGCATCCTTTTCTACAGGAAGTCTGAATATAATGATTCTAATCTACCAGGGATTCCTATACTTCATTTGGCAATGAAGTATCCATTGAAGTTGAGAGAAGTAGGAGGCTGCAAGTTTTTCACTCAGCCTATGAGTCCCTTGTGTCCCTGGTGAGTTTTTTTTGTTAATAAGTGCAGGAACTCAATATTTGTTCTGTCAATTGTGAAACAACTTCAAATAGTAGTGCATGTTTGCATATTATAAGAAGCTTCTATCCCAAAAATCAATCATGAAGTGGAAACAACTTAGGTTACTAGTGTGTGATTTTATACCCTTAGAAGATTCTTTCTCCAAATAATGCTAGGCAACTCTGGATGATATTGCTATTGTTTGCTCACCTTTGTCATTATCACTCTTATTTGCATCCATTTGTTGGGATTGCTTTGTTAATACCTTGCAACGGAATGTCCTGACTTTATTTCTATGTCGTTGTATCTAATGGAGAGAAACAAATGCATTACTGATGTTTGGCCAAAGCATGCTCATAGAAATTTATGCAGTACTGAAGCTGCACTGCTCACACTTTAGCTATCAATGTAGCATGTAACACAGCAGTTACAGTGAAAGCAGTATTTAGCCTCCCCATGTTTGGTCTCTTGGTTATTATAGTTCTTATCCATCTTATGCTATGAATGCACTGCTTAATTTTGTATAAATCAAGAGTAATGATTTGATAATGCAGTCCCTGGTTTTGGTTGCTTAATTATTAGAGTTCTTATCATCTTTGTTTTCTACTTATTTGCTTACAACCGCAGAATTTGCAATTTCCATAATTAGCCTACCAAAAGTTCACATCAATTTCCTTTTGTTTGTGAAGTTTCGTTTGTCTCTGCCAATAAATATATGCTTATGAGAAATGGAACAGTTATTGGCCGACTTTTTTTCTCTTAAGCTGTAATTGCTCGCTGAAGGGAAGGAGAATTAGTTTATAGTTTTATCAAGTGAAAGCATGCACATTAAAAATAACCATTTTCCTTTGTTATATGTTTCATAAAAGATCTTAAAAGAGATATGGTTTGTCATCACAGGTTAGCTTTCGAGTTAAATATCCTCAAGATTATCAAACCCTGTCAGTTGAAGATCTCAAGGAATTCAAACAGACAAGATATGGTAATGATTGGCTCTTTGATATTGGATATTCCTTTGCTTGTCCTGTCATAAGCTTTCTGGAGAATACTTTAGCACTGTTTTGAATATTTCAAAAATCATTAAGCAAACAAAAGGCATGTAAAGGCAATTTAATATTGATTGTATTTCATTGTGAGCATATTCCAAATGCCATTATTTAAGACAAAGTGTCTTGTTCCTTTTAGGTTACTATAGTATAAAACTGTAAGAATCTCATCGTACTTCGTTCTTTCTGACTAGGTTATGCTGTCAGATGACAAACAAGATTACTGATAAGCAATTATTTTGAAAGAAGTGTGAGAAAAAAGTGCTAACTTCCTAGTATTGGTGATCTTGAGGCATTGGATTTATGTTATTGGAAAAAATGTACTTTTAGATAGTTTTGAAGGAAACATAAATAGGTTTTGGTTCTGTGATAGAAATTGTGAGGTAATAATAGAAGTTAGCCCAAAACAGATTGTCAAGGTGGCTGGTTTATGTAGCTGATGCCAATGAGTTTGGTAGAGAGACTTACATGTGATGAGTTCAATGATAGAAATTGAGTTTTTATTTGTTTTTGAAATTTTAGATACGGTTCAACCTCTTAACTTTTTATCAGTCACTTTCACTTTATTTGATCAAACAAACGTTTCTTGGCACAATCCACGTTTGGTTTTAGTTTCTGGCAATGATTCGAATCAAAATATTGTTTAAATTTGGATTTACTTGTTTGCTTGTCCATCACTCAATTGGATAAATTATTTTCCTCTGTTGCTATAGTTTTAAAACTGTTCATTGCTTGCACTTTTGTTGTTAGTATCTTTCAATTGCTAAGTTTGTTATATGCCTCTTTAATTTTTTCAATCTGCCTGTTTCATATTTTACCTTTATGAGACCTGAGATAATATTCTACAACACTAACAAAATCTGTGACCCTTCTAGCTGTCACGGATGTATTAATTGATGCAGCATCAGTTTTAGGCGGTGATGCAACTTTGAGAATTCTTTACGTGAAACTTTATGAGGTGTGTATTATATTTTGATCCATAACAATTTTCTTTGGTTTTGTGGAAAGATGCTTGGGAACCGGAAACTAAGGTTTAAGTCTTCATTTTAACTAACAGGGCGTGCAAATTACAAATGGAAGCCATATCCTTTCTTGAGGCTTTAGTGGCATCCAGGAATTGTGTGTAAATTTTTTTATGAATTAATTTTCAAATAAACCAAACCTCTGATTTGTACTAGTTTTTTAGTAAATTGGTTGTTCAAGAATTGGTTCAATTGTATTCAGAATTATTTTAGTTTCAAAATGGAAATGAGAGATAACTATAATGACATCTGTTGACATTATTTGTCTTACAAAGTGCAATACTGTTCTTTTACAAAGCAAAGGATTGGGATTTAACCTACCAGAGGAAAATCCTTTGGATTGGGTGAGGACTACCCTCCATTTTGCAGACCAATTTAGCTATTTCATATGGAAATAACACTGATTTAAACAGAAATCTTGTGAAAAGCCATTTGGTGATCATATCTTTCAACAATATCAATGCAGCAAAGAAAATCTGGCGTTTCAATAACCATGCTTTATTTTACCATTGTGATTAAAACTTTTGGAGCCTCATTTATAGAGATCTTGTTGCTTCTGGTGTTTTCCTCAGATTGCCTTCCATGCTGTAATGCTGTGCAACAACCGTCTTGTTTCCTAAAAAGGGCACATGCTTTATATGGATTAATTTTTTTAGGAGTTATATGAGAATCTTTTTGCATGACACCCTCAAGGAATATTTCAATGATCCTTTTTAATTATGTTTATCTGTTTGAATCATGTATCTTTTTGTATGGTGGAAGGCCCGAACCTGCTTGGGGAATGGACATAATCAATGGCATCCAGCTGAAGCTGCTCTGTTTTGCATCAGAGCTATATCAAATTATGTTTCAACAGTCGAAGCTGAAGTAATGCCCAAGGTAATACATCTCTGATATTCCTTTTTTTCTTGGATTTTTGCTTTTCGCACTGTATTATGTTGAGGGCTCTTCTATTTTACAGGTGTGGCTATGTTGCTGTTTCTTTCTTATGTTGGGAAATCATTTAACTCTTCAAATATCTACTATTTGATTGTGTTTGTCTTTTATTTTGTAACGCAGTTGCATGGCATGTCCTATGGGTCCTTAATTTTAGCATCTCTTAAATATTGTGATCGGTGCATTAATTGTTTATGTTGTGAATTGGAAAGCAGAAAAAGAAAAACAGCACTTGGCAGTGTATTTGGTTGATAGATAATATTTATATATAATCATAATGTGGACAAAACCTATTACTCCTTTAGTCTTATAGCCAGAAATTGACTCCTTGTTTATATCCATATTCTTAATTTAGCAGTTTATGGATTGTAAATAGTTTACTTGATTTCAGATTGTCTTAGTTCAGAACTCTCAGAACATAAGAAATCTTGTTGGCTGATTCTTTTCAAACAGATTATGTCTTTGCTTTTGGAACTTCCTCATGAGCCCCAATTGCTCCAGACAGGTAATTAACCTTCATGGTTGGTAGATTCTATTTTCTTTGTTTTAAAAATTTAATGCTTTCTACCAAGTGGTTGTAGATGTTAGTGTGGAGTGGAGATGGTGAACCATCTCTGTTCAAGTTACAGATTCACTTGGTTTGACATCCTAACCACCAGTGCATTGGCCTCACCAAGCAAGTTGTCTCTGGATGTGAAATCTGAAGTTACTAAGTTATGGCAAAATTTTCAGTGTGCTTAACGATTGGGGCATATTCAAAATGGCTTGATGCGTCATCAGATGGATTTCCTCTATTGTCTTCAGTCATTAAAGTTCTGCTGAGTGGCATGAGTAAATCAGAAGATTCTGCAGCAGCTGCGGCAGTGGCATTCAGACACATCTGTGATGGTACTGTTCTCTTTAGTCGAGTAATTATTTTCACCGCTGTTTGTTTTTGGCTTTAGGAGCATTTGAATTTAGGGAAGTATGTGTAAGTTAGCAACATTTAGTTATCAAGTTTCTTGTGCATATAATAACAATTGTTAACACTCTGCCTTCTAATTTCTGTGGAGCATATTCTGATCCTCTCTCCTTTACTAAACAAAGCTTTGTGTTTTAGGTCTACATGCTTGATGGGTCTTAGTTGTATCTGTAAAGAATGTTGATGGCATTGGAATTAAAACCCTTGATACTTGATGAACTAATGCCAATTGTATTCTTTGAAGTGTTAACCTTATTAGTGAAAGGTGGTGATGAAGGCATATGGATTTTGATTCTGCATGTTTTAAGGGTTCTATCTTGTTTTGAGGATCTTCTAAAGGGGTTTTGGGTCCTAAAGTTATTTATTTTGTCTTTTTCATAACTTCCTGCTTTAGAGGCTTTTTAAGAAGTTAAATCAGCCAATATTCGAAGGAATTCAAGGAAGATTGCTTGTTCTCCTTGCTATTGCTTGACACTATTAATAATATATTAAAAAAAAACGAAAGAAGGCGACATGGGGGTGTTCCTGTCTGGTACATGATAGGTAAATTCCACTTTCAAGAAACCTTAATGAAAGTAGTTGATTATGTTGAATATGGTAACTGCAGGTTGTTTTAGGGCATCCTGGACTCTGCCCTTGGTTTTGTATCCCATCTGTCCTGGATTCTACCCGTGGCTTGTATCCCACTCTATTTACACATCAATAGGGGGTTGCATTAAACATAACCCATATCAAATTTAAAGAATTGAACCAATACATATTTTGCTGGTTATCACTTGTGAACGATTGTTTCTTATTTTTCAACTAGATATTCTAGTGTTGAACCTGTGATTTGAGGGAAACTATTTATGCTTCAAGTGTTTTTGTGTTCCAAGAGAATTAGAGTTATGGTTTGAATAGCAAGACGAAACTGAATGATTGCAAATTCTAAACAATCATGTTTAGCTTTTTTAGCTTGTCAACAGCTAAAATGCAAAATGAAGTTGAGAAAACCACTAAAATGAAGAAGATAAAATTTTTTAGTATATGCTTTATATCCTCCAAATCATGAATGATTATTATTCTTCCTTGTGAGTATTTATCATTTTTTACTCCTACTATTAGCGGTTTTGCCCTGTACTCCATAGAAGATAGTTATATTTGGTCCTTTTTCTTGTGAATCCTACTTTCTGTCACTCTATTGTCTCATCGATACTGCATTATGTGATTTAGTGTTGTATTTTGAAAACCCTCTCTCAAGCATGGATCAAATGTTGACTGTAGATTGCCGGAGAAAGCTTTGTGGATATTTTGATGAACTCTTTTCCATATACCACAGTGCTGTAATTGAGGGAGGTAGTTTTAAAGTTTCTGCTGAGGACTCTTTGCACATGGTTGAAGCCTTCAGGTATATTTTTTATTTGAGAGTCCTGGAGATTAGTGCAATAGCTCAGAGCACTTGATTTTGATGTTTATGCATTGTTTTGCAGCATGGTCATTACAGAACTTCCAGCTGACCAGGCTAAGCAGGCGTTGGAGAAATTATGCTTGCCAGTTGTTACTCCTCTACAGGTTAGGTTGTTTTATTCCTGATGGATTTTTTTCAGAACCGTTCTTGTTTGATAACACTTAGCAAGTTCATAATGTGAACAACCAGGAAATTATTAGTCACGGTCCAGAAGTATTGGAGAAGAAACCTGCTCGAGAGTTAACAGTTCATATTGATCGACTAGCATACATCTTTAGGTTTGATTGACTTCCTCTGTTTATTTTGTTTAATTTACCTCATCAATATTCACAAGTTTCAAATAAAAACAATTTCAGGTATGTAAATCACCCAGAAGCTGTGGCAGATGCAATTCAAAGGCTTTGGCCAATTTTGAAAGCAATCTTTGACATGTAAGTACATGCGGGGTACTATAAGAAAAGCAGTATTCATGTTTAAATATTCCTTGGTTTTCTGTCTTACCTGATCTTGGTTTTCTGTCTTATCTGATCTGTGCTTTTCTGAAGTCGTGCTTGGGATATGCAGACAATGGAGTCTCTTTGCCGAGCTTGTAAATATGCTGTGAGTTTGCTTAGTTGTATCTTCACTTCTTTTACTCATGAACTTCAGAAAACTAGATATGAGAGGTAATTCAATTTTTATAATTTAACTGTCAAAATAATCCTTGTCAAGAGCGTCTAACTATTTTTTTCAAGCCATCTCAAAAATAGCTTTGTGGTTCATTAATGTTAAAGTCACTTTCTGATGATGTCGGGTAATATTTTTGTATAATGTACAACTGACTCCTCTCTATAGATGTGTGCTCATAATGATAAAGTATACATGTGAACTTCTATTTTTCACTTAATTGGTAGAGTAACAAAGATGCAGTATTTTGTTAGTGATTTTGTTTAGTAAGAAATCATCTATACCCTGAGATATTAATGAACTTGAGTTTTCTTTAGGTGAGAACATCTGGAAGATTCATGGGAATCACAATTGGAGATATGCTAGAAGAGATTCAAGGCCTGTTCCAGCAGCACCACCAGCCATGCTTCCTTTATCTCTCCAGTGAAGTTATAAAGGCATGTCTTTTCTTCCTTAACTGTATTGCATTTTTTAAAATTTCTGTTTAATTGTAAAATCAACTGTCATATTATCTTGGGATGCAGATATTTGGTTCTGACCCATCATGTGCGTACTATCTGAAAATTTTGATTGAAACCCTCTTCAAGTGCACAACATGTCTTCTCACCAATATCAAGGTTCCACAGCAATGCATTTCCTTATGTCGATCGAATTTTCTACAAGGGCATGCACTTGTGGCATTGAATCATTTTTGCATTTATTGTGCAGGACTTTACTGCCAGACCAGACATAGCAGATGATTGTTTTCTGTTGGCATCGAGGTGCATTCGCTATTGCCCTCAAGTATTTATTCCATCCACTGTATTCCCATCATTAGTGGATTGCTCAATGATTGGCATCACAGTACAACACAGGTATAACTCTCTATATCTGTGCGAGAACACCTGGCCATTGCAATTAATATTTCATCTAGGCACATGTCTAAATGCATATGTCATGGCATATTAGGCAGAGTGAGAAGGATATGACAGAACTGATATGTTGATGCATCAATTTTTGAAAATTTGGACACAATAGGGCATAAATATGTTAATAGATGAACATATTTTTACTATAAATTCGTGTAATTTCTATTACCTTGTGATATAACAAGTGCCAAGGAGGTTCATAAGATGCGATTAAAATACTTGACATCACAATTGCATGTTGAATACAAACTGATCTGTGTTTCACCTTTTGCATTAATAAGTGATAAATGGTGCTATTTATTGTAATGTGTGCCAAATCATGTCTGTGATGTATTCATGGCTTTCCTCCTTGCATCTGAGTCCATTCCTTGGGTATCAGATTAGCATTTTATTATTCCTTATTCTGCATTTTCTTGTCCCGTGCAGGTTTATTTTTTTTTGGTAATTGGGTAGGGCTTACGAAACTTTAGAAATAAACATGCTTCCTCTTAAATTTATAGTTTTGATTCTTTTGAAACTCCATGCTTCCAAAGTGAATTGTGCCTTTTCACATCACCTATTTTATTTTTCGATCTTTGCAGAGAGGCCTCCAATTCCATATTAACTTTCTTGTCAGATGTCTTTGATCTTGCAAAGTCTACCATGGGAGAACAATATTTAACTATCAGAGACAGTGTCATCATTCCCCGAGGTGTCACTATCACCAGAATTTTGGTTGCCTCATTAACTGGAGCACTCCCTAGTTCTCGATTAGAAACGGTAGCTCATATTCTTGACCAGAATTTTTATTGGCGACAGTTGTTGAAGTAAATTACTGCTTGGTATTAATTCAGAAATTGAAGGAAGCTGCTGCTTTTTTTTTTTTTTGCAGGTAACATATGCTTTAGTAGCACTAACTCGTGCATATGGAGCAAGTGCACTGGAGTGGGCCAGGGGGAGTGTTTCTTTAATTCCATCAACAGCAGTCACAGAAGTGGAACGAATAAATTTTTGTCAAGCATTGGCCGATGCAGCATCTGGGATCGATGTCAACTCCCTGATGGCTCCAATTGAGGAGCTTTCTGATGTTTGTAGACGTAACAGAACAGTTCAGGAGATTGTTCAAGGAGCTTTAAGGCCGCTTGAGTTGAATTTGGTCACTGTATCATAGGGGAGAGGGCACCATTTTGATTAGGCATTATTTGATAGTCACTTGAATGCGAATTAGCCTTTTTATACTCATTCATCATTGTGTATTATTGACCTTTCTCCAATTTTTTCAGGAGAATCGTTACACCACCTCATGGTGATTGGGAGAGAATGGGTGGCTCTTTGTATCTTTGTTCAAATGATTTGAGATCTTTGAGTGGTTTGGACCGCATTGGTTTCAATTTTTGGGGTCAAAAGTTTTGGTATAAATTTGTAATTTTAGTGTGTAATGGTGGGTGGAAAGGAAATGTCTTCCATGTTATGATGATTGGTATTTTTATATAAAGAGGTAATTTTTGCAACTGTGATTTTATTTTTGTCCTGCCCATGGTTCTTTTTTTTATATATATCTGGTAATAAGAGGCAATGCTGTGGCCGAATACTCTCTTGTAGAACCGAGTCGCTGGGGATGACAAAGATTCCCTGCACAACATGGCCGAAGGTCTATATTTTCTTGGAAGTTGGAGTTTGGAGACTGGAGAATTATACACCTCTAAGGTTTGTTGAGGACTGGATTAGTTTTTTGGTGGTTATTATTGAAAAACTGTCTACTAGAGACTTCTTTTTTACTTCCATCAAAACTAAAAATAAAAATCTGTTTTTCAGGTAATTTCTTAAATACTAAAAAAAAAATGAAGTTCTTTTTATAGTGTTTTAACTCTTTATTTAAATAGTAGAGCATCTTAATATACATATATATATATATTAACCGTTTCATTTATTCGTGGTGTCTGAGTTGGTTCGCACTGCTGAGGTTGTGAGTTTGCCACCTACTTTTTTTAATTGTGACACACCATATATTGCCTGACACCATTTAAAATATATATATATATATATATATATAAGGGGTGAACATGCTATTTTTTAATAAAAAAAATTCAATAAATCAGGGTCAAGTGCGCATATCTGATTTGCTCCCGGGGGTAAGATGCAAGGCCTGATTTTTTTATTTTATTTTTTCCATTGGTTTTCTTTGGGTTTTTTTCACTCCAAAAAAAACTTTATTAGATTTGTTTAATCTTCAGTTTTAACATGAGTCTTTAATATTGTTTATTTAAAAAGTAAAGCATCTTAATATATTATTTTTAACCGTTTCATATTAATTCATGTTGTGGATAAGTTGGTTCGCACACGTGGAGCTGCTGAGATTTTGAGTTTGTCACCTATAATTTTTTAAATTGTGACACGTGATATGTTACATAACATTTTTGTTTAAAAAGAATATAATAAGGGGTGAACATGTTATTGTTTTAATAAAAAAAAATTCAATAGATCAAGGTCAGGTGCGCAGATCTACTTGCTCCTGTGAGTATGATGCTAGGCCTGACCTTTTTCTAATTTTTTTATTGGTTTTCATTTGGTTTTTTTTTCACTCCAACAAAACCTTATTAGATTGGTTTACTTTTCAATTTTAACATGTTTTTTTTAATATTATTATAATTTTTTGTTGGAATTTTAATAATTTTTTTAATATTATGTATATGATATGAAAATAGTAATACTAATAATAAATTATTCATGAAAATTCTATTCAATTTTTTTTTATTTTTAAAATTTTAAATAGATTCTGAACATGAT
>Ga0307507_10010612_pt1 | contig 11857 bp, 5 predicted proteins | sample 7_EM_MG_FD_207223 | JGI IMG/M metagenome (GOLD analysis project Ga0307507, IMG submission 207223) | Populus trichocarpa ectomycorrhiza microbial communities from riparian zone in the Pacific Northwest, United States - 7_EM | ecosystem: Host-associated > Plants > Roots > Unclassified | place...
TCCTTAGTGAAATCCAGCAAGATTTTGATGAATCGAAAAGGGGCAGGTCGCCCATCAAAATAGACCACCTTCTAAAAAAGGACAGGTCGCCTGTGAAAGTAGACCACCTTTTGAAAAAGGACAAGTCGCATATGAAAATAAACTAGTGATTTTAAAATGGGTAGATCACCCGAGATAATGAGACCAATTGAAGGGAAGCATGAATGCTTGCTGAAATTATTTTAGAATTTAAATGGGCAGGTCACCCGTGAAAATAGACCAGTGTTGGGATTTCAAAATGGGGTAGGTTACTCAAGATAATGAGACCAATTTTAGGAAAGCATGAATGCTTGTTGAAATCTTTTGGAATTTAAAGGGGCAGGTCGCTCGTGAAAATAGACTAGTGTTGGGACTTCAAAATGGATAGGTCACCCAAGATAATGAGATCAATTTTAAGGAAGCATGAATGCTTGCTGAAATTATTTTGGAATTTAAATGGGCAGGTCGCCCGTGAAAATAGACCAGTGTTGGGATTTCAAAATGGGGTAGGTCACCCAAGATAATGAGACCAATTTTAGGAAAGCATGAATTCTTGCTGGAATCTTTTGAAATTTAAAGGGGCAGGTCGCTCGTGAAAATAAACCAGTGTTTGGACTTCAAAATGGGTAGGTCACCCGAGATAATGAGACCAATTTCAGGAAAGCATGAATGCTTGCTGAAATTCTTTTGGAATTTAAAGGGGCAGGTCACCCATGAAAATAGACCAGTGTTTGAATTTCAAATTAGACAGGTGACCCGAGATAATGAGACTAATTTCAGGGAAGTTTGAATGCTTGCTGAAATTCTTTTGGAATTTAAAGGGGCATGTAACAACCCGACTTTTTCAAAGCTAAAATCAGTGGATTTTTTTTTAGGTTCTCAATACTTCTCACAATGATATTCCGTGAATTAGTAATTAGGTTCCCTTCCTTATCATGGCATCATACGGATGTAGCTTTCGTAAATCAACATTCTCATAAGACGGATAATCAATACACATGCCCACAATAATATATTTTCATATTTATACATTTACATTACTTTATATTGACATACTAATGAGTTTGCATTCTTGTCCTAGTCTCGTTATTAACATGAGTTTATACCCGAGTGTCGAACATCAATTTTACACAACTAGTACTTTCTTTCATACGATTCTCATGTGATTTCACAACACAACATCCTCACAAAAGAGAATACCACATAATATATTCATAACATCGTATCTACGTGTTCACACATTCAAATCCGTGTTCCATTACAATTTTCATTACAAGTCCTTACAAAAGTGTCGAATGACAAATATTCAACATAACACCTAAGACAAACTATTACAAAACACCTTTCAAAATATGTGAACGCCTGAAACAAGCTTTTCTACGCACCTTGATTGTGTGATGCCCTGTTACAAAACAATATGGATACGAGAATTGTAAATAATATAACATAATAATAAACAACTAGAAGTACATTGTCGTTACTTTTCGTTATTAACTTAGAATGGATAGATTCCTTCTTTTATTTATTATATGCATTGTACATCTCTTATTATTTCGTTAAGTGTATTTTTCTCACTCACACACCCCAATCTCTCCATAAGAGTTGTGGGCTCGAAGTTTAACATTGGTCGGGGTTAATTACTTCACCTTAACCTCGCCATCCACCTTAGATACTTTTAGTCGTAGTTAATCACAACATTTAAACTCGACCATTCATATAGGATGTCATTTCCCAAAACTAAAATTCAGCCACAACCCGGTCATCCATCTCGGATGCCATTAGCCGAAGCTAATCATCAATTACAACCCGGTCATCCATCTCGGATGCCATTAGCCGAAGCTAATCAACAATCACTCATGAGGCCTGCTGGATCTTTCTTTTGTTTTCAATACTGAGCTTTGATTGCCATGACATGTTCTTGATTAATTTTATGTCATTTTATTTATATTAAGCTTTGATTTAAAGCTTGCCAAATGTGGCAACAAAGGGGCAGGGATGCTTTTTATTAATGAAAGGATAACCCCTGCTTCTAAGTAGCTAACCTGACCATTTGAAGTGAAAATGGTTAGATTTTGAAGCTCTTTATGTAAAAATCCATTTGCTGTTTTGAGTTGATAGTCATTTAGGTTTAGAATCAATGCCTTTTTTTTAGTTTTTGTGTTGTTTTGTTGTTTCTTCAGCCATAACATTGTTCCTTATCAATAGTCTGGTTTGTAGGGATTATAAAGGCACACTTTAGAGCCCAGAAATGACTTTTCTGGTTGCATTTTTTACTGCTAGCTTTTTAGGTAGCTTTTCTACATTTAAGGCAGATTCATCCGTTGAATCTTGCCATAAATGCTAGTCTCAAACCCTGTTTGGTTTAATTTCTATTTCAAATAGGTCTTCCCTTCATCTTTGATAAACAATCTAGGAATTTCTAGCATCAAAAATAGGTTTTAACAGTTTAATCCTAGGGTTTCGGTTTTCAAATCGAAACCTTTTTGTCGGAAAAAGCATGTCATTTTGTCGATCAAGAGTTTTGAACCCTTAATTCTTGATCTAGGAAGGTTTGTAAATGGGAACATGCCCTTTTTTGTTCAAAATCCACTATGGATTGAGAGCTATATTTTGGGGGAAGACGAAGAACATTCATCTGTTTGTTTTTGTCTTTTTTGTTTTGATCCGTTTATGTTCAAAAAATTTAAGTTTTTGTGTTTTTCATTCTTTTTTATTCGTTTTGTTTTGTTTTATTTCATTCGGTTTGTTTTTTGGTTGACTCAGTTGGGTCACCACAATCGGGTCAACCCGTTCAAGTTGACCTGACCCTCCAAAAAAAAAAAAAAGAAAAGAAAAGGAATATATATATATATATATATATATATATAATAAAAAAAAAAAACAAGTAAAAAAAACTCCTCTTAACACTTTGTATTGTTTCTTCTATTTTTTAGTGATTTTCCCCCTTTTAGAAAAATTCCTCTTAAACCTCAATTTTTTTTAGAAGAAAACACAAGTAAAAAAATAAATAAATAAATTTTGTGTGTTGCATATGATCAAGTGTCTCAAAAATATAAAGAAAATCATATTGCATAGTATTTCCATATGAAAATTCAAAATATATACTTGCATGCATTTTATGATTTAATAACCAGTTTATTAAATTCATGAGAATTTAGCCAATATTTCAATAAACCATCATTGTTGTTTTCTCCTTCGGCCATTGTTGGATCAAGCTATAATTTGGATATGTTGTTTTTCCTGATGCTATCTAGATTCTGAACGGTGGAGATCAGAAAAAAACACTCGGTATAGAAGTTGTGCTTCTCACTCCTCTTAAACCTCAATTTTTTTTTAGAAGAAAACACAAGTAAAAAAAAAAAATAACTTTTTGTGTGTTGCATATAATCAAGTGTCTCAAAAATACAAATAAAATCATATTGCATAGTATTTCCATATGAAAATTCAAAATATATACTTGCATGCATTTTATGATTTAATAACTAGTTTATTAAATTCATTAGAATTTAGCCAATATTTCAATAAACCATCATTGTTGTTTTCTCCTCCGGCCACCGTTGGATCAAGCTATAATTTGGATATGTTGTTTTTCCTGATGCTGTCTAGATTCTAAATGGTGGAGATTAAAAACAAACACTCGGTATAGAAGTTGTGCTTCTCACTCCTCTTAAACCTCAATTGTTTTTAGAAGAAAACACAAATAAATAAATAACTTTTTGTGTGTTGCATATAATCAAGTGTCTCAAAAATACAAAGAAAATCATATTGCATAGTATTTCCATATGAAAATTCAAAATATATATTTGCATGCATTTTATGATTTAATAACTAGTTTATTAAATTCATTAGAATTTAGCCAATATTTCAATAAACCATCATTGTTGTTTTCTCTTCCGACCACCGTTGGATCAAGCTATAATTTGGATATGTTGTTTTTCCTGATGTTGTCTAGATTCTGAACGGTAGAAATCAGAAGCAAACACTCGGTATAGAAGTTGTGCTTCTCACTCCTCTTAAACCTCAATTTTTTTTAGAAGAAAACACAAGTAAAAAAATAAATAAATAAATTTTTGTGTGTTGCATATGATCAAGTGTCTCAAAAATACAAAGAAAATCATATTGCATAGTATTTCCATATAGTCTAGGTTCTAGGGAGTATACCCTTGTATTTTGCAATATTACAACTTTTATATAACTTAATTTGTATAATTGATGTTTAAACTTGAATAGATGAACTTAATTCTGAAATCCATATAATCATGCTTCATGTATGCGTGTTTATCTCATTTATTCCCCTATAATGATATTTGTTGTTCAATGTATGTTATATATGTTGTGGTTGTGATGTTGATGATGATGTCTGTGGGATTGAGACCCAGGATGATTGGGTCTTGATTGAGTTATGAGATGTAAAATATTATAAGTGTAAACAGGGTATATGTCGATAACTTAGGACTTTCCGGTATAGGGGAGACTCTGCCGAAATTTCGGTAGACTTGTATATGAGAACTGGAAAAAAAAATATTACCCATATTTTTACGTACCAAATCGTAGGAAAGTAACTATAATCTCATATGAAAGTGTGGGGCATTACAGTAGACCTACAAGTGAGGCTGATATTTGAAATATCAGAGTTGACTAGAAAATTCTCAAAGTTATTCTAAATATTCATCAATTTTAGTTGGGAATATTTTTCACTGTAATACACAAATTACAAAGAACTTTTTCCTAAGAATTTATTTGGGTACACGAGTCTATAATAAATTCTTAAACACCAGGTTTATTCATATGAGTATATCTCAATCCTAAACTACAGATAGACCACTAACCAGAAAACTATCAAAAACTTTAAACCACAAAGTAGCTTACCTCAGGTAGGGTGCGCTAGGGGTGCTAAAACCTTCCTTAGCTACAACCAGTCTCTTACCCTCGAATCTCTAACAAGATCAGTACAGCCGGGTTTCCTAGCGACCCTGAACCAAACAACTAGGTGGCGACTCCTTCGGCCCCTTTAACATCATCGCCTTTCGCCAACATGCGGCAATGGTGAACATAGTAAATGATGTTCTGGTTGTAATAAATGCAAATGGGTATGGATTGTTATGTTATTAGCATGCAAGATGACTTCAAGAAATTATATTAAAGGAATTAGGAACCTTAATGCTCAGTCATCAAGAAAATAATAGGGAAAAATGTCTTTTAACAAAGATGCAATGTACGTTCATGTATGAAAATGCTTTTACGAAGTAAATTATGACTTAAAAGTAACTAAATATAATTTTCAATTGAGAAATGAAAAGACATTTGGGTACGTGAGATATAAGTAAATGTAAAAGGTAACTAGGAAATGCTATGAAGACTTGAAATTTTATAGACTTGCTAAGATGTTTTGAAAGGGATACCAAACAAAACAAGGTCTAAGTTTCGACCAAAATAAAGAAAAGTGGGGAAAGAACCATTCATGATGTATTAATTTGAGTACATGTATGTAACTGGGGATATTATAAAATTGTGGTAGATTGAGGTAATTGAGATGGAATATGATGGAAATAACTCAAAATAATAAACAAATAAAGAAGAAATTGGATGTTTCTAGCTAAATGTGCGGTCATAATAAGAAGAATCTTTGACATATGTTGGTGTGTAGATAATGATTTAAATGAAAAAAATTCTTGTGTTTGATTTTGATTGCAATTTTAGAACAATGTGATTTGGTAAAAATTGTGAGTATTATAGAAATTACTAAGTTGTTGTGTTCATGAGAAAATATGTATATGATAAATGAAAATAATGTTGATTAAGTTGGTAAATTGAGTTTTGGTTAAATGAATAAATTTCATGTTCTTTACTTGAGAAGAAGGATGAAAATTATGAAATGCTAAAAGGAAACTTTGATGAATATGAGTGTTGAGAACTAGATGGAATATTTGTAAATACATAAAAATAATTAGGTTATGAACTTGTGTTTGGATGTGATGTATGGAAAGATAATATGAAAGAAATTCATATTAGAATGGATGAGCAATAGTGATTATTATGTGGAGTTTTAGGAGAGGCGTACGGGGTGAGACTCGACTTCTCAAGAACATGGATAATAGGAGTCAAGGTAAGGGATTGACCCTCCCTTGTTTTTTAATTATTATACATGCTTTATAAATGTTAGAATCACAAAAAAAAAATATAGTGTATTATTGTTGTTATTGTTACTAGAAGGCGGGATGCCTTTGAAGTAGAATTTAATGTGTAATTTGTAATTAATCACTTAAGTGAGAATTTATGGTATGTTATAAGATTTTATTTAACCACAATGGTGGGAAAACCTTGTATATATTACCTTTGATTGCAACGACAAAATTTTCATGTAAGAACTATTATCGACCACAACGGTGAAAATTATATCAGGAAAATTTAGATGATGAAACTCTAAGATAACTAACGTGTGAAATAACCCACAAATATATGAATACTATTGTGAAGTAGATGCTTGACATCTTGATATGGTTGTATTGAATTAAGTAAGTACGCTTTCATTAAATATGGAATGTTCTTCTTTAATATTGATGTGGGTGGAAATAGTTATCCTGTAATGGAGCTAGTGCCCGGTAATGGGTGGTGGAACCAGTTACCCGGTAATGAGGTTAGTGCCCAGTAATGGGCGATGGAACTAGTTACTCAATAATAAGGATAATGCCTTGGTTAATGGCCTATCAAATAAACTAGTTACCCTAGTTAATGAAACTGGTGTCCTGGGTAATAGGCAATCATAGAAACTAGTTACTATGGTTAATGTATTTGATAGATCATAGAAACTAGTTACTATGGTTAATAGGCAATCATAAGTAAATTTTCAGGTACCTCGTCACATAGTAGATCATGTATTTGGTATTAATAATAACATGTAATGAAGTAAGATGTATATGAGTTTGGTTGTGTTGACAGGTTAATGATTGAGTATTCAATTAGTCCTACCAACAAAGTTTAACGTAAAAGAAAGATGATTTGAGTACGTCTTATAAGTATAAAAGTAATGGAAGGTTATGCGATAAATTATAAATAATAGAAATGGACATGAATTAAATATATCGTGAATTAAATGAAGATGTGAATTAGACATGCTTACGCAATGAATTACGATATGTCTTAAAGGTGGTTGAGAGAGGAAAAGATCAAATAATTTATATGTGTTGAGAAAAATAAATTATGGGATAAATTTCATGAGTTGTGAAATAATAATATTAATATAAATTTAATATATTCATGAAGTAGAAATAATTATGATATAACATCGATGTAAAAAGAGACATTGTATGAAAGTGTTTGAAGGAGACTAGTTAATTTTAAAGTTGTAAGGAATAAATAATATAGTGACGAGTTAAACTAGATTATAAATGAAATAGTTATCATGATGTAAGAATGATAATGTGATGAATAAAATGATGAGAAAAAACTTTATACGAGAATAATGAAAAATGTAAGATGTTGGAAGTTGATATAAGATCAATGTTTTTAAAGAAAAAAAAATGAAATTAGTTTTGATCATATAATTGTTAAACATTAGTAATTGGGATGATACAAATGTTTAATATAATTTATTTTCTAATTTTATGTATTTCACAAGTAAATTAAGCTCCCTAGAATTATGTAGAAAGAACATTTGTATTTTCAAAAAAAAAAACTTACAAATTATTTGATTAATAATAAAAGTTGTTATAAATTATGTACATTCGTAGATTGATAAGATTTTTCATATAAAAAATATTACTTGAATTTCTATGTACTTGTTCATAGAAAAGTAAAGACAAATAAGAAAGTATAAGGTGTTACAATTTAACTTCATGATTTATTTATTTTTCTTATTTTTTATTATATTATTTTAGCCTCATGACCCAGAAATAGTGCTTAATGAGTTAATCCAAATTGACTCGAGTTGCTTTTTCTCATTTTTTTATTGATTATTTTCTGATTTAATCATTCAACATTGGATCAGTTAGGAATTGAGCTTCATGATATTTTTTTTATTTGCTTTCTATGAGGATATCTTGGTCTCACGATCAAGGTCGCAAGTTTTGGGATTTTAACCCCAGTTAAATCAGATTATTTTTTATTTTCTTTCTAAGAGGTTATCTCGGTCTTATAACATAGGTCACGAGTTCTTCAACATTGAGTGTTTTTTATTGAGTTGTCCCCGTCTCATGACCAAGATCGCAGGTTTGGCATGACCCAATTGACTTAGTTAATTTTTTTAATTAACTTTTTTTTTATTTTCAATTTCATCATTTAATAGTGTGTTTGATTAGAAATGAGGCTTCATGATTTGTTTTGGTTTGCTTTTTATTACATTATCCTGACCTCATGATCCTGTAATAATGCTTAACGGGTTAACCCGGGTTGACTTGACTCACTTTTTGTGTTATTTTTCTTAATTAGAATTCTTATAAATTTCATCTTTCAACATTGGATCAGACAAAAATGATTGAAAACTGAATTTCATAATTTATTTTGATTTGCTCTCCATGGAGTTATCTTAGTCTCGTTACCAAAGTCACGAATTTAGAAGGTTAATCCGAGTTAAATCATGTTATTGTTTTTTAATTTTTTTCTATGAGGTTATCTCAGTTTGATGACCTGAGTCATGAGTTTAGCGGATTGACTCGGGTTGTTTTTTTATGTTTTTTTAATTGATTTATTTTTTTAATATCATCCTTTAATATTGGGCTGATTGAGGATTAAAATTCATAATTTGTTTTGATTTATTTTCTATAAGGTTATCTCGGTCTTATAACTCAAGTCACAGATGCGACAGGTTAACTAGGTTCACTTTCTTAGGTCTTTTTTTAATCTCATCCTTCAACATGTGGTTGATTGGAATTTAGGCTTTATAATTTATTGTGATTTGTTTTCTACATGATTATTGTAGTTTCATAACCTGGGTCACAGATTTCACATGTTAACCTGAGTTTACTCAAGTCAATCTAATATGTTGTTATCTTAATATTAAAAAAAATATCATCTTAAAATTGTTTTAGTCAAACTATGCTATTACCAGTTGTATGAGTTGCTTTTTGACCCGCAAAGTCAATCAGGTTACATCGAGTCAATTTTCACATGATTTAAATTTTTTCCTGCTAAAAAAAAATATTAGTAACATCTAAATATTTTTTTAACATGCAAGAAAAATTTGAACCGACCCGCAGCGTAGCGCAGGAGAATGATCTAGTTAATTTCTAAAGCAAGAGAAGATTGCATGGCATTATGAATGTGTTTTCTACTATCATGGAGAAAATAATTTTAATAATTTGATATATGAGCTTAATAAAATGAATTGAAGAATATATGAACCAATAAATTATGAAAAAACATTATTAACACTATTTTTAGACTAAAATGGAAAACTAATTTTTTTTTTTAGGAATAAAAGATAAATATATATTAAGATATTTTATTTTGATTTTTTTTTAATTTAATTATATGGTTATTAAAATGGTTTTTCATAAGTAAAGTAATGGTTTAAACTTTTTTAGAAAAATGTAATTTTTTGTTCTAGATTCTCCTTTTTTTTAATATGTTTTTTAATAAAAAAATATTTTTTTTTAGCTAAGTGGTTTATTGTATAAAAACTAAAGGCAATCAAAATAATATTTGAAATAAGAAGAAAAGGCATCAAAACCTGTCATCCCTTATTCATACTTTCTTTTTCTTTTTCTTTTTTCCTATAGAACATATCCTTTTTTTTTATATCGAAAAAGATAAATACATGAATACTAAAATTAAAGTTTTTGATAGTTGAAATTAGACCACAAGAGAACTATCTTTTCTCAATTTTTTCAGTATTTTTTTCTCTAATCTCTTAACTTCTAAAATTTAGAATGAAAATGTATTACTTTAAAAGAAAAAGGATGAAATATGAAAAAATTAAAATTGGAGGATGAAATAGAACTTCTGTGTCTTTTATTGAAAAGGGATTTACTTCTTTCATCTCCTAATTTGTTTTTTCAACAAAATGCTATAACTTTATTTCGTAAATTAGTTATTAATTTAACGTTCGGCACATGAGATAATTGGAAATGAAGAAGAGGGTTGAAAGCACCCTTTCTACCCACGTCAACAGTCGCCCAAAGAAAGAAGGACAAGGAGGATATATACGTGGCTTGCAAAGAAGCCACCAACGCGTCACCCTATTTCCCAGTTATATATATATAACCAGCGCGTGTCGTACACGCCCATTTCCTCCTCCTCCTCCTCCTCCTCCTCCTTCATTTCCATATTTTACTTCACTTCCCTTAAAGCTGCCCTAAAGCCACGCTCTATAAAGAAATTACAACGTGACGGAGACGGTGAAGGTGACGGCGTTATAGGCATTGGCATTTTGAGCTATAAGAAAGAAAACAAAAATGGGTCAGGCATTTCGTCGAGCATCTGGAAGAATCAGAGCGCCACCCGACCCACCTCCAAGTAGGGTCACTGATCGGAGGCCGCCGGTGACCTCCACCGAAAAGGTGGAGATATCAAGTACCACCACCACCAATCAGAACAGTCCTGGCTCTGGTTAGCTTATCAATTCATATTGCTGCTTCTTTTAAGAGATTTTTATGATAAGATATTGATTCATTCCATGATAAAATAGCACAGATTGAGCTCTATGCTAGGTTTTTTAGCCTGAACCCTGAAGCAAAAATGCATAAGGACTTTTGGGCGCTATCGAGATATCAAGGACCACCACCACTTATGTATTGGCATTCATTTTCTTGGAGTGTTTTAATTTATTGCTTTCTTCCCCTTTTGTATGTTTGATGCTATCGACTGCTTTGCTGTGTAAAGGCATGGAAGAAACTGTTGTAATAACAACAGGGAAATCAGTTTGTGATTTTGTAATTGAAATAACCTGCTAAGATTTGAGATTGAATTGGATACGTGATGCGAGTGGTGTGGAAACACTTGCAAGGTGGTGTCTTCTCGGTTCCTTCTTTCGGATTATTGATAATAATGGCTTGCTAAAGACTATTTGCTTGAACTATTCTGTCAATTTGATCGGATTCAGCACAAACTGTAACTTGTGCTTACTCACATGATTCATATTTGCAGTGTATGTTCTGTAGAAATATATTACAACTGACCAGTCATGTGATCTTTTCAATGGGTGCAAGCAGATTGTGATTCGTTTATGTTCTTGGCCTTAGTTTGGTAGTGTAAATTGGTAGGCATTGATAATTGATCAACTTATCGGATTTTACAAAATGATCTATGTTTGTGTTCTGGATATTGAGTTAGTATTTGTAAGGTCTTCTGAACGTTCTTTTTTGTGAGACTACATGTTTGTGGGATGCTATTCTTAGAAATGGAACTTACCAACTTTATATTTCTTCACCTTTTGTGATCTTTCCACTCCTCACTGAAGATGGTGCTCCAAGAATTAATCCCGACAATGTCCTTGAAGAACGAGATACACAGTATGATGCAATGCTTAGTCAAATGGTGGGTAGAATTAAATCGAAGCCTGGAGGGAAGCTCGAAACTGGTGAGGTGAGTTATCGGGATTCATTCCTGCTGTTTGTTTACTTTTTTTCACTTAACTCTTGATTAATATGTAATATCATTCAACTTTACTGCTATTTATTGATTATAGATGTGCCAGAAACTCTGTCAAATCTCCTTGTTGCAATGTGCATTAACATGGTGCTGGATTGGCACTGATCAAAAGAAAAGGAGAAGAATAAGAAAAGTCTATTCATTTATGCTTTCCTTGGATTACTCAGATAAAGACTTGCTTAATTTTAATGTCAGAGAGAATGCATGCTTGTTTGAAATGAAAAAAAATGGTTTAGAGAAAAAATCTTTGAAG
>Ga0307507_10010613_pt1 | contig 11856 bp, 7 predicted proteins | sample 7_EM_MG_FD_207223 | JGI IMG/M metagenome (GOLD analysis project Ga0307507, IMG submission 207223) | Populus trichocarpa ectomycorrhiza microbial communities from riparian zone in the Pacific Northwest, United States - 7_EM | ecosystem: Host-associated > Plants > Roots > Unclassified | place...
TATACCCGGTTTAGTTATATAGTTGTATCTACGTAACATAATCAGCAGATGCGATTATGATTTGGTTGGTTATGTTACTATGTAATCCAACATAACCGTAACTAACTAACTGATTATTGCCATGTCTAGTGATGGCGCCAGCGGTGCCGGCACTCACCGCCTTAACCAGCTCGCTTTCTGCCAACGTCCCTGTTCTCACGCCTTTCCTCTCCCGGTGTGTCTTTGTGGCTTCTTTCAGCCGCTCGAATATCGGGAACTGCAGTGCTGTGAAGGGTAGATTGCGTCCTGTGAGTGTGGTGTAGCCGCGCTAGAGGGCGGACGGGTTGGAGCGGGATTTGGCGAGGGTTTGCAGGGTCGCGTTGGTCTTTGGGGAGTGTAGATGATGTAGAGGAGGGGGTAGTGTCGACCATTTGCGTATTTTGTTTGACTACCTCGGCTGGGATGAGGATGGCGCAGGAGACCAGTTCGACGGTTGAAGAGGCCGCGGCATGAAGGATGGGGAGAGGTATGAGGCCATTGGGTGACGAAGAGGTGGCTGGATTGATGTGGGTAAGGAGCGACTTGTTCCGTTTGTATGTAGTGAAGAATGCTCCTGCTGGTGTGCGATTAGGATTGGGCCGGATATATGAATAGAGTGTGGGGTATACATGATGGTAGCGTCGCTATTATGGCGCTGCCTACGCCTTGATAGAGGCCACGGAATAGCGCGGGCTTGTTGACTGCTTTGTTGCGGCATTGGTATATGGGCGCGTGTAGTCTGAAGATTGAATGCGCGTCTTGAGAGTATCAAGAGGGCATACTAGGGTCGACCGTGAATGCTGTGATGGCGCCGGCCTGCGAGTTTGATTTAGCGCAATTGGTCTGTTATAGAGGAATTCAGGACCTACTAGAAGGATGTCGGTATTTGTGTGCCCGACATAGGGGACAAACGTGAACGAGGGGTGATAGTTTCAGTGGTGCATTATACAATTCTGCAGGTTCGGGTGTTGGAAAGTGGTAATCAGTAAGGATCACGTCATAACTCATGGCTGTCCATCCCCACGTGCACGGGCAGTTTTGGGGCAGGGTTTGGAGACGCACATCTGACAATAAGGTGACAGGAGAGTACTCCCAAGAGCGAATAGAACTCTACACTGCCTTGGCATCTCCTGTTCCTACAGGAGCCTTGGCTTATTGGATAATGTAATACTTGTGACCCCCAATTGGATCTTGGGCGATTGCTTCGTCATCACCCCAACACGTCAAATCGATGAGTTGGCACAATCAATCAGGGGATCCCGGCAACGGGAGTGGGATGGGTTGAAATCTGGCCGCAGAGCAGTGTGGACAGGTGGGATATCAGGTGTAGGCATTGGATTGTTTGCATGTGTTCGAAAATGTGTCTAGAAGACTGAACACTTCTTCGAGAAGCAGTGGTCAGCCAAGAGGATTGACCGGATCCTTACCGGCAGCCAATGACGGTTGAGTCACTGATGAGGCCGTCGAGGCGGAGTCGCCCTCAGCTCGCACGGCTAAGTGAACTGTGGCACGGCACGCGGGGCTTACGGCGGGAGCTGCGACAGATGAGGAAGAGAAAGAAAGCAGTCATACGTCAGGGGTTGGATTTTCACCGCTAGACTGTCTATTCTGATACCTGTCATTCGCTCCTCGAGTTTGGCATAATTCAGAGGAGCACTGCCCTCCCGCCCTATTGCCCCTCGCATGCCTGCTTGTTGCCAACTTGCGCATGACATCACCCCAGCACACGCCCCGCAAAACTCAAGGCCCTCTCCTCGTTGCCTTTCCGGCAACCACCACTGTAAACGCACTTACTCACCAGCCTCATAGCTGTGCCGAGTTCTCCCTATTCACCGGTGTCAGCCTCTTTCCTGCACTGATTAAATACCCTCTCGTGTCCTCTACCAGCCCTCCACATTCCCCCTTTTACCACTTCGTTCCGTCTTTCGCTCCACCATCATTCTTCGTTGGCCTACCCACTTCGTCAGCGTGCGAAGCTACTCCACTCTACCTCAGCGAATAAACTGTATGTTTTAATTTTTGTGCTATTCGATCTACTGACCTCAACATGATGCTAACCATCGTAATTTTATTTAGATCGAGCGAATCCGACTGCGCCGAAACTACCTCGAATTACTACCTCTTTCACCCGCCACCAGGGCTAAACCACAATCATGTCCGAATACGGCTACGATGATCGTCCTCGCCGACACGGGTCGCGTCGCACCCGTGAGAGAGAGCCCGAATATGTTGCAGAGACCACGTATGTCGAGCGCGGAGCCAAGGGCGCGCCTATCCGCGACTTAGTCTACCGTTCGCGCGAAGACAGCATCGAGGACATTCCTCGAGATTTCCCACCTCCCGGTGCAGAGTATCGTCAAACCAGATACCGCGAGGCCTATCAGCCAAGACGTGCCCGCTCAGTCGGTCGTCGCGATTACGACGATCGGTCTGATTACGCCTATGCTCGCTCTGACCGTGGCCGTGGCCATTATGACGATCGCGGCGGCTACCATTCTGATGACTTCGACAAGTCTCGCCACCGCCGCAAGTCCGTCGTTGATTCGCTAAAGGACTTGGGCGAAGGCCTTGGTCTTGGAAGCGTTATCGGAGCTGTCACCGGCAATCGTTCCCGAAGCAAGAGCCGCGATAGGTCACGCCACCGCAGAGGCAGCGATCGGTACGACCGCCGCTACAGTTCAGACGAGCACGACCGGAGCAGGAGCCGTGGCGGTGGTCGCCGCAAAACGGAAAAGAAATGGGAACAAGCTGCAAAGGCAGCAATTGTTGCCGGAGCCGTCGAAGCTTTCCGTAGCCGCAAAGAACCCGGTCCCTGGACTGGCGAAAAAGGCCAACGCATTGCAACTGCTGCCCTGGGTGCCGCTGGTATCGACAGTCTTGTAGACAGGGATCCTGATCGCAAGTCAAAGCGTCATGTTGCCGAAGCCGCCATTGGTGGCCTGCTCGCCAACCGTCTCGCGAATGGAGCTCGCTCACAATCTCGAGGCCGAGACGGATCTCGATCTCGATCCCGATCCCGATCTCGAAGTGGTCGCTCCCGATCCAGATCTATCTTTGGTCGCAAACGCTCTCAGTCCCGTGGGCGCGAAGGCGGAGGCAATACCCTTAGAGATGTTGCTGGCGCTGGCGCCGTACTTGCAGCCGGCAAAGCCATTTACGACCGCGTTCGCTCAAAGTCACGATCCAAGCGCGATCGCTCTCGTAGTGTCTCAAGCGAAGATAGTTATGTGCCCTCACGTGGACGCAACTACACTAAGAATCGAAGTGGTGACGACTACAACGATGGACCACGAGGCGGTAGGAACCGCAGTGGAGACAAGAAGAGGGATGGCAGTACAGACTCGGAATCAACGACGGATATGGAAAATAGGCGCAAGAAGTTACGAGGTAAGGAACTCATTACTGCCGGGTTGGCTACTGTTGCCACCATTCACGCCGCGCACGGTGTCTATTCGTCCATGGTAGCGTCGGAAAAGAGGCGTAGGCTTGTAGGAGAGGGTGAGATGTCGCCCGAGGAAGCGCGTAAGCGCAAGTCGAAGAATATGCTTCAGGACGCGGCAGCTGTTGGCATCGCCGCGCTAGGCATCAAAAGCGCATTCTCTGAGTGGAAGGGAATGAACGAGCAGCGCCATGTTGTCCATGAGTTAGAAGCGAAGCGACGAAAACGTAGAAAGCAACGCGAAAGGCGCGAGAGAGAGACCCGGCAGAATGCTTTTGGAATGAATGGCTTGGCTAACCAGTATTCTGCGTACCATGTAGCTCAACCGTATCCTACTACATATGCGGACGCGAACCCTTACTCGACCGGCGTTCCTCCGCCGCCAATTGGGGCCCCCCCAGCAAGATATTGAACTGTTTTGTTTGATAGCTGGCTCTGGGTGCGCACTTTGTCATTCCTTCTATCAGATTCAGGAGTTGATATGATGCCTGCTTGGTTAGTTATACCTCAAGCTGGATACTAACAGATCCACTTGTGGCACGCTTATATTTGAGAGGACTGTTTTTTTTGTTGACTCTTCTTCCCTTTGTAAGGTTTTATGACGAGTTGGAGCGGTTATGAGAGTCGGCAACTGATCAAGGACTGTTGTAGCAGCGAACCCATGTGTTTTTCTAAGAGCTTTTGGTTATGGCGGTTATAATAAACTCAAAGTGCTAAACGGCTTTTGCATGGAAAGGGAGGGGGGTAGGACGAGGAAATTGGGCTCTGTTTTATTTATTTCTTCTACTAAACTTAATGAATTGACGAGATTATGAATAGAATGTTTCTCTTAGCAACCATTCCTTAACTCTCCATTATGATTCTGATGTAGGATGTCAATAACAAGTACTCTGAATTTGGTAACCTAACGTCACTGACAGCTAGGCTGGATTAGGAGCAGCCCCACCCTTTATATTACAGTAAGTGACAACCACAGGTATCGGAGGTCAGGGTTAAGCTTGGCATAACCTCGTCCACATATCACCTCCCCCCCGGGGGGTGAGTTGCCTTCCCCATCCCGAGCTGATCAAACGCCGGCGCAATGCTCCTCTTATAATCGATCCGTTGTCCTTAACACCTGATCTAATGCAAATGCAAAGGCCATACCTCAGAAACACCAATAAAGCTCATGAAATATCGTCATCATCCCATCCTAATGCATCATAAATCGATTTTTCCTCCCCTTTTCCCCGCGAGTCGTCCGAAGTAGAAGTTATCAGCTTTGCAGCGACAGTAGTTGCTCCTGTGCTAGCCGGTTTAACTGGCGTAGTGAATATATTGGCTCCAGGAGATTTGGCGCCTATTGTGAAAGTTGAGGTAGTAACAGAAGCGGTGGCTTTGACAGGAGTGTCAAAAATAGGGGGAGATTTGACACCAGTAATGGCTGCTACAACTGTAGAGGCCCCCATCTTTACTGGTGTTGCAAAGATAGTAGAAGATTTGATGCCGTGTGTATCTGTACCTAACCTACGGGCTCGCGGTTTCGAAGGTGTTTGGAAGATTGTTGTATCCGCACTGGTTTCTTCAGAAAGTGACGGGCAGGTACTACGGCCTGAGAGAGAAAAGCGGTGACGTGTGTCGGCTTCCGTGAGTTTCTCTAGCTGACCAGCGTCTGTACAAAAGGGAACAGTCTTCCCAGATCCTCTAGATGGGGTTTCTGCCACGCCTTGACCATTTCCCAGCCGTGAAGTACTGCAAAGGTCGGTTCCTGGAACAAAAGACGGTGGAGGTCGGACAGCTGAAGTCGGGACACGGAAGCTGCTGGACGGTGGTACGAGGTCTTCCTGTCCTGCTCTAATGAAAGGAGTGTAATGATGGGTAGGTGTTGCCTGTCCAATATCTTTTGGCCTTCTTACGCGCTTGGGAGTTGCAGTCACTTGGACAGTCTGTGAAGCCTTGCGATTGGGGTTTGCTGTTTCTATAGATTTACGTTAAAAGATTAGGTCGTGTACCGTTCATCGTAGGGTATTAGCTTACTTTTCAATCGACCAACTATCCCCATGCCCCTTCTCTCGACTTCATCAACATACCCACCAACCGCTGCTCCGCGATTGGGCTTTTTCAATGTTGAGATAGCCTCCTTCAATTCATCCTCGACTCTCTTTTTCTGCTTGAGCTTGGCTTCAGTAGCCGCTGATTTTGTACTAAAATCAACCTCTCGTTGGCTTAAGCGTTTGAACTGCGATAGAGCCTGCCTGTTAGAGGCTGTGGATGGACTGCGCTGGAATGGAATTGCTGAAAGAGGCACCTCACTGCCTTCGCGTTTTAAGCCAGGGATGAGAATTGGATCGGTAGCAGAGCGATGAAATGAAGGCATGGGTCGTTGAGAAGTCTGCTTTGTTATGTCGGTAGAAGTCCTTCCCAAAGTTCGACCGGATTTCTTGGAATCGGGTTCCCCTGGCTCCCCTGATTTTCGGGAGGCTATGGGGGGTTTAGTCATTTTCCGCTTTGCAGGCGACGTAGCGGCTGGGCCGCCAAGCTTTTTGTTGATCGAAGCAGCTTGTTCTGGGAGCCTGCTCATGTAGCTATAAATTTGTAAGCATCTGCAGGCTACTTAGAGAGAAAGAGCTTACAAGGGAACGATCACTTCTATACAAAAGTTCCGTAGCTGATCGCCGTTAGCCGCTTTAGTTGAGTTAGTGTCTAGCGCTTCGCCATGCTTTGATGGCTTTGCTTGAAAGGAAACACTTTCATCTTGTTCCACCGACTGCCAAATACACAACTTGTCCAGCAGTAAGTCAATAAGCAGCTTTATATCCTGGAGCTTCTTTGGTTTCCTCTTCTTAGATTTTGCTTCAGAATCTTTCCGCGCCTGGCTCTCATCATGCTTCCCATCATGTTCCAGCTGAGGTACCTTGTACGCTGGCAAAGCTTCCAACGCCAATATTTCTAGCATAAGAATGAGCTGCGCTAGCGTTTCGCGTATTCGCAAGTCGCTAATTCGCCTTTTGAGGCGCTCTTCGCCTGTCTCTTCTCCGTACCTTTGGGGAGTTGAGATGTCTGATAGCCACCATTTCCTCACATACTGTTCCTCATGAGGATACATCCCATCTTTACTGAGTTTTATCTTTCTCGTTTTCCCTTTCTTTGTTTTTGCGGAGCTAATCTTGTCACAGACCTCATCATCTGACATAGACCTCGGTGGTACAGCTTTGACTATTTCAGGGAGCTTCTCTCTGTATTTTTTGTCCATGGATGAGTGAGCAAGTAGTATGGATCGAAGGAAAGAAGTAAGCTCGTATACTGAAAGGCAAGTTGTCTCGGTGGATTTAAAAGCAGCACGGACTCGAGATATAGGACCTTTAGCGAAGTATGCTAGTGAAGTTTTAGATAAATACAGCGCCTCGAGATATTGGTTGACGAGATTTTCGCAGATTTGCGGTCCTGAGAGCGGTTCTTCGGCGGGTATTGGCGCATGTTCCCTAGGGATATCTTGCGTTTCCTCCGGCAAAGTTCCTGTGCTGGGATGCTCCTGATCTACAGACAGTGTAGGAACTGATTGGACATTCGTAGGGCGCAACATTGATACTCGAAGACGTTTCGGCGGCTGTTTATCCGGCTCTGGAATTCCATTACCGTCTAACGCTGCCTGGTGCCACCATTCTCTGGCATTTTGAGGGACGAGATTTCGCTGAAGGGTCGTAACAGTATAGTTTTGAGAGGACATATACAAATTAGAGATATCTCTTTCTTTCAGCCAGCTTGCAAGCTTGCATAATCCATATATGTCTTTCTGAACGCGTTCAACGGCGTACATAGACTTATCAGTTTCATATCGTGCAACGAGCACTTTCGGTGACTCGGCTCCGTTTTCAGGTCCATTGTCTCGCTCTAGTATTTCGATATGTGCGGAAAAGAGGCGGCTGGGCGGAAAATCTGACGAGCTTGCAATGAGGTCAAGGTATGTTGGAGGTAATTGGGATCGTGGGATTAGGTGGATAGGCGTGAATGTGGAGGGTTTCTCGTAAAGAGATCCAGGGCAAGGCTGGCTGGGAGATCAGCAATTGTCTACTAATACGCATCTCAATTGAACTTACTCGTATCACGAACGGTTTTGGGAACGATTGCAGATCAATTGTAGTGACTCTTTTTCGCTTGTTGAGTATTGGAGGCTTCGGACTCTCGTAGGTATTATCGCGTTTTAAAGGCAGTCCCAGGGGTTTAGACAAATTGACAGGTCTAGAATTGGACATAGTAGCTCAACATATAAAGGAAAATAAAATGTTGAGCTCTCATGGTTTATGGAGGGTCCTGATGCATGGAGGTGTAGTGTAAGTGAAGAGTCGTGTTTCGACGCGTTCGGCATAATTATCTTATCTCATATATTAGACCCTTGGGGCGCACAGACGTTCGTACTGCTCCTTATCCAACGAATTTTCCACGGAGGTCTGAGAGCGTAAGTTCTGCTTATGTAATCTCCCCTCAGTTAATTAGGCTACGTTCGGTTGCAAGTTCAGATTAGAATGAGGGCTTCAGAATGGAGTTGATCTGGAGTTTAAATCTAATCGTTTGGTTAAAATCCTCAGAATTAGAACAAAAATTTTAATGTTCTTCTAACCGCCTAAAAAACACGCTAAAATCTATGAAAAAGTTAGCAACATTACTTGTTGGTTACACAAGGTGATATCACGTAGCTACGGTTTGTAGATAGTATAATAGTTGTTCTTCTTTTTAATAGAAATGAGGAAAGGGGTAAGGAACTTAAGGTTTCTTACTACGCTAGGGCCACATTAACACGTGACGGCAATATGCCTTGCGTAATGGCAACTTGCCTTATTCCCAACACTGGCAACTCTTCTTTTTATAGTTGCTATCTACATATATACAAACAGACAGGATGCGATAATACTAGACAGTGTACAACAATACCAAACAATATGCGACAATATGCGACAATGCGGCAGTTGGCAGAATTTGGCGGATAATGTAAAGATAGGTAGGCCGCTAAGGCGCTAGTAGTAAGTGAGCTAATAGCAATTTTCTATCCTAGGGATGGAAAATCCTAATTGGCTAGTTTAAGTTAGGGTCTACAGAATGTTATACTCCTACTCCCTTTTAACCCAACCTTTAACTTATATATATAGAGTGTTTGTGTTAACAAACGTTTCTAGAGCCTTATTTAGGTTTGCCTTTGTTATTATATCTGCTAGGTTATCTTAACCGTTAATCCATTAAATCTTAAAGAGTTCTTGCCGTTCGTAGGATTAATAAAGTGCCATAATATTAATTATAAGGCGCTTCTCCTTTATAGTACTAAGCTTAACCAAGCACTTATAGAGGGAGTATAAATTGGTACATATAATTATAGGGATAATAGGAAGTTCGAGTTAATCTATAATTATCTTTAGGGTAGTTCCAATTACAATTGCTATATTAACTCTGCCGACCATTCCGTATATCTCTAATACTAGAACGCTTTAAGTGACGCGCTTACTCTTAGTTAAGCTCCAATAGATAAGATTGCTATAGATTATAAAGTCATTCTCTCTAGTAAATTTGTTTGCGATAATAATCTTATATCCCAACTAGGAGCTAAAATCTTTGTTATTTATAAACGATCTATTAATAAATACAAAGAGCTTAGCGGTAGGAAGATTAATAGGCACGTAGAGTAGTCCCTAATTAAAATAGTTCATTTGGCAGTGGTGGCAGTATTTTATAAAATGCTTAATTGCCTTGACCTTAACTTTATGGCCTACTCGCTGAAGAACCCTAAGCAATTGATAAACAGATAGGTGGCCAAAACGACGGCGTAGTTGGCGTAATTCCAACTTAGTTAAGTGGCTCTAAGCAATACTCTTTTCTAGTTAATAAAGGAGCAACTAGGGGTAACCCTACTTGCGCACAATAGGCACCTAATTGTCTCCCTAAACAAGTATATTCTTAAGGTTATTAAGCCTAACGCCTAATTTATCCATATCTTTAATGCAAAATAGAAATGGAGTGTTTATAGGAATAACGTGAAAAGTAATATACCCTAAGGGGGTTTAAACCCTAATTATGCCAAGAGAGATTATAGTACCTTTGCCAAAACAAATCATGTGTTGGCCTACCGTTGAATAGTCAATCTAAACAGAGCTATTAAGCTACTAAAGGGCTTAAACTTAAGGTTCTTCTGCTATAGATACTCCTATGGCTCTAGTATCCGGTATAATACCATAAAAGACGTTCGCCGAGTATCTGTCATTAAAGGAAAACACAGAGCTCTCCTTTAGCTCGTTAAAGATATCTAACTTCGTAATAAAATGGAGCGTAGATTGGTTATTAAGAATAGCAACAGTTTATATACCATTTACCTCACTATACTTAGTAAAGTATTGGTCAGGTAAGTAGTCCTTAATTTCCATATCTATAAGGAGCTGTTCGGTCTCATTAACCTCACCCTTAAGGTCTTCTACGCCTTTATATTAAACCAGGAAGCTTTAGAAGTAGGCTATAGTAACCTTATAATTTCTAACATTTCTTACACTTTAACGGAACTTGTTATATGCCTCTTTTCACTTATTAAGGGAGTGTCTAGTTAACTAGCAATTTGGCTTCTTATAAACATAGCACTTCTTTTAGCAATTACTTTAAAATAAACCTCCACTGGGACCTCCACGGTTGCCTTATAGTTAATATTAATTGTACCCTCTTCTATATTCCCTACTACGGCCACTATATATTCAATCAGTCCAGTTATAATTATATTAGTTGGGAATACTTAGTTAGGTAGGGTTTTTAGTATAGAACTATTAAGATTCTTATGTTCGCATTACAGTACCTATAGCAGAGCGTAGCTTAGTATATACTCCTTTAAACATATCTATAGGTTTATATAGCGCTAAGTTACACTTAGGAACGCTATAGCATACTAAGATAACCTAGTCCCTTAGGCTATTCTTATTTTGGTAAGTTTTGGTAAGGCCATGTTAGATTTTCTAGAGTTTATTAAAAAGTAATTAAAGGCACTCTAAACGAGTCTTTGTTAGGTTAGAAGTAATAACTCTCTAGAATATAGTCTCCCGCTATTTAGATATATAAAGTTAGCAATTCTTATTAGTTTTAAAGTAAGCTCTAGTAAACTAAAGCATTATATTAAAGCTATAGTTTTTACCCACAATATAGTTGTAATAGAATGTCGCTACCCGTCCCTTTAACATAATAGAGAAAGTATAGTGGTACTAGTAGCATTAAATTCTAACCTTATTGCAATAGTTATAGAAGACCTATAGTTTTGCTCTAAGTATATCGTATAGTTCTCCTCTAAACTTCTTTTCTTTATCCGAATATACCTTTATCAGATTCGTAACTTCTCATAGTAAAGGCTTACCAGTTAGCTAGAGTAGAGGAGGTAGAGGCGGAGCAACTCTAAGTAGGAGGGCACCTCTAGGTAGAAGAGTAGCTTTAGGTAGGGGGTTAACATTCTAAGGGTTTTAATATAAATTAAAGTTGCCTTCTAAAGAATATAGGTTGTTTTTAGGTTTCTATAGTTAACGTATAATCTTAGCTTCCGTCCATATTAGTTCTTCTGTACTAGTAATAACGGCCTAAATATTACTAGTAATTGGGTTACCGTTCTTAGCAATATATACCCCATTCCTATAGAGGAAGTCTTAAAAATCCTAAACAATATTAACGTTGCCAAGTGCCTAGGTATTAGTAGTCTATCCCACGAAATCCTCCCTAAAATACTTCTATAGTTATAAATCGGCGTAGCATCTATTTTGGTAGAATATAATATAGTGTAGGAGAAAGCTATTAACTTGTTTTATAGTATAAGTTATTATATTAAAGGCGAATTCGTTCCAATCTTTATTAATAAGTTTCGCGTGCTTAGCTACCCCTAGTAGTAAGAAGTCTTTCTAGTTATTTAAAGTAGGCGTAGCCATGTTTTTAGAGGGAGGGAAGTGTTATTGGTATAGGGATTGTCATTTAGTACGCGTTTAGACGTATATTTGCGATTATAGGGCTTAGGACTAGTTCTGGCCTTAAATCGCAAAGACTTATAAAGCGTGTTATTCTGCGTAATAGACGCAAGAATCCATAATCTTGGAAAGGCTTAGGACTAGTTCTAGCCTTTAAATCCTTAGATTTGTGGAAGAGTTTTATTTAAGGTTTAGAACCAGTTCTAACCTTAAAAGACAGCTTCCTCTAGCATAAGTAGCACTAGTACAGTGGCTTATCTCTTCTTAGTGATACCTAGCTGTTCTATGGTATAATAGTGAAGTTAACCACTGATCAGTGTTAGTTATGTCAGCCAGGCAGGTATCACGACAAATGACTTAAGCTGGTTGATAGGTAGAGACACAGAATTGTACGAGTGATCTGTCTATTAAAGGTGGCTCTCGAGGATCTTTATATACACGAGGAAGATGCTA
>Ga0307507_10010614_pt1 | contig 11856 bp, 9 predicted proteins | sample 7_EM_MG_FD_207223 | JGI IMG/M metagenome (GOLD analysis project Ga0307507, IMG submission 207223) | Populus trichocarpa ectomycorrhiza microbial communities from riparian zone in the Pacific Northwest, United States - 7_EM | ecosystem: Host-associated > Plants > Roots > Unclassified | place...
TGGTGGCGCTTCGCCAGCAGGGCCTGGTCGAAACGCGGCGCGGCCGCAGCGGCGGCAGCTTCGTGCGGACGCCGGCGAATCCGTCGCCCGGCTCGTGGCGCGAACGTTTGCGCGCGGTGTCGCTCTCAGACCTCCGCGACGTCGGCGACCACTACCTGGCGATCGCAGGAGCGGCCGCGAAGCTCGCCGCCGAGCGCAGCTCCCCCGAGGACGTCGAGCGGCTGCGGCTGGCGACCGAAGATCTCCGCACCGCGCGCGGCGCCGCCGTGTCCCGCGCGGAGCGACTGTTCCACCTCGAGGTCGCGGCGGCCGCGCAGTCGCCGCGGCTGACGCACCAGGAGATCCACCTGCAAGCCGAACGCGGCGGGCTGCTGTGGCTGCCGCTCGACGCGGACTCGCCCGCCTACGCCGAGCATCGCGCGATCACCGCCGCGATCGCCGAGGCCGACGGCGAACTGGCCCGCAAACTCACCGAGGAACACCTGCTGGGCGCGCTCGACCGGCTGGCGGACGTGCACCTGAACCTCCTCGCCCCCTAAGCTTTCCTGGCAACCCGCGCAACGAGGTGAGCACCGTGAACGACACGCGCACGCTGGCAGGCGACGAGGTCGTCGAGCAGGTTTCCGCACTGGTGGAGGGTGTCTTCGACCGGCTCAAGCCGATCTTGGCCGCGGCCGAGGCGGTGCTCGCCGAGCCCGGCGACGTCCGGGCGGCGTCGCTGCACCGGATCCGCCCGCAGGTGACCGAGGCCCTCGGCGGCCTGATCATCGGCGCGGGCTACGTCGGCGCGCCGCACGTGCTGGCGGACCAGGAGTTCGGCTTCGAGTGGTGGACCGACGGCGAACCCCCGTCGCAGCTGTTCATCTCCCTGGACCCGGACAGCGAGAACTTCCTCGACTACACCCGCCAGTCCTGGTTCACGGTCCCCCGCGACACCGGCCGCCGCCACATCAACGGCCCGTACGTCGACTACCTCTGCACGGACGAGTACACGCTGACGTTCACGATCCCCGTGCTGCGCTCCGGTTCCTTCGCGGGCGTCGTCGGCGCGGACGTCTACGTGCGCGAGTTCGAGCGCGCGGTCGCTCCGCGCCTTCGCTCGCTCGGCCGCGACGGCGCGCTGCTGAACTCACAGGGCCGGGTGATCGTCTCCAACAACGTCCGCCAGCCGACCGGTTCTCTGGTGCGCGCGGCGGACGTCCCGGCCTGGTGGACCTCGGGCACGGAGTCGCACTCGGCCGGCGGCCTCGCGCTGCGCCGGTGCGGCGACTCCCCCATCGTGCTCGTGAGCGTTCCGGGCGGTTAGAACCGCCCGGAACGCTCACGAGTCCTTGACCTGCACCGCCACCCAGAGCTCGGCCCGCACCCCCGGCAGTTCCAGGTCGCGCCCCAGCAGTTCGGCCGCCTTGCGGATCCGGTTCCGCAGCGTGTGCCGGTGCACGCCGAGCGCCGTGGCCGCGTTGTCCCAGTGGCCGTGGTGTTCGAGCCAGCACCGCAGCGAATCGACGAGCTCGCCGCGCCCGCTCTCGTCGTGTTGCCGCAACGGCGCCAGGAGCTGATCGGCGAACACACGCGCCACCGCCGGATCGATGAGCGACAACAAGCCGCGCCCCGAGTGTTCGGCGTAGGACACCAGCGTCTTGCCGTCCGCTTCTGCGGCTCGGGCAGCCTGCGAGGCCTGCTCCATCCCGCTGGCGAAGTCCTCGATCGCCACCGGGTCGGCAAGGCCACCGTGCATCCCGCCGGCCCGCGCCGCCGCGTCGAGAGCGCGCTTCACCACCCCACCCCCCGAGGCTCCGAAGACGACGACCGCCGAGCCCGAGTGCGCGAAGAACACCTGCTCGGGCAAGCCGTCCCCCTCGATGGCGTCGCACAGCCGACGTCTCGCCGCCGGGCCGCCGACGAAGACGAGCACCGACCATGGCGGTTCCGGCGGACCGCCCCAGACCGTCGTCATCAGCCCGGAAGCGAGCTCGTGCTGCCCGGCCGCGAGCAGGTCCACTACCCCGGTGCGCAGGGCTTGCCATGCCTGCGCCAGCGCCACATCCTGTTCCAGGGCAAGGGAAAGCAGGGACACCGCGGTGTTCGCGATGTGCTGTCCGGCGGCATCGAGAGGACCTTTCGTGCCCACGGCCAGCACTCGCCGGGCCCTGGTGTCGAGGGTCTGAAGCACCACCTCGTACTCCCCCAGTGCCGCAACCCGCGTGCCACTGCGAAGCCGCTCCAGTTCTTCGCGCAACTCGGCGCCGTACGCGCGTACAGCGGCTGACGACGCTTCGGTGACTCCGGACGCGTCGAAGAGCAGCACCCAGCCGTCGATCAGCTTGGCCAGCCGGCGTACCACGCCACCGGTGCCGCCCTTGCCGACCGCCGTGCGGGTCAGTTCCTGCTGGCCACGGCCGATCCGGACGGTCGCGGCGTACTCGTCGGCCGCCACCGACCGCGAAACCGCGCGCGTGATCGCGATGAACGGCGTCTTCCGCGGCACCTCCAGCACCGGCAGCCCGACGTCGGCGGCCGTGTCCACCAGCGCACGCGGCACCCGCTCATGGCTGAGCCCGACGCCGAAGCCGAGCCCGGCCACCCCCGCGTCGACCAGGCGATGGACATACGCGGCGGACGTCCGCTCGGTCAGGGCCAGCCCTGTGGTGAGCAGGAGTTCGCTGCCTTCGAGGAACGCCTGCGGGTCGGTCAGCTCCGTCGGGTGGACCCAGCCGATCGGCCGGTCCAAGGCGTCTTCGCCGGTCAGGACCCGGATGTCCAGCGGCCGTTCGGCGGCCAGGCCACGCAGCGTCAGTGCCATAACGGCCAATTCTACGTGCCAAGTTGGACAGATTGGCCACCTGACGGCGAGGCGTCGCCGTCTCATCCTGAGAGGTGCCCCCGTTGAACCGCGTCCGCAGGAGCATGCCGTGACCGCAAGCACCGCCGCAGAGGCACAGGCCCCGGCGCCACAACAGCGCAGGCTGCGCACCGAGATCCCCGGCCCCGCCTCTCGCGCGTTGCAAGAGCGCCGCGCCGGCGTCGTCGCCGCGGGCGTCAGCTCGGTGCTGCCCGTCTACATCACCTCGGCCAGTGGCGGACTGCTCACCGACGCCGACGGCAACGTGCTGATCGACTTCGGTTCCGGCATTGCGGTGACGAACGTCGGACATTCGGCCCCTGCGGTCGTCGACCGGGTGCGCAAGCAGGCCTGCTGGTTCACCCACACCTGCTTCATGGTTACGCCGTACGAGGGCTACGTCGAGGTGTGCGAAGCGCTGGCCGAGCTCACGCCCGGCGACCACGCGAAGAAGTCGGTTCTGTTCAACTCCGGCGCCGAAGCCGTCGAGAACGCCGTGAAGATCGCCCGCGCCGCGACCGGGCGCCAGGCCGTCGTCGTGTTCGACCACGCCTACCACGGCCGCACCAACCTCACCATGGGCATGACCGCGAAGTCGGTGCCCTACAAGCACGGTTTCGGCCCGTTCGCCCCCGAGGTCTACCGCGTGCCGGGCTCGTACCCGTACCGCGACGGCCTCTCCGGTGAGGAAGCCGCCCGCATCGCGATCGACCGGATCGAGAAGCAGATCGGCGGCAGCGAGGTCGCCGCGGTCGTGCTCGAACCGATCCAGGGCGAGGGCGGCTTCATCGAGCCCGCGCGCGGTTTCCTGCCCGCGCTTTCGGCCTGGTGCACCGAAAACGGCGTCGTGTTCGTCGCCGACGAGGTGCAGACCGGCTTCTGCCGGACCGGCGAGTGGTTCGCCTCGAGCGACGAGAACGTCGTGCCGGACCTCATCGCCACCGCCAAGGGCATCGCGGGCGGCCTGCCGCTGGCCGCGGTCACCGGCCGCGCGGAACTGCTCGACGCCGTCGGCCCCGGCGGTCTCGGCGGCACCTACGGCGGCAACCCGATCGCGTGCGCCGCTGCGCTCGGCTCGATCGAGACCATGCGGACCGAGGACCTCGCCGCGTCAGCCAAGCGCGTCGAGAACGCCGTCCTGCCGCGGCTGCGCGCGCTGGCCGAGGAGACCGGCGTGATCGGCGATGTCCGCGGGCGCGGCGCGATGCTGGCCGCCGAGTTCGTCAAGCCGGGCACCACCGAACCCGACGCCGAGCTCACCAAGCGCGTTGCGGCGGCCTGTCACCGGGCCGGTGTGGTCGTGCTGACCTGCGGCACCTACGGCAACGTCGTCCGCCTGCTGCCGCCGCTGTCCCTGTCCGACGACCTGCTCGACGAGGGTCTGTCCGTCCTCGAGCACGCAGTCCGCACGGAGGCTCGTTCGTGACCACCCCATTCTGGGTCGCCGGGAAACCGGTGACCAGCGAAGAAACCGCTGTCGTCCGTCACTCGTTCGACGGCAGCGAGGCCGGCTCCCACTTCGTACCGTCCACTTCGGACATCGAGGCCGCGGTGCAGGCCGCGCACGACGTCCAGCAGGAGTTCGCGACGCTGCCCGCGCACGTACGCGCGGGCGCGTTGGACCACGTGTCCCGAATGTTGGGTGAACGGTCCGAAGAGCTGGCGCAACTCATCACCGCGGAGTCGGGCAAGCCGCTGAAGTGGGCCCGCGGCGAAGTCGGCCGCGCGGTTTCGACGTTCCGCTGGGCCGCCGAGGAAGCGCGCCGGTTCTCCGGCGAACTGCAGCGACTCGACACCGACGCGGGCGGCACCGGACGGCTGGCACTGGTCCGGCGCGTGCCGCGCGGACCGATCCTCGGCATCACGCCGTTCAACTTCCCGCTGAACCTGGTGGCACACAAGGTCGCCCCGGCGATCGCGGTAGGCGCGCCGATCATCCTCAAGCCCGCGCCGGCGACGCCGCTGACGGCGCTGTTCCTCGGCGAGATCCTCGCCGAGACCGCGCTCCCGGCGGGCAGCTGGTCGATTTTGCCCGTGAGCAACGAGGAATCCGCGCGCCTGGTCGCCGAGCCGCGGCTGCCGGTGGTCTCGTTCACCGGCTCGGTGCCGGTCGGCTGGGGCATCCGGGACAGCGTGCCGCGCAAGCACGTTTCTTTGGAACTCGGGGGCAACGGCGCGGTGCTCGTCTGTCCTGATTGGACGGACCTGGACTACGCGGCGCAGCGCATCGCGACCTTCGCGATGTACCAAGCGGGCCAGTCCTGCATCTCGGTGCAGCGCGTGTACGCACACGTCTCTGTCTACGACGCGTTGCAGGAGAAGGTGCTGGAGCAGGTTCGCGCGCTTCGCACCGGCGACCCACGCTTGGATGGCGTCGACGTCGGGCCGCTGATCAATGAGGCGGCGGCTACGCGAGTGGAGTCCTGGGTCGCATCGGCCGTCGAGGCCGGCGGCACGCTGCTGACCGGCGGCGGCCGTTCCGGCGCAACAGTGGAGCCGACGGTGCTCGCGGGCGTGCCCGAGGACGCCGCCGTGATGGCGGACGAGGTGTTCGGCCCGGTGGTTTCGCTGGTCCGGGTCTCCTCCGTGGACGAGGGTGTCCGCCTGATCAACGCTTCCCGCTTCGGCCTTCAGGCAGGCGTGTTCACCCGGGACATCCAGACGGCGTTCGACGTCTCGGCGAAGCTGCAGGTCGGCGGGGTGCTGGTGGGCGACGTCCCCAGCTTCCGCGCGGACCAGATGCCTTACGGCGGGGTGAAGGACTCCGGCGTCGGCCGCGAAGGCCCGGCGGCGGCGATGGCCGACTTCACCGAGGAACGCGTGACGGTGCTGACGGGGCTGACCCTCTAGCTGCGGATGTCCGTGAAGGCCCCTTACCGGCTGTAAGAGCCGGTAAGGGGGCCTTCACGGCTTTCAGATCTGCGGTAGAACGGACGCGAGGGGGTGGCCGTGAGACCGCTGATTTTGCTGGATGTCGACGGGCCGCTGAGTCCGTGGGCGGCCAGGCGGGACGCGAAGCCCGACGGTTATGTCGAGCATCGGATGCGGCTACCGGGCTGGTGCCGCCGGAAACCGCTGCGGATGTGGCTGAACCCGGCGCACGGCCCGGCGCTGCTGGAACTGGCCGCACAAGCCGGCGCCGAACTCGCCTGGGCCACCAGCTGGGAGCACCAGGCCAACACGATGATGGGTCCGGCGATCGGCCTGCCCACCCTGCCCGTGGTCGAGTTCGGCGACCTCACACCCCGGCGCGGACGCACCTTCACCTGGAAGTTCGGCCCGGTCGGCCGGTTCGCCGCCGGTCGTCCGCTGGCCTGGCTGGACGACGACTTCGACACCTATCCCGCCGCGCGCGACGCGTTCCTCGCCGCTCGCGCGGATCTCACCACCGAGCTGATCGCGGTGAACCCGCGCACCGGCATCGACGACGGCCACCTCGCTGAGCTCGCCGACTGGGTCAGATCGCTTCCAACGCCTCCAGCAGTGCCGCATGGGCGTCCACCAGGGACGGGCCGTACCAGGTGAGGTAGCGGCCCGAGACCAGGACGTACCGCGCGTCCGGGAACGCGTCCGGGCCGTCCGACGCCGTGAACTCGTGTGGTTCGTCGGGCAACACCAGCAGGTCCGCGTCGGCGTCGAAGTGCGCGCGGAGCTCGCCGATGTCGGGGCGCGGGTAGCGTTCCGGGTCACCCGCGTAGACGTTCGCGACGCCGACCCGGCGCAGGACGTCGCCGGCGAACGTGTCGCGGCCCAGGACGATCCAGGGCTTGCGCCACACCGGGACCACCGCGTGGAACCGCACCGGCGCGGCCGGGCGCCAGAGGTCCTCGGCTTCGACCAGCCAGCCCGGCTCGTCGAGGTCGTAGGCCTGGGTCAGCAGCCGCCGCAGCGAGCCCAGCGCCGCCGGGACCGTCGCCGACGCGGCCATCACCCACACCGGGATCCCGTTGGCGCGCAGGCGTTCCACGTCCTCCTGGCGGTTCTCCTCGGAGTTCGCCAGCACCAGGTCCGGCGCCAGGTCGAGCACCCGGTCCAGCTTCGGGTACTTCGAGCCACCCACCCTCGGGACGTCCAAAGTGGACGGATGGGTGCAGTAGTCCGTCGCACCGGCCAGCCGCCCCGGCGCGCTCACCTCGGCCGCCTCGGTCAGCGAGGGCACGAGCGAGACCACCCGGGAGACCGGGCCCGCCAGGGGCACCGGCTCGCCGAGGTCGTCGACCAGATCCGCGGTCCTCATGCCCGTTCGAACGAGACCTTTCGCTTCCCGACGTCGACCCCGGTCAGCCGGACGCCGATCCGGGCTCCCGCGGTCAGGTTCGTCCCCGCGCACTTCGCCATCACCGTGGGCTCCTCGACCAGGATCTCCGCCTTGGTCTCGTCCGCGCGCAGCACCACCGCGCTGAACTCGCCGCCGATCTGCTCGGCCAGCACCCAGGCCTCGACCTGGTCGATGCAGGCCCGCTCGACCTTCGCGGCCAGCGCGTCCGACGCCGTCATGCGCTCGGGGACGTCCGCGAGCGCCGCGCGGACCCAGTCCGGGACGTCGTGCCCATCGGACACGGCCAGGCAGATCTCCGTGGCGAACCGGTCCACCAGCCGCCGGATCGGAGCCGTGACGTGCGCATACGCGCCACCGATGCCCGCGTGCGTGGTCAGCGCAGGCAGCTCGCCGTCGAACGCCGTGTACCCGGCGCCGCGCAGGAGGCGGGTCGTGTCCGCGTAGAGCGCCATTGATGCGGGCGCGCCGGGGTCGAGCTTCGCGAGGAACTCCGACACGCTCGCGTCGTCGGCCCACGGGATGCCCAGGGCGTCGGCGGAGCGACGCAGCCAGTCGGCCGCTTCGGGCTCCGGGTCGGGCAGCGTGCGCAACACGCCGATCTTCGCGCCGATCATGATCTGCGCCGCCGCCATGCCGGTGAGCAGCGAGATTTCGGCGTTCCAGGCGTCGACCGCGGTGCGCGGGCGCCGCGCCAGCACCCAGCCGCTGTCGGCGTTGCCGCTGATCTCCTGCTCCGGCAGCTGCAGCTCGACCGCGCCACGGCGGACGGCCAGCTCGCGACGGCGTTTGCCCAGTTCGGGAAGCGCCGCCACGGACGGGTGCGGATTCCCGGCCTCGAGCTGGGCCTGAACGGTCTCGTAGTCGAACTGCTCAGTGGACCGGACGAGCGCGCGCCTAACGCGTGTCGCGGTCGGCTCGCCCGCCTCGTCGGTCTCGATCGTCCACAGCACCGCGGGCCGGATCTCGCCCGGCAACAGGCTCGCCGCGCCTTCGGACAGCACGGGCGGGTGCAGCGGGACGTTGCCGTCGGGCAGGTAGAGGGTCTGGCCGCGCAGCCGAGCCTCCCGGTCGAGCGCGCCGCCGGGCGGCACGAACGCGGCGAGGTCGGCGATCGCGTAGTGCACGCGGAACCCGCCGGCCGTCCGCTCGATGACCATCGCCTGGTCGAGGTCCTTGGCGCCGGGCGGGTCGATCGTGACGAACGGCAGGTCCGTCGCGTCCTCGCGCGCCCCCGCCGAGGCCAGCGGATCCAGGACCGCGGCCTCCGCCTCGGCGAGCACATCGGGTCCGAACGACTCCGGCAGCACGAATTCGGCGCGCAGGGGGCCGAAGTCCCCGCCCGCCGAGTGTGTCCTGATCACGAGGGGAGGCACCCCCCAACCCTATCCCGCCGGAGCCGGGTTGATCGCCCGTTCGGGCGCGGTCCGGTCGGGTGTACGTTGGCTCCCGCATAATGAAAACCGAAACCATCTTCAGCAGCGAGAAAGGGTCCGATCGTGAAGATCGCGTTCGTCGGCAAGGGCGGTAGCGGCAAGACCACGTTGTCGTCCCTGTTCGTCGCGTACCTGGCCGAAGCCGGCGCGCCGGTGCTGGCGATCGACGCCGACATCAACCAGCACCTGGCGGTGGCGCTCGGCGCGACCGAGGAGCAGGCGCTCGCGTGGCCGACGCTCGGCGACAACATGGCGCTGATCAAGGACTACCTGCGCGGCGACAACCCCCGCATCACCGACGCAGCCGAGATGATCAAGACGACCCCGCCTGGCCGGGGATCGCGGCTGGTCACGCCGTTCGAGGACAACCCGGTCACCGACGCCTGCTTCCGGCAGCTCGGCGATGTGCGGCTCGGCGTCACCGGCCAGTTCGACGAAGACGACCTCGGCGTGTCGTGCTACCACTCGAAGGTCGGCGCGGCGGAGCTGCTGCTCAACCACATGGTCGACGGCGACGGCGAGTACGTCGTGATGGACATGACCGCGGGCGCCGACGCGTTCGCGTCAGGGCTGTTCACGCGCTTCGACGTCACGTTCCTGGTCTGTGAGCCGACCGTACGCAGCGTCGGCGTCTACAAGCAGTACGCGGACTACGCGCGCGACTTCGGCGTACGCCTTGTCGTGGTGGGGAACAAGGTGACCGACGAAGACGACGTCGCGTTCCTTCGCACGCAGCTCGGCGACGCGCTGCTGGGTTGGATGTCGACGTCAGGCCACGTACGCGCGGCGGAGCGAGGCACTGCGCGACCGATCGGAGAGCTCGAAGCGCACAACCTGGCGACGCTCGCTTCAATGCGCGAAGCCGTCGACGCGGAGCAGCGCGACTGGGCGCGTTATCAGCAGCAGGCGGTGGAGTTCCACCTGCGCAACGCCCGCGCATGGGGCAACAGCCGCGCGGGCGTGGACCTTGCCGAGCAGGTCGACCCCGGCTTCGTGCTCGGCCCTTCCCTGCTCACCGGCCGTTAAGCCGTGAATGGCACATTGAGGGTCATAAAGACCCTCAATGTGCCATTCACGGACTTGGGCTGAGATCAATCATCGTTCCAGGCGGCGTCGGCGGCGTCGGCCTTGCGGGTGCGCTCTCGCGCGATCGCGAGGGCGCGGCGGGCGGTGGCTTCGTCCGGGTACGGGCCGAGCAGGTCGATGCCACGGCCGCGTTCGAGGTGCTCGACCTCGTTGGTGCGGGTGTTGTAGTACCACCCCGGGTCCGGGTTCGGGTCTTTGGCCATGCGTTCACCATGACACCGGCGCGGGCCGCTGTCATGGTGAACGCGGACGTCACCGCTTGTAGTTGTAGGGGATGTGGGTCGGCTCGCCGGTCGGGCCGAAGTCGCCGCCGTCGCCGGGGCCGGACTGCTCGTCGGGCAACTCGTCGAACCAGCCGCGTGCGGACGGCAGCGGCGTGCCCCGCGGCGGGGTGTCCTGCTCCTGCGGAGCGGACGGCTGCGGCAACGCGGTCGAAGGCGGCTTCGGCGGCGGAGGTGGCTTCGGCGCCGGAGGGACCGGCACGGTTTCGCGACCGGGGAACACCGGCAGACCGCTCTGCGTGGGCGGCGGAGCGCTCGGCGTCTGGCCACGGCCGGGGAAGACCGGGCGTGCCGGCGCCGCGTGACGCCCTCGGGCGGAGGGATCGGCGACCTGGCCGGGAACTCCCGGGTTCGCGCTCGGACCGGGGAACACAGGCGGCGGGGTGAGCCCATCAGCGACCCGAGAAGCCCCGGGCGGGGGCGTGACTTCGGTCGGCAGCAAGGGTTTCGGCGCGGGCGGCTGGACCGGCTCGGGCTCGGTCGGTGGGTCGGCGACCGGCTCGGTCGACGGGTCGGCGGCGGGCTCGTGGGCCCAGTCCGGGTCCGTCGCGGCCGGGTCGGCGGGGTCGCGGCGGGTCCAGACCGGCGCCGGCAGGGGTGGCGGCGCGGGCTCACCGGCCCGCGTCCACACCGGACCCTCCGGCGGCACGCCCGGACGCGATTCACCAAAGCCGGCAGGCGGTTCGGGAGACGGCTGAGCGGGCGGTTCCGGCTCAGGCGAGGGCTCGGGCTCGGGTTCGGGTTCGGGTTCGGGTTCGGCAGAGACGACGGGCGACGGCACCTCGGGCGCGCTGGGCTTAGGGTCCGGCTCGGCCGGAATCGGCTCCGTCACGACCGACTCGGCCGGAATCGGCTCCGTCACGACCGACTCGGCCGGAATCGGCTCCGTCACCACCGGCTCAGCCGGAACCGCCTCCACGGCCACCGGCTCTGCCGGAACCGGCTCCGCAGCCTCTGGCTCCGCGGGAACCGCGGCCTCTGGCTCGGCTGGAGCGTCCACCGAGTCCTCAGGCACCTCCGGCGCCTCGGTCACCGCTGTGGGTTCGACCTCGTCCCGAGCCGGTTCGACCGGAGTTTCGGGCTCCACCGGCGGCCGCTCGTCGACAGCTTCCGAAGGCGCGACCGGGACCGCAGGCCGGCTGGGCGGCGCGACCACACGGTCCGGCACAGCGGGAACCACAGGCTCCGGACGAGAAGGCGGAGGCGGAACCACGGGCTCGGCCTGGACGGACTCCGCCGGGCGCGGCGGCACCACACGGTCCGGCGTGCCGGGCACCGAGGACGGCGGGGGCGGATGCGGCACCGTGCGCCACACGGGCGCCGGGCCGATGTTCATCGGCGCGGGCTGGCCGGGCACCGGCGGCGCCCCCGCGGGCGGCGGCACCGGACGCGCCGCGGGCTTGGGGATCGGGTCCAGGCACGAGACCAGGACCGTTGTGTTGTCCGGATCCTCGACCTTACGGCCGCTGCGCTCGCGGTAGATCATGTCGCCGTCGGCGTCCATCTCCACCAGGTAGCCCGCCTCGGCCAGCTGCTCCTCGTCGAGGTCACCGAGCTTCTCGTACCGCGAGGGCACGACGTGGTAGATCGGCCAGGCGAGCCGCGCGTGCTCGGCGTGGAACTGCGCGAGCAGCGCCGCCATCTGCTGCTGCCACGGCAGCGACATCCCCTCCGCGAGCGAGCGCGGGAGGACGACGTAGCCCTGGTCGACACCCGGGTAGCCCTGGCTCAGCTGGTCGGCCAGCGGGGTGCTCGACGCGGGGCGGGCGGACTGCCGCGGCGCCTGCGGCGCACCGAACAGCGCCGCAGGGTCGCCGGGGGTCCCCCCGCCGGACTTGCCGCGTTTGCCGAATTTCCGTGCCACGTCCTCATCCTCTGTCAGTACGCGGACGCCTGCGCTCCGGAAGCCCAGTGACTTCGGGTGAATCCGCGCAC
>Ga0307507_10010615_pt1 | contig 11856 bp, 10 predicted proteins | sample 7_EM_MG_FD_207223 | JGI IMG/M metagenome (GOLD analysis project Ga0307507, IMG submission 207223) | Populus trichocarpa ectomycorrhiza microbial communities from riparian zone in the Pacific Northwest, United States - 7_EM | ecosystem: Host-associated > Plants > Roots > Unclassified | place...
ACACGCACACACACTCTTTCCCTTTGTCGACAAGGAATTAAAGTTAATCAATGCAAAAAAGTAGTAAGATCACTGACATGGCATAGGAAGATTGTAAAAATAAAAAGCAAAACAATTGATTTTCTTTAGTGGACGGATTGTGAATCCATGTTATCATGTACGTGAGAATTCAACCCACCATGCCTCTCTATGCCTTTGTACATCGTGTGTGTATTCCTCACTACAGTATAATACCACCATTGAATATTAATGGAAGGCCATTGATCAATAAGGACGACTAATTGCCTTCCTTGATTTAAATTTATTTTTCAAAATAAATTGATGAGATTTTTTTTATATTGTATAAAAATTAGGTGATGATAATTGTTCTCTCGTTTCAGGTTGGGTTAAATTTTCTAAGAACTATTAAATTTACAATAAATATTACTACTATGAAAACTAAACATAGATTTGATTTTACGGGTAAAATCAATTATTATTATTATTATTGACCTGAGTCTGACATCTCCTTCTAGACCCAAGAAACTGAGGCTCGAAAGGTGCACCTAACCTATAGTTTTAAAAATACTTTGAAAGAAATTTGAAAATTTTTAATTTTTTTTTCTCTAATATGGTCATATTAAAGTTAATGGAGCTCTCAATAAATTTTTGATTCACATCATATACTTTATAAATTTTAGGTATTATATAAGAGATCCAATTGGGTATTGGGTCCTGTGCTGTAAAACCTACAATAGCTTTGGGTCTTGCTGGGTGCAAGACCTAAATTAGCTTTGGGTCTTTCATAATACATGATCCAATTGGGTGTTGGTTCTACCGGGTGCAAGATCCCACATACCTTAGGATCCTGCCTAGTGCAGGATCCATGTGGGTGTTGGATCTGACAGTGCAGGACCCAATTGCGTGTTGGGTCTTGTCACTAGGATCCAACAGTTTTTGATCCTATTTAATATCATAATCCAACACCTAATTGGACCTTTTTTTTTTTTAGAGGAATCAATATCTTTGGATATTTTTATAACCAGGACAAAATATATATATATTTTTTTTATTTAGAAATTTTTAAATGTTTTTATTATTATTTAACCCGCGATGCGATGCATGTCACATGTCTAGTAATACTGTAAATTACGTTTATAGCGCTGGAATATTCTTCTTTTGTGTTATAAATTAACTTAAAGTTCTATCCTGTTATTGCTAGTAGTTCAAGGCGTTTTATTTAGCACGTGGCTGGCCAAGTGACTGAAAAAGGAAAAAGAAGAGCCAAAAAGAACATCATGGATGCAGACAAGGCTGAGTTCTTGAAGGAATTCGGTTCCGACTATGGTTATCCAAACGGTCCAAAATCTATCGACGAAATTCGAGCCACTGAATTTAATCGATTAGACCAAAAGGGTCGCTTTCTTTAACCTCTAATACTTCTTTTCTTGTTTCTTTATAGTTTCAATTTGTTATAATTTTCCTTTCCTCTTTGCAGGTATTGTATATTTAGATCATGCTGGTGCTACTTTATACTCTGAGTTACAAATGGAAGAAATCTTTAAAGATTTCAACTCAAATATCTATGCAAACCCACGTATCCTATTTTTTTCTTTAATTTGTCTTGTTTATTATTTTGAGCTGTCAATGTGAAAATTCTTTAATTTTTGGGGGAAAAAAATAGATAGCCAAAGTGTTTCAAGTTCTGCAACATCTGATATTATAAGAGAAGTTCGACAACAGGTAAAGTTCATTTGATTTTGATTGTTATAAGAATTGTTTTTGTGGTTTTTTTTTTTGTTGAACCATGAAGTGTTTTGTGTTTTTTTTTAATGGGAAGGTGCTTGATTATTGCAATGCATCTGCTAAAGAGTATAAATGCATATTTACTTCTGGGGCCACCGCGGCTTTGAAGTTGGTTGGGGAGGCGTTTCCCTGGAGTAGGGAGAGTTGTTTTATGTATACTATGGAGAATCATAATAGTGTGCTTGGTATTAGAGAGTATCCTTCAATTTGTGGAATCACCTAGCTGTGGGGTTTTTTTTACTGCTAATTAATTATTATGAGGTACTTTCGGTCAGTGCTTCCCACTCGGATTCATGGGGAGCCAAAGGTAGTTACAAGTGGGTCCCACATGAATTCAGGAGAAGGTACATGTACACTGGGAGTGCTCTATAATTTCTTGTGTTTCATGCTTTTGTTTTTTTATCCTCATTTTGCTCTCAAGATATGTTCATCCTTGATAATTTTTAGATATGCTCTCAGTAAAGGGGCTGCTGCATTTGCAGTAGATGTTGAAGACAATGTTAATGGAGGTGGAGCATCTGGAGGCCAGGAGGCACGGGTGAAGTTATCACCACATGCAACGCAAAGGAGGAATGAAGCTAAAATTCTAGAAGAGGAGCCAACTGGTAATCCTTGGAAATTATACCCTTAAAATAGCACACTAGAACTTCTATTTAGAAAGTGACAAGACTTGGTGTTTGGTTTAAATCGCCACGTCATATTTCTCCTTGGTGATTTTTTATAGCATTCAAAGGAAAAATTGAGTTTGGTATATATTTCCTGTTGGCCCGTCTGTAGGATATTACATGATGCTTTAATGAGGGAAAAAGATGGAAGATTATTGATAACATCACAGCAAATGATAGTTTCCCTCCAGCCTATGATTGTGTTGGAGTTTGCTAAGGTAGAGGTCACTTTATCTTCATCTTGTATTTTGCTTTTTGCAGGAAATGCTTATAACCTATTTGCATTCCCTTCTGAATGCAATTTCTCTGGTTTGAGATTCAGTCTCGACTTGGCTAATCTTATTAAGGAAAATTCAGAAAGAATTTTGGAAGGCTCTCCTTTTTGCAAGTATGTAAGGTGCTATCTTATTTTGTTATTTTCTATTTTCTTCCGATGATGAGCTTCTTTCTTATGGTTCGCTCCTTCGAGGGAACTTGCTAGTTGCTAATTTTGTTGTATCGATTACCTAGGACTGTCCATACACTCACTCGAAGTAAATAAGTTGCATGTCACCATAAACTGTTTGGGTTGATTTTAGGCTGAAAATACATTTTGTGTTATGAGTTAAAAAAATGTAAACAACTCGAAGAAAAGAAAACTGTTAATTGCCTTCTTTTTGTGACCTTACCCGTTGACCCCGCTTTGCTGGAGGCCATCAGGAAAGTCTCAGATAAACCCGAACTGAAGTTCTTTTTTCTATTTATGCTGCATAGACTTTACTGGTTTTTCAGTTAGCACTGATCAATAGTCTTCTGGTTTGGTAAATAGGGGTCACTGGATTGTTTTGATTGATGCTGCAAAAGGATGTACTACATGCCCTCCAGATTTATCCAAGTACGCTGTGGATTTTGTTGTAATCTCTTTCTATAAGGTATATACATTTTTCTGTCGATTCATTTATTCTTTTAAACTATCATTCCATATTCATGTTTTGCCTTGTTGTCCTGTCAAAGCTATTTGGCTATCCAACTGGACTTGGTGCTCTTGTTGTTCAAAATGGTAAGTGATTGGTTTTGAAGATTTAGTGCTAGATGTGGTTGCTTTGAAAGATTTAGTGCTAGATGTGGTTACTTTTTTTTGGAGCTCCTCTAGACACGTGTACCAAGGATCACTCTATTGGATTACTGATATTTGTTGTGAGATGTCACAGTTCTCTAACTTTCATCTACATTATTGTGATGCTACAGATGCTGCCAGGTTGATGAAGAAGACTTACTTCAGCGGAGGTTTGTGCTTAGATGTGTTAATAATTAAATTCAATACATAATGTCTACTACTTTGGTTGATTTTAAAAACATTTCAGGCACAGTTGCTGCATCGTTTGCTGACATGGACTTTGTTAGAAGAAGAGAAGGTATTGAAGAGCTTTTTGAGGATGGCACCATTTCATTTCTGAGTATAGCATCAATACGCCATGGGTTCAAAATCCTCAATTCCCTAACTCCATCCATGATGAGTCGGTATGTAAAATATGTCAGGATACTGTGGATTTATTGTACTTTGTTGAATGGAAAAACTTGTGATTTGACTGTAGCATATGTTGGATATTGTTTGTTGGAGGAATTTATTGAAAAAGCATTTTAAAGATTAAGGCTCGTAAAGTTTAATCTATATGAATTGCATAATCTTCTATAGCAAGTCAGCCTGTTCTTAGCCATTGTTGTACGAGCAATGTAATGGGGAATCAATGATTTATTTAATTTTTGTATAAGAGCTATTGAAATTAGTGCTAACAAGGTTCTCTTTGGTGCTGGTCAGTTGTCAAGAAGCCACAGAAAGTACAGATATTGATTGGGCCCTATTCTTTTATGCCCTTTCTGTTCTGTTAGAGATGGAAATAGTGGACTTTTGAAGGAGTCGAACTACTACTCAATGCCTTGTCCATCCTCAGTTTTAGAGTTCAGTTCTGGTGTTTCAATATTCATATCCCACATTTTAGAATGACAATTTTTATATCTGCCGTGTTGCTTGTCATTTCTTTTAAAAAAACTTCTTAATTGATCTGGTAAATTATAAGGTCATTAGTTTTGAGTTTCTGACATGATTTATGTACCTTGTATAATGGTGCAATACCTAATCTACTTATTTCAGGCATATTGCAGCACTTACCATGTATGTCAAGAAGATGCTTTTGGGCCTAAGGCATGAAAATGAAGCTAATGTTTGCATCATTTATGAAGGTCATACTTCAAAGGTTGGTTCTTTTTTATGATAAATATTAAAGGTCAGTTCATGTGAGTAATTCCATATGTTTTCACATTATTCTAGCTCTTGTCTGTAGAAATGACATTTAACTAAAGTAAAAGCACTAGCAAAATTTTCTTTTATTATTTAAAAGCACATATAGATCATTGTCCATGTTTTTGTTCTCTTTGGAAAATCGATATTTATCTTGAATTCAACTTTAGCTCCTATAAAATAGCTAACCTACCATATACATGCTTTCCTAACAACTAGCCTATATCTAGTATCCTAACAAAGGAAAGAATAAGTTATTTACAAATATAGAAGGTAATTGTCAAATTTGTCTTTAAATAAACAACCAACTCCTTTGACATCCCTCATCAATTATCAAATTGATGGTGATCTAGAGAGTAGTAGTGATATGTGGGAGGGTAATAACTTGATGGTCAAAGGCCTCCTGAATGGTGTGACAGTCAACCTCCATGTGCTTCATGCGTTTGTCGTAGACAGGATTGAAAACAATTTGGATGGCACTAGTGTTGTCAGCATGCCCGAGTGTAGGTTGAACCTTGGAAAAGCCAAATGATCTCGGAGCAAGCAACAAACATGATGTGGTAGTCAGCCTCATTAGATGACTTGGAGACAAAGTCCATTTTCTTGCATTTCCAAGAGATAAACGCATCACCAAGAAACATATACCAGCTGGTAGTGGATTTCCTAGTATCTAGGTAACTAGTCCAATCAGCATCACTGTAGTTGTGGAGGATCGAAGATTCAAGATGATGTTGGATTCGAAAGTCCTAAAATCCATGCCATGACTTGTGCATCAATGACCGCCCACCTGGCGTGCTGTTCCTTGTCTTTGATTTTGTCAGGAGCAGGGCTGCTGCCATCTACATGGCCCCATAGATCCTTCCCTTTGACAAATATCATGAAGTGGAATGCCCATGCTGAGTAATTCTTGCCATTAGAATGAATCAGGAAAGTTTCAGACATTTCTGAAGACATGATGCCAAGATTGTTTGATCTAGAATAACTGAGAATAAGGAATGGCACTAGGACTAAGATGGACTTGAGGACAAGAGACAAGAAAAACAAACAAAGACAGAACTAGGTTAGGCTGAGAAAGGCTTTTATACAAACTTAGAATACTTTGAACAGGAAAAGTTGTGTTCCCTCTATGGAGAATCTTGAATAAAATTACATGCTAAATTCTAGCTCCTATAAAATAGCTAACCTACCATATACTTACTTTCCTAACAACTAGCCTACAGCTAGTATCCTAACAAAGGAAAGAATAAGATATTTACAAATATAGAAGGTAATTGTCAAATCTATCTTTAAATAGACAACTAATTCCTTTGAGAATTATAATAGAGATTCATTGTTAAAACTTCATTTTCTTAAGCATAAAAGTTATGCTGTGTTGATTTGCGAGGTTCATTTCTTGTCTCATTGTGGCCCTAATTGCATAGTAGTCAGTGGTTGTTTGGCCCTGCTAATTGGTCACCTTGCAGCTATTGTGTGGTGACTGCACTATATGGTAGATGCTTACCAAACACTGCTATCACTCTACTACAACTTCTTTATCCTACAAAAATAGTTGGAAGTTGATTTTAGAAAAACTAGAATTGTTGCTTTTGTTCGACAGTAATCATTGACAAGGCCAAACTGACCTATGAATTTCACATGTAATGCTCATTAGGTATGTCAAATTTCCATCCATTAATTCCAGTCTTCATCTCCAGAGTTATGCATCCTAGAATGTACTGAGTATCAATAATGGATGATGCATTCCTTATCACTGTGTGATGAATAACTATAATCTATAATCCAGACACTGTTCAGAAATATACTTCACTTTTCTGTCTATATGACTAAGACTGATATACCCTACTTCTTGGGAGTGCCTTTTTCTTTTGTGCATCAATGTATGGAATTATATTTGTATATGCATGCATCTTTTTTTTTATATATTTTAGTTACTTTTACTGGGTTCAATCCTAATACAGGTTGCAACTTTCCTCTTTCAGTTAGTTTGTCATGAATCAGGTTCCATAGTGTCATTCAACTTGAAAAGGCCTGATGGCTCGTGGTTTGGATACAGTGAGGTGGAAAAACTCGCTTCCTTATCTGGAATTCAGTTACGGGTAAAATTTGAGAAATTCTGAACCATTGGTGCATGTGTGTGTGGGTTTGTTTGCCATCTTCTGTGGAATGCTTGCCTCATATCTCTTTTTATTCAATTGCCAATTATCCAAATTGAAACTTTATTCCTATCCCACCATGAGTGGGAAGATCCAGATGATTTGACCATGTCACTAAACAACTGATATTATCTCTTACTAAAAAAAAGAAAAGAAATGAAGAGGTGGTCTTATCATTTTTATCAATTAATTATCCCACTTTCTTGTCACCTCTCTTTTCAATTTTTTATTTTATTTTATATTCTTTTCAAATAAACACTTCTTATTTTTTTCTTCAAAAAATAAATAAATAGAAAACAGTGCTTGTATATGCTTCTGGCAACATGACCCTGTTCTCACACCTTCAAGCATAATAAATACCAATGAGGTGAAATGGGACAGATGATTAAAAATGACTCTTCAATCAAATCTTTAATCAAAGGGGATTTGCCCATTTTGATTAAGATTGAGGTGAATACACAATTGTTCAAATTGTATAATCGTAAATTACTGACATTGCTAAATGACCTAAAACAATTTGATTATAATTCAATTTGTGATGATTATAGGTAGAAAGATCATATTCTTCAGTCATTGATAAACAATTAGTTGGATCTTCTGATGGACACAGGATGTACTGTGTTATGTCATCTTTTTTATTAAAATTTTGTACATGATGTTCACACTCATGTTGATGATCTTGGAGAAATTTGAAGCTGTCAGCATCTAATCAATCTTCATTATGTGATGCTGATAATATTTGCTTTGTTACTTGTCTGCTTTTTTTTCTGTAGACAGGATGCTTTTGTAATCCAGGAGCATGTGCAAAATATCTTGGCTTGTCTCACCTGGATCTTCTTTCAAACTTAGAGGTACTTGTTCGCAATATCGTACTTAAAGAGACAAAGAAGAAAGAGTTGATTGAACTGTTATTGCTGGTGTATTAATTTCATTACATTGGTTTAATGCAAATTGATGCATTTTAATGCCTTTTTAATTCTTCTTTTAAATTCAGGCTGGTCATGTTTGCTGGGATGATAATGATATTATACAAGGAAAACTAACTGGGGCTGTTAGAGTGTCATTTGGTTACATGTCTACGTATGAAGATGCCAAGGTAGGTGCTTTACAGTCCAATTTCAAGGAGAATGGATTATCCGGGTGTTTCTTATTCTTTATATCCATGCAGATTCTATTCTACTTAATTACAAAGAAATGGCATTTATCTAAATCTTTAGTAGCACTCATGGTTGTTTTAAATGTATTGGTTGTAAGAAAGTGAAGTTCCCAAAGAATTTATCAGATGCTGTTAGGTCTTTAATGTAATACGGGTTTCGTTAGCTGATTTCTCTTGTTTTCTTTTCAATTTTGGATGTGCAGAAATTGATTGATTTTATCACAAGTTTATTTGTATCAAAGCCAAATAAGTCAGAAAACTGGAATATGTTGAGAACAAAATCCATCCTCTTGTCAAATGAAGGTTAGTTTTCACTTTGCTTTGCACTCCTGTGAATGTAATCAAAATTTCACATCTTTATACCTTAAAACTCCCAGTGGTCAATAGTAGAGTGTACACATTGATGTCGCTTAATATCCCTTCAAAATTTGTTAGACTAAAGACTACTGATTTTTTTGTGAAACATGGTTTCCTTCAACTGTCATCTGATTCTTTGCTGACACTGCAGGCCATGAAAGAAAAGCTGGTTATTACCTCAAGTCTATAACAGTTTACCCAATAAAATCATGTACAGGATTCAGTGTGGAAAGTTGGCCTCTGAGCAGCACTGGTAGCTATTTGTTTTTCTTTTTAACACTACATGAGCCTTTCAATTGGAATGTGGGATCACATAGATTTGTGAACCATCTGTATATTTTATTTTTTCAATTTCTTTGTTTTTGTACTAGGTTAACAAGCATCATTAAAAAAATGAGTATCTTTAACAAATTGAAGATGCAGGCAAACTAGACAGTATTGGCACTAGGCAAATGCAAAAAGTTCAATGTTTTTGATTTCTCTTTTATCATATTTTTGTTTCCTAATGTTAAGAGAATTTTGTTGCAGTCACTTCCCCATGCCACTAGTTTTCAATTTGTATTAACGGACAGACAACTTCTTATTGGATCTAATTCTGCATATTTTTTATTTTCTTTCTGAAAATGGTAATTACCAATCTTTTCCTGTAAATTGTGTGGCTATATCCTGTTTATAGTTATAGTCACAATCCCATAAATTAGCTATTAAGTGGACATGCCATACACTAAATAAATATGCTAATCCTTGTTACTGTCAGGAAGAGTGCATATACTATATAAAGCTTGAACCTTAGCTATACAGTTAGTGAGATTCCTTAATAATCCCCTCTGACATTATGTGACACAATTAAATGAAGAAACCTAGCCCACAGCTGAAACTAAACTGGCAGCCTTTGAGTGAGTAATGTGCATGACACACATACACACACATTTATAACGAGTATGATATATATAGCATATGACCATTCAAATATAATGAGACATGAGACTGTTAGAGCATTCAAAACTGAAAAACTTGAGCTTTCATTTAGCAGCTTTTAAAGTATATTATCCAGCCAAAAATCAATCACAGCTAAGGTGGGATCTAATAGCATGTCTTTTTGAAACATTTTATTGAGGTGTAGTCTCAACATTTACTGGAATTGTAGATAGAAATCATAGATTATGGTATACATGAATTATGTTTTGACTTCTACTGCTGGCTTGAGTAGGTTTGCAACATGATCGAGAATGGCTTCTTAAAAGTCTAAGCGGTGAAATCCTTACACAGAAAAAGGTGAACAAAATTATGTTTGTGGAATGGCTGTCATTTTCTTGTTTTCCTTCCTAGATAAAAGGTTAATAAATCTGAATTTCTTTTGTAGGTTCCTGACATGAGCTCTATTAGTGCTTATATTGACCTCAATAAGGGAATAATGTTTGTAGAATCCCCTCGATGTAGAGAAAAATTGGAGATCAACCTGAAGACAGATTCATATCCAGGTGGGATAGAGGAGATTGAGTTGCATGCCCAGAGGTATGGTAATACTGATTTTGAAGTTGTAAGTGCTAGTAGTTTCATGCTGTATTCTGGAATTTTATCAATGTGGCCTTTTTGTTGGACTATCTGAAGATGAGTAATATTGACTTCATTTGTTTTCATAATATTGTGTGAAATGTGAATATTCAGTTGTGAAGTTGTTGCTTTATAAATACTTTTGGAATATTATTCATATCATCTTACTTCTGAATGTTCTCTTAGTTTTATCCATGATAGGAAGCATGGTTCATACTCAGTGTGAGGGTTATGATGGTTGCTTGTTCATGAAGCAGATATGAAGTCCAATATTATGAGAATGATGTCGACTTGTGGTTTAGCCGTGCTGTTGGCCATCCTTGCTCTTTATTAAGATGTTGTAGTTCCCAGAATTACTCCAGCTTGAAGAAGAATAAAAGCAGGAACTTGTGCAGAGATGTGGAGAGCAGATTGAATTTTGCCAATGAAGCTCAGTTCTTATTGATATCAGAGGAGAGTGTGTCCGACCTCAACAACAGATTGAGCTTAAGTATGTTCCAGTGCGCACTATTTTGCCCCACAACTTCACATTCACAGAACAAGCTCATACTCGCACTCTTTTCGACTGAATAATTTATTTTCCACAAGAAAATGAACTTTGCTAGTTCTGGTTGTTGCATGGAAAGAAATGTGATTTTATTGATGATCATAGAAATATGCATAAAATTGATGAGAAACCATTATTGTTGCTAGTAGATGCACAAAAAGGAACTCGTGGAACATCAGTTCAAATCAATCCAATGAGATTCCGGCCCAACCTGGTTGTATATGGAGGTGAGCCTTATGCCGAAGATGGATGGCTAAATATCAAAATCGGAAATAAGAATTTTATGGTAAGTCACTGTAATTTCTGTAATACTTGAATATTAAAAAACCTGAGCTTGTTGACACAGTACAGTTATATGAACTTGCTATACTTTTCAATGTCCTGTTTAATTTTCCCTGCATTACTTGTTATGTATGGTTTAGAGTCCTTTACAAGTTCATTAGCAACTAGGAGATTCCTTGAGTTTTCACCCTTCTTCCAACACAAGTCCAGAAAACATTTGCAAGTGATAGTCAATTTGATTTGTACTTTTAAGAATGGGAAGTTATAATTTGACTCAGGAACGTAATTACTCATATTTAAGGGCTACCAGTAAACCTCTGGAACTTAACATACTCAGTGGATTGATATACATTTTTCAGATTGAGCATTGAATCTCAATGTCACTTCTTTCATTTGCTTTTGTTAACAGTCGCTGGGTGGATGCAACCGCTGCCAGATGATCAATTTAGTTCATCAAGCTGGACTAGTGCAGAGGTCAAATGAGCCTTTAGCAACTTTGGCTTCATACAGGAGAGTGAAGGTTAACCATCACAGCCCTAGTCAAATATGTTATCTTTGTTGATCTCAATTCATAGCATTCAGTAAATTAAATTATGCTCCTTGCAGGGGAAGATTTTATTTGGAATATTGTTGAGATATGAGATTCAGGATAAGATGGGGATGCAAACAGGGTCATGGCTTCGAGTGGGAGAAGAAATACATCCAAATTCAGAATAGGCAATATTGCAAAACAAGAAATTGCCAACCTATAAAGCACATACATAAGATCCAATCTCTAGAGCAGTCAATATACATGCAAGCAGCAGCTTGGATATATAGTATACAACTAGCTCGAGTTTCGAATTAAACCGTGTGAGAACTGATCCAAAGTGAATTATTATATTTAATGTGTCCAAATTCAACTTGGATGACAAGTAAAAACATGACAGCTTTAGAAAAAAACTTGAAGATAATTTTTTTTTTTAATATTGAAACAATACTAGATTGGATTGACCTCGGTTATCCTATGATCTGGGTCATGGATTTTAATATGTTTAATAATTTTGTTGTTTTTATAAATTATTTTTATTTAATTTTAT
>Ga0307507_10010616_pt1 | contig 11853 bp, 9 predicted proteins | sample 7_EM_MG_FD_207223 | JGI IMG/M metagenome (GOLD analysis project Ga0307507, IMG submission 207223) | Populus trichocarpa ectomycorrhiza microbial communities from riparian zone in the Pacific Northwest, United States - 7_EM | ecosystem: Host-associated > Plants > Roots > Unclassified | place...
AGGGAACTCACGATATCAGGCTTGTATAAGGGACCAGGTAGATAAGCGAGGTGTTGGTGAACGCGAAGGTTGCTGTTTGGAGCGTGTGAACAGGACGCGTCAGAATGAGGGAATTCCGTGAGGTACGACTTGACCGGAACTCGATCTAATTGAGCTTAAGCGAACTCAAGCGTCTCAATTTGGTTAGACTCCAGCTCAAGCGAGCTCAAGCGTCAAGCGAACTCAGCTCGTAGCAACACTATCTGCGGCCCAACTGCGGCCATGCGCGAAATGACAAAATTAAAACCCCTTACACGCACTTCGTCTCTATCCTCTTATCTTAAAATATTCCAACATGCTCTCGCCTGTATATCCAAGACATCTGAGTCCCCGTTTAATTCTATCTCTTTCCTTATCCATTAATTGGATCTCATTTACCGGAACTCGAAGCTCCAATCGTGGCTCAACTCTCTATTTATTTCGAGAACTATAATCCATATCAACCGCGACAAGTACAGACACCATTGTAGAGAAGCACTTTGAACTAGTAGAAGATGGCTAGCTGCCACCGCTATTTATTCATCTGCCCTTTTAGTGACTCTCTGAACAGGTTCATTTTTATATACCATGGAGTCCGACAAGGACGCACGAAAACAACTCTGACTATATTATCTGGACAAACCTTTGGGGATTTACATCTATTGTCAATGGTCCGACGGCGGGCATAAGTTATGCACACGAGACGTAGTAAGTTGTGAATGAATTATTGGAGTTGAGGGAATGCTAGTTTCTCATCCTGTGTTTTCTAGGGTTCAGCGATCTCGAGGTCATCAGGTCGAAACAGAACCTATTGAATATTTATGTCATTTTCATAAGAAACTTAAATACTCTTATGCCCACATCCAGATTTAATAAACTTCCCTTTCTTCTGAAACATCTTAAGAGATCGTCACTGAAACGAATTCGGTACGAGAAGGGCGTTATATTGAGTCCTATTATCTCTGATCAATTCGTCCCTGCAGACCTGTAACATCAATTGGAGGAAACACCTTCGGATTACAATTAGGGATAAAACAAGTGGAGAGTGATCCCGGAAATTGCCAGCGTAGCTGATGGCATAGCAATTTGGGCGGAGACCAGAAACAAGATATCCGAAAAAGCCTTGATCTTGAACCACCATGTCGCAATGGCAGCCAGGTTTTCAGTATCCTATGCAGACCGGGTTCCCAGGTGGTAATCAGTTTCAGCAAAATCCACAGTTTCAGCCCCAAAATCTACAATTTCAACCACAAGGGGGATTGGGTATTCCGAATGGTGGTGGATTGGTCCCCCAGCCCACTGGTTTTCCAGGTCAACGCCCCCAGCCTTTGATGCAGTCAGGCCTTCCCCCGGGTTCCAACTTTATGCAACCCCAGACAACTGGCTTTCCAGGCGGCTTCCAGCAGTCTGCTCCTCCAGTTCCGTCATTACCAACGCAGTTCCAGCAGTCTCGTCCTCCTCCGGTGCCCCCAGTACCACCCCTACCTGCGCAATTCCAGCAAAATCAACCGAGCTTTCTCAATGCACCTCCACAACCTAATCGTCTCCTAAGTGCATCTCCGGGCTTTGGGGGTCTTGTTCCGCAGCAGACCGGTTTTCCTGGTCAACAGTCTGGAGGAGGCATGCTCGTGCCTCAAATGACAGGTTTTGTCGACCCTAGATTACAGATGATGTCCCAGACTTTTATGCCGATGAACACATCTGCTGGCATACCCCAGCTCCAACCACAACCTCAGAATTTGGTTCAATCATTCCAGCAACACAACCAGACCCAACGAGGTGCGACCACTCAGCAGATGTCATGGACTCTAACCAAGGTGGAGAAAAAGAGCTACGACAATATCTTTCGCCAATGGGTCAAAGGCGAACGATTCATGAGCGGTCCTACCGCCATCGAGGTTTTTGGTGTTAGTGGGCTATCCAAAGACGATCTTGCTCGAATTTGGTGCATTCCAGCTTCCATCCACTCAACTCCACATTTTCTTACCAATTGACAGGACCCTTGCCGACATTGATGACCGTGGAAAGCTTAATTTGGAAGAATTCCACGTTGCTATGGGTTTGATCTATCGTAGTATGTACATCCTCGCTATTCCGACTCTAAAATTTAAACTAATCCATTTCATCAGGATTAAATGGAATGCAACTACCAGACCAACTTCCGCGCGAGCTTATTCCTTCATCACGTCAAGATCTGGGGGACACCGTAGACCGCGTTAAAGAACTTCTCGAAAGGGAAAGCCGAACCCATAGTCCGTCCAGTACCGACTCTCCAATGTCTATTCTCAAAAATCGTTCCTTTTATGGAGCTGCACCTTCCTTCGAGAGCAACCGCGACGCAACCATTTACAAGCATACTGATGAGGAACCAACCAGTGTGTACAAACCCAAATGGAGGCATGTCGATCGTGATGCTATCCGTTCGCGGGATGACGAAGATAATCCATCAGCCGACTTACAAGATCTCAAACGCAGAGTTGCTAATACAGCACAAATGTTAGATAGAACTGCGGATGCAGATGCTCAGAGGACGAAAGAGGACGAAGAGCTGGCTCGAGAAATGTCAGACCTAAACTATCGAGTGAAGAGGATCCAGGAGGACCTCGAGTTCAATTCCCGTGGGACGCAATCAGCCTCTAGGGCAAACGAACGCAGGCGCCTCGAGCGGGAACTTCTTACGTTGATGCATGAGCGGATTCCTGAAGTTGAGAGGAAGATCAAAGATCGTGAGGAAAGGAAGGAGCGAGACAGACGACAGTGGGCCCGTGACCGTGATAATGCAAATGAGAGGTTTGGAAGATACGAGAACAGAGACGACTATTCGCGACGAGACGATCGGAACAGGCCTTATTCACGAGGAGAAGATCGTGACTCCCAATATAATGATCGTAGTAGACCCTACTCCAGAGGAGACGACAGGCCTTCTTCACGAGGAGAAGATTACTCGAGAGGTGCTAGTGATCGAGAGGACAGAGACACTAGAGAACGGAGTTATGATCCCCCTCGTAGTCCTCCTCCAACACGCAATGCGCCTCGTCTGCCTTCTGCTACCACTACTACCCGAAGAGGTACACCTCCCGTCCAATCTCAAGCTTCACCCTCACCTTCAATGGCGGCAATGACTCCGGAGCAGCGCAAAGCCTACACCCAGGAGCAGGCCAAACTTCGTATTCAAGAACGCATGACTAAACTTGGAGTAATATCCCCTTCTACATCATTGATGGACACTAGTGTCGAGGATCGACTTCAACAAGAGAAGAAAGAAGCCGAGGAAAAGGCAAGAGCAGCTGAAAAACAAGCTGAAGAGAGAGAGAAGGCGAGGCGTGAGAGGTTGGAAAATGCAAAGGCGTTGAAAGAGGGCAGAACGACGCCTGGTGTACCCACAACACCCACCCCGACATCAAGTTTTGCTTCGGCGACTCCTGTGTCAAAGTCACCAGCAAGTGTGCCATCGAAGACTGCTCCTCCTCCTCCTAAGCCTCGTGCTCGCAACGCTCCTGCACCTCCTGTTCGTGCCCCCGTACCTACTCCGACCCCTACTCGTTCTCCCTCTGTGCCAGTCAGCATACCTAAAGTTGCTCCTTCCGTACCTGCTATACCGAAGACCGAAGTTGACCCAGAAGAGGCGAAGCTTCGTGCTCGAGAAGAGGCTTTACGGAAAGCACGTGAAGAAAGGGAGAAAGCCCGTCAGGAAAGGGAGAGGAAGTTGAAAGAGATGGAGATGGAGGAAAAAGAGAGGGCCCAACAGGAACTAGAAAGAGCTATGGAGGAAGAGAAGGCCCGAAAAGAACGGGAGAGAGTGATGGAGGAAAAAGAGAAGGCTCGAAAAGAACGGGAGAGAGCGATAGAGGAACGAGAGAAGGCTCGTCAGGAATGGGAGAGGGCATTACAGGAGTCGGAAGAACAAGAAGCTGCCGCTGCTCGGTTGGAAGAAGAACAATACCAGCAAAGGTTGGAAGCGTTGAAGGCCAAGGCTACGTCACCCGCAATCGCTTCACCGTCAACTCAGCCCACTTCTACAGCACTGCCAGTTCCTACTCCTCCTGATTTACCCCATCAGAATTCAGCTAGTACGCCATCCTTGACCCCTGCAGAAAAATCTACCAATCCCTTCAGCCGACTTCTCAAAGAAGGGGGTACCTCTGTACCCACCACTCCTGCTGAGAATGGAACTGCTACAACCTCTAATCCTTGGGCAAAACCCCTAACGTCGCCTATTTCCATACCCTCTCCCTCTCGAAGTCCAGCTCCTATATCGTCCAAAACGAGCTATCAAACAGCCCCGTCATCAGCTATTGATGACGATTGGGAAGATATTAAGGAGAAAGACGACGACGACGACGACGGCAGTAGCAGTGATGGTGATGAGCTGATGACAAGGTCTGGACGTGCTGATATTGCTCAGGCTTTGTTTGGGAACATTCGTCGACCAGCTTCAGCAGCCCCCATATCTCCAGTTCCCACCTCTCCAGCTCCTACTTCCAGTCCGGTTGTTGTGGGTGAAAGCTCCGCCCCACCACCACCTCCGCCGCCGCCAGCTTTGGTAGCCCCACCACAGCCCGCTGCTGATCCCACACCCCTTGCTACACCGCAAACTGGCCGTGGCGCTCTGTTTGCTGCAATCCAGGGTGGAAGGGCCTTGCGGCCAACTAAGACTGCCGATAAAAGTGGACCACCCCTTTCTGGCAGGGTACTCGGAGACAGTGGACCACCTGTCCATATCAACACCAATGCTCGACCTCCCTCTCCTCCACCGGCGCCTTCAATCCCGGCTTTGATTATTAGCGCATCGCCTGAGACTCCAGTGATGGCTAACAAGGTTACTTCGAAGTCCGATAATCGTCAGTCAGTTGGATGGTTCAGTGAACGCGCAGCTGACCTTGGAGGTTCTCCAGTCATTGTAGAAAAGTTTCCATCAACATTTGATGTCGAATTGAATGAATCTACACCTGCAGATGTTCTCGTTGATGAACATCCCGATTCCGATTCTTCTTTGATGGCTGACATCGATAAATCTACAGGTATGTCACCTTCTCATCCCATTTCACTATCTCAATTCTGTATAGTACACCGTGCTCGATCATTATATAATTTTGAGGGTGAAGGGAAAGAAGATCTAAGTAAGTACTACAACAATGCTCAGACGATTCCTCTCAATGTCGGTCCAGGTTTTGATGCCAATATCATGATCATCGTCAATCCATCCAAAAGTGGAGGAGATTGGTGGTACGGTAAGCTCGTGACATCCGGAAAATCTGGTCTCTTCCCGAAGACCTATGTGGAAGTAGTTGACCCTAGTATGTGTTCATATGCAGATTTTCTTGACGTGTTCTAATCAATTGAACAGGGAAAGCTCGTGCTGTGTATTCTTACTCCACAAGCAGCGCGGACGAACTTTCTTTCACTGAAGATGATATGCTCGATATTGTGGATACAACAGAGGAAGAATGGTGGAAAGCGGAGAAGGGTGGCGGGGTCTTCATGGTACCAGCCGGTTATCTGGAGCTTGTTGAGGGTTAGTGTTGACTCGCCTTCCCCTTGAGTCCTTCGTTTACCCTTTGATGGTCTTAGGCTGAAGTTCTTACTTTTTTTTTGCTCTCATTTTGCATATACACCATCTTGAATTAATTCAACCTAACCGGAAATATATGGCATTTTGCGAATTTTGAACTATTTCCTATCAAAATTCCGCGCATGTTCCTTTTTCTCAAACGAAATCGTCTCATTGCAGGTCCAGGAAATAGAAGCATACATGCAACCACAGCACCAATCGACCATAGAAACAACACCATAGCAAGAGACAATGGTACAGCTGATGACTCTGAATCGTCATCGGAATACCACTCTTTTGACGACGACAACGACGATGGGAGCATTCGAGCAACACGAGAACGGGAGCGTCAGCTCGTATTGGAAGCCGCAGGGTTGATTGTGCAAACTGATGTCGGATCCCCTCTCCGAAGAAGAAGCACGAAGAGGAGACCAGCGCCTCCTGCCCCGGACCGGAAGGGGCGGAATGACACAGAGAATTTGGCCAAAGATCTACCTCCTATTCCTGCACATGTGGACATCGAGGACATCGAGACTCAATCCACAACTCCCGAACCAGAATTGTCTTATGAAGCCCGCCTGGACGATGCGTTCGCCCGGTATGAAGCCTTCAAGAACAGGCAAGCGACGCCGAACAGGTTGTCGGTAGTGTCCATCGATTCTAGCTTTGGTCCGGCTTCATCATCAAGTTCTGTCGGGACAGCATGGAACAATTCCAATGTTAGAGAACCCGAAGGGGGACGATACACTACTTTTTTGAATTTTCTGCGGAGCAAGACACCGGACATTGATGCTAGAGACGTTCGAAGGAAGAGTGCAAGTACATTGAACATTTCTGCTCCGATAATCCAAGGTGCATCAGTCAGTCGTCAAAATCCCGAGGAAGAAGTCCACAACGATGCTGATGCACCTTTCGGCATGTCTTGGGTGAGTCTGGTGGATAAGACAGTGCTAGACGAGATACCCGCCAGGGAGCGCAGGAGACAAGAATCGATATTTGAACTTATCAATACAGAAATCGCTTATGTCCGGGATCTACAGTTGATCGTCGAAGTAAGTTTTCTATCTTTTTGTTGGCGGATTCAATATTGATGTGAAATGTTACCACATCTATAGGTATTTTATTCCACCATATTACCCCTCTTGTCTGACAAAGAGATCACGGTCGTGTTTGCTAACATAGAAGACATTTTGCTGACAAACACCGTAAGTCTTCCTTCGTTGCATTCGGTTCATGTGTTAACGGCAAAGCTGCAGGCATTCCTGAGTTCTCTTGAGAAGCACCAAAAGGAATGCAGATTATACATCGACAAAATTGGTGACATTTTATTATCTCATTTACCCAACATGGGGGTCTATATGGTTGGTCTACTAGATCTGTTTTTCTTACTTCGTCGATTGATCTTATCTTTCAGGAATACTGCGTCAATCAGTCTGTGGCAATAAAAATGCTGCAGTCAGTGCGGGAATCGAAACCTGAGTTAGGAATACAACTCCAAGTGAGTATGCGTTTGTACCAGAAAGGACTTTTTCAACTGTCATTGTTCACCTATAGCGTATTCGAGATGACAATCCCGCCGTCAGAAATCTGGACTTATCCAGCTTCTTGCTTATACCAAGTAAATTCGCATTGCCCCTTCATCCAGCGATTGTTTTTTGACTCAAGAAATTAGTGCAACGCATAACTCGCTATCCCCTTCTCGTCAAAAAGATTTTGCAATATACGGATGTAGGAAAGGAACAAGAAGCCATCTCCAATGCGCGAGAGATGGCCGAGATCCTTCTTGATCACATAAACGAGACAATCCGCGAGCAACAGAATCAAGAAACTCTGAGACAAATATCGCAAGATCTATGGATCGGACACGCGTGAGTGGTGTTTCGTAGTAATGATCCTGGCTGAGACATAAAATTATACTAGACGACTAGATCTGACAGGTGCGACAAGGAACATGGGCAATCGGCGACTTTTAAAGGAGGGTGTGCTCTTTAAAGCAAAGAGTGGTAGGAAGCTGCGAGTTTTCCTATGCAGCGACATATTGTTGCTGACTGATGAGGGTATTAAAATCCTTTATCGACTGGTAAGATTTAGTTCTTTATGATTATGATCTGCCTGTTCCTGACGTTAACTCAGCCTATACAACTCGCATATGCGTCTGTAAAGGAGTCATCAAGATCCAGAGGTGCATCCACATCCGTTTGTCCAACTTACAAACACCAGATAACCATTCTTCAGATGAAACCGGGTTCCAAATTGTGCAACAGAATCCTCGAAATGGGGACACTGTATCCCTCCGTGCACCAACTCCTCGAGAATGCCAACGTTAGTTCTCTCCTGTTTAAATTCCTGCCTTACTTCGAGCTCTAAATTTTCCCTTTTAAAAAGAATGGATTCAGGAAATTAGCCGTGCATGTAAGAAGGCTCGTCAAGCAGAAGAGCGCGCAGCACAATTGCTGGCTTCAACCTGATGAGATAATAGGATTTCTTTACTTATGTAGCATACGCTTTACTGGGACAATTTCTTCTTTCTCAATTAAGGATTTATACCATATATATTGACCAACGCCTCATAATTTGTTTTGCTTTGCTGTGAATCGGTTATCCGGCTTCCTTAACACCCGAAATCCAAAAAAGGAGATTGAATACCCATCCGATTCTCGCCTTAGCTCTTCAACACAACCCATACCCGACTCACGCTGAAGTAGTTGCCCAAGTCTTTTCTATAAAATGTCAAATGGTGAGTGTAACTCAATAACGCGTCTGAAGATAATCTAAAACTCAGAGTTTCCAGACCTTCGGCTCAACTCCCTCTTCAGCGTCGAAGGTAAGATTGGTATGTCCGAGTCACACGAATAAAGTTGCAGGATGAATTTGATATCCTTTCCCGTCCCTTCTAATCTTCCGCCTACGAAGTCCTCGTTACTGGTGGAGGATCTGGTATCGGAAAGATGATGGCAACCGGATTCGCACAAAATGGGGCCAAAGTTTATATCGCTGCGCGGAAGGAACATCAACTAAAAGAAGTATGCATTCTTCATAGTATGACATAAATCCCGATCTCTGAAATGGTTCGCTTGCCTTTTGCCTTCTGGTGATAGGCTGTTGCCGATATTAACAAAGTTGCAACGGGACCAAAAGCGGAGTACATTGTGGGCAACGTTGGGGTGAGGACGAATTCTCTTTGGATGATTCTACAATTCATTTTGTTCTTCTAGTCAAAAGCTGGTTGCGACGCCCTCATTGCTGAATTCCGAAAACGAGAGACGAAACTCCACGTGTTGATCAATAATTCTGGCATTGTGTGGGGCGGCCCTTTTGAAGACTTCCCTGAGGAAAAAGGGTGGGACAACGTGTTTGCTGTGAATGTTAAAAGTATCTTCTATAGTGCGTTGAGTCCGTTTTTCCCATGCCAGTCCTTATCAACTCGGCCACAGTGACCGCTGGGTGAGCTTGCTTCAAAGAGACATCCCTTACACAAATCTTTATCTGGAAAACAGCGCTGCCGACCTCCTGACGAAAGATGCCAATGATCGCGATCCAGGTCGTGTGATTAACATATCCTCTGTGAACTCTGTCGAGGCAAATGCCGAAGGTCCATTGAGCATAGTAGGGCAAGGGACCTGGAGTTGTGCGTATTATCTGGCTATTGAAACTTTCTTACTTACCTAGTTTTCTCCGATAGACCACCCTAGCAAGGCGGCAGGCACGTCATAAAGCTATCACTTCATCTCATCGTCATTACCAAACTACTTTCAGTGAACCATTTAACATCAATACTCTCCGCGAAACTCGGTCCCCGACACGTAACGTGCGTTATTCTTGTATCTCCTGAGTTGGTTCTTATCAAATATCGTAGTGTCAATGCCATTTGCCCAGGGTAATGTCATCAGACCCTCGTCTCTTTGTCGATTTTTTTTGATTTGCTCCTAGTCTCTTTCCGAGTAAGATGACCGCATTCGGCTTTAAGCAAACGAGCGGAGAAGCTCTCAATGCTAAACAGTTAACTGGGCGTTATGGCCACCCTTCAGACATCGCTGGTCTCGCCATTTTCCTTTCTTCTGCCGCAGGATCGCATGTGACGGGTACACATACATTGTTGGATGGCGGATCGAGGTTTTTGAGACATAATGCCACCGCTGCAACAAAACTTTAGGTAAGCCCGCTATTCTCAACATTGAAATCCAATCGTTGACGTGTATTCCTGTTCAGCTCTACTGAAAGTCGTGATTACGGTGAAGGAAACCGTTTACTTATTATCATGCTATAATATAAGGTGAAAGTCTGAGTAATGATCACAGCTTGGTTAGGTGAAATCGGCTTCATATGCTTCCCCTTTCGGACATTCTATCGGGAATTCCACAGATTCTAAATCATGGGTGGCGAAGGAGATCAGCGAGTTGGCTCTGCCGTTTGATGCCATGCTCCAAGTAGAAGAACCAAAGCCCAGCCCCAGTGGCGGAGATACGCAGAAGTGGTTTTGAATTCCCCAATGACCCCCACGAGGAGGTGGACTGCCGTTCGTGGAGCTTGGGTTAGATCGGAGACGTGGGGTTCGAGGAAATTGTTTTTGGATGTTCGGGGTTCTCATCGACGGCGTATTAACATTTTCGTTTGCTGACACATTTGGGGTGCTCTGAAAAGCCCCTGACAGGACCTTCGCGCTCGCGTTTGCCAGAGACATCCACTTACTCTCGCTGAACTTCACTGAATAGTCGAGAATCCCTTTGTACACCTCTTGGTTGAAACCAACACAAAGGAGACCAACGCAGGCCACCTTCAGAGCGCCGGCCGCATAAAGCTGCGTCGTCTCGTACGTGTTTTGTGGGCATGAATGCCTTCGATCTGCAAGGGTTTCTTTAACAATGGCAGAGGCAGTCTGTTGGATGCGTCAGAGTTACGTTGAATTTTCAGCTGATCATAAGTACTTCGGCTGAGAGTTGGGCCCATTCCTTCACTGACAACTCATCCAATTGGAATGCCTCATAAGTTCCAGCGTAATACCAGACGCCGGCCTTGTTATAGAAGCATTCTATCAGAATGTTAATTACTGGAACGGTTCCGACTGATACTTTCGACTCACCTGTGGGTTTTTCCGTGCAATCAAAAACGTTAACGGCCATCCAGCGATGCGCTGTTGCGATTCTGGGATTTGTGCTGCACTTGAAAACAGGACAGTACATATACCCATTTTCCTCCCGCTCAGGACACCAGTGCGTCGTTGAGCTTTGCAGGATTTTATGATTACCGAGTCTACAGGTGAGTGAGCATAGTAACTTATGTAAACACCGGCCAATACTTACGCTGCTCTCAGAGACTGATCGTGGAACTGTTTATGAGGACAAATCGTGGAAAGAGGAGACTACTCACGGCAGGCGCCGAACCAAGAAAATCTTCTATAGTGAAAGGTGGGGGGATTACGAAAGCAATCAAGGTCGGGTCTGGTGAGTTCTCTGGAAGCGGTATGGACGCAAGGAATGCATTCCTGGCGTTGAATAGTTCTTCGGGATTGTCGGTCTTCGGCGGGGTGTACTACATATCACCAATGATTGCGTTACGACTGGAAAATTCTCATGACACATATGCACCTACCTGCATCTGGCTATTGGATGTTGCGGGGACCGCAGATATCGTCGTCATTCTATGTTCTTCGACATCTGTCTGGACTGCTGCCTCGACAGAGGTGACCTGTTGTGTTCAGATTAATGCAAGGACTGGGAGTCTGACGAGCTCGACTACCTTGGTTCCACTGGCTTCGTAACAAGGAGGCAGATCAAGCGTTACAGCTGCACTTAATTGTAATTGCGCAACCGATAGCCTCAACTCCTCGTTGCTCATCTCCAGAGAGCATATATGCGCTTTCAATTGTTCGACGTCTGCAGCATCGCCGTGGGATTGGTGCACCTGGCGAGAAACATTTAGTTTAACGTTGTTGCCATTACTTTCCTGCAACTGTTCGATGAATTCATTCTTCTGACGAATCACGGCGCAGCATTCTGAAAGGCATTCAAGGGCAGTGTCGCGTGCTCTGGTGATCTCTATTACACGGAGCTGCTCGATTTGGAGTTCTAGGGCTATCTCAGCCATACGGAATGGGTTCTGACAGATATTGAATCATGTTATGCGGCCTCGGGGATACGATATAGGACATACCGCATTTTTAATGATCTCCAGTTCCCGCCTTAACTGAGTGATTTCGGCGGCGGCGTTTGGTTCGTTACTTGGTAATTGGTCAGAAAGCCTTTGCTCGGACATGGTTGGCCTCGGCGGGTCGTCAGCCATTATGG
>Ga0307507_10010617_pt1 | contig 11852 bp, 3 predicted proteins | sample 7_EM_MG_FD_207223 | JGI IMG/M metagenome (GOLD analysis project Ga0307507, IMG submission 207223) | Populus trichocarpa ectomycorrhiza microbial communities from riparian zone in the Pacific Northwest, United States - 7_EM | ecosystem: Host-associated > Plants > Roots > Unclassified | place...
CCTTTAATAGATTCTATTATTAATCTTTATTAACTAATCTATTAACTCTCTTAGAGTATCCGCATCTTCTATTAGGATAATTACGTCCTGGACTTTAGCCTTAAGTCCCTGTTTATACTATGCTATAAGTACCTTATCGTTCCACTTAACCTATATAGCTAGTATTTAAAACTGTGTTGTATACTTAATTACTAAAGTACATTATACTAAGTTCTAAAGCTTTTGTTCCGCTATGGTTATAGCCTCTAGGTCTCTAAATATCTACATTAGTTGCTCTACAAACCTATTCTAACTGGCAAATATATACCGTACATCTTAGTTAGTAGTTATTATGCCATTAGCCTATATTTCCGTAAGATACGGCTTAAACCACTTAAGTGCCCTCCTTGTTAGGAATAATCCTATATAGGCTACTTAGTCTAATAATATTGCTAACTTCGCTCCTTCCTATACTACCTTAAAGTGCATTTACGTAAAAAATCATTTAATTAAGGGTAGCTTAATCTTTACTACTCTAATTCTATTAATGCGTTCTTTAAGTATCCTATTATTATCTTATAAGTGATTAACCATTTCCTATAACTAACCTTGCGTAACCACTTAAGAATCCCTATTGTCTATACTGGTATCTTCTAGTCCTGAGGTTGTAGCTATTACCAACGCCGTTGTGACTAGTGCTGCTCTTGGTGGTATGTTATTTAATTTTGTTCTAATACCATAACCTTAATTGTAAATGTGTAACGGAACCTTGTAGCTTAGACTACAGTGGGTTCTATTATTAGGCTAGGTATATAGGTACAACAAAACAACAACGTAATAATAACTGGTGGAGTGGTGGCCTAATAGATTAACTCCAACTATATTCTAAGATTAACTATAAGGAGAGAACTATCTATAGTAGGGACTAAGGTCCTTTAAATACACAACCATACTCCTAAGAAATCCTCTCTTGTATATAAGATGCGTGTTATCTATATTAAACGTAACGTCCCTTCCGTTTAACATAGTTAATATATTCAACACCATATAACCTCGGTTACCATTCCTCATTATATAGTTCCACCAGATCTATCCTAGACCGTGCCTATATCAACCAACTAGCTTCCGCCGACTCTTCTCCAAGTAGTCGTAACATCGTACTTAAAGCGTCCGTAATAACTGGCACATTGCCGTCAGATTGCCGCATATTGCCGCAGATTGCCGTCACGTGATGGTAAAGTGCCGTCACGTAACTAGAGAATTGTACATAACTTTAAGCGGTGCTTCCATTCTTCCCGTTTTCTTTCTCTAGCTTTAGATTCTTGTTTATAGACAATCTAATTATATAGGCTTGCGCGACCCTCTTGCTGTACTTATGCCTTAATTAACTAAGTCACTAATATTATTTAAAGCTCTTTCTACTCTCTTTCTTCCTAAGAAGGAACTTAAATATATCTATAAGGATATAGAATAGGACCCTAAGGACATTACTAGGATTATAAGGACAGGATAGAACTAAAAGAATATAAATAGAACGCGAAACCTAAGAATAGGATATATATAGACTAGAACCCCTAGAAAATAAACAAATACCAGAAATTATCTAAAACCCCTACTGTTATACTAAGAAATATAGTAGCTGGTAAAGCTGCTATAGGACCTACAAATATCTCTAATAGTAAAACAGTTTCCGTTTTAACCCCCTAGGAAGAGCTTGCAGTAGCTAATACTAAAATTAAATGGCTTTAAGAGCTGCTTAAAACTAAAGACACCCCTATACCTAGTAATGGGTTATTAGATACCTAGAGACTTGCTACAGTCCTTAAGACCCTAGCCCAACGTATAGTATTAGTATTATTATGGTCCGCAAAGGTTGCGGACCCCCTATTGCTTATAGATAGAACTAATCCTATATTTAATAATTAGAAGCTCTAACTATAAGACAAGCTTAAAGTTAATATAGACTACTTCCCCACTACCTAAGCTAAAATGGTCTATGTCTTTGGCCGTACTAGTAGGGATATATAGATGTATCTACATCCGTAATATGCCTAGGACTTAGTAAACCCCTTCCTCTCTAGAGAAAAGATAATTAACTACCTGTCTTCTATTTATAAGGACCCTTTAAGATATAAAACGCCCGCCTTAATTATAAAGCCCTTAATATAAAAATGACAGAGACCTTCTTGGTTTTCTAGACCTACTGTCACGGAACCCGACCGTAGGGGCCTCCATAGGAGAACCCCGTGCTCTCGCATACACCTCGCGTACAGCTTATGTCAGCTACGCGAGGGTATATCACCTCCTTACGCCCTCGACCCTTACGATCAATCGCGCAACGTCTTGTAGACTCCCCGAATACATACGCTTTATAGCCATTGCCCGCGTTCCGTGACACCTACTTTCTATACCTAGCCGGATAGGCTTAAATCCCCTAGGAAGATTTAATGCTAGACCTCTTTAATAAGCTTACCCTAGACCTATAGCGCGCCGTACTGCTAGTTTATACTACTATATAGACGCTAAAGGAACTTATGGACTAGTGCCTAGCTATTAACTAGGGCCTCTATTAAATTAAGGTATATACTAAGCGGTATAAGACTAAAAGCTTTGCTAACTAGAATATAAGTACTATAAAAATAGGCTATAGCACCCTAGTAAGATTTGTAACCCCTATAGTACTAATTATACCGCCTGCTATTAACCTAGCAGCTAGCTATGCAGCTAGCCCTACTATAGGTCCGGCGCATACCTAACCTATATATAGTAACCCCTATAGATAGGCCCTTAGTAATTAAGAAGCCTGCTTTTTATACGGCCAGAAGGACTACTTTACTAAGGACTGCCTAATAAAAGTAAAAATGGATAAGGTTCTATTAATATAGGAGGATAGCGTAAAGTTAGAAAAAGAGGAACCCTAGAGTAAGACTCCTCTCTAGGGTTAAAAGGGATTAATATGTTATATATTAATCTGGGTTGGCTAGTTAGTAGAAGAAGTTGCACTATTCCTTATACTTTATTCTATAATAGATATTAAGTTTTAACCTCTGCTTTAGCTAACTCTAAAGTAAATACCTTTACCTTAATAGATACCCAGTATACTATAAAGCTGGCTAATTTTCTAAATACACCCTTTAAAGAACTGCTTAAACTAATTCCTATTTATGGGTATAATGGATGGATAGGACTACCTATTATAACTATCTTATAGATTTACCTTTGTATTAATAGACGAAGGTAATATAATATCCCCTTCCTTATTACGGACCTGGGAAGCTATAATATAATTTTAGGAAGAAAATGGCTAGCCTATTTAGGCTTATAGCTTAATATATGGATTAGATAGCTTGTCTAGCCTAAAACCCTACCCCTAATACCTTCTTTTATAAAGGAAATCAGCATTATAATAGAAAACCTTGTGCGGCTATAGATAGACACCGTTTATTAGGCCGATGCTATATATAGAGACTAGGTATTTAAGAAAGATATATAGCTTAATCCGTAACAGATCTATATACTATAATGCTTTTAGACTACTAATATTATGCCGCTAATACTAAGGACCTAGGAAGCTAGTAATTAGCTAGATAGACTAGCCCTATATAGTTATAAAAAATAGTAAGGAATATTAGATACTAAACTAAATAAATAGACTGGAAAAATAACCTATGGAAGATAGAATAGGAGCTAAGGAGGGTTATAAACCCTTAACTATAAAATATGGTTTATAAAATGTCCGTAAAGAAACTTATAAACCTCCTACTAGTTAATATCTGCTATATTAGTGCTATAGGGTTTTACCAGAACTTAAAATGGCCTAATACTATTGCCTTTATAACTAGCTTATATAAGATTAATTGGATAATTAAAGATAAGAAAGCCCTAGCCCGTAACTAGCTTAGTAGGGAAAGTAAGCTTATAGATAAGGAGCTGGTAGAACAGAAACTGCCCTATTAATACTAGAAATTTAAGGACGTATTCTCTAAGGTAGTATTTAATATACTCCCGCCTTACTAACCGTATAACTATAAGATTGAGATTAAGCCAGATAAGGAAAACATACTTAGCTATAGCCCCCTTTGTTAGTAGTCTACTACTAAGTTATAGGCTATAAAGTAGTATCTTATTAACAACCTAAATAAGGGCTTTATTAAGCCTAGCTAAGCCCCTTTTAACTTACCTATTTTCTTTACTAAAAAGCTAAATAGAGGACTTTGTTTCTATATAGACTGTGACGGTTCGTCTACATAGCTACCATCGAGGCGTCGTCGGTCACGGATCAACGTTGTCCCGACGTTGCCCCGACTACCGAACATGTACATAGTCGTCTACCGCGCCCCTTTCTTTGAGCCTTTACCTTAGTCTATTCATAATATAGCCCCTTATTGTTGCTTGATCTATCGGATTGCTCTCACGGAAAGCTAGCCGTGACATAGACTACTATAAACTTAATAATATAACTCGTAAGGACTGCTACCTACTACCCTTACTTAATGAGACTTTAACCTAAATAAGTAGAGCTAAGATCTTTACTAAGCTTAATATCTATTAGGCCTTTTACTAGATTAGGATAGACCCTAAATTAGAAAATCTTACTATATTTTAAACCTGTTATAGAATATATAAATATAAAGTACTTTCTTTTAGACTGATTAACGGACTGGCTATATACCAGCGATATATAGATAATATACTCTTTAACTACCTTGACGACTTCTATATGGCCTACCTAGATAATATTATAATCTACTTTAAGAATAAGTTAGAACACGAAAAGCATGTTTATAAAGTCCTATAATGGCTCTGCAAGGCTAGCCTCTAGGCCAATATTAGGAAATTGGAATTTGGTGTTAAATATATAAAGTACTTAGGGTTTATTATTAGTATGGACTGAATTAAGGTAGACCTAAAAAAGACGGCTATAATTAACTAATGGGTACCCCTAAGGACTGTAAAGGGGGTATAGTTATTCCTAGGGTTCTGTAACTTCTACCAACGCTTTATTAAAAACTATAGTAGGATTACCTAGCCCCTAAGCCTACTTACCTATAAGAACCGGCCCTTTTACTTTAATACTGTATATAGGTAGGCCTTTAATAAGCTTAAGAAGTGACTGGTCTTTGCCCCCTTACTTGCCCACTTTAACCCAGAACAGCCCTTAATGCTAGAGACCGATACCTTAAATAGTGTTATAGCCGGCGCTTACTCCTAAAAGTAGATGGATGGAGAATGGCACCCTATTACTTATTATTTAAAGACTATAATAGATGCTGAGCTGAACTACTATATCTATGACAAAGAAATGCTAGCTATTATCTCTAGCTTTTAGCACTGGTGTATATAGCTAAAAGGGACCCCTAAGCCTATCTAGGTAGGCTTTAATTATAAGGCCTTAGAATATTTTATAATAATAAAGGCCCTTATGGCCTAGTAGGCACGCTAGGCGGATATCCTATCCTAGTTTAATTTCCTAATTATATACCAGCTAGGCGCTATAAATTATACGGATACCCTTATAAGATGTAGATAGGACCTAGATAACCAAATAGCTGTAAAGATCTTATTATAGACCTAGATGTTATTATAACTAGAGCACCTTAACCCCTAGATATAGGCAGAGCTAAATATAGACTCTTTAGACGCTGAGATATATCCTATTAACTCTATAGAACTTAACCTTATTAATAAGCTGCTATAGGTAAACTGTACAGCCCCTTCTCTATAAGAGTACTATAAAAAGATAAAGGACGCTATAAGCTCATAGTCCCTTAAAAATGGACTTCTTAAGTACTGTAAATGGCTAGCAGTAGTAGAGGAACAGAACTTATGGACTTGGCTTATTGTAGAAGTGTATACCTAGGTCTCTATAGCCCACCCTATAAAAAATAAGACCTATAAAATTATTGGCGACTGTTACTACTGGCCTAGAATAGTTATAGATATTAATTGCTATATACAAAACTATAATAACTGCTGTAGGTCTATAATTCCATAAGATAAGACCCTAGGACTGTTAAAATCACTCCTAATACTAGAGCGCCCCTAGTAATATATTTTTTTATAGATTTCTATAAGCTACCTATAGACCGTAACAGATATAATATGGCTATAGTTATAGTTGACCGCTTTAGTAAGCGCCTATTCTTAATCCCTTGTTATAAGAATATTAATATAAAAGAGGCGGCCTGACTATATATCTACTATGTCTACTAAATTTATGGACTACTAAATACTATTATATCTAATTGCAGGCTATAGTTTATATTAGCTTTCTGGAATGAGTTTACCCAGATCCTAGGTACTAAGCTAAAGCTTTTTATAGTATACTACCCCTAAATAGACGGCTAGACAGAAATTATAAACTAGTATTTAGACCAAAGACTCTAACCCTTTATTAACTACTTTTAGGATAATTAGGCCGAACTACTACCTCTAACAGACTACGCCTAGGCTACACTATCCTATAACTTTATAGGATTTGCACCTATCTAGCTAGAAATAGGGTATTTACTCTATATAAGTTTTAACTAGAAAAGACTGGAAGGGCTATAGACTATATGCGAAAAACTATCTTATAAGGAAGTATGGTATTACGCTAAACGCTTAGAAGAAGCCTAAAAAGTAGCATGTATAAACCTAGAAAAGGCCTAGAAATTAATAGAATAGTAGGTAAATAAGTATAGGTATAAGCCCGACTTTACTGTAGGAGATAAGGTCTGGGTTATAATAAAGAACTAGAAAATAGAACGGCCTAGCTGTAAGCTAGACTATTAGATAGTAGGACTATATAAGGTCCTTAAAAAGAGAGGCAACTTATATAAAGTAAAGCTTCTAGACTTAATTAAGGTTTACCCTATTTTCTTACTAGATAAGCTATAGAGAGCTATAAATAACCTATTACCTAAACAAAAGAATAAACCGCCTCTACTAATTTAAGTTAATGGCGATAGTAAATAGGAAATTAAAGAAATATTAGCCTGTAAACTTATAAGGGGAATACTAAAGTACTATATAAGTTGGAAAGGATATAATCTGGACCCTACCTAGTACCCTATATAGAATTTTATAGGTAGTCCCTATAAGTTATAAGAGTTTTATAGCTGTTACCCTAATAAACCTAGACTGCTAAAGTACTTAGATAAGTGGATAGAATGCTAGTATAGTAAGGATAATAGGTTGTCTATAGAGTATAAAGATAAGAATGCTCTATAGGTGTAATACGGACATATAAAGCCTAAGGGCAGGCTTTTTTGGAGGGGGGGGGTAATATTATGGTACTGGCACATTGCCGTTATATAATGGCAAAGTGCTGTTATGTGACCAGAGAATTGTATATAACTTCAAGCGGTGCTTCCGTTCTTCCCCTTTCCTTTCTCTAGCTTTGGATCCTCGTTTATAGACAATCCAATTGTATAGGCTTGTGCGACCCTCTTGCCGTGCTCGTGCCTCGATTGACTGAGTCGCTAACACTTTATCTTCTCTATTACCTCTATATTGTAGTAATATTATAGCTCTATTCTATAAGAAGTTAGATATAGGCAGTCGGTTAGTTTTTGTTGTAATCTTACCTCACTGCTATACCTTATATACTTCTCTACGTCTAATTATCTCTAAAATACTATGAGCTAAAAGCTCTTATTCTTCTCTATCGCCTCTACGTTATAGCGATATTATAGCTCTATTCTACGAGAAGTTAGATATAGGTAGTCGGCTAGTTTTTAACGAAGATGCGTTTTAAAATCTAACTTACGTTCTACGATGATGTATCTCGCCCTTTAATATTCTAGATATAGGGTTATAGTATATATTTATAAAGATATAATTACCTGAAGAATCTAATACATCAATAAAATATATAATAACTCTCGTGGTTTAGGCGTGGTTCGTAAAAATACACAAAATTCGATTTTTAAAACATTCAGTTTGTACCAAAACGACTCCCATAAGCTCTCAGACGCTCCGCAGAAGATTGGCTGGTGACAGGGGGTGCGTAGGGGGCTGAAACTAGTACACAGTTCTGATTGGTCTAGGAGTTAGTGTATAGCCCGTGCGTTGCCCCGAGTCACCTGAATCTTCTGCGAAGCGTCGGATTTATGAGATAAGCTCAGCCGAGCCGTGAACACCAGTGGCGTTAGCAGCGTCAGCAAAGTCCACACGTGCTTTACACCAATCATTGATTCATTGATTGCTCTGACAGACCTGAACTCTGCTTTACATTCTTGTTTTTGAGACTTCCACAAGTCTACCAGAGCTAGAAATCAGACAATGATACCCCTCCGAGTATCATCACGCATTCCCACCTTTGTATACGGAAGTATGTTAAGAAATCTAATCCAAGCCCCCGGCCGAGTATCTACAGTGTGCAGCAGTAAAGTGCCCTTCCACACAACGAATCCACAAATGGCGAATTCTCAATCATCGGACTGGAGCGCGACTCAATACCTCAAATTTGGCTACGAGCGATCACGTGCAGTTCACGATCTCTTAGCCCAAATTCCTCTACAATCGCCAAAACGTATCATTGACCTTGGTTGTGGCCCTGGGAGCTCTACAGAGGCTCTTGTCAAGCATTATCCACAGGCCCACCTTACAGGCATGGACTCGTCGCCAAATATGCTCGAAAAGGCCAAGGTAGCCTTACCAAACGTTGAGTTCATTCAAGGAGATCTGACCTCCTATATTCCAGATGAGCCAGCTGATCTCTTGTTCTCAAACGCTGTTTTTCACTGGCTGAAGGACACTGAGCGCTTTTCAGTTATGACGCGTCTGATTCAATCACAGCAATCAGGCGGCGTCTTCGCGTTCCAAGTCCCCGATAACTTTCTCGAACCTGCCCACGTCTTGATGCGCGAGACGGCTGCTGAAGGGCCGTGGGCCAGTACTCTGAAGGGCTTGAATTCTGCACTAGATCCCATGGCGTCTCCACAGAGGATTTACAACGAACTTAAGCCAATCTGCGCCAGTGTAAACATCTGGCATTCGCATTATCATCATGTGCTGGAAGACCCTGAAGCGATTGTGGAGTGGGTCAAGGGAACGGGATTGCGACCCTTTATCAATCCGCTGTCTAGAGAACTGAGAGACGGGTATCTGAAAGCTTATTTGGGACGTATCACTCGAGCGTATCCCAGGTTGGATGATGGAAGGGTCATGTTGCGGTATCCACGGCTTTTTGTAGTCACAGTGCGTGCATGAGAGAAATGGTATATCCAAGACCGTCTACAAATGCGGGTCAGGTGTCGGAGAACGAAAAGCGGACGGAGAAAGGAATCCGTCATCTTAGCCCTTCCTATCACACACCAAAGGATGCCAACTCCTGCGAGAGAATCGCATTCTGCTCTGTCATCTATAGAGCTGACCTGGTTTCTTGAGGCCGCATGGAGCGTATAGAGGCTATAAGTTACTAAAACTCCTTCAACCTCCGACTGCTGCTCTTCAAATCCAAATTTTTCCTTCAACCCATCTGCCTCGTTTGATCCCTGCGTGCTAGCTTGCTTTGGTATTAGTGTATTCTGGTTGAACAACACCTTAGCAGCCCGTCCTCGTCGTCGGGCTTACAGCTCGGCGTGGTCATGGAAAAACTCGGCGTGGTTAGAAAGTTCAACGTGGTTAGAACTTTAAGTTTAACTTTATAACCATGCTCAACTTCTGACCACGCTGAGCTTATATATATACAACGTATATACAAATAAATTTTAATATAGAATTTAAAGTATTTAATAAATAAAGAATATTATATAACGTTTTAAGTTGTATATGCAGGGCATATACAGAGTATATACATAACGTATCCCGCTCTATATCGCTAAATGGCTAAAAAAAAATAGACGGTGCTCGCGAATCTATTGCGACTATTTTACAATATTAGCATAGGCTATGTATTATATATGCTTAGCATATACTTAACCTACACTCTACCAGTTTTATATAAGGTAGGCTACGCTAGGTATCTGTATATGCTAAGCATATGCTTAGTATATATACTTACTATTTTATGAAAAAGATATACGGCACTATATATACATATAAGCTTAGTATATGCAGCGTATATGCACCTATGAATAAGCCGTTTAACTACCGCAATATATTCTCGTTTACTTTATATCGGTGTTTATTTATTATAGGATTTTGTAGCTATATACGTGTATATATTTAGCATATACACCGCATATTCGGTGCGTGCGGTTGCTTAAGTTAAATGTGGCTACTGATGCGTATTCTATATGGGCAAAAGTGTGGTACCGCCGACCTTTTGCTGGCGGTTCTATTGGTGACTATGCTTAACTTTCGCCGACCCCCATCGGTGACTACGTTTAACTTTTCCGTGACCACGCTCAGCTGCACCCCGCTCGTCGTCCATACTTTGAGAATCTTATGAAGATTATTTGAGTTGACATTTACCCTACTTAATTCCTTTGCATAAATCATGCATAGGCTTGAGCAGGGAGACAGTCAACTGCTTGGTTTGGTCGATTTGAGTGCACAAGGCTGAAACTCGGGGAACCTTGCAAGTGGGCTGTGGAAGTGTGAGTGCGGGATGGCACCCCTGAACTCTGGTACATAGACTAAGCTGTGGCGTGCCTAGCTTGTATACCCTCTCGTGAATTCCGGTGGTTAGCGCAGCCACGTATGCACGGCCTTTTTGTAGGGGAAGTTTTGGTGTTTTTTCTGTTTAAGGGAAAGTGTATAAAACACGCTAACCACCGGAATTGACGAGAGGGATGTATTCAGCACAACTACCCTGATGCCGTGTCTATTGACACCAGAATGCTTAAGTGAGATGTCTTTCGCTCTACAATAAGCCAAGTCTTAACCAGTTTCTTAGCATGGCGTTATATGAATTCATGTAAATTCGTGTTTATTGAAGCGCAACGAGCAGGCTTACAACTCGGCGTGGTTAGAAAATTTAACATGGTCAGAGCTTGCAAACTAGCTTCGTGACCACAATCAGCTTTATACTACGCTGAGCCTACGCATATACAATTTAAATAAAATAGAAATACAAAGTCACTAACGCTTAGATTATAAATATCCCAGTTTATATATAGCGTATATGCCGCGTATATGCGCCAATGTAACTATATAAGGTAATAGAAGTTATTAAAATATGGCCTATGCTATAACGGGACTAGCCCAGTTACATTAGGAACGTCTCGGTGAAACACTTGACAGATAAATTCTGACGCTTTGACCAAATTCTGTCGAATTCTACCAGATTAATTGATTCTTGCGAGTTCTCCTATATTAATTAAATTCTACAGAAGTCTGTTAAAGAATGCGTGCGTATATACGAACGTATTAACCGCTAAGACCTCTAACTATTTAATTATAAGATTTTTATGTTCATCGGGAAAATATTCGCAGGCTGGGTTTCAAGTCGACTTTGCTAAGCGCGTTTCGCGTAATTGACATGCAATTTGACTACGTAACTCGACACGCAATTGACCAACTTGACACGCAATTAACCAACTTGACACATTTAAAAGTCAAATGACACGCAGTTAACCAACTTAATATATTTAAAAGTTAAACGACACGCAATTAACCTGCAATTGACCAATTTGACATATTTATAAGTTAAATAATACGCAGTTAACCAACTTAATATATTTATAAGTTAAATAATACGCCGTTGACCAATTTAATATATTTAAAAGTTAAATAATACGCAGTTGACCAACTTATACATTCCTTAATATGCAATTGAGGTAATGTAATATATTATTTAAGTTATATGCTAATTATAAGAGGCTCTGCACGAAGCTCTACACGAAGCTCTACACGAAGCTCTACGTACAGAGGCTCTGCACGAGGCTCTGCGCGAAGCTCTGCGTACGGAGGCTCTACACGAAGCTCTGCATCTGTCAGATAAT
>Ga0307507_10010618_pt1 | contig 11851 bp, 6 predicted proteins | sample 7_EM_MG_FD_207223 | JGI IMG/M metagenome (GOLD analysis project Ga0307507, IMG submission 207223) | Populus trichocarpa ectomycorrhiza microbial communities from riparian zone in the Pacific Northwest, United States - 7_EM | ecosystem: Host-associated > Plants > Roots > Unclassified | place...
CTGCGCGATGAACCTGGTGACCCGGCACCCGCAGTGGTACGGCCAGGCCGTCAGCGTCAGTGGCTACGACAAGGCGCAGATCGACGCCGAGACCGAGGACCTGTTCCGCGGCCGCCAGGACATCAACGACGCCAACAACGTGCGGATCAACGTGCGGCTGCACCCATCGCCGGTGGACATCCTGGCGATCTCCGGGGAGAAGGAGCGCTACGAGAGCTTCGCGATCGACCAGATCCGGGCCGCCGCGCAGGCGCCGGTCCAGTTCTCCTCGTGGCGCATCCCCGACGCCGGGCACAACATGAACACCTTCAAGTCGCAGCTCCCGGACGTGCTGGCCTGGATCGGCGCCCACACGGCCCCGCCGTCCCCGCCCGGACGGCATCTGGACGTCACCGGCGGTGTGCTGCCCTGGCCGTTGCCGCGCACCGGCGCCCACGGCGCGCTGGCCGACACCGACCAGTAGCCCGGGTCAGAGGCCGATCGACGACAGCAGGTCCTTGACCACCGCCGTCACCCGCTGGGATCCGGTGGCGTCGCTGACCGCCCGCGGGTTCTCGGTGAGTACGACGACGATGTAGCGGTCGTCCTCGACCAGGCCGGTGGTGTGCAGCATCCGGGTCGGTCGGCAGCAGGACCAGCCCTGCTTGACCGCCCAGCTGTGGCCCTCGGCGGCGTCGGGGATGCCGAAGTACTGGCGGAACCCGTCCGAGCCCCGCTCGGTGGCGTGCCGCAGCGCGTCGAGGATCGTGCTCCGGCCCGACGCGGCCGCCTGCTCGGTGAGGTAGCGGTAGACCCGCACCATGTCCGACGCGGTGATCTCGGTGTCGCCCCAGCGGCCGGGGGAGGCCGGGGGCCGGGTGTCGTGCAGGCCCATGACCTTGGCCCAGCGCGAGACGATCTGCGGGCCGCCGTAGGTCGTCCAGAGCCGGCTGGCCAGGTCGTCGTCGCTCAGGGAAAGCATCCGCCGCACGAGGTCGGCGGGCCCGTCCTGGTCGAGCGCCTCCAGCGCGATGAACAGCTTGACCAGCGACGCCGAGGTGTAGGTCCGGTCGGCGTGCGCCGAGAGCAGCGTCTTGCCGGTGGTCCGGTCGAAGACGACCGCGCTGACCTCGCCGCCGGGGACGAGCTCGTCCAGTGCGGACGGGTCGGCGTGGGGCTTGCGCGCCGGAGTGGGTGTCGGCGTGCTCTTGCTCTGCGTCGTCGGGGGCACCGAGGACGTCGGAGCGGCCGGGATGGCGGACATCGATGTCACGGTCCCGGTACTGGCGATCGGACGAGGACTGTCCACCACGGTTTCGTGCCGCACGGTCACCACGACCGCGCCGATCGCACCGACACACAGGCCCACCAGGAAGATGCTGCTCACCTTGCGCATGTCCAGACTTGCCGGAACGGCGTCGCAGGGTTCGCCCGAACGGGGGTATCTGTGGGATAGCTCTCGGACCGGGCCCGATCTTGTGACGCGCCGGGGCGCTGCGGGCAAGCGGCGTGGTTTCGCGCCTTGTGTCCACGGGGTACCTCAGCGGAGTGACGATCGTCACCTCACGCTGGAAGGACTGAGTCATGGTTCACGCGAAAGGCGCACGCATCCGGGTCGAAGGCCTGCAGCCCGCGCAGGTGCTCGCCGGGCTGGCCGGGGTCGCGTTCCTCGTGTTCGGCATCGTCGGCTTCACCAGGACCGGGATCGGCAACTTCACCGGGCATCACGACGCCGGGTTCTGGCGGTTCTCGGGCAACCCGCTGTCCAGCCTGGTCCGGGTCGTGACCGGGGTCGTCGGCCTGGTGTTCGCGTTCGGCTCCGGCCGCGCGCGCACGTTCGGCTGGCTGGTGTTCCTCGGCTACGGCGCCCTGTTCGTCTGGTGCCTGATGCTCAACGGGGTCATCTCGGCCAACCCGCTCTCCGGCGCCGGCAACCCGATGGACTTCGGCCAGGCCGACACCTGGCTGAACCTCGGCATCGCCGCGCTCGGCCTGCTGATCGCGGTGCTGCCCGCGCGGCACCGTGTCCTCCTGCCGGACGAGGAGGAAGAGACCGAGGTCGTCGAGACGCGTCCGGAGCACTCGGACCACGACACCGTCGTCACCCGCAAAGACGAGCGAGGCCCGGCGGTCGTTCGTGAAGAACGTCCGCCGGGCCTCGCCCATCAGTGATCGGGATCAGTAGGTGGTGCCACCGGAGCCGCTGGTGCCGGCCGGGGCCTGGGCGGGAGCCTGGGCCGCCGCACCGGCGGCTGCGGACTTGCAGCCGGCGGGCTCGATGACGAACCAGGTGCCGTTCACGCCCTGGCCGTTCGCGTCACCGGCCTTGAGGTCCTTCGAGAAGTTGTAGACCGGCCAGCCGCCGATGGTGACCTGCTCGCTGCCGTCCTTGCGCTTGATGCTGCCGAGCAGCTTCGAGTCGATGCCCTGGAGTTCGACCTTGCCCTTGGAGAGCACCGGCGGCCAGGTCTTCTCGCACTCGTCGTTGCAGGTGGAGGTCTTGGCCTTCTTGGTGTCCTTCTGGAACAGGTAGAGCGTCATGCCGTTCTGGTCGACGATCGCCGGGCCGATGCCGTCGATGTTGCCGGCACTCAGCTTGACGGTGTCACCGGTGGCCGCGGTGCCTTCCTGGGGCGCGGCCTGGCCGGCCTTGCCGCCCTTGGCGTTCGCGGCGTACCAGGCGCCACCGACGCCCTGGCCGTTCGCGTCACCGGCCTTCGCGTCCTTGGCGTAGCGGTAGAGCGCCCAGCCGCCGACGGTGACCTGCTCGGTGCCGTCGGTGCGGGTGACCTTGCTGACGAGGCTCTTGTCGACGCCCTGGACCTCGACGTCGCCGGTGGCCAGCATCGGCGGCCACGTCTTGGCGCAGTCACCGTCGCAATTGGACTTGGGCGGCTTCGCCGTGTCCTTGTCGAATCGATAGAGCGTCATGCCGTCCTTGTCGGTCAGCACCTGCCCCACGTTCGCGACATCGGCGACGATCAGTTTCGAGGCGTTCGACGGTGCGGCGGCGTTGCCTGCCTGCCCGCCGACCTGGCCGCCGCCGGTGCCCCCGGCAGGTGCGACTACCGGCTGTGCGGTTTCTGCGCCCGAGCAAGCGGTCAGCATGGCCAGTCCGGCAGCCGCCGCAGCGACGGAGACGGCGATGCGGGTGCGAAGCATGGAATTTCTCCTTGTGTCCGTTGGGTTTCCGCCGCTCGGTGCGGCTGCCTTGTACCCACTACACGGACCCTCCCCGGAGACGGTTCAAAGTTTTTTCGGCGGCCCTGGACTCTGCTGAAGTGCCCGGTCGACGAGTTCCCCGGCCGCGCCGGTGTACTCCGCGGGGTCGAGCAGGTCCGCCAGGTCGACCACGCTGGTGATTTCCGGCAGCTCGCCCAGGACGTCGGCGAGCTGCCGGCGTTCGCGGACCGCGCGTGCGGACGCCGCGCCGAGGATTTCCTTGGCCTTCGCCTTCCCGATGAGCGGGGCGAGCACGGTCGACAGGCGCTCGGAGACGATCAGCCCGTGCGTGAGGGCCAGGTTGTCCCGCATCCGGTCCGGGTGCGCGGTCAGCCCGCGGGCCAGCTCGACGGCGGTGTGCGCGGCGCCGCCGGTCAGCCGGAGGCATTCGCGCAGGAGCTGCCACTCCGCGTGCCAGACGCCGGCCGAGCGCTCGTCCTCGGCGAGCATCGACTGCGTGACCCCGGCGGCGAGCACCGGGACCTGCAGCGCCGCCGAGCGGATCAGGGTGGCGAGCACCGGGTTGCGCTTGTGCGGCATCGCCGACGAGCCGCCGCGCCCGTCCGCCGCGGGCTCGGTGACCTCGCCGAGCTCGGTCCGGGTGAGCGTCTCGACGTCGACCGCCAGCTTGCCCAGCGCGCCCGTGGTGAACGCCAGCACGGCGGCGAGGTCCGCCACCGGCGTCCGCAGCGCGTGCCACGGGAGGACCGGTGCCGCCAGGCCGGTCTCCTCGGCGAAGGCCGCGGTGAGCCGCTCCGCGTAACCGTCGGCGTCCTGGTCGCGCCGCGCGTACTCGACGTAGGCGGCCAGCGTCCCGGCCGCGCCTCCGAGCGACACCGGGAGACCGCCGTCGAGCAGCCGCCTGACCCGGGCAGCGGCGTCCAGGACGAGCTGGTGCCATCCCGCGGCCTTGAGCCCGAACGTCGTGGGCACCGCGTGCGCGGTGAGCGTGCGCCCGGCCATCGGGGTGTCGCGGTGGGCGCGCGCCAGCTCACCGAGGGCCTCGGCGGTGGCGTCGAGGTCCGCGACCAGCAGGCGCAGCGTCCGGGCCGCGACGAGCATCATCGCGGTGTCGAAGATGTCCTGGCTGGTCGAGCCGCGGTGGACGTACTCGGCCGCCGGCCCGCCGACCGCCGCAGTCAGCGCCTTGACCAGCCCGACCACCGGGTTCGCGGTCGCCCGCGCGCCGCGCGCCAGCTCGACGACGTCCACCCCGCCGGCCTCGGCCGCCCGGGTGATCGCCTCCGCGGCCTCGGCGGGCACGGTGCCGAGCCGGGCCTGCGCCCTGGCCAGCGCCGCTTCGGCGTCGAGCATCGCCTGCAGCCAGGCCCGGTCGCCGGTGGCCGTCTCGGCCGGCGTGCCGGCTCGCACCGGGGAGAGGAGGCCGGAGTCGGGATCGGCGGTCATGGCGCCAGCATCGCACGCACCCGCTAAACCCGCGTCGCACGCGTCTGGCACGCTCACCGCCCATGAGCAGTGACAAGGTCGTCCTGGAGGTCGAGGCTCGCGCGATCGCGGCTGAGCGGCTGACCTTCTTCGCAGACGCCGTCGTCGCCATCGCGATCACCTTGCTGGCGCTCGAGCTGCCGGTGCCCAAGGGCCTCACCAACGCCGATCTGCTGCACGCGGCGTCCGAGCACCGGGGCGACTACATCGCCTTCCTGATCAGCTTCGTCGCCGTCGGCGCGCACTGGCGATCACACCATCGCCTCTTCCGCTACGTGAGCACGCTCGGCGGGGGGATCGTCAGGCTCAGCTTCGGCTGGCTGCTGATGCAGGTCCTGACGCCCCTCGCGACGAAGGTGATCGCGGGGGACGGTGCGTTCGAGGCGCGGTTCGTCTTCTACGCGTCGGTGCAGCTCGGCTCGCTCGTCCTGTTCCTCCTCATGGCCTGGCAGATCCAGCGTCACCACCTCTACCGCGAGGACACCCCGCCGGAGGTGTTCCAGCGTGCCTACCGCGGCGCGGGCATGATGACGGCCGGGTTCGCCGTGTCGATCCCGGTCGCGTTCGTGACGCACTGGGCCTATCTCTGCTGGGTCCTGGTGCCGGTCGCGGAAGGGCTGTGGGGCCGGTGGCTCAAGCGCCGCTAGCCGTCATTCACCCACCTCCCCGTCGATGCGCTCGCGGACCAGGTCCGCGTGGCCGAGGTGGCGGGCGTACTCACCGATCATCCGCAGCATGACCCAGCGCAGGCTGAACGGCGTGTTGTCACGCAGCCGGACGCCGGTCCGGTCCATCGAACTCGCCGCGACGATCGCGCGCGAGCGATCGCACTCCTCGCGCCAGAGCGCGAACGCCGCCTCGACGTCCCCATCGAGGTTGTCGAAGTCCTCATTCGGGTTGTCGTCCGAGTAGTAGAGGAGGGCCACTCCCTCCTCTTGGGCGAACTGCCGGTGGAACCACCAGCTCTCGCAACCGGTGAGGTGGCGCAGGAGTCCGTGCAGCGACAGCCCGGACGGCGGGATCGTGCGCTCCGAGAGCTGCTCAGGAGTCAGGCCTGCGCACTTCAGCTCGAACGTCCGCCGGTAGTAGTCGAGGTACTCGGTCAAGGTCTGCCGCTCGTCCGCGTCCTGCGAGGGGTCGTCCCGCGCGCCAGTGAGGCGGGCCGGTGCGGAGGTGGGCAGCTGCTGGTCGGTCATGCACGGAGCATCTCAGGAGGGACCGACAATTTCGGTTCACACGACACCACGCTGCCCGTGACCTGCTGAGGCCACTCGGTCCACAAAGGATCCGGCCCGCCCGGGTGACCCCAGGTTGCCGGGCGCCCGGAGGCCTGTCGCTAGACTGAGCGCACGGGCCGTTAGCTCAATTGGTAGAGCTGCGGACTTTTAATCCGTAGGTTCTGGGTTCGAGCCCCAGGCGGCCCACTCTTCCGACATCCCCGCTCACCTCCGAGGTTGAGCGCATACGGATCGCGACTGCTGAGCTTGCCGCCCCCGCTTGGGTGCAGCCGTGGGCGCGAGGTGACTCCTCTGGCCCGGCCCTCAGATTGCTGACCTTGCCAGAGCTGTCGTGTGTCAAGGGGCCGAAGGCCGGACTTCAGGCTGCGGAAATCCGGCGAATGACCCCAAGTGGACACTGAAAATCTAGCTGTCACTCTCGGTGGCGTCGAACATGTGGTCGATCACCCGAGTGGCGGCTTTGCCGGGTCTTGATGTTCGTGAAAAGTTCTCATTACTTGCGGGTCGTGTGTCGTCGGGGGACGCGCGCTGACCGGACCGAGGGGGTCCTTCTGCCATGGTGCGTCATGTACTGGCGCGCGGCTTGAGGCTGCGCACTTTCTGCTTGGTCCTTTTGGTATTGGCGAGCGTGCTCGTCGTGACGGGCAGCAGCCCGAATAGTGCTGCGCCCGAACGTGTGGCGGTTGCGCCGGATGCTGCTGCGGCGTTCGCCGCCGCGCGGCGGCAAGGAACCCCAGTCGAGGTGGGGAATCAAACGACCGAGACGAAGCGGGTCTTGGCGCGGCCGGACGGGTTGCTCACGGCGGAGCTGTCGGTTGTTCCGGTGCGTGTTCGTCGTGGCAGTGGCTGGGGCCCGGTCGACACCACGTTGGTGGCTGCGGCCGACGGTGTAATCCGTCCGCGGGGGACGGTCGCCGATCTGGCGTTCTCCTCGGGTGGAACGAAGTCTCCGCTGGTGCGGTTCGCTCAGGATGGCAAGCAGGTTTCGTTGTGGTGGCGGGGTTCGCTGCCGAAACCGGTGCTGAGCGGGAAGGCTGCAACGTATCGCGACGTGCTGCCTGGCGTGGACCTGGTGATGCAGGCGGAAGTTGACGGCTACAACCAGCGTTTGGTGATCAAGGACGCTCGGGCGGCGAAGAACCCGGCCCTCAAATCCATCTCGTTCGGGCTGACGGCTGAGGGGCTGCGGCTTGAGGCGGATGGATTGGGCCGGTTGGAGGCGTTCGATACCTCCGGGAAGCACGTGTTCACCGCGCCGCCGGCCACTATGTGGGATGCCCGCGGTGCGGAGGTGGCGAGCGCACCGGTCGGGGTCACTATCGGGGGTGACACGCTGAGTCTGCTGCCGAGTCAGGTGATGCTGGCTGATCCGGCGACGCAGTTTCCGGTGACGGTGGATCCGGATTCCCGGGGGCTGAACCAGAGTATGTGGGCGAAGGTGTTCTCCGGCAAACCCGATCGAACCTACGTCAACGGGACGAATGATGCCGACGCGTGGGCCAAGGTCGGCAAGTGCACCGGATGGCCGGAATGCAACGGTATCGGGACGGCGCGGACGTATTTCCAGTTCGACACGAGCTTCCTGAATGGCAAGCGGATCATGGAGGCACGGTTCGACACCACGATGGTCTACGGACCGGATTGCGGCACAGCTGTGCACCAGTTGCACTACGCGGACTGGGGTATCGGCGAGGGCACCTCGTGGAACAACAAGCCGACCGGGCAGTGGTGGATGGACGCGACCGTGGGCAGCGTCTATGAGCCCGGCGGTTGCGGTGGTTACAAGGGCGTCGGTTACCAGTTGCCGTTGGACAAGCTCAATCCGACCTCGGTGTCGACGTATTTCTTGCAGGACTCGGACGAGGCGACGAATGCGGGGTGGCGCAAGTACGACGTGCCGACCACGTTCCTGCGGGTCACGTACAACACAAGGCCGAATCCGCCGTATGAGATGAAGACCGATCCGCCGTTGCCGGCGCCGTGCCACTGGTGCGGTGGAGTGCCGTATGTGGGAGACAGGTCCATCCGCTTGCTGTCGCGGTTGTCGGATCCGGATGCCAACGACCACGTGCGGGCGATCTGGGACATCTACGGCGGCGCCAAGGATCACCGCGACAACGGTGTGTACCAGGCATCCGGTGCCTACTTCAGTACCGACGTGGATCTGACCAAACGCGAGGGTCAGCAGGTCTCCTGGACGGCGTGGGCCGGGGACGGTGTCGATGGCGGGGACTGGAAGAACGGGCCAGGACCGTTCAAGGTGGACACGATCGGCCCGGAAAAGCCGCCCCTCGTTTCGGCGCAGCTGTACAGCAATACAGACAACCTGTGGCACGGCGGGGTCGGCGTGCCGGACACATTCACCTTCGAGGCCAACGGGGTGAGCGATGTCGATCACTACGTGTACGGGTGGACTCAGCCGCCGACTACGCCGGTGGTCGCGGACGCGCTGGGTGGTAGGGCATCGGTGAAGCTGACTCCGCCGGGTGACGGGCCGCGGGACTTGTTCGTGCAGAGCGTCGACCGCGCCGGGCACCACAGCGAAACCACGCCCTACCACTTCTACGTCCGGGCCGGGAACGGGCCGCTGGCGCAGTGGTCGTTGGACGGCAACGCCAAGGACACGGCCACTCTCGGCTTCCGCGACGGCACTCTCCATGGCAACCCGGTTTATGCCCCGGGCGCAATTGGGTCGGCGGTCCGGCTCGACGGCATCGATGACTACGTGACCGCGCCGCAGTCGGCGTCCACCATGCCGAGTTTCAGTTTCGCAGGTTGGGTGAACCTGGCGAACAAGACTCCGGGCTGGTCGGTGATGCTGAGCCAGAACGGCGCCAACGCCGCGATGGTCAAGCTCGGCTATGTCGGCAGCGGCCAGGACAAGTGGGCCTTCGAGCTGCGGTCGGCGGACAGCTTGTCCGCCTCGACCACCGCCGTGTTGTCCGCCGAGCCCGCGCAGACGGGTACGTGGACACATCTGGCCGGGGTGTACGACTCTGCGGCCAAGCAGATCCGGCTCTATGTCAACGGTGATCTCAGCGGTACGCAGCCCTGGACGACGCCATGGGCCGCGGCCGGTGAGTTCGCGATCGGCCGTGCCGCGACCGGTGGCGGTAACAGCTACCTCCCAGGCCTGGTCGATGAGGTCCGCACCTACGATCGCGCGTTGACCGACACCGAGGTCAAGTCCATCGTCACGCGGGACAACGTGACCAGCGGGTACTGGAGTTTCGACGAGGGCGACGGCGCGACCGCGCGTAACGCGGCCGCGGGTGGGGAGATGGCGGTCCTGCAGCCAGGCGCCGCCTTCACCGCGGACACGCAAGGAGCGGTCAAGGGTGGTGTGAATTTCGATGGCACCAAGGGATACGCGGCTACAACGGGGCCGTCGTTCCGCACTGACCAGAGCTTCACGGTCACGGCCTGGGTCAAACCGGACAAGATCACCGACGCGGCGGCGGTGACTCAGGACGGCGCGACGGTCAGCGGGTTCCACCTCAAACAATCGGGTAGCTCGTGGCTGTTCGGCATGAACTCGTCCGACGCCATCGGCAGCGGTTCGTCGGACGCACGCTCCCCGGCGAACAGCGTCCAAACGGGACGGTGGACGCACCTGGCCGGGGTGTACAACAGCGCCGGGAAGACGGTGACGTTGTTCGTCGATGGTATTCAGGTCGGGTCGTCGCCCGCGCCGGTCACGCCGTGGGTGGCGAACGGGCCGTTCGCGATCGGCCGCGGCCAATACGGCGGTAACACCGGATTCTGGTCCGGCGGCATCGATGAAGTCCGCGCCTACAGCCGCCCGCTCACACTCGCGGAGATCCAGGGCATCGTCGCGCAGAACAACGTCACTGCCGCGACCTGGACCTTCGACGGCAACGCCCAGGACACCTCCGGCCGCGGCCTGAACGCGACCGCGCATAACGGGGTTCAGTGGGCGGCCGGCCAGACCAGCAACCCCGATGCCACCGACCTCGCGGCCAGCCTCGACGGTACCGACGACTACCTCAGCGCCGCACCGGTCGTGGACACCAGCAAGAGCTTCTCGATCGCGGCGTGGGTGAAACTGAGCACCAAACCTGTCAACTGGGGGTCAGTCGCGAGCCAGAACGGCGCCAAGACTGCGGCGTTCAACCTCGGTTACAGCGGGTCGGCTGAGGACCGCTGGGTGTTCGCCATGCACGGCAGCGACAGCGCCAACCCGACAGCGCCTATGGCGCGCTCGGCGCAGGCGGTCCAGGCCGGAGTCTGGACACACCTGGCAGCTACGTACAACGCCGTCACCGGGGAGATGCAGCTCTACGTCAACGGCACGCTGTCGGGCACCGATACGATGACCACGCCGTGGAACGCCACCGGCGAGTTCGACATCGGACGAGCGGAATGGCAGAGCCTCTGGCGTGACCCGCTGCCCGGCGCCGTCGACGACCTCAAGGTCTACAGCCGAACCTTGTTCAGCGACGAGGTCCGCACCATGTCCGGCCGTGACCTTTCTCTGGTGCACGACTGGCAGCTCGACGAATCATCTGGCACCAACACCGCCGACTCGGTCGGCGCACGTCCTGGCACGTTGAGCGCGGGCGCGCAGATGGTGCCCGGCCGGGTCGGCAACGCGGTCAAGCTCGACGGCGCCACCGGCGCGGTATCCACGACTGGGGTCGACCTGCACACCGATGACAGCTTCACGGTGTCGGCGTGGGTGTACCTGGATCGCAAATCCGATGTGACCTCGAAGTTCACCGCGGTCAGCGTGGATGGTGTGCACACGAGCAAGTTCCGGCTTGGGCACGTGGCCGACGACATGACCGCGTTGTGTTTCGACGGGATGTCCGAGAACCCGAACGTCTGTGGTAAATGGGTGTTCGAGATGGCCGAATCCGATGCCGACAACGCAATCGTGACGAAGGCTGCAGTCTCGGCGTTGCCCGCGGAGATCAACAACTGGACTCATTTGGTCGGCGTGTATGACAAGCAGACTAAGACGACTTGGCTCTATGTCAACGGCCAGCGCGTCGGGGATGGCGCTTTGGATACGCCGTGGCCATCCAGCAGAAGTGTCCAGGTGGGTCGGGGGCAGCAGCAGGGTTCGGCAGCGCAGTTCTGGCCGGGTTCGCTTGATGATGTCCGTCTCTACGCCGGAGCGGTTGACAAGGACAAGGTCTTGTCCCTCTACAACTCATATCCGGCTCTCGACACCAGCCCGGCCACACTGCCGACTACGGACGCCGGTTTCTGGAAGTTCGACGAGAACACCGGCACCACGCTGCAGGATTCGAGTGGTCGCGGATTGACGGCGACGTTGAAGGGCGGTACCAGCTGGGTCGGTGGCCGCAGCGGCGGTGGCGCTCTGCTGGATGGCACCTCGGGCTACGCCGAGACCACCGGTCCAGTCGTGGATACGACGAAAAGCTTCTCGGCCACAGCGTGGGTCGTGTTGACCAAAGCAGACGGCGGCTACTACACGGTGTTCGGGCAGGACGGCAGCAAGGTCAGCGCGTTCCTGCTGCAGTACAACGGTGGCGTGGGCAAGTGGACGGTGGGGGTGCCTCAATCCGATCAGAACGACCCGGTGGCGACGACCGTGGTGTCGAACGTCAACGTGAACGTCCGCGAGTGGACTCACCTTGCCGTCGTCTACGACGCGGCCGCGCACCAGCTCAAGCTCTACGTCAACGGTGTACTCACCACCCTGCAGCTGGGCGTGACCATGCTCGCCTCGAACGGGCCGTTCACGATCGGACGAGGCAAGTGGAACGGCACGAACGCAGGGTTCTTCCCGCAGTGGGTGGATGACGTGCGGGTGTTCTCCAAGGCACTCAGTGACGGCGAGGTCCGCAAGGTCACCGCTGATGTGGGCGAAGCGGTCGCCGGTGCCTGGCACTTCGATTCCGGGACCGGCAAGGACTCCACTTGGCGGAAGAACGACGCGGTGCTGTCCGGTGGGGTGACCAGCGTGGCAGGGATCA